>Ga0302325_10023864_pt1 | contig 12736 bp, 15 predicted proteins | sample Palsa_T0_2_FD_201948 | JGI IMG/M metagenome (GOLD analysis project Ga0302325, IMG submission 201948) | Peat permafrost microbial communities from Stordalen Mire near Abisko, Sweden - Palsa_T0_2 | ecosystem: Environmental > Terrestrial > Soil > Palsa > Peat permafrost | place: Sweden: Abisko... | reverse complement strand
ACCTGGCGCCAGACCGCGAAGCTTGACTAGCGAGTTCTCAAGTCGGAGCCAGGAGGCCCATTCCGAGGGCGCAGAACATCATTCGGCAACGACACCACCGCCTCAACCGGCCGAGCCCTAGTCGGCGTTAGGGATCGCGCGGTGGGCGGGTTGAGGCGGGTCAGTGTGACGAGCCGGTGAGATTAAAGCTTGTCGCCGTCCCAGTTGGATCAGTCAGTGTTAGCTCGGTGGCCGTGGACGGCACCGATGGAAGGAACTTGTAGCGGAATCGCCAGGTGTCCTGATCCAGGCTGGATCTACCAGCCAAAGATCTGACGTACTGCGTGCCTAAGTCGTCCGACAGCCCCCAAGCGGCTTGCTCCCGCTCGCGTAGCATCTCTGGTTGGGGAGGGAATGGGACGTTTCGTGGAGGGGCGCGGTTCAAGAGCGCTCTCATAAGTCCGACCCTGGGGCGGGCGGCCATCCTCGCAGTGTGCCAGGCGCGAATCGCTTCCTGCTCCTCGTCGGTGGCGTAGCTGAGTACCTCCAGTTCGGCGTGAGATGTCCAAATCTCCAAAACGACGGGCACATCAGACTGGTTGCGCTCATCGAACACAGACAGGACCTGAATGAGCCGTCCCGGCGGCGTCCCCTCAGGGCGGGACACGAACGCATCAACCGAATCCATGAGACCAGCTTGGCGACATCGGCCAGTTAGGACAACCCGCCGACCGGCTCAGTCGACTCGCCGCCGCCGCGCCAGAGCGAGCGCCCGGTGTCTTCGGCTGTTCCGTCAACCATCGATACCGAGTCGGCGTACTGGCGCGAGTGGCCGCCCGGCTGCATGTCCGCGAGGTCGGGGAGGGATTGTCGGGGTCAGGCTCTAGCGAGTGCGAGGAGGAGATCTCGTGCGGATAGTCCCAGGCCCTCTGTCGCTGACCTGTCCGTCGCCGACCTCGATGACCCTCCAATGCCCCGAATCAGTCTTGGCCAGATCGACAGTCACAAAGGGGGATTGAAGCTCTCGAACGGCTTCGGCGAACGGATCGACGGCAACATCCGCGGCGGGTGTGTCCTCGGGCATGTCCGGGTGGGCGGACAGCGCGGCGCATTGACCGTCGACCCACCAGGAACGAACCTCGCCCGGCTGGTACGCCTCGAAGGAACGCACGACGATTCCGCCGACCAGATCGTCGTCTCGAAGCTCAAGGAAGCGTCGGGCGACGCGCATGACGGCCTCGGGGTCGCGAACGTTAGATACGTAGGTTGCCTCGTGCCAGTAGTGCTTCATGGATTTCACCCAGTCTTGATCACGCCCGGACCGGGCGGGAGATCCTTGACCAGCTCGGATAGGCCCTCCGTACCGGGGTCGGCCGACCACACCGTCGCCGCCGTATGGCCTCGGAAGTGGGAGTACCACCCGGGGAGTTCGTGGGCGATGCGATACTGGTCCGCGTTCGTACGTAACCGCACACCTTTGGCTTCGAGTGCGGCCTCCAACAGAGCGTAGTGCTCGGAGCGAATCATCCAACCTCGATACACCGCGTCATCGTTCGTTGCCTGCACCCGTTCGCACGGCGCGTACCGCGTCCCCCACGGCGAGAGCGTCGTGGTCGATCGTGGAAACCGCCCAGGCGAGACCTCTCGCGGCCTCCGCGTCGCCCTCGAAGTACTCATCAGGTCGGCGTTCGTTCAGAGGATCACTGGGTACGAGCAGGAGCACTGTTAGATGTTGCCAGACAGCCCCGAGGGCCCAACACGGATTTCCCCTCTGAGTACAGAACGCTCCCTCTTGCGCTCAACTTCAAGCCGATTACGAGAGCGCGGAATCGATCTGGCACCGGCGGACTCTGGGCGCCGAGGGCTGGGTGTCAGCGCCCAGATGTCCGGTTAGTTATCGGCTGGCTCCGGCGATGAAGGTGGAGACGTGTAGGTGGCGTGGCGGTCGAGGGAGACCCTGGCTCGGTCGTAGCGCATGGTGGTTCTGGGGTCGGCGTGGGAGGCGGCTTCTTGGACGTCTCGTAGGGGTACTCCGCGTCGAGGGCGGCGGTGATGAAGGCGTGGCGGAGGGTATGCGGGCCGATGGGCTTGGAGATCCCGGCTCGTCGGGCGACGTGTCTCACGATTCTGGCAGCGCCGTGACGATCGAGGCGTGCTCCGTCGGTCCCAGTGAAGATCGGGCCGCTGGGTCGTTCGCCGATGGCCAGGTCGACCGCTCGTGCGGTTCGGGGTGCCAGGGGGATCGTGACGGTCTTTCCGCCTTTGCGCAGGATGGTCATGGTTCGATGTCCGCGCTCTATCCCGAGGGACTCGATGTCAGCGCCGATGGCTTCGGATACTCGCAGCCCGTTGAGAGCCAGTAGCGAGATCAAGGCGTGCTCGATGGCCGGTCCGAGTCCGGCGACGAGCAGGGCGCCGACCTCGTTGCGGTCCAGACCAATGGCGTGCGATTCGTAATCGAGGCGGGGTCGGCGGACGTGAACGGCCGGGGAGTTAGCCAGAAGGCCCTCTTCTTCTGCGTAGCGGTAGAACCCGGTCACGGTCCCGAGTCGCCGGGCCACGGTGGCCCGGGCCCGGCCTCGCTCCTCCAGTGTCCGGGCGTAGCACTCGATGTCGGCCCGGCACCTCGAACAGGCTCAAGTTACGCTCGCCGCACCAGGCCACGAACTGGCGCAGATCCAAGTTGTCGGCGTCGCGGGTGAGACCGCGATAGCCGGCCAGGAAGCCGGTCAGGGCGAAGCGTTCAGGGTCGGTGAAGTTCGGGTCGTAGACCATCACCGAGGTAGTCGCTACTGCTGTCATCGGTTACCTCCCGAGTCAGTGGGACCCGGGGAGCGAGCCCCACGGTTGAGACCCCTGACGCTACGGCCCGATGAGGCGCCTCGACCGGCCGAGCACAATGGTGGCGATGAACGATGACCCTGGGGCGCCGATGAGCGACGGGTCCCGGTCCGTGATGCGGGCGCGGCCACCCGAGCAGACGCTAGGCTGGCTGCTCAGCGCCCTTGACGCCACCGAAGTTGCCGATATCCAGCCGATGCCCGGCGGGTCGACCGCGGCGATGCACCGCGTCACGCTGCGACGCTCGACGGCGGCCAACCAGACGGTGGTCCTACGCCGATACGTCCTCGGCGACATTGTGGCTGAAACTCCCGACATCGTGGCCCGCGAGACCACCGCTCTGTGCCTCGCCGCCACCGCCGACCTCCCAACCCCCCAGCCGCTCGCCGCCGACCCTCACGCCCGCGAAACCGATGCCCCGACTGTGGTCATGTCCTGGCTGGACGGCCGTCCCCAATGGCAGCCCAGCAACCGCCGCCAGTTCGTCAACGAAATAGCCGACGCCATGGTCGCCGTCGCCAACATCGAAGTGCCGCCAGAGGTGACGATCGCCCCGATCAGCCGGTACCTCCAGTCCAATTATGACCCTCCTCGCTGGGCGACCCGACCCAAAGTGTGGGAGCGCGCCGTCGAGGTGTTCCACGGTCCGATTCCGTGCGGCGACGTCGGGTTCGTGCACCGCGACCTTCACCCCGGCAACCTGCTTTGGTCCCGACGCCACCTCAACGGAATCGTCGACTGGCAAGCCGCATGCATCGGACCACACTCCATTGATCCCGGCCACTGCCGCCTCAACCTTCTCTACTACGACGACGGCCTAGCCGACCAGCTCCGCAGAGCCTGGGAGCACCGCTCCGGTCGACCGTACGACCCTTGGGCTGATGTCATGAGCATCATCGGCACCCTCGACAACATGCGCACCCCGAAGAACCCCTCGAAGTCCCGGCTCGCGATCGAAGACACCCTCGCCCAAGCCGTCGCCGACCTCGCCGACTAACGCTCGACCCCCCCCGCCGTGCCGGCGCTCCGAGAGACAATCCACCGGTGAACGCAGAACTCCGACTCGGCGTCTCTCCGAGGGCAGGAGCGCGTCGAGTCGGGCCGCCCGAAATAGAGCGTTCTGTCGCGTCGAAGCCCGAGGCGCTCGACAGCACACCCGCCGCGGGAACAATCAGGGTTTCGCTGGAGGATCGCGAAGCATCCGCGTTCGAATCTGCACCGTCGCAGTAGCCACAGCAACGACCGCTCCGTCGGCATCGACAAGCTCGCCAGCGAGAAAACCAACGTCCCGTCCCCGCCGAACTACCCGACCTCGACCCACCAGGCGGCCCGGCCTGGCCGGTCGGAGAAACTGGACGTGAAGATCGGTCGTGGGAGCGAACTCACCAGGACCGAGGCCCGCAACCAACGCCGGTCCTAACGTTTCGTCAAGCATGGCGGCCAAAAATCCGCCCTGGATCACCCCGACCGGATTAAGAAACGCCTCCGTGGCGATAAACGCAACCTCAATGGTTCCCCGGTCCGGGTCTACTTCGACCAGCTCCCACCCGAGCGTGACCGTCGCGGGAGGCAGGGGTGAACGGCCTTCAATCGCATCCCAGAACGGACCCTCGCGTACCACAGCAACCAGCCTCGCGCACTGGAAGCGTCCGGGGCGCCTCGCGCCGATTCTTCCTGTTCCCGACTACCCTGTGTGGAGGTCCAAATCCCGAAGACGACCAAGCTGGGACCATTGCATCGGGCGGTACCCCCAGCGCGGATCCGAATCCGCGCTGGTCGACGTCGCCGCTTCGGCTTCCGCTCAGGCGCGGGATGGAACAATCTGTAGGGCCGACTCAGCGGGTCACTGACGTTCGGCCGAGAGTGGCGGCGCGTTGTGTAAGGGCTTTTGGAATTCCGGCCTGCGTGGCCGCGTTCGACCTGACTCTCGAGTGCGGAGTGGGCAGATTTATCGGTTGGTGCTTAGGAGTGCCCGTGGGTGAACCGATATCGCGGTGATGGCTCTGTTGCGATCAAAGGGCCCGGTGGCCGAACCAGTCCCGGCGATCCCCATCGGGGTTGACCCCCTATACGGGTACCCGGAGGCCGGGAGGCTGGTGGCCCTGCTCCAGAGCGGCGACTGGGGGTCAGTCGATGCCGAGTTGGCCGCGGTAAGTGACCTCGATCACCGTGAGGCGCTGGCCGGCATCCTGGCCAAGACCGAAGCCTCGCCATCTGCCTTTGATGAGTGGGCAGCGAAAAGGCCGGTGCAGGGACTTTTGATCCGAGGCATGCGGCGCACCGCGCAGGCATGGGATGTCCGGACCGCCAAGCGCGCTGAGCATGTAGAGCCGTCAACGTGGGAGCAGTTCTTCTCCATGCTTCGCGCGGCCGAGTCCGATCTGCTGAGAGCTGTCGACCTGGTGTCGGGCAACGATCTGGCCTGGTCGGCGCTAATCACCACCGGCAAAGGACTGCAGATACCGAAGCCGGAGGCGTGGGCCCGCTACCGCCGAGCGACATCAGGCCAAAGACAGCGGCTGGTCACAGCCGAGCGGATGTTGCAGTACCTGTGCGGCAAGTGGCACGGCTCTCACGACGAGATGTTCGACTTCGCGGTTTCGACTTCCAGGTCGGCACCCGATGGGCATCCCATCCACCGTGTGGTCCCGATGGCGGTGATCGAACGACGGCTCGCCTGTAAGACGACCGGCGAGTGGAACACCGAGTACAACCGACCTTTCTACTCCCGGATGCTCCGCGAGGCAGCCTATCGGTCGATCGATATCGAGGGCTTCGGTCCGCGCCCCGGTCTGGATCCCTTTCATCTGGGGGCGCGGAACATGTTCGCGGCGGCGTACGCGAGCATCAACGACCAGGTCCTTCTCCGCATCCAGCTGGAGGCCATAGGCATGAACATGACCACTTCGCCTTGGGACTCCTTAGGCGGCGAGAGAGAGTTCCTGCGCTTGCGGGCAATGACGACGCTCGACTAAGCGGGCGCCATCAGCCTTTCAACAGACCCCGGCGCTTGCCCTCCCGCCGGTCGCCCGGCGCAGACTTCGCCGCTACCGCTTCGAGGTAGGCCGAGGACAGCGGATCAGCGACTCGGATGATGCTCGCCGCCGGAGACCGGGCCAGGATAGCTCCGATCGCCTCGTTGCCGTCGGTCCATTCGTCGCGGTGGACGGTGACCCGGAACCCGTCATAGCCGATCAACGCTACGGCGTTGGGCCAGACCAAGGTGGCCTCGCAGTAACCGAACAGCACGGTACGTTTGAAACCGAAGCCACTGAATCGACAAACGCCTTGCTCGGCCACCACCAACGCATCGTTGGCGCTGGCGTCGTCAAGAGACCGGCTGCGGGCGAACGCCCTGCCCTGCAACTCGGGAAGCGGGCGTTGCTGCCGGGGCATGAATCGGTGATCCGCAACTGAGACACCCTTAGGCAACACCCACACTGCCTCCTGCCTGCCGTGACGCAACATGCAGGCGACGTCATCCGGCTCAACTGCTCGGAGCTTTTCGAGGAAGCTTGGCGGATCCAGCGGGGGTCGACCCTGGAGGTGGTTTGCGGCAGCGCCGGCCACACGGGATCTGGCCGACGCGGGATCGGCCATTGCTCTAGAGACTGCTGCACAGTGAGTCTCGAGTTCCTGCGCGCTCGGACCGGCTGTAGCAAGTTCACCCACCACGCCCTGAGCCAGGTCGGCCACCGTCTGCGCCTCTTTGGGAAGGCAACTGGTCTGAATTGCCACCAGCGCGACATCGGCAGTCAGCAACTCTCGGTCGGCTTGGACATCATAGACGCGCCCTTCCTCACCTCTGAGCCGATCCATGAGTCGGTCCCGCACGACCTGGGGCAGGATGTATGAGGCGGCTGACCGATCGGTGGGAAACGTGATGGCCACGGACGCAGTGCCTTCGTGAACCACCACAGGAAGCTCGACCGCGGGCGCCGGCGGCGTTGGGGGGGCGTGCCATCCTCCCGCTGGCAGGCGGATGTCCATCCCGGGTGGGATGTCGCCGTTGATCCACAAGGCAACGTTGGAGGCGTTGAACCAGTACCGACTCCAGTCCTGCACCTGCGGTGCCGGATCAATCAGGACGAACTCCTCAGCGTCCAGGCCTCCCGCATAACGAGCTCCGTAGCGCACTGCCGACGTCGCTCCGACCACCGACGGTCCGCGCTTTAAGGCCTCGGTCTGGAGGACCCGAGCTTCCGCCGCCACCCGGTCCATCGGAAGAACCCGCAGCGAGAAGGAGACGAGCTTAAAGAACTCCGCTACCTCCCCGGGGGTCCCGCGGATATAGAAGGAAGTGTGGGTCAGGCCCGTTTCGCCGTTGAAAGCTAATCCAGCGTTGGTCGGGATGCGATGGAGGGTCAGATGCTCGACCAGGTGGGTGAGACCGCGGTAAGGCAGACGCTCGTCAACGAAACCCACCCTGAACACGAGCCCGGCCGTCACCGGGCCGGTACCGGACACAACAAAGGCGGGAAGCCCGCAGACCTCGGTTTGCCGGAGATCGGGTAATGGCTCACCCACCAGGTGACGCTCGCGAGTCGTCGCCGGCAGAGGCTTCGATGGTCCCTCGCTCTTGCGCACCAGTCGGATGGTGGCGCCTTGGGCGTCACCTCCCTCCGACGACACCGGACCAACTCTGTAGGGAGAACGCCAACGACCCGCCTCTGGGGGGCTCACCGTGCTTGTATCGGCTCCCGACAGTCACACCTTGATTTCGCCATGGCAGCCCGCCTGGAGAATGGGCCATCGACGCCATACTCACCCTTGAGCGCGTTACATACATCGCCCGTGCGCTAGTCGATCGAATCTCGCCGAGCGGCGCTGCTGGTTGAGTGTGGATCTGGCGCAGACCGCTGGCGCCGAATCTACTCATCTGCGCTGAAGCACCAGGGTGGCAGCGAACCCCTTCGCTACGTGCCGACGGCTCTGGCGCCGTCTCGGCCAGTTCGTTTGGGGAGACAGCGACCACCGAGCGCGTCAGCCAGCGCAGTCCGGGCTCTTGACGAACCGAACACCTGTTCGTATGCTCGGCCCTATGGGACCGCGTGAAGACGAAGAGAACCGCAGACGGTCCGAGGCGATGGCCAACGCTGTGCGCCCGCTCGGAGGACCGGTGGAGCCGGAAGCTGGGCCGGATGAAGACGTCGAGGACGACGGGGACTCCTAGTGGCCGTCGCCGCGGCTAGGAGCGGTTCGGCGAAACGGAGTAGGTGCTGGAAGAGGAGCCCACCTAGCGTCTAGCGCGGTCATGGCGCGGTCCCGGACGCTTGTGGAAAGCCTCGGACGGGCTGGACATTCGAGGAGGACCGCGGCGCGAAACGCAGACAGGGTAAGGGATTCTCGGACTGGCCGGATGGGGCCGGACGGGGCTGGTGGGAGTTCGAGTCCTGCCGGGGGCACCGCCGAGCAGCGCTTTTATGAATCTTGGGGGCGAGCCGACACTTCTGGTCTCGGTTGTGCCCTCATTTCCCGTTGACACGGAGGACATGTCCACAGCTCGCGACGTGTCTCGCACGCAGGCCACTTTCATAGAGGTTCGCGCTACCTTCCAAGTGATAGCGCGCTGGCGGGTTTCGTTCGGGCGTTAGGTGACGGTGAAGCTCGTGGCGCTCTTGGCCGTGCCGCTCGGGGTCGTTATCTTGATCTTGCCTGTGGTGGCTCCGCTCGGGACGTGAACGACGATTGTCGTCGAAGCGTCCTTGTTGATTGTCGTAGGTTTCCCGTTGAACGTCACTTTGGTCGCCCCGGAGAGGTTCGCGCCTGAGATCTTGATCTTAGTGCCCGGCGGCCCGGAAGCAGGGGTGAACCGGGTGATGCTCGGTGAGCCAACGTCGTTCGGGATCGCCACGACGACACCCTCCGAGTCGGATGGGTTGAGTCCAACAGCTACACAGTCGCTGGGGCAGGCGATAGCCGCGAGGTTGCCGGTACCACATAAGTGGCACCCGATCCCAGAGCCCAAACGGTCGAAGGCCGTTCGACAACCCCGCAAGATCTCGCGAACACAGAAGAAACCAGTTGTCACCCCGATCGCCAGAGAGCCCAAAATCCACAGGAGCCGGGTCGCGAACCAGAGCCGGTGCGCCCCCATCCGCCCTCCGACCCGATCGCCCAGACGACCGGCCGCAGTGTAAACCGACACAAAGAAATGTCGACATCGCACGCGACACCCTTTAGATCGGCCTCCAAATAAATCGCTGTGCGACCGTACTCATCTGATTGCGTGGGGAGACCCGCTCTCCCTGCCAGGGCAGGCTTAAAAAGGCTCTCGGTGCAAGGGGTAGCGTCGCGGTGTGATGTCAGACGTTCCCGCTCATGTCGCTATAAATCGCGACGCCTGGACCGCGACCAACGCTGCATACACCGACGCAGTCGCGCATGAGAAATGGGCCAAGATGCAGATCACGTGGGGGGTATGGCATGTGCCTGAAGGCGAACTGCGCGCCCTCCCCCCGATGGAGGGGAAGGAGGTCATCGAGCTGGGATGCGGTACCGGCTACTTCGGGGCATGGTTGCGCCGAGCCGGCGCTGCGCGCGTCGTTGGAGTGGATGTGACACCAGCGCAGTTGGACACCGCGCGCCGCTGCGAAGCGGAGTTCCATCTCGGGCTGGAGTTCGTCGAGGCGAGCGCTGAGGCCGTCCCGCTGCCTGACGCCTCCTTTGACCTCGCTGTCTCTGAGTATGGCGCCTCAATCTGGTGCGAGCCGAGCGCGTGGATCGGCGAGGCGGCACGCCTGCTGCGCCGCGGTGGGGAACTTGTCTTCTTGCGCACCAGCACCGTGGCGATGCTCTGCATGCCCGACACGGGCAAGGTTACGACGGCCCTGCAGCGTCCCCAGCGCGCCCTCAGCCGCATCGAGTGGGGCGAAGATGATCCAGGTGTGGAGTTCCACCCCTCGGCCGGGGAGCTGCTCCGCATCCTCAGGCAGAACGGGTTCACCCTGAGCGACATCATCGAGGTATACGCGCCGGACTCCGCCGCCAACCATCCGTACTACGACCACGTACCAGCCCAGTGGGCCCGCCAATGGCCATCCGAGGAGATCTGGCGCGCCAGCCGAGTCTGAGCTGATTCACCAACGACACGGGACCGATCCAGTCGTAATCCTCGGCACCATGGCCACGGAGGGCCGCCCCTCCGCCCCTACCGACCTAGCGATGCCCGTGGGTCGCGTCCCATGAAAGCGGCGAGGCGTTCCCAGTCGCCGGCGCCGGCTGGTGGGGGAACCTCCGCCCCGAATGGGGCTCCTGGCTCGACCATGTCGCGGTACTGCGGTTTGATCATGGCCCGAGCCCCCTCAAGTGCGGGCGCAGCGATGGAGGGGTCCAACCTGTCGAGCTGTTCGGTCGCTCGGGCTAAGTCCCAGGTGTGTGCGGCCAGCTCGGCCAGGTACATGTCCACCAGAGTGCCCCCCGTGTACTCGCCCCATGGCATGGTGAACCTTGACGACAATCTGGACTCGTTTTCCCAGGCTTGCTCCGCCTCTTCAGCAGCGCGACGCAGCTGTCCGGGCGCGTCGGATAGCTCCACGCGGGGGGACTTGTCCCCGGGCGGGGGAGCGTGCCCGCGACCGAGCGCGGCCGCCCGATGTCCCGCTTCGACGAGGTGGTCGATCAGTCCGGCCACGTCGTACTTCGGGCAAGGGGTTAGGTGGCCAAGCTGCGCAGCGTCTATTCCTGACACGATCATTGCGGCGTTCTTGTACGAGTCAAACAGCGTGCTTCGGCGGTCGGGATGGGTCATCCGGTTCCTCCTCGGTCGTGCGGGGTATCTCCAGCGGCTTAAGGTCGTCCATCTCAGCGCGGATGCGATCGATTAGTGATACTCGTTTGGACACGGGCGCAGGTCTCCCTCCTCTGTTTCGCAGGTGGAAGGAACCTACGCCCACCGTCTAGTTACACCGAAGACCGGACTGCACCCTCGCATTCGGTCGACGGCGGGCACGCCATCTCGTTCACTGAGCTGTCGTGATCGGCGGACTCCACGCCTCTGCCAAGGTCGCATAATCGCTGGAGTTGGTGGAGTAGTAGCCGACGGCCTCGCATTCGGTGGACGACGGGCAGGTCACCTCGGACAGGCCACCCCCGGTGGCGTCGGTGGGATTGGGGGTGGCCTGCAGCGCCCATGTGGTGCCGTTCCATCCCTCCGCCAAGGTCGCATAATCGCCGGTGGGTTGTGATGGCGGGTAGACGCCGACGGCCTCGCAGTCGGTCGACGACGAACACGCCACCCCGTCCAGAATGCTGCCGTCGGCGCCGGAGTTCGGGATGGCCTGCAGCACCCATTGGGTGCCGTTCCAGCCTTCCGCCAAGGAGGTCAGCACGCCGGAGCTGTTGTAGTAGTCGCCGACGGCCTCGCACTCGGTCGACAACGGGCACGCCACCCCGTTCAGGTAGCTATAGGTGGCGCCGGTGGGATTGGGGATGGTCTGCGGCGCCCATGTGGTGCCGTTCCAGTCCTCCGCCAAGGTCACCCCCACATCGGAGCCGTTGTAGTAGCCGCCGACGGCCTCGCAGTCGACTGACGACGCGCACGCCACCCCGTTCAGGAAGATGTCGCTAGAGCCGGTCACCCAGGGAGTCGTCTGCGGCGCCCATGTGGTGCCGTTCCATTGCTCTGCCAAGGCCACGTAGCCGGTGCCGGCGCCGTACATGTTGCCGCCGACGGCCTCGCAGTCGGTCGACGACGGGCACGCCACCCCGTACAGGTAGCTATAGGTGGCGCCGGTGGGATTGGGGATGGTCTGCAGTGCCCATGTGGTGCCGTTCCAGTCCGCCGCCAATGTCTCAGAGCTGGAGCCCTTGATGTAGTTGCCGACGGCCTCGCAGTCGGTCGACGACGAGCACGCCACCGCGGCCAGGTCGCTGCCGGTGGCGCCGGCCGGGGTGGGGACAGCCTGCAGCGCCCACGTGGTGCCGTTCCAGCCCTCCGCCAAGGGCACCGCCACGCCGGAGCGGTTGGTGTCGTAACCGACGGCCTCGCAGTCGGTCGACGACGAGCACGCCACCGCGGCCAGGCCGCTGTTGTCGGAGCCGGGGTTGGGGCTGGTCTGCAGCGCCCATTGGGTGCCGTTCCAGCCCTCCGACAAGGCCACATAGCCGAAGCTGTCGTAGTAGGAGCCGACAGTCTCGCAGTCGGTCGACGACGAGCACGCCACCCCGTTCAGGCCTCCGGTGGTGGTGCCGGCGGGGGTGGGTATAGCCCGCAACGCCCATTTGGTGCCGTTCCAACGCTCCGCCAAGGCCACCTGGCCGGAGCTGGTGCTGTTGTAGTAGCCGACGGCCTCGCATTTGGTCGACGACGAGCACGCCACCCCGGTCAGGGAGCTGTCGTCGGAGCCGGTGGGGTTTGCGATGGCCTGCAGCGCCCACTTGGTGCCGTTCCAGCGCTCCGCCAAGGTCACCTGGCCGGAGCTGCTCGTGTAGGCCTCGCCGACAGCCTCGCAGTCGGTCGACGATGGGCACGCCACCCCGTACAGGAAGCTGAAGGTGGCGCCGGTGGGATTGGGGATGGTCTGCGGCGCCCATGTGGTGCCGTTCCATCCCTCCGCCAAGGTCGCATAATCGCCGGTGCTGTTCTCGTAGAAGCCGACGGCCTCGCAGTCGGTCGACGACAGGCACGCCACCCCGTCCAGGGAGCTGTCGGTGGCGCCGCTGGGATTGGGGCTGGCCTGCAGCGCCCATGTGGTGCCGTTCCAACCCTCGGCCAATGTCACCTGCATACCCGAGCTGTTGGTGTAGTCGCCGACGGCCTCGCAGTCGGTCGACGACAGGCACGCCACCCCGTCCAGGCTGCTGTCGGTGGCGCCGCTGGGATTGGGGCTGGCCTGCAGCGCCCATGTGGTGCCGTTCCAACCCTCGGCCAATGTCACCTGCATACCCGAGCTGTTGGTGTAGTCGCCGACGGCCT
>Ga0302325_10023863_pt1 | contig 12737 bp, 11 predicted proteins | sample Palsa_T0_2_FD_201948 | JGI IMG/M metagenome (GOLD analysis project Ga0302325, IMG submission 201948) | Peat permafrost microbial communities from Stordalen Mire near Abisko, Sweden - Palsa_T0_2 | ecosystem: Environmental > Terrestrial > Soil > Palsa > Peat permafrost | place: Sweden: Abisko... | reverse complement strand
GACGACTACATCGTCAAACCGTTCAGCATGCGCGAGCTACTCCACCGCGTGAAGGCCGTCCTTCGCCGCTCGGGCCGAGGTGCCACACCACCCCCCGCGCTCATCGAGCTCGGCGAGCTGCGCATCGACCGCGCCGCCCATCGCCTCTGGGTCGCGGGCGTCGAGGTCGAGCTCACCGCCCTCGAGTTCAGGCTCCTCATGACGTTCTACGAGCGCCGCGAGCGCGTCCAGTCCCGCTCGACCCTGCTCGACGACGTCTGGGGCGTTTCTCCTGATCTCGTCACGCGCACGGTCGACACCCACGTGAAGCGTCTCCGAGAGAAGCTCGCGACGTCCGGCGACATGATCGAGACCGTCCGCGGCGTCGGCTACCGCTTCACGACATCCACCGCGCGAGATGCCGTCGAAACGGCGTGAGTCCGCAGTAGAGTAGCGGCCATGTCGATGGCGTCTGCGATGCCGCGACCGACGTTGCGCGTCGGCGTTCGCGTGAAGCTGTTTCTCGGATCGCTCGTCGCGATCGTCATCGCGGTGGTCGTCGTCTACGTGTACCTCTCGTCGGCACTCGCGCGCCTGCTCACCGATCGCATCCGCGAGGATCTCTTCGTCCGCGCCGATCTCGTGGCCCGCCAGGCCGAGCACGCGCAGCTCCCCGACGACGTCACGGCGTGGGATGCCCTCGCCGACGATCTCGGCGCCCGTTCCCACACCCGTGTCACGTTCATCGCGGCAGACGGCCGCGTCCTCGGCGACTCCGAGGTGACGCTCGACCGCATCCCTTCCATCGAGAACCACCTCGCGCGACCCGAGGTGCAGGGCGCGCTCCACGCGGGCCACGGCTCGGCGTCGCGTCTCAGCGAGACGATCCAGCAGCGCCTCCTCTACGTGGCCGTGCCGATGCACACGAGCAGCGCGGCGGTCGCCCGCGTCGCCCTCCCGCTCGTCGAGGTCGAGCGAGCCGAGGCCCAGCTCCGCAGCGCGCTCCTCACGGGGACGTTCTTCGCGTTCGCGGTGGCCCTCCTCGCGTCGCTCGTCACCGCCCAGCTCTCGTCGCGGGCCGCGCTGCACCTCACGAACGTGGCCAATGCCATGGCGCGCGGCGACTTCGAGGCCCGCGCGCGCATTGGGAGCTCCGACGAGTTCGGCGAGCTCGGCCGTGCCCTCGACCAGCTCTCGGGCAGCCTCTCCGTGACCGTCCGCCAGCTCCGCGCAGAGCGCGACCGCGTGGGCCGCATCCTCTCGGGCATGCAAGAGGGCGTCCTCCTGCTCGACGCGGAGGGCCGCATTGCCCTCGTGAACCCCGCGCTAAGGCAGATGCTCCTCCTCGGCGCCGACTGCGTGGGCAAGACCCCCTTCGAGGTCATCCAGAACGAGGAGCTGAAGGAGCTCATCGAGGGCGCCCACGGCGCGGACACGTCCGGCCCGAAGATCACGCAGGCCATCGAGCTCGAGCTCTTCGGCATCAAGCCCCGCCGCCTCCTCGTGCGCGTCGTGCCGCTCGCGGGCGAGCCCGAAGGCGTGCTCGCGGTCTTCGTCGACGTCACCGACATCCGCCGCCTCGAGTCGATGCGCAAGGACTTCGTGGCCAACGCATCGCACGAGCTTCGTACGCCCGTCACAGCCGTGCGCTCGGCCGCCGAGACGCTCCGCTTCGCCATGGAGAGCGATCCCGAGTCGGCCTCGCACTTCCTCGACATCATCGAGCGCAACGCCGAGCGCCTCCAGCGCCTCGTCGAGGATCTCCTCGATCTCTCACGCATCGAGTCCCGCGAGTTCCGCCTCGCGTTCGAGGACGAGGATCTCGGCGCCCTCGTCGGTCAAGTCGTCGGCCTCTTCCGCGAGCGCGCCGAAAAGAAGCAGATCCGTCTCACGGCCGACGTCCCGCCAGGCACGCCGCTCGCCCACGTCGACCCGCGCGCCTTCGAGCAGGTCCTCACGAACCTCGTCGACAACGCTCTCAAGTACTCGCCCGAGCGCGCCTCGGTCGTCGTCCGCGTCCGCGAGGAGGAGCGCCGCGGGCGCAACCTCTTGCGCGTCTCGGTCATCGACACGGGCCCCGGCATCGAGGAGCGCCACCTCCCGCGCCTCTTCGAGCGCTTCTACCGCGTCGACACGGGCCGCTCCCGCGAGCTCGGGGGCACGGGCCTCGGCCTCTCGATCGTCAAGCACCTCTGCGAGGCCCTCGGCGGCAGCATCGGCGTCGAGAGCATCGCCGGCAAAGGGAGCACCTTCAGCTTCACGCTGCTCCAAGCGACTGCACCGGCCCAGGTGGCCATTCCCTAGCTCTGAGCGTCTTTGTCGATGCCGTACTTCCGCAAGTACGCCCGGACGTGGTGGCGCTCCATACCGCTCTGGCGGGCCATCTCGCTGACGTTCCCCTTCGCGCGCTTCACGAGCCCCTTGAAGTAGTCGCGCTCGAAGACGCTGACTGCGTCCCGCTTGGCTTCGGCGAACCCCGTCAGCGGCGCGCTCCCCTCGTGGAGAAGGGGAGGGGGAGGTGTCTCGCGCGCGAGCGTGAGCACGTCGTCGATGGCCTCGGGCGTATCGGCGAGCGTCGCGGCGACCGACACGACGTTCACGAGCTCGCGGACGTTGCCGGGCCAGTCATGCACGCCCATGCGCTGCTCGATCCATCGCAGCACAGTGTCCGCGTGCTGCCCGCGCCCGACGCGCTTGCAGATGTCCTCGACGAGGAGGGGCAGATCGCTGATCCGCTCGCGCAGCGCGGGCAGCTCGATGCGCACCTGCGCGATGCGGAAGAAGAGATCGGACCGAAACCTCCCGGCGTTCATCTCCGCGCCGAGATCGCGGCGCGTCGCGGCGAGAACGCGCACGTCGATGGGCTCGAACTGCGAGCCCCCGACGCGTTTGACCTGTTTCTCCGACAGCGCCCGGAGGAGCTTCGGCTGCAGATCGAGCGGGAGCTCGCCGAGCTCGTCGAGAAAGAGCGTCCCCTTGTCGGCCTCGCTGAGCGCGCCCTTGCGCCGCTCGTTGGCACCGGTGAACGAGCCCTTCTCGTGGCCGAAGAGGATGCTCTCCGCGAGCGTCTCGGGGATGGCGCCGCAGTCGACGACGACGAACGGCTCGTTCTTGCGAGGGCTCGCCTCGTGGATCGACTTCGCGACGCCTTCCTTGCCCGAGCCCGTCTCGCCCACGATGAGCACCGAGAGCGCCGTGGGAGCGACCTTCTCGAGCACGGAGAAGACGCGCCGCATGCGGGGTGCGGCCCCGACCATCACGCCGAAGCGATCGCTGTAGCCGATGTCGACGCGTCGCTTCGCGTCGGGCTCGACGACGAGGCGGGTTTGGCCGATGGTGATCTCGGCGCGCATCGTGATGGTCGCCTCTTGCACGCGGAGCGGCCCGACGAACGTGCCGTTGGTGCTGCCGAGATCGCGGACGAGCACGCCGCCCTCGGTCGCGCGGAGCTCGCAGTGCACGGCGCTGACCTCGACGTCCTCGAGCTGGAGCTGGGCGCCACTCTCACGACCGACGACGATCGGGTCGACGTCGACGTTGTACTTGTTGCCATCGGGCGTCGTCACCGTGCCGCCACGGACGAACCAGTTCAGCGGGCGGGTGCGCGTGGTGCCCTGCATGGACGCCAACGTATACAACACTTCTTGGGTGCCCTTCGGGCTGTCGGCTCGCCTTGCGGCAAGACCTCAGTGATGGACGAGCGCGAGCACGACGGCCGTGACGAGCGCCGTCACCCCGACCGCCAGCGCGACGTTCGCGATCGCGTAATCGACCCGCACGGACTCGAGCGCGGAGCTCGGAGCCGCGCCCCCGACGAGCATCGACGAGCCCCCGATGCCAAACCCGATGAACGTGGCAACGCCCGCCGCGCCCACGGAGGCGAGCGCGATAGGGAAGATGGGCGTCTTGGTCTCAATGCCGTGTCCGACGGGAACCCACGCTCTTTTCGTCACGACCGTGGGAAAGCACCGCAGATCGCCAGCGCTCCCCGTGCCAGGCGTGAGCACGGGCCCTTCGATGCATCCGGCCATGTCCTCCGCGTGCGCGGCGGTCGCGAGCGTCCCCAACACACTGACAAACGCGAGATGCCGGAGCGAAAGGCACGCGCGCATGGGGCACCCCAGCCTTTAGCATGGGTGGCCCGGAGGGCTGCCTGCCTTGATTTCGCGCATCAAGTCCGTTACGTGAGCGCCCATGCGCACAGCTCATCTCGCCTCCCTAGTCCTTGGTTTCGCCGTCGCTTGCGGCGGGGAGACTCCAGAGTCCACAGCCCCCACGACGAGCGCGTCCGCTGCCACGCCCCCTGCGCCCTCGGCGAGCGCCGCGCCCTCGGCCAGCACAGCCGACGTCACGCCTCCTGTCCCCACGGGCCCGGTTCCCATCTTCCACCTCGCCGGGTTTCAAACGCCGGAGAGCATCGCTTACGACGACGCCAACGACCGCTACCTCGTGTCGAACATCAACGGCAGCCCGGGCGAGGCCGACAACAACGGCTACATCTCGCTCGTCTCGCCGGACGGCAAGATGATCCTCGAGAAGTTCATCGCAGGCGGCGTCAACAAGGTCCAGCTCTCCGCGCCGAAGGGCACCGCCATCGCCAACGGCTTCCTCTACGTGGCCGACCTCGACACCGTGCGCATGTTCGACCTCAAGACCGGCGCCCCGAAGGGCAGCGTGAAGATCCCGGGCGCCACCTTCCTCAACGACGTCGACGCCGACGCTCAGGGCAAGGTCTACGTGAGCGACACGGGCGTGAAGGTCGGCGCGCACGGCTTCGAGCCGACCGGCACCGACGCCGTCTACGTCATCGACAAGGCCAACAAGGTGAAGCCGCTCGCGAAGAGCCCCGACCTCGGCAAACCCAACGGCGTCTACGCCGGCGACAAGACCGGCCTGTGGGTCGTCACCTTCGGCGCCGCCAAGGTCTATCGCCTCGACGACAAGGGCAAGAAGCAAGACGAGACAACGCTCCCCGCGGGCTCGCTCGACGGCATCATCAAGAACGGCGACGACCTCTACATCTCGAGCTGGGAGACCTCGTCGGTCTACAAGGGCAGGCCGGGTGGCACCTTCACCGTCGCGATCCCGAACGTGAAGTCCCCAGCCGACATCGGCCTCGACACGAAGCGCAAGCGCATCCTCGTCCCGCTCTTCAGCGACAACGCCATCGAAGCGTACGACATCAAATAAGAAAACGCCGCCAAGACGCCAGGCGGCCAATCACTCTTTTGGCGTGTACTTGTGGTCCTTCATCGCGCGTAAGTACGCGATGAGGGTGTCGAGGTCCGGGTCGCTTAGGTTGGGGTGGGCGGGCATGTTGCCGTAGCGGAAGGTCGCGGGGTTCTTGATGTATGCGCGGATTTGGTCCTCGGGGCGGTACTCGGTGATGTTCATCGGTACGTTGAGGTCGGGGCCCACGCGGCCGCCCTCGCGGTTGATGGCGTGGCAGCGGATGCATTGATCGCGGAAGAGACCGTAGCCCTTGGCGGCGGGGGTGCCCTCCGCGGCGGCGGGGGACGTGTGCGGGTAGATCGCGTCGAAGCGCGCGATCTCGATTGCGTCGAGCTGCCACGGGCGCGGGTGTGAGTCGAGGTTCGTCTGCTCGGGCTTGCTCCAGATCACGTAATACGGCCCGGGGCTCACGTGCTGCGGTCCGATGGGCTCCCAGCCGGGGACGTCGAGATCCTCGATCGCGACGCACGCGCCTTCTTCCGTGACGAGCGAGCCACGCATCGGAACGGCGTAGCCGTCGCGGGCACGGAGGACGAACTCTTCCTTGCCGAGATCGCCCGCCTCGCCAAAGCCACGCGTGAGCACGCGCGCGAGAGGGAGCGCACGGAACCGCTTGCTCTTGCCGTAGTAGGGGTCGAACCCTTCGACCGTCTGGGCTGGGATGCTCGCCGTGAGCTCGGCGCGCGTGAGCGTCGCGACGGTCTTGCCGTCCCGCACGAACTTCAGCGTCGCGCCGTCATCCACGGCCGCGGGCTTCTTGCACGCCGCGAGCATCACGCAGAAGAGGAGGCACACGAACGTTCTCATCGCGCGACCTCTTCATTCTCGAGGAGACGCATCATCACCGGCACGAACGCCACGTAGTAGATCAGGTTGGCGACGAGCCGCACGCCGTTGAACGCATCGACGTGAGTCAGCGTCAGCCCGATGTCCGCGACGATCCAGGTCCCGTACTGAAAAAGCTCGAGCGCGGTCGCCCGCTTCGCGAGCGTCGGCCGAAGGGATCGCGGCACGCGGAAGACGCGTATGCCAGAGACGAGCGCGAAGAAGAGGAGCTCGTAGGCGAGATACGTCGACCGCTCGTCGCGGGCGAGGCGCGGAAGCACCGAGCGCATCATCTGCACAATCGCTGGCACGAGCAGCGACCACGCCACCGCACGCGGGAGCTTCAGCGCGTTCGCGCCCGCGTGCTCGAGCACGACGAAGTAGCGGAGATCTCCGATGATGACGAACACGACGCCGACTGCCGCCGCAACGAAGGTCCCGCTCTTGATGGGCGTCCACGGCCCGTTCAAGAACGCATCGGCGGCGATCGCCACCCCAAACACCGAGCCATACGCCCGCGCGAACGGCGGCTTTCGCTGCGCGATCGCGATGACGACGAGCGCCACCACGCAAGGCAGCACCGTGACGACGACGGGGTTATCGTAGAGGGCCAGAAACGACATGGACGAAGAAGCGCGCCTTTCGAAGAGTGTCTCGGTCGTCGCCGAGCGCGTGGAGAAGGTCTCTGCCGAGGTGCGGAGGGCGCTGTCCACCCCGATGGACGTGTCGGCCTTTGCCCGAAGCGATACGCGCTGGATTAGCACGGGCGCCGGCTCTTCCGAAGGGCCAGCGCGCCTTCTGGCGACGCTCCTTCGGGCCGAGGGGCTCGTGGCGGACTTCACGCCCATCTCGTCGTTCATCGAAGGCGCGCCACCGGCCGACGTGTGCGTCGTCGTCTCGCAGCGGCTCTCGCCGAACGCGCTCGTGCCGCTCGCGCGCGCGGGTGCCTACCGGCACGTGCTCCTCGTGACGACGCTCGACGAGGGCGATCTCGCGCGCGCCGCTCCCCGTGCCGGTGACGTCCGCCTCTTGAAACACGGACCGCGCGACGAGGACGGCCTGCTCCTTCGCCTGATTGGCCCGGCAGCCGCGAGCGCGACGATCCTCCGGCTCGTACGCGAGATCGCGAATCGGCTGGCGCCCGAGTCGCACGCGCCCGACGTCGCGCCCGCACTCGAGAGCGCCCGCGACCGCGCCTCGAAAGCGATGCTCGGAATCGATCCCCGCGCGCTCTTCGACGTCGCGGGTCTCGTCGCCGTCGGTACCGACGTGGCGCTCTGCGAGGGTCTCCGGCACAAGCTCCTCGAAGGCCTCGGCCGCGCCCATCCGCCCATTTGGGACCTCTGCGCGCTCGTCCACGGCCCGCTGCAGTCGTTCTACGAGCGGACGGCGACGCTCGTCTTGTTCGAGCGTGAGACCGCCGGGAGCCGGACGAGCGAGCTCCCGAGCCTGCTCGCCCGCGTGCTCCACCCCGACCGCCACAACCTCGTCAGGCTGCGGTCGGCGCTGCCCGGTCCGCATGCGTTACTGGATTTCGACCTCCAGCTCGACCACCTCGTGCTCGAAGCCCTCCGCGCCCAGCCGCGCGATCTCGTCGAATGGCCAGGCAAAGGCCGCGACGCACCGCTCTATGACCTCGGCAAAGGGGTCGCGATTTAGACCGTTTCAGGCGCGCCTTGCGCCGAACGCCGTAGAATGCCCGAGATGCAGTGGACACGCCGCGGATGGGTTTGGGCCTGTGGCAGCCTGGCTTCGCTGGGCGTCTTCGCAGGCGCTGCTTGCTCGGGAGGGCCGACCACCCCAACGACTGACGCCGGGCCAGACGTCGCGCCCGACACGAACGTCGGTCCAGCCGCTGCGTGCATCGTTCTCCCCACGCCCGCCGCATTCCCGACGGGATCGTGCAACGTCCCGCAACCGCAGACGCCCGATTCGTTCGACGAGGCGCTTACCGCCATCGGCCTCACGCGCTGCACGGTGATGCAGAACCCGCTCAACATGCCCGACTCGGTCATGGCGGTCAGCGACGTCCGCCGTCTCTCCGACTTCACGGCGCTCCTGCAGTACCCCCTGCGCTTGCCAGATTACGGCACGGAGACCGCGACGTGGTTCGACACCGCGATGAGCGGGCAGACGCCCGTCGCGAGCGCCATCGCCGCGGCCGCGGTGCGCATCGGCAAATCACCGTCGATGTGTCCCGACCCCTCGTGGTTCATCGTCGACGGCACGGACCCCGCACCGCTCACGACGGCGCTCGGCAACATGGCGAACACGTATGGCGCGAACTTCGACCCCGTCGGGACGCAGGCCGCGCTCATGGAGCTCCCCATCGCGCTCCAGCAGGCCCTCGCGGTGATCGTCAACGCGCTATCGGCAGCAGGCCAGACGATACAGACCGCGCGCAGCGCCTCCGCCGGCTTCGTCCCGTACTTCTTGCAATCCCCCGACTGGGTGCGCGGGCTCGGCTCGTACGCGTGGACGTCGAAGCAGCTCGCCGCGTGGGACGGCATCGACGTCACCGGCATGGCGCAAGCCGCCCTCTGGGTGGCGACGGCCGTCGAATCGGTGCAGCTCACGCGTTTCGCGGGCGTGATGTTCGACCCCATCCTCGTCTCGACGGCGCTCGGCAACATCGTCCTGCACGGCGCGGGCAACGACGACTACGAGCCGGGCCATAGCTACGAGAACGCGCTCTTCCTGCTCGATACCGGCGGCGACGACACGTACAACGTCCCCGTCGCCGCAACGACCCAGAACACGTTTCTCTCGATCGCGGTCGACCTCGGCGGGTCCGACACATACGGCTACGTCCCCGTGGCGAGCGCGGGGGATGGCGTTGGCCACAGGCTCCCGAGCGACGCCGCCAACGGTCGCGACTCCGCGGGCATCTCGACCTCGTCGACGCTGCGTCAAGGCGCGGCCCTCCTCGGCGTCGGCATGATGTGGGACTACGGCACGGACAACGACACGTACCGCTCGCTCGTGACGTCACAGGGCGTCGGCGTCTTCGGTGTCGGCGTGCTCTACGATCAGGGCGGCGACGACAACTACGCCGCCGAGTCACTCGTGCAAGGCGGCGCAGCGTGGGGCATCGGCCTTCTCCTCGACGGCGCGGGCGACGACAAATACCTGGCGTACAACTCGGCCATGGGCTTCGGCTTCACGCAAGGTGTGGGCGCGCTCGTCGACGAGGCAGGCAACGACTCGTACTACTGCGATCCCGGCGATCCCTCCGTGGGTGGCGATCCGCTCTACCCGAACGCCCAGCTCCCCGGCGTAGGCAACACGTCGATGTGCCAGGGCACGGGCGAAGGCCATCGGCCAGATTCACCCGACCCTGGTTATCAATTCGCCGGCGGCATGGGCATCTTGCGCGACGCCCACGGCACCGACACGTACACGACGAGCGTCTTCGGCCAGGCGAGCGCGTTCGCGATGGGCGTCGGCTTCGTCCTCGAGGGTGACGGCAACGACACCTACAACGGCCTCTGGTACGTGCAGGGCTCCGCGGCGCACACCAGCATCGCGTACTTCGTCGATCAAGCCGGCAACGACATCTACAACTACCCGTCGTTCCCGATCCGCGCGACGAGCATCGGCGTCGGTCACGACTACTCGTCCGTGCTCCACTACGATCAGGGCGGCGACGACCAGTACCACGCCCCCGGCCTCGGTCTCGGGTGCGGCAACGACAACGGCGTCGGCATGATGCTCGTCGTGGGCGGCACCGACACGTTCGTGGCTGACGCCCAAAACACGCTTGGCTGCGCTCTCAACGGCGACGGCCTCGGCACCGACCGCCAACCGATTCAGACGCTCGGCGTCTTCGTGAAGGCAAGCGGCACCTCGAGCTACACCGTCGCGGGCATCGACGCCGGCTCGTACGTGGGCGGCACGTGGAGCTACGCGCCAGAGAACGCCCTCGATGGCGGAGGCGACGCAGAGAAGAGCGTCGGCATCGACCGTCCGACGGGCACAGCTTCCTGGCCGTAGATCCAGCGCTACGTCGGCTACGCGCGCTTGCGACGCCTGCGCACGAGCGCCACGCCGAGCATGCCCGACATCACGGCTGCGATCGAGATAGGCACCGCGTTCGACTCGCTCGTGTGGGTCGTGGTGGTGGGCGCAGCAGCGCACCCGTAAATCACCGCTTCGGGCACGCTCGCGTCGATGTCCGGCGCGCCGCCGTCACCGCACGTGGGAAGCGCAGAGAGGGAGCTCGCGTCGGCAAGCGTCTGCCACTCGCACGCCTCGAGCTGGGCGATGCCGTTGCAGGCGGTGTTACCCGTCTGGAGCTCGCCGAGCGCGGTCTTGAGCGCGCTGTCGTTGAAGGCCGACAGGCCGAGGGACCGCATCTGAACGCCGAACGGATGCGTCGCCGTGCCGAGGCCGCCCTGATCGCTCGTGTGACAGATCATGCAACCTTGGCCATCCCAAAGGGGACTCGCTCCACCGTCACAAGCGATGTTCAACGTCGAGATGACGAGCCCCGGAAACTCCGCCGTCGCATGAGCAGGCGAGGCGACAACCAACGTGCTCACGACCGAAAGGACAAGGACAAGACGGCGCATCATTCAAGCCTCATAGATACCCATGCAACTGTATCGTAAGCGAGGTGCCCGGGCGAGTGGACGTGGCGCCCGGCGCGTCACCCGAGACATAGACCGCGTCGATGCGGGCATCGAGGTGGGGCGCGAAGAACCACCACGCACCGATCCAGGCCGTCGCCGTGGTCGTGTCGTAGAGGCCGCACGATCCGGCCGTGAGCCCACACTCGGAGCCGTTCTCGTGGATGTGCCCATCGAACAGCTCACCCGCCGCGAGGATGTGGATGCCCTGATAGACCTGCACATCGGCCTGCAAGAGGCCGACCATGCCGAAGTGATTCTCGCCGGTGGATACCCCGCTCGCGTTGGGCGCGAACGGCTGGGAATTGAGCAGCGCGTCGACCTCGGCGAGCACCACGACCGGCTTCACGGGCGACACACGGGCATGAATCCCATACGCGTGACGCCAGATTGGGGATGCATTCAGCGATGGGTCGAGGTCCGTCCGCGCGAGGTCGGCATACGTGATGAGCGCGCTCGCCCCGATGGCGACGTGGTTCGACGGTAGGTACTCGGCAAACGCGCTCCCCCCGCGTTCGTGTGGAGCGTCCCAACACGAAAAGCCGCAGCCGGGCGCGCCCGACCCGTGGATCGCGTAGTTCCCGAGAATGGCCATGACCTCGCCGCGTAGCTTTTCGCCCGAGTACGCGAGCGTGACGCCGTGCTCTTGCGACGCGTTCGTGTCGGTGCGTGTGACGCTGCGGACGAGAAACGGGTGCTCGACCGTGCGGATGCCGAACGGAACATTCATGCGTCCGACGCGCAGCAAGAACTCCTCGTCCTTCCCGAGGTCGAAACCCAGCCAATACTGCCGCGCGACGATGGATCCCCAACTGGAAGGCTGGCTCGTGAGCGACGCCGAGAGCGCTCCGCCGTAGATGGACGTCCCGGAGTATCCACCCGCCGGCGGCGAGTAGCCGATGCTCCCGTTCACCCGAAAGCGCCCGATCTTGAGCTGCGCCGACTGGTCGACCTGCATCACGTAGTCGCTCGCCTGCACAGCGCTGCCGCCCTGCGGAATGACGGCGAGGACGAGGTTTCGCAGGTCGGTCTGCAGGAGCAGTTGGTCGGGCAGATTCACCGCGCCGAAGAGGAAGTTCCCCACCTTCCCCGGGTCAGCGTCTTTCTTGTAGGGCATTCGGAGGACGACTTCCTCCATCCCGCGCCCGTACTGCGTGAGGATGCCCGCGCCCGACGGATCGGCGTGGCATGTGTTGCACCCCGTGTACCCCTCGCGAATCATCCAAGGGAACGCGTAGGCAGGCCGGCTCGCGCCGAGCAGGCAAGCCAGCACACACCCCGTGACGACGGCGACCCGAACCCACCAAGCCATGGCCGGGACAGGTACTACATCATTCGGTAGCCGTGAACTGCACTTCGACGTCGATGTCCGGCTTCACGGTCACGCCGAGATAGCTGGGGATGTCGATGCTGTAATCCCGCACGTCGAGTGCGACCGTCCCTTGCACGTGTAGCGTGCCGCTCGCGCGCGCGAGCACGTAGTGGAAGGTCACGTTCTTCGAATGCCCGTGAATCGCCATCGACCCCGGTGCGTCGCCCGAGCCCGTGCCGTCCCCGTTGGGGAAGTGGATGCTGCTGCGGTCGATGGTGAGCTCGGCGTTCGGGTACGTCCCGATCTGGAGGTATTTGTTGCGCATGTGATCGTCGCGGAGCGCGATGCCCGTCGCAAGGTTCCGAAGGGGCACGCGGATGACGATTTTGGCGCCCTGGTCGTCGATGTCGAGATCGTTGGTGCTGCCGACGATCTTCATGCCGGCGGGCCCGCTGGCGTGGAAGGCGACCGCGGGGGTCCCCGATCGGGTGATTTTTGCGTCGGCCGAGATGGCCACGGTCGAGGCTAGGGCGAGGGTGGCGAGTAGGACTGTGGCGCGATTCACGGGACCTCCTTCACTTGTTTGACGGGTACTTCAATCGAGCATTCACGTCGAGTCGGTTTCGATAGGGTGAATGAACGGCACCCGTTGGCAACCAAGGTGGTAACGTGATAGCTGGACTACGATGACGTCAGGCACCCGTCCGGAAGAGACTCCCTCCGACGTGGAGAAGCTCCCCTACGCGACGCCCAAACTGACG
>Ga0302325_10023860_pt1 | contig 12737 bp, 10 predicted proteins | sample Palsa_T0_2_FD_201948 | JGI IMG/M metagenome (GOLD analysis project Ga0302325, IMG submission 201948) | Peat permafrost microbial communities from Stordalen Mire near Abisko, Sweden - Palsa_T0_2 | ecosystem: Environmental > Terrestrial > Soil > Palsa > Peat permafrost | place: Sweden: Abisko... | reverse complement strand
CGCAAATTTCTGCTCCGCCATGCCCGCGATGTCGCCCTGCTCAAGCGGAAAGAAACTCGCATCGTGCAATTGCGCCGCGCCAAGTTGCGGCGACGCGATGAAGAGATCGAGCGGCCCACCCGCGTGAAACACGATCGGCCACGGCGACGGCGTCGGCAGTTTGGCGCGGGCCGCCGCGAATTGCTCGGCGATGGTCGCATAAGGCGGAGACGGCGATGCGCTCACACTCAACGGCAAAGTGAGCGTCGCCTGTTCGGGGATGCATACTTCCTTGCAGACGAGCCAGTTCACGTCGGCTTTCAGTGTCGCCATCTGGTCCAATGCCACATTTGCGGGGGCGGTGATGTCGACAAGCAGCCACAGCTTTCCTTCGTAGCCGTAATCCATCAGCGGCCCGGTTGGAATGCGCTTCGGATAAGGCCAGTGGATGGGACCTGCCTTCCAACCGAGCGGCAATGTCCATTGAATTTCTGTGGGCTGACCCGCTTCGCCAGGATTGACCCAATAGGTGTGCCAGCCGTCTCGGATGTTCTCGACCAGCGCGACGGCGATGGTCTTACCCGGTGCGATCTCGCTTTGCTCGGCCACAAGCCGCGGCTGGACTTTCGGCGCGCGGTCGAGTTGCGCGGAAGCCGGCGCGGCCGCGGAGGCGGCAACCAGTAAAACGGCAAACAGGAATCCCACGCGCCTCATGGCCGTCGCTATAGCCGCCCTGGCTGCCCGCCGCCAGCCGGGCGCGGCCAAACGCCTGCTCCTCTCGCGCGGTTGTGAGAGCGGGTCTAGGGTCGCGGCCGCCGCTATCCGGAGGGACATCATGGCCAAGATCAATAGACAATGGATCCTTAAGAAACGCCCCGTCGGCGACATCAAACCGGGCGACCTCGAATTCGTGGAGACGCCCCTGCCGGTTCCGGGACCGGGCGAATTCCTCGCCCGCACGCTCTATCTGTCGCTCGACCCCACCAACCGGATCTGGATGAGCGACATGGAGCAATATATGCCACCGGTACAGATCGGAGACGTAATGCGGGGCGGCACGGTTTCCGTTGTCGAGCAGTCGAACAATCCCGATTTCAAGCCAGGCGATGTCGTTTCCGGCTTTATCGGCTGGCAGGAATATTCCGCAATGAGCGGCGGCCAGAAATTGCCGAAAGGCGCGTTACCGCTCACGGCCTATATGAGCGTGATGGGCGCGACCGGCGCGACCGCCTATTTCGGCTTGCTCGATATCGGTCAACCCAAAGCGGGCGAGACGGTTGTCGTCTCCGCGGCGGCCGGCGCCGTCGGCTCGATTGTCGGTCAGATCGCGAAGATCAAAGGCTGCCGGGTGGTCGGTATTGCAGGCTCCGACGACAAGTGCGTTCATGTGGTCAATGATTTCGGCTTCGATGCCTGTATCAACTACAAGACGGAAAATGTGCTGGAAGCACTCGGTCGCGAATGTCCCAGCGGCATCGACGTAGATTTCGAGAATGCCGGCGGCGAAATCCTCGACGCAGTTCTCGCCCATATCAATCTGAAGGCCCGTATTTCCTTGTGCGGCCTGATCGCCACCTATAATCACACCGAACCGCAGCCGGGACTCTCACGCTTCGCCAATGTGCTGATGAAGCGCGCCCGCATCGAAGGCTTCATCATCATCGATTATCTCCCCCGTTTCGGCGAGTTTCTCGTCGACATGAGCAAATGGGTCGCTGAGGGCAAGATCAAATATGACGTGCATGTCGTGAAAGGCATGGAGAACGCGCTGTCGGCGCTGAACCTGCTGTTCACGGGCGGCAATACGGGCAAGCTTCTGGTGCAGGCATCGGAGGAGCCATGAAACTCGCACTCGAAGCGGTCCATGAAACGACCACGCGCGAACTGCACAAAAACCTGCAGGCGTTCAATCAGGCTGCGATGCCGGGTGTGTCGTCGACCGGGTTCGTCGTGAGTCTGCGCGACAGCCACGGCGCGCTGAAGGGTGGCGTGATCGCGCGTGTGACCGGCGAAAGCTGCTACATGGATACGGTGTGGATCGACGAAACGGCGCGCGGCGGCGGCCTCGGCACGAAAATGTTGCGCTTGGCCGAAGAAGAAGCCCGCCGAATAGGTGCACGCGGCGCGTGGCTTTATACACTCAGCGTCCAGGCCAAACCCTTCTATGAAAAGCTTGGCTACTGCGAATTCGCCGAATTGACTTGGTCCGGCAGCGACGTCCGACGCCATTTCATGAAAAAGGAGCTGTAATGCCGGGACTGCGCATCACCTCCGGCACGCTGAAGGGTCGGACGCTGCACGGGCCATCGGGCGCGCGAGTCCGCCCGACGTCCGATAAGGTGCGCCAGGCGATATTCAATATCCTTGCGCACAATGATTTTGATACGGGCGTCACGCTCGAAGGCGCGCGCGTGGCCGATCTATTCGCGGGCACGGGCGCGCTCGGCATCGAGGCGATCTCGCGCGGCGCGGCGTTCGTTTTGTTCGTGGAAGACGCTGCCGAGAGCCGAGCGTCGATCCGGGAAAATGTCGAAACTCTGGGGTTGACCGGAGTCACCAAAATCTGGCGGCGCAATGCGACAGACCTCGGGCCTATGAGCGCGGGTGCGGGCGGCCCATTCGATCTCGTCTTCCTCGATCCACCCTATCGGAAGAATCTGATTGGGCCCGCGCTGGCCGCGTTGCGCGACGGCAACTGGCTCGCGCCGAATGCGGTGATCGTGACCGAATCCTCCGAAGAAGAACCCGCGCCCGAAATTGACGGCTTCACCCTCCTCGACCACCGCACCTATGGCGACACGCGCGTGACGTTCTTGAGGGGCTAGGTCAAAAACAGTCCCACCGCCGCAGCACCCATCACCGCTGTCCCCGCCCAGCCGATGATTTTGAGGCCGCGGCTCAACGTCAGCCGTCCCATAATGCGCGGATTGGAGCCGATGACCATCATGGCGGCCATGAGAGGCGCCGCGAGAACGCCGTTCACCACTGCGCTGTAGTATAGCGCCTTCATTGGATCGATCGGTGTGAACGCAATCCCGACACCCAGCACCGTCGCTCCCACGATCACGCCGTAGAACGCCGCCGCCTGCCGCGGTTTGCGGTCGAGACCGGCGTTCCAGCGAAATGTTTCGCACACAGCGTACGAAGCCGAACCCGCCAGCACTGGCAGCGCCAGGAGTCCCGTGCCGATGATGCCGGCTGCGAATATGATCGTGGCAAAATGTCCGGCGAATGGGGTGAGCGCCTGCGCCGCCTGCACGCTGGTCGTGATGTTCGTGATGCCATGCTTGTGGAGTGTCGCCGCGGTCGCCCAAACGATGAACAGCGCCACGACGTTCGAGGCCGCCATGCCCACCAGCGTATCGACGCGGATGCGTCGGAGTTCGGGACCGGCGGCCCGCGGCGCGATACACAGCGGCTTGACGTGCTTTCGCCCCAGTTCCTCCACTTCCTGCGACGATTGCCAGAAGAAAAGATAGGGACTGATTGTCGTGCCCAGCACGGCCACGAGCGCGGTCATGGCCGCTGTGCCGAAGCTGATCGTCGGAACGAAAGCGCCGAACAGCGCCGCGCCCCAGTCCGCATGGGCCATGATAACTGCAGCCACATAAGCGAACAACGACAAGGTCAGCCATTTGAGAAAGGAGGCATAACGCGCGTAGCTGAGAAATATTTCGGCGACCACCGAGACGATCGCGATTCCGACGATCCAGACCTGCGTCTTGCCGCCGACCAGAAGCTTCGCCGCATCGCCCATTGCCGCGATATCCGCGCCCAGATTGATGACGTTCGCAACCAGGAGCGACAGAACGAGCACATCGAGCAGCCAACGCGGGTAATGGCGACGGAGATTTGTCGCAATGCCGTGGCCTGTCGTCGAACCGATGCGCGCGCTGATCTCCTGGATGGCAGCCATCAACGGATAGGTGAGGACCATGGTCCAGCCCATGCCGTAGCCATATTGCGCGCCCACCTGGCTATAGGTGCCGATGCCGCTGGGATCGTCGTCGGCAGCGCCCGTGATGAGACCGGGGCCCAACACGGCCAGCCAATGGCGTTTTTCGGGCACCGTAGCTGTCGTCACGATGGCGCTATCAGCGGGCGTCGCATCGTCCACGGAATTCTCCTTGTGTCAGCGGCGGCCGAACAGCCGCTCGATATCTGCGAGTTTCAATTCCACATAGGTCGGACGCCCGTGATTGCATTGTCCCGAATGGGGCGTCGCTTCCATTTCCCGCAACAACGCATTCATTTCCTCCGCCGTCAGCCGACGACCCGCACGCACGCTGGTGTGGCACGCGAGAGTACCTGCCACATGCTCGAGCCGCTCTTTGAGCGAAAGCGCCGAGCCCGATTCCGCGATGTCGTCCGACAGATCACGCAACATCGCCTTCACATCGACCTTTCCCAACGCAGCCGGCACTTCCCGTACCATCACCGCGTCCGGACCGAACGACTCGACCACCAAACCCAGTTCCGCTAGTTCCCCGGCACGAGCGATAACGCGCTCGACTTCGGAAAAATCCATTTCGACGATTTCGGGAATCAGCAATGGCTGGCGTGGCACGCCGCCGGCCTCGAGACCGTGTTTCATGCGCTCATAGACGAGGCGCTCATGAGCCGCATGCTGATCGACAATGACAATGCCGTCGACAGTCTGCGCCACGATATAGGTTTCATGCACTTGTGCGCGGGCGACACCCAGCGGAGTCTCAGCTGCTTGCGGCTGCAGCTCTTCCATCCGCGCGGAGAGAACCGGCGCAGCACTGCCCGAAAACAGCGGCGCATGAAAATGCACTGCAGCTTCTGCGAATCCGCGCGACGGTGCGGGCTGGGGATAGAGCTGAGTAACGGGCGCGGAACGGGGACGCAGCGCCGCCAGCGCCGCACCGGACACTGTCGATGATGCGCGGTGGCCCGCGCCCGCCAGCGCATGCTTGAGGGCCGACACAATCAGGCCGCGCACGAGACCCGCATCGCGGAAGCGCACTTCCGTTTTCGCCGGGTGCACGTTCACGTCGACGAAAGCGGGATCGCAATCGAGGAACAGTGCGAGCGCGGGATAACGGTCATGCGCAAGATAATCGGCATAGGCGCCACGCACCGCGCCGAACAGCAGTTTGTCGCGCACCGGCCGGCCGTTAACCACCAGGAACTGCATGGATGAGCTCGCGCGGTGATAGGTCGGCAGGCCCGCATATCCCGTGATATGCAGCGCCTCGCGTGCGGCTTCGACCGGCGCGGCATTGTCCGCGAAGTCGCGACCCATGATGCGCGCGAGCCGCTTAAGCCGCCCGCCGAACAAATCGCCCTCGCTTTCAAAGTCGAGAGCCCGGCGACCGTCCAAAGTGAGCGTGAAGCCGACATCGGGTCGCGCCATTGCGAGGCGTTTGACGACGTCTATCATCGCGAGATCTTCGGAGCGCTGCGATTTGAGAAATTTGAGGCGTGCAGGCGTGGCATAAAAAAGGTCGCGCACATCGACGCGCGTTCCCGATTGACCCCCGGCGCGAAACCCCGCGGGCGCAGGCTCGCACACATCCCCGCCTTCGACTTTGATTTCTTGCGCGTCGTTTGTGGCGGTGCGGCTTGTGATCGTCAATCGCGCGACCGCACCGATGGAAGGCAATGCCTCGCCGCGAAAACCGAGGGTCGCAATATTCGAGAGATCGTCGTCGCCTTCGCCGCTCACCGGAAGCTTGGACGTTGCATGACGTTCAACGGCCAAGCGCAGATCGGCCGTGTCCATGCCCTCGCCGTTGTCTTCGACCAGGATGAGGTCCGCGCCGCCTTTTGATGCGGCAATATCGATGCGTGTGGCGCCCGCATCGAGGGCATTCTCGATCAACTCCTTGACGGCACTCGCAGGACGTTCGACCACCTCGCCGGCAGCGATGCGGTTGATGGTGCCTTCCGCGAGACGACGAATCCTCATGCTCCCCCCGCCAGATATTTGCGCGCGAGCACCTTGCACTCTTCCACCACCGGCTGGTCGAACGGATCGACACCCATCAACCGGCCCATGAGGATCGTCTCCAGCATGAAATGCATCATCAGGGCGCCCAGTGTGCGTTCGTCGAGCGTGGGCGCATGGATGCGGCGCACAGGACGGCCGCGTTTGGCGAGCGTTTCGGCCGTTGCCCGAACTTCCGCGGACACGAGATCGCCCATCATCTTACCGCTCAGATAGGAAAGCCCCAACGCATTGGCGCGTGCCGCGGGAATCTCGGGGCCGATACCGGCGGTGTCGGTCGACAGTATCGTGTAAAGTGCATCGTCGGGACCATCGAGGAAGAGCTGCAACTGGCTGTGTTGGTCGACGGGCCCGAGGGCGGCGACTGGCGTCGTGCCCTTGCCGTCCTTGCCCAAACTCTCGGCCCAAAGCTGCCGCCACCACGGACCGAAACTTTTCAGACGATCTGCATAGGACCACAACACCGTCTCGCGCAGGCGCCCTGCCCGCGCCAACGCATGATGCAGCGCCGCGCCGGTCGCCGCCGGAACGTCGCGCACGCCCGCGCCGGACAGAATTGTCGCGAGCGTATCGGACGCGCCCTTGCGCAATGCTTCCGCATCGAGACCCATCAGCAGGGCAGGCAATATGCCCGTCGTCGTCAGAACGGAATAGCGCCCACCCACGCCTGTCGGGTGGTCGAGGATCGCGCAGCCGATGCTTTCCGCGAACTGGCGCAGCGGATTGGGCTTCGGTTCCGTCACGACCGTGAAGTGATATTTGATGTACTTGCCGCCGCCCGCCTTGTCGATCGCATCCGCTGCCGCCAGCGTCTGCATCAAAGGCTCCGCCGTGCCGCCCGATTTCGAGATCGCGACGAAGCGCGCCGTGCGCAGGTCAAAACTCTTGAGTGCCGCGTCGAAAGTGACGGGATCGATATTGTCTAAGAAGATCACGCGGGGGGCGCGCGCCGAACCGAATGGCACCAGATCGGCGAGAGCTTGCCCGCCCAGGCTCGACCCGCCGATGCCCAACACCGCGACGACGGAGGTGTTCTTGGAAAGCGCCTCGGCGGCTTCCTGCGCTTTCGCCAGATCGTCGCGCCGCTCGGGAATGCGGAGCAATTCGAGCGTGTTCCTGTCATAGGCCTCGCGAAGCCAAGCGAGCCCGTGCGACGCCTCGGCAAGCGCGGCATCCAAATGCTCCACGCCGGACGGCAGGGACACAGAAAAAGGAAGCGATTCTGAATTCATGGGGCTAGCCTAACAGATGCCGCATTTTTCCTCTCCCCCCGCGAGCGGGGGGTACGTGTCCGGCCGCGTGACGGGAGCGGCCAGGCAGCGTGATCCCGCCTTCGTCTCGCGCGCTGTCGCGCGATCCCAATTGATGACATTCCTACTTCTTCGGCTTTCCATGAACCGTACCGTCGGTCCTTGCCGCAGGCGCCGCCGCCTTCGGCGCGGGACGCTGGGGTACATTGGTTTTCGCGGCCGGACCGCCTTCGCCGAGACTACCGGCCACTACCACCGTCATCGCATCGGGATTGAACAGGCGTTTCGCGGCGCGCGTCACGTCGTCGATCGTCACCGCATTCATCAGATCGTTGCGCTTCTTCAGATAGGACACGGGCAGGCCCGAGCGCTGAAACGTGTTGAGCTGCGCCGCGATATCGACATTCGAGCTGAAGGCGAGCGGGAAGGAGCCGGTGAGATAGGTTTTCGCGTCGGCCAGTTCCTTGTCCGTCGGGCCGTTCGCCACGAAATCGCGCAAGGTGGCGCGGATGACATCCATCGTCTGTCGTACGCTGCCGCGCTTCGTCGCCACCTGGCCGATCACGACTCCGGCACGGCGATAATCGTCGAGCGAAGTCGAGATGTCGTAGGTCAGGCCGCGCTGCTCGCGCACCTGATCGGTCAGCCGCGACGAGAATCCGCCGCCGCCGACAATGTAGTTGGCCACATAGCCCGGAATGAAATCGCGATCCGCGCGCAGGAAGCCCGGCATTCCGAAGATCACAGTCGGTTGCGGCACGTCCATCGCCACGACCTGCACGCCGGGCTGGCCGACATGCAAGGCCATGGGAGGCTGCGCAGGCGGTTTGGCCGGGAGTGCGCCGAATGCACTCTTCAGAAGCTGCGTGAGCGTCGCCGGATCGACGTCGCCCGAGACGGCAATCTTGAGACCGGAATTCACCCAGTGCGTCGTAGCAAAGGATTTGAGATCGCCCGCGCCGATCGCGCTGACGGTTGCCGGCGTGCCGTTCACTGGATGGGCATAGGGGTGATCGTGAAAATAGGCGCGGAAGAATGCCTTGTTCGCCACATCCGATGGATCTTCGTCTTCCTGCTGCAGCGTGGCAAGGATCTGCGCACGCACGCGCTGGATCGCATCCGCATCGAAACGCGGTCTGGCGAGCGCCATTCCCAGAAGATGGAACGCGTCCTTCGCGTTGTCGGTCAGTGTCACAAGCTGCACGATCAGGTAATCGCGGTCGGGAGACACCGATAGCTTGATGGCGCGATTGGCGAGCGCAGTGTGGAACGCATCCGAATTGAGCCGGCCCGCGCCTTCGTCCAGCAGGCTTGCGGCAAAATTCGCCAACCCGTCCTTGCCTTGCGGATCGTAAGAAGACCCCGCAGGAATGGCCACCGTCATTGCGATCATCGGCAGGGTATGATCGGAGACGAACCATATCTGCTCGCTTCTCGGCGCGGGCAAGGTCTGCACGTCGAGCGCGCGTGCGGGTCCAGCGGCCAGAGCTGCGAAAATGCCGAGTGCCGCAAATGCGCGAAGCGCGCTGCGCATCATCGGCCAGGCCCCGGAATAAGATAACCCGTCACGGCTTCGCGCTTGACGATATCGTCAGCGGCGACCTGCTTGACGGTGTCGGCCGCGACCGCGCGAATGCGATCGGGCCATTCTTCCACGTCGTCCACGGTCAGGCCGATTGCGAGCGCCTGTCCGTATGCCGTGGCAAGTGAATACTGGCTGTCGCGCTGATAGGTGGCATCGGCCACAAGCTGGGTCTTGGCACGTTCGAGATCCACGTTCCTGGGCGCCGCGATCGCGTAGCTCTTCAGCACCGCGTCGACCGCCTGCTCCAGCACATCCATGCGCACACCCGGCCGCGGTACCGCGTAAACGCTGAACTCAGCGGCATCGCGCGTGTAGCCGTCATAAGACGCGCCCGCATCGGACGCGAGCTTCCGCTTGACGACAAGTTCGCGATAGAGCGTCGAGGTGGGGTCGCCTCCTATCAGCTGGGCGAGTGTTTCGAGCGCCTCGGCTTCGCCCGGTTTGGCTTCGGTGTAGCTCGCCACGCGATAGAGGCGCAGGAACAGCGGCGACTTGATGTCGGGGCGCGCAATGGTCAGCCGCGTCTCGCCGAGCCGGGGCGGCTGCGCGAAATCGGCGCGTTCGGCGAGCGGCCGCGCCGGAAGTTTTCCATACGTCGCTTCGGCCGACGTACGAACTTCTTCCGGCGTCACATCGCCGGCCACCACCAGGATCGCGTTGTTGGGCGCGTAATGGCGGACGTAATATTCCTGCGCCTCGATGCGACCGATATGACGTACTTCATAGGGCCAGCCGATGACAGGGCGGCCATAGGGGTGCGAGAGATGGAGCGCCGCGTCCATCTGCTCGCGCAACAGTGCCTGGGGATCGTTGTCGACGCGCATGCGCCGTTCTTCGAGTACGACATCTCGCTCGGTGTTCACGTTCTTGTCCGACAGATCGAGATTGACCATGCGGTCGGCATCGAGCGACATCACCAGACGCAGGCGGTCGCGCGCGATCTGCTCGTAGAACGCCGTGTAATCATGGGTAGTGAACGCATTGTCCTCGCCGCCATTGCGCGCCACGGTCTGCGAGAACTGGTCGCCCGGCGCGCTCGCCGTGCCGCGAAACATCATGTGTTCGAAGAAGTGCGCGAGCCCTCCAAGCCCCGGAGGATCGTCCATCGCGCCCACGCGATACCACAGCATTTGCGTGACGATGGGCGAGCGGTGATCGGGGACAACGACCACCTGCATCCCGTTTTGCAGGGCAAACTGAAAGACTTTGGTGTCCTGCGCATGCGCGGGTGCCGCCGCGGCTGCAATCAGAACCGCGACGATGCAAGCCCTAGAAAATCCCATCAAGCCAGCCGTTACCGCCCTTGTCGATTGTCGCCGAATCCTTGTTGTCCTTGTCGGTGGGCGTATCCGTCGTCGCGGTCGTATTCGTCTGCTGGGCGGATTTGGCGGCGTCGAGACGCTGCTTTTCGGTATCCGAATCGAGCGGATTGCCGGCCTGGGGGTCGGGGCCGTTCTGGAAGAGAAGTTTATTGGTCAGATCGTCGTTGGTCGCTTCCATCGACTTGGCATCCGCGGCGAGTTGTTGACGGATGGCGTGGTCGGCGACGGCCCCGCCGGATGTGGCGAGAATGAGCTTTTCTTCCTGGCTGAAGTCGCCCGTCATTTGCTTTGCGATCTCAGCAGGGTCTTCTCCGAACATCGTCGCCGCCGCGCTTTCGGTCGGCGAATATTGGTTGGTGGGCGCGGCACCGGGCTTGGGCGGGCGCAGATTGTAGTCGGGCGGCATCACGAGCGGCGCCTTGGTGACGACCGCAAATTCATCCGGCGGTTCCTTGGTGACGCCCGCCGCTTCGCGAATGCTGTCGCAGCCCACCAGGACCAGCGCCATTCCGCCAAGAGTCGCCAGGCGAAGGAAATGTCGCGTGCGTTCGTTCTTGTTCATCTTTCGACTCCCGGTTGTCCGTCCGTGCTCGCGGCCGCAGCCTCGGGCCGCAGCAATGCATCGTATAACAGAGCGGCTACGCCGACGGTGATGGCGCAGTCCGCGACATTAAACACATACCAATCATAGCCATGCGCATAAAAGTGAAAAAAGTCGGCAACCTTTCCATGGACGAGCCTGTCGATCAGGTTGCCCAGCGCGCCACCGATCACAAGACCAAGCCCGATGGCAAGCGGCCGCCGCGTGGAATGCCATAGCCACCAGCCCAAAGCGGCGACTGCAACCACCGAAAACACGGCCAAAAGCGCGGTTCCCAGTGGTCCGCTGGCCGGAAACAGGCCATAGCTGACACCAGGGTTCCAGACCATGACAAGGTTAAAGAAGGGCAGAACCGGAACCTGGTCGCCGGGTCCCTTGTCCACAAAGTGAAAAACATAAAGCATCAGGAGCTTCGAGCCCTGATCCAGGACCAGGGCCAGCAAGGCGCTCGCCAAGCCCAAATCGCGTGAACTCAGGCCGAAATGTGCGAATCCGCGAGCGCTCACGCCGCCGCTCCTTCCAGCGCATCGACCGCGGCGGAGCAACGTCGGCAGAGATCGTCATGCCCCACGACCGTTCCCACTTCCGGCAATACCATCCAGCAACGCGCACATTTTCTGCCGTCCGCGCGCCGGAAGACGGCGGCAGCACCTGGCACGTCGGGAAGCCGGAAGGCATCTTCCGGTCCCTCGCCTATCTCGACCGTTGCCGCCGACGTGATCGCGATCTCGGCGAGACTAACGTCGTCGAACAAGGCAGCATCCACAGCGGCCCGAACGAACAACACAGGTGCCGATTCGAGACTCGCGCCGATCGTCTTGTCGCGGCGCGCAATCTCAAGTGCGCCAGTCACGACCCGACGGAGCGCACGAATACGATTCCACTTCTCGACCAGTGCGGGATTGGCCCAGCTGGCCGGCGTTTCCGGAAAGACCTGGAGATGCACGCTCTCATGCTCCCCGGGAAAGCGCAGCAGCCACGCCTCTTCCATTGTGAAGCACAGGATGGGCGCGAACCAGGTCACCACGCGGCGAAAGATTTCGTCGATGACGGTGCGCGCCGCGCGCCGGCGCGGATTGCCCGCGCTGTCGCAGTAAAGTGCATCCTTGCTGATGTCGAAATAGAACGCCGAAAGCTCGTTGGTGCAGAAACCGAACAGCACCGAATAGACGCGGTTGAAATCGTACTCCATGTAGCTGGCGCGCAGCATCTGGTCGAGCTCAGCGAGCTTGGCCAGCATGTAGCGCTCGAGTTCCGGCATTTGCGCCGGCGCGATGCGTTCCTTCTCGGAGAATCCTTCGAGATTGGCCAGCATGAAACGGATCGTGTTGCGCAGGCGACGATACGCGTCCGTGTTTGCCTGGATCACATCCTGGCCCATGCGCATATCCTGCGTGAAATCCGACGACGCAACCCACAGGCGAAAAATATCGGCGCCGTTTTTCTCCGCGATCGCCTGCGGCAGGATCACATTGCCCACCGACTTCGACATCTTGTCGCCTTCGCGGTCGAGCACGAAACCGGCTGTCAACACCTGGTCGTAAGGCGCGCGGCCGCGTGTGGCACAGCTCTCCAGCAGCGACGATTGGAACCAGCCGCGATGCTGGTCCGAGCCTTCCAGATAGAGATCGGCGTGATCTTTCTGCGGCCATTCCTTTTCGATCGGCTGCTCCACCGTGAACACATGTGTCGAGCCGGAATCGAACCAGACGTCGAGAATGTCCTTCACCTGCTCGTAATCGTCGGGATTGCGGTCGTTGCCGAGAAAGCGTGACGGAGGCGAATTGTACCAGGCATCGGCGCCTTCGGCGCGGAATGCCTCGGTGATGCGCTTGTTCACGTCGGCATCGTCGAGGATTTGGTCCGTTTTCCTGTCGACAAAGATCGCCAGCGGCACGCCCCAGGCGCGCTGGCGAGACAGCACCCAATCCGGGCGATCCTTCACCATGCCGCCCATGCGGTTCTCGCCGGACGGCGGATACCATTTCGTATCGCCGATCGCCTTCATCGCGCGCGTACGCAACGT
>Ga0302325_10023857_pt1 | contig 12738 bp, 12 predicted proteins | sample Palsa_T0_2_FD_201948 | JGI IMG/M metagenome (GOLD analysis project Ga0302325, IMG submission 201948) | Peat permafrost microbial communities from Stordalen Mire near Abisko, Sweden - Palsa_T0_2 | ecosystem: Environmental > Terrestrial > Soil > Palsa > Peat permafrost | place: Sweden: Abisko... | reverse complement strand
CGCCCTTGTGCACGAACAGCGTGGCGTCGCCGCCGTCGTCCAGGATCATGTTCGGCCCGGTGCCGGCCCCGTCCTCGTCCGGCCAGGTCAGCGCCAGCTCGGTGCAGCGCCAGTACTCCTCGAGGGTCTCCCCCTTCCAGGCGAAGACCGGGATGCCCCGCGGGTCGTCGGGGGTGCCGTCCGGCCCGACCGCCACCGCCGCGGCCGCGTGGTCCTGGGTGGAGAAGATGTTGCAGGATGCCCAGCGGACCTGCGCGCCGAGCGCGGTCAGCGTCTCGATCAGCACCGCCGTCTGGATCGTCATGTGCAACGAGCCGGTGATTCTCGCGCCGCGCAGCGGCTGGCTGGGCGCGTACTCCTCGCGCACCGCCATCAGCCCCGGCATCTCGTGCTCGGCCAGCTGGATTTCCTTGCGCCCGAACGAGGCGAGCGAAAGGTCGGCAACCTGGAAGTCGCTGGGGCTCATACCTTCTCCTTCGCGCGTGATGATGCCACTGGCCCGATGCTCGCCGCCATCTTGGCGGCCACCTGGGCGCCGTAGGACTCGCCGATGCGAGCGAGGAATTCCTCCCGCTGGAACCGGTACTCCTGTGTCCCGGATGTCTCCATCACCAGGGCGGCCATCGCGCAGCCCAGCTGGGCGGCCCCCTCGTGACCAAGACCGTGGCCGATTCCGGCCAGGAAACCCGCGCGGAAGGCGTCGCCTGCTCCGGTGGGGTCGGCGATGCGGCTCAGCGCAGCCGCGGCCACCGAGACAGGCGGCTCCGCGGCCGACTCGACGGTGACGCCGTCCGGACCGGTCGTGGTCACCCAGGCGCCTACCCGGCCGAGGAGCTGGGTGGCGTCCCAGCCGGTCTTGCGGATCAGCAGCGCTCTCTCGTATTCGTTCGTGAACAGGTACCGGGCGCCGTCGACGAGCAGCCGCAGATCCGTTCCCTCCATCCGGGCAATCTGCTGGGAGGGGTCTGCGGCGAACGGCACCGCACAGTCGCGGCAGGCTGCGGTGTGCCGCAGCATCGCTGCCGGGTCGTCGGGGCAGATGAGGACCAGACCCGCCTCGGGTCCCGAGCGCAGGATCGCGGCCAGGTCAATCTGCCGGGCCTCGTTCATCGCTCCGGCATAGAAGGACGCGATCTGGTTGTTGTCGGCGTCAGTCGTGCACAGGAACCGGGCGGTGTGCAGGCGATCTGACACGCGCACGTGCCGCGTGTCCACGTCATGTGCCTCCAGCCAGTGCCGGTACTCCGCGAAGTCCGCGCCGACCGAACCCACCAGGATCGGCCGCAACCCGAGCCGGGCCAGGCCGAACGCCACGTTGGCCGCGATCCCGCCCCGGTGGATCTCCAGCTCATCCACCAGGAACGACAGCGAGACCTTGTCGAGTTTCCCCTCGATCAGCTGCTCGATGAACCGTCCGGGGAAGACCATCAGATGATCGGTCGCGATGGACCCGGTGACGATCTGCCTCATCGGCTCACCGTTCCGCGCTGACTAGCGTGGCCGATCCCCGAAGGAGGTCCGCCTTGTCGGTGTGCTCCCAGGTGAAGTCCGGCTCGTTGCGGCCGAAGTGCCCGTAGGCCGCAGTCTGACTGTAGATGGGGCGGTGCAGGTTCAGGTACTGGCGGAAGGCAGCTGGCCGCAGGTCGAAATGCTCGTTGATCAGCTCGAGTATCCGCGCCTTGGGCACGCGCTCGGTCCCGAACGTCTCGACCAGCAGCGACAGCGGGCGCGCGACGCCGATCGCGTACGCGACCTGCACCTCGACCCGGTCGGCGAGGCCAGCCGCCACCACGTTTTTCGCGACGTACCTGGCGGCGTAGGCGGCTGACCGGTCGACCTTGGACGGGTCCTTGCCGGAGAACGCGCCGCCGCCGTGCCGGGCGAAGCCCCCGTACGTATCGACGATGATCTTGCGCCCGGTGAGGCCGGCGTCTCCCACGGGCCCGCCCACGACGAACCGGCCGGTCGGGTTCACGTAGAAGTTCCGCCGCAGGTCCTGGGCGTCGTACAGCGACGGCGGGATGGCCACGGCGACCACGTTCTCCCACAGCTCGCCGGGGAGCCGGCCCTCCGCCCCTTCCTCATGCTGTGCCGAGATCAGCACCTTCTCCACGGCCACCGGGACGCCGTCGCGGTACCGGACGGTGACCTGCGTCTTGCCGTCCGGCCTGAGAAAGGGCAGTACCCCGGATTTGCGCACGTGCGCGAGCTGCCAGGCCAGCCGGTGAGCAAGGGCGATCGGCATCGGCATGAGTTCCGGCGTCTCGTTCGTCGCGTAGCCGAACATCATTCCCTGATCACCGGCACCGACGCGGTCGAATTCGCTGTCGCTGAGGGAGACCCGTGCCTCGTGCGCCATGTCGACGCCCTGGGAGATATCGGGCGACTGCCGGTCCAGGGCGACCAGGACGGCGCAGGCGTCGCCGTCGAATCCGCAGGCCGAGGTATAGCCGATGTCCCGAATGGTCGACCGGACGATCTCCGGGATGTCCAGGCTCGCGGAGGTGGTGATCTCGCCGGCCACGAGCGCCAGCCCCGTGGTCAGCATCGTCTCGCAGGCCACCCGGGAGAAGGGGTCGGCGGCCAGGGCCCGGTCCAGGACGGCGTCCGATATCTGATCGGCGATCTTGTCAGGGTGGCCCTCGGTCACCGATTCGGAGGTGAACAGGAAGTCACCCTCGCTGGGGCTGAGCGTCATGGCGCAACAACTCCTCTTTACTGTCGTCGGTAGCTCTTGGCTGCTTTCCCGGAGTCGCTATGCGGGCCGTCGCCCGAAAATGTGGACCACGCTCGCGACATTGTCGCTGCCGTGCCATCCTCCGGCGTTCTGCGTGAGGGCGATCCGGGCACCGGGCACTTGCCGGCCGCCCGCCGTGCCGCTCAGCTGGGTGACGGCCTCGACGATCTGAGCCAGCCCGGTGGCGCCGATCGGATGCCCACGGGCGAGCAGGCCGCCGCTCGTGTTGACCGGCAGCGAGCCGCCGAGCCCGGTCTTGCCGCTTCGGATCAGCGCCGCGCCACCCCCGGGCTCGGCCAGGCCGAGTTGCTCGTAGATGACGAGCTCCGCGGACGCGGCGGCGTCATGGACTTCGACGCAGTCCAGATCCTCGGGTCCCAGCCCGGCTTGCTCGTAGGCGGCCGCAGCGGCCAGGCCGGTCACGCTCGCCGAGCCGTCGGCCGGCGCGGCCGCCGCTGCTGACGCGAGCACCGCTACCGCGGGGCCGGGCGAGACGAGATCACCGCCGATCAGCAGGGCCGCGGCTGCGCCATCCGAGATCGGCGAGCACATCTGCAACGTGAACGGCCACACGATCTCCCGCGCCGCCAGGACCTGCTCGACCGTGAGCTCGCCACCGTACTGCGCGGCCGGGTTCAGCTTCCCGTGCCGCTGGTTCTTGACCACCACTCGCGCGAGATCGGTGCGCGTCGTCCCCGTCCGCTCCATGTAGCGAAGCGCCGCGTCGGCGTACATGTCCATCAGGAAGGACCGGCCGTCAGGCAGGTCCGCAGGCGCGGTCTCGACATCGACCGAGCCGCCGATGGCGGCGAACGAGCGGGCCTTGTCCGGGTGGGTCATCTTCTCCGCGCCCACGGCCAGCACGACATCGTGGACGCCGGTGGCAACGGCTTGCCAGGCGAGGTGAAACGCGGATGAGGCCGAGGCACAGGCGTTCTCCACATTGAAGACCGGTATCCCGCCGAGCCCGAGCGGCCGGAGAGCGAACTGCCCGGCCAGCATCTCCTGGCCTGTCATCGATCCCGCGACCGCGTTGCCGAAGTAACAGGACTGCACGTCCTCGATCGTCTGGCCAGCGTCCTTGAGCGCGGCTCCCACCGCCTCGGCGGTCAGGTCCTTCAAGGTCCGGCCCGGCTGCTTGGCGAACCTGGTCATGCCCACGCCCGCCACATAGACCTCGCGCATCAGGCTGTGCGGCGGCAGGTGATGTAGGTCCACGTGCACGGGAACGAGTCCTGGCCGGGGAACAGCTTCTCCAGGCTGTACCGGATGAGGAACAGCCGCTGGCGCACCGCCTCGGCGGACGGCGGCGTGCCTTCCACTTTCTCCGAGCCGCCGACCCAGCTGAGCACCCCGTCGTGATAGGAGGTCAGCAGCCGGTACCACTCGTCGATGCGGGCGAAGATGGTCTCCTCGAAGACGTGCAGCACGGTGAACCCGGCGTCCTGGAAGGCTTGCAGGTACAGCTCGAGCGGGCGGACGGGCACGAATACCTTCTCCCGGAGCCTGGCGTGCCTGGACAGCAGATCCGGGTCATCGAGCGCCTGGCGGTATTCGGCGAATGCGGGCTCGGCGCGCACGATGCCGGCGGCGATGTCGTTGACGCTGGCGACGGTCTCGTCGATGATCCACTCCCCCGCCCTGGCGTTCGGGTTACGCATGTTGCCGGAGCAGACGAAGGCCAGCCCGCCGGGGCGTAGCAGGCGCGCCCAGGAGGCCAGCGTCTCATCCAGGTCGTAATACAGGTGGATGGCGTTGGTGGAGGTGATGGCGTCGGCTCCCCGGTCCAGCAGGTCGGGGCCGGCCACCTCGTCGAGTGACTGCAGGCGTTTGTCCGCCTTGAGCCAGCGGAGCAGGCGGAAGGCCACCCGCGGGTCGTCGCGGAACGTTTCCAGTGCGACGCGCAGGAACTTTGTCGATGCGTCCACGTTGAGGATGCCGACCGGGTAGCTGATGCGCTCGAGCAGCCGCCGGGTCAAGATTCCGGTGCCGCTGGAGTAGTCCACGAGCAGGTCGCCGGGCTTGAGGGTGGCGAGCAGCTGAGCGACCGTCGGCTCCAGGTTCTTGTACCACCCATGACTGCCGACATCGTCATAGTTGAGGCCGAACTCGTCGACGGGCTGACGCGTCCACTCGTCGTCAGGGATCCGGGCGAAAGCTCCCGGCCAAGAGAATTCGTCAAGCGATGAAAAAGCGGGCCTGCTACGAACCGACGTGATAATGCTCATGGCGTCTCCGGATAGTCGCGGATTCCTGCATTACGATTATTTCGCGGGACGGCACCGGAGGAACAGCCGGCATGTAGCACAAATTGCCCGTGCCGCTCCTTGTGCGGCTCGCACAAGAACCGGGTAACCGGCCCGTCCGGACACGCGATCCGAGCGATCCGCGCAGATATGCGACGGTTTCCCGCAGCAGGCGGATCTCCCAGCGCAGCGACTCAATTCCCGCACCGGGATCATCCTCGGCGGGCCTGAGCGGATCAATAAGATGCCCGCAATGCGGACACCGGCTTCCGGTGATCTTAATGCCATTCACATAGTCCCCACAAGCACCTAGGCCGTCGCCTCCAGGTGGCACGGCCGTTTATTCCATAGTGCAGCCGCCGGAATCCTCGCGGGAATCGTCGCGCTGGCACGAATTTGGCATCGCAATTCTTGTGCCCGCCGCACAACCTGGCTGGGGCCGGTCAGCCCGGGACGGCCGGCTGGGGTTCGCAGGCAAGCCCGGAAGCAGGCGGTATACTGGTCTTGGGTCTCTTAGGAAGCGATGATGACGCGTGGCGATGGCCGATCAGCGGATGGTGGGAAACCACTCCGGGGACGAGGGGCAGGACTCCGGGCGCGAGCGGGTGAGCCGGGCGGCTTATGAGCTTTTCAGCCGTGAAGGAGTCCGGGCCGTCGGCGTGGACGCCATCATCGCCAGGGCGGGCACGGCGAAGATGACGCTCTACCGCAATTTCCCGTCGAAGGATGACCTGATTATCGAATTCCTGCGCCGGCGCGAGCAACTCTGGACACACGATTGGCTGGAAACCGAGAGCACCCGGCGCGGTCAGACTCCCCGCGAGCAGTTGCTGGCGATATTCGACGTCTTCTCTGACTGGTTCACCCAGCCGGACTTCGAGGGTTGCTCCTTCCTCACGACCATGGTCGAGATCAATGACCGGGAGCATCCCGTCCACCAAGCCGCCGTCGAGCACCTGGCGAATATCCGCGGCTATATCGCAAGGCTGGCCGCGCAGGCCGACATCAGCGACGTCGATTCATTCGCGCGGAAGTGGCATATCCTCATGAAGGGTGCCATTATGGCGGCTCACGAAGGAGACACGGCCGCGGCCGCGCGCTCCAGGGAACTCGGTGAGCTCCTACTCAAGCAGCATGGCTGCTTACCCGCAAACAATGACGCTGACGGCAGGGTACCCGGGCCTTTCCGCCGCGGGCACCCTGCCGCTACGCCGGGCTAGCTGATGCCCAGCTTCTCGGCCGCCAGCCTCGTCCCCTCGACCCGGTTGGTGATCTTCTGCCAGGCGGTTTCCCTGGCGAAGTCCGGCGATCCGTGGCTGGGCTTCTCATCGATGCTGAACGGTGAGAAGCCGCAGTCGTCGGTCGAGCCGAGCTGTTCTTTCGGGATGAAGTTGGCGGCCCGCATCAGTGCGTCCCGGACCTCCTCCGGGCTCTCCACCCGCGGGTTCAGCGGGTTGATGACCCCGACGTAAGCCACCTGCGCGACGCCGTTGGCGTCGCGCAGGTTCTCCCCGATGAGCTTGTAGACCCGGTCCTTGTCCCGTTCGCTCGCCAGCTGGATCAGGAAGTAGCCCGCGTTGATACCGAACATGGACGGCAGCAGGTCACTATAGGGGACGTCGGCGCTGTGCACCGAATCCCGGTCGCCGCCGGGACAGGTGTGCAGGCCGATCCTGGTCCGTTCGGCCGCGGTGAACCGCTCCATGACCCGGTTGTTGAGCTCGATGAAATGCGGGAGCATGTTCCGGCCGGTCCACGGGTTACGCGGATCGTTCCTGGTGGCCAGCCGGCCCTCGGTGAAGTCGACCGATACCCGGGCCGCCCCGGCGGCGAAGGCCTGCCTGATGTCCTTCTCGCACTCGGTGACCAGGTCTTCCTCGAAGGCAGCCCGCGAGTAGCCGGGGAGCTCTTCATCCAGCGGGTACAGCAGGGCGAGCATGGACGGGGCGATCACCGCCTGCTTCATCGGCTTGTGCGCCATCGGGATGGATTTCTTCAGCGTGTCCGCGGCGTAGGTCTTGTACCGGAACGGGCCGCCGGTCAGCCGCGGCAACTGCCGGTTGTGACCGTCGGCGAAGATCGCGAAGTATTGGCCGCCGGTCGGGGCCAGATGGTCGGCCAGCCCCGTGCCCGCCAGCGTGTCGGTGATCGCGTAGGTGGCGAAGCTCGACCAGCGCTGCTCGCCGTCGGAGATGATCGGTGCGCCGGTCGCCTCCAGGTGCTCGATCGAGTCCTTCACCGCCTTGTCCTGCTCGGCTTCCAGCTGTTCACGGGTGATCTCACCCGCGTCGTACTGGGCATAGGCCTGCTGCAGCCAGCTGGGGCGCGGTAGCGAACCGACCGGCTCGGTCGGGATGCCGGTAGCGGTCCTAGGGTCGTAATCAGTCATGGCTCTGGTTTCTCCTTCGATCGTCCGCGAGCGCGGCGTGGCACGGCTGGGCTGGGGAACGCGGACCCGCGGGACCGCTAAAGCAAGACCTGCGGGGGCCGCGTGCACCCGGGCTCGTTAGGCAGATATGAGAGAGACCGGCCTGTCTCATAGGTTTAGGTGGATCATAGGCCCGCCGTGTCCGGCGGTCAACGGGTTGTTACACACGTATTTCGGCTGGGGCCTTGGCCTGGCGGTCATCGGCCCGTACAGTAATGAGACCGGTCTGTCTCTTAGGTAATCGGCTGGCAGTGAGGTCAGCCGGGTAACCGGAGAGAACGATCCCGGCTGCCCGGAACTGGCCATGGCGCTTTGGTGGTGCCTGATGGATAAAGACCCGCGGCCGGATTCCCGGCCGGAGCTGGATCGCCTGCTGCGCACCCGGGTGCTGGTGTGCGACGGAGCGATGGGGACAATGTTGCATTCGGCAGGGGTTCCGCTTGACCGGTCCCTGTCGGAGCTCAACCTGGCCAGGCCCGATCTCGTCCGTGACCTGCACGCCGCGTACCTGGCGGCCGGCGCGGACATCGTGCAGACGAACACCTTCGACGCCAACCGCCCGCGGCTGGCCCGGGCAGGCCTGCAGGACAGCGTGGCGGAGATCAACATCGCCGGGGCGCGCCTGGCGCGCGAGGCCGTTCGGGAAGCCGGCTCGCCCGCACTGGTGGCGGGCAGCGTCGGGCCCGTGATGAGCGCCGCGGCACCGCGCATCCCGCACGCGGATCGCGAGCCGGTCCTGCGGGAGCAGATCGCGATCCTGGCCAGCTGGGCGGATCTCATCATCCTGGAAACCTTCGGCGACATCGAGTCGCTGGCCCAGGCCGCGTCGGTTGCGCTCGCCGAGTGCGACCTGCCGGTCATTGCCCAGCTCACCTTCGGCGACGACGGCCGGACCCTGGGCGGCGAGGAACCCCGCGCGGCCGGGGCCGCGCTGGCCGCGCTCAAGATCACGGCGATCGGCGCGAACTGCACCGTCGGGCCGGCCGTGCTGCAGGACGTCGTCGCCGGGCTCGCCGAGGGATCCGCGCTGCCGGTCAGTGTCCAGCCCAACGCGGGCGTGCCCCGCCGTCTGGGGCGCCAGCTGCGGTATGCGCGCGACACCGAGTACTTCGCGGAGGCGTCACGCCGGTTCGTCGCCGGCGGCGCAGCCCTGGTGGGCGGGTGCTGCGGGACCACCCCGGCGCACATCAGGGCCATGGCGCGAGCGGTGCAGGGTCTGCGCCCGAGCCCGGCGGCGGCTCCCGCGGCGGCTCCCGCGGCGGCGGTCCGCCGGCCGAGGGCCGTGCTCACCACGCCACCCAAGCCAGTGCCAGAGGCGTCGGGCGGATGGCCGGACCGGGGCCGGTTCGTGGTGGCAGCCGGCGTTCGGGCACCGGGCGGGCAGGACATCCCTCAGTTCATTGCTCATGCGGCCGGGCTGGTCTCCTCCGGCGCCGATCTCCTGGCGATCGTCGGCCAGGAGACCTCCGCCCGCGTCAGTCCGGTGGCGGCCGCAGCCGTGCTGCGCGAGCGAGCCGACGCCGACGTCATGGTGGACATCGAGACCGCGGGCCGGAGCCTGGCCGCGCTTCAGGCCGACCTGCTCGGCGGTTACGCGCTCGGAGTGCAGACCGTGGTGTGCCGGACCGGAACACCGTGGGCGGCCGGTGACTACCCAGACCCGCACTGGATCGGCGACGTCGATTCGGTCCGTCTCATCGAGGCCCTGGCGGGCCTGAACGAGGGAGCCGACTGGCGCGGTGTTCCCGCGCCTGACCGGACCCGCTTCGTGGTCGGTGCCTGCGTGCACACCGCGGCGGCCGACACGAGCCACGAGCTGACCAGGTCCGGGGCAAAGGCGCAAGCCGGGGCACAGTTCCTGGTCACCGACGTAATCTACGACCTGGATATCGCGCTCCGGCTGCTCACCGGATTGCGCGCGCACGGGATCGACTTGCCGGTCCTCGCCGTCTTCGCGCCGTTCAGCGATCCGAAGACGGTCATGCGGCTCATTCACGAGGTCCCGGGAACGGCGCAGCCGTCCCAGGAGGAGGCCACGCGAGCCCCGGCTGATCCCGTTTCCGCCATGCTTGACAGCGTCGGCCGCCTCCGCGGCCTCATCGCCGGGGTGCTGATCCACCCTCCAGCCGAACCAGATGACCGGATGGCCAGCCTGGTCGGCGAGCTGGCCGCCCTGCGGCGGGCGTCGTGACGGCGGCGGCGGGCGGCACCAGGGCAGGATCGGGCCCGGACGCCAGCACGGCGGGTCCGGATACCGACGCGGACCCGGTACCGGGCTTGGTGTCGGGATTGTCACGACAGAACTCGGTATACCGGCGCACGATGGCTGCGTGCGACAAGCTCGCCGGCGCAGCGGTCCAGGGGGCCGACGCCGCGGACCTGGCCAGGATCTTCGCTGAGGCAGCCGGGAAGACCGTGATCCTGCTGGATCCCGACCTGCGCCCCCAGGCTCAGGCGGCCCGTACCGGATCGGTAGGCGAGTGGGATCCCGGTGACGCCAGTCTCGCCAAGCTGCTCCGCCTGCTAGCCGCCGAGCGCAGGCCGCTTCGGGTACCACCCGTGCCCGGTTCCTCGCTCGCCGGCGGCTGCCTGGCCACCCCGGTCATCGTCGGAGACACCATCCTGGGTTATCTGCTGATCCTTGACGAGACGGCCACCAGCGCGGACGACGTGGACCTCATCGTGGCCAGCTATGCCGCGACCTTGTTCGCCCTCACGCTCGCCAGGACGCAGACCAGCTTGGAGCTCGGCCTGCGCTACCGGAGCGCGATCGTGGATTCCCTGGTCAGCGGGCACTTCCTGGACCGCCAGGACGCCCGCCGCAAGGCCCGCGTCCTCGGCGTCGGGGACGGGCAGCCCTTCCGGGTCGCGGTCGCCCGGGTCAGCGTTCCGGCTATGGCCCAGCCGCCCTCCGGCGAGCAGGATCTCGCCGAGGAACTGCTTACCCGGGTGGCCAGCTCGATCCAGGGGGCGGCCGCCGTCCGCGGGCCCGAGATCGTGATACTCATGCCGGAGCAAGACGGTACCGACGTACCGGCTCCGGGTTCTCCCGCGGCGCCTGTCCAGCTGCTTCTGCGGCAGGCCGGGGCCGGCAAGCTGACGTGCGGGCTCAGCGAACTGACCCGGTGGCCAGAGCTGGCGCCACAGGCTCTGCGGCAGGCCCAGCACGCCATCGATCTGGGCGTCCGGCTCGGGCGCGCCGGGCAGACCATCTGCTACGAGGAACTTGGCATATACCGGCTGCTCCTGCAGGTAGGCGACATGCAACAGCTGCGGCAGTTCGCCGAGGACGTGCTGGGCTCGCTGCTCGAATATGACGCCCGGCACAAGGTCGACCTGGTCGGAACCTTGTCCGTCTACCTGAACCAGCATGAAAGCCTCAAGCAGACGGCCCGGGTTCTGCGGGTCCACGTCAACACCGTCACCTACCGGATCCAGCGCATCGAACAGCTCACGTCGCTGGACCTGGCCGACCCCGACCACCGGCTGAGCGCACATGTCGCCACGAAAATCATCGATTCACAGCGGCCGCCGCGAAAACGGACCGTGGCAGGCCGGTGAGCTACCGCGAAGCTGATACATGGCGTGACGCCGTCCGCGGCATCACGCAGATGCTCGTGGTCCCGCAGGGGTTTGCTTTGTCGGTGACGGGCGTGTTCGCCATCACCGCCGGGCACCGGGGCTACCCTGGACCGACAGCGACCTGGCTGTTCGTCATCGGGACCGGGGCGGGATTCTGCGGTGTCGTGCTGGCCAGCGGCGCGCACAAGGAACCGTCCAACAGGCCTGTTTCGATTACCGGACTCGCCCTAGCCAACCTTCTGCCAGCCGCGGTAGTCCCGGCTGCCGGCTGCGCCTCGTGGTGGATCGGCAACAAGCCCGCCTCGTTCCTGACCGCTGGCGCGGCGGCCAGCGTACTCTACCTGACCGGGCTCGCGGCATTCCTGGTCACGCTGCACTCCCGACGAGATGCGCACGGCCCGGACGCGGCGGCCGATACTCGCCTGCAGCTCTCCGAAGAGAGGTAGCTCCCCGGGAGAGCAACTCTGCCGGTCAGAGCGATGGACAGGATTCTGGGCACGCACAGCTGTCAGCGCAGGAGGCCGAGGTAGCGCGACAGGCTGTGCTCGACCTGGGCCATGTCATCGCGTGACAAGTAGTCCACGAGTTCGCCGGTGACGTAGGCGGTGTCGATGGTGCGGATCTGGTCGATCAAGATCCTGGTGTCGCGCCCGGCGATGATGACATCCGGCCTGAAGACGGCCGGTTGAGCGCTGGTCGAAGCCGGGATGATGGTCACCGTGGACCAGGCGTTCTGCTCGATGCTGATGACTAGCCCAAGACGCCGGCCCCGCTGCTCATGACCGCGCTTGGCGTCGCCGAGATCTACCGGGTAGACCGCGCCGCGGATCATGGATGATCGGTCGGACGCGCCGGAACAGTCAGACCCGTGCCTGAGATCCGGATGTTGCCGTCAGTGTCGTACTCCCACGCATCCGCCTCAGCGGACAGGTCCTCGCTCCTCAGCCGGTGCATGTCAGCGCGGGCGCGTGCCTCCCACGCCTCGCGATCCAGCAGGCGCAGCGCGCGGCGGATGACGTCGCTGGTCTTCTCGTCCTCGCGGCGGTTGGCTTCGATGACGCGGAGATCTTCTTCGGTGGGGCGGAATCCGACACTCATCGACCCATTGTACAACAATTGTTGAACAGTCGTCACGGCACCGGCTGCCGCGGCGGCGCGGCCGTCAGCTCCTACGATGGCGGGGTGACGGACACCAGCGCAGGCCGGCCGGGGCATCGCTCGTACCCCAAAGGCGTGCGGCGCCGGCAGCAGATCCTGGACAGCGCGATCGCGCTGTTCGCGCGGCGCGGGGTGGACCGGGCGTCGCTGCGGACGATCGGCGAGGCGATCGGGGTGTCCCACACCGCGCTGCGGCACTACTTCGCGTCGCGCGACGAACTCCTGGTGGAGGCCTACCGGGCGCACGAGGCCCGGGGAGCCGGCGAGGCGCAGGCGGTGAGCGAGTCCGCCGTCGGCGAGATCATCGAGGCCGCCGAGCGGAACCGGTCGATCCCCGGCCTGGTCGAGCTCTACGCGACCCTGAGCACCGATGCCCTGCAGGAACGCCACGCCGTCACCCGGGAGTTCATCCGCGGGCGGTTCGGCTCGCTGCGCGAGCTGCTGGCGGCCAGGATCGAGGCTGGCCAGCAAGCCGGCCGCATCGCGGCGGATATCGACCCGGCCGATGCCGCCGCGCTGGTCATCGCCGCCTCTGACGGCCTGCAGGTCCAGTGGCTGCCGGATCCGGGCGCGGTCGACGTCGGCCG
>Ga0302325_10023856_pt1 | contig 12738 bp, 14 predicted proteins | sample Palsa_T0_2_FD_201948 | JGI IMG/M metagenome (GOLD analysis project Ga0302325, IMG submission 201948) | Peat permafrost microbial communities from Stordalen Mire near Abisko, Sweden - Palsa_T0_2 | ecosystem: Environmental > Terrestrial > Soil > Palsa > Peat permafrost | place: Sweden: Abisko... | reverse complement strand
CCCGGCGCCGCAGGGCCACCAGCAGTGACCTGGTAGACATCCCGGTAGGTTGCTGGCGTGCCTCGCTACGTCGCCCTTCTGCGCAGCGTCAACGTCGCCGGCCACGGGCGCCTCGCCATGGACGAGTTGCGGAGGTCGTTCGGCGCTCTCGGATACACCGATGTCACGACGTACATCCAAACGGGGAACGTTCTCTTCTCGGCGGCGTCCAAGAGCGAGAAGGCGCTCGCTGGCGCCATCGAGCAGCGGCTGGCCGAGGACTTCGGGGACTCGCCGGCGGTGCTCCTGCGCAGCGTGGCGGAGCTCCGGCGTATCGGCACGTCGAGCCCGTACGCCAAAGCCGGGGCCGACAAGGCGCGCCACCACGTGACGTTCCTGGCCACGGTCCCCTCGAAGGCCGCCCTGGACGCGCTGACGCTCCCGCCGAGCGGGCGTGACGAGTTGGTCGTCGACGGCAAGGAGATCTACGTGCACACCCCGGACGGCTACGCCGAGACCAAGTACACCGGCGCCTTTCTCGAGCGACGTCTCGGCGTGGTCAGCACGACGAGGAACTGGAACACGGTGTGCAAGCTCTGCGAGCTGGCCGACCGTTAGTCGCTCGAGGCGTGCGCAGCGCGACGTTCGGTACCGGACGCCCGGGCATCGATCCCTCTGTCGTGACGAGCGCGCTCAGACGCGCCTGATCCCCAGGTCAACGGCGGCGCAACGGCCACCGGAGGCGCCTCGAAGGCGACGAGCGGCTTCGAGGCGGGTTCGGTCTCCGAGAAACCCTGGACGTCCGAACTCTCGCCACGGTGGAGGGTCAGGATCTCGCGCCTGCGGTCTGCCGGGCTCTCTTCGTCACGTGTCATGGTCGTGCCGCGGCGATCGATGCCCGACTCGTGTCGCCGGTTCGCCCGCGCTCCTTCTGCTGCTCTCTTCTCGGCAGGCACGCTGCCGCACTTGAGCGCAGGCACCGACAACGCTTAGGCGGTCACGTCCTTTCGAAGGAACACGACAGTCGCCGCCTCGCGGGGTTCGACCGACTCAAGGATGATTCTCGACGTGCCGACTCACCCCATGGGAGCAGTCACGCGGTCCCGAGGGCAGACGAGCCGAAGACCGAGAAACGAGGTGGCGGCTGTGGCCGAACACGTGGGCCCGAACCCTGCGACAAGGCAGAGAGCGCCCGGCTGGGAACCGGATTACATCAACCCCAGCCTGCAGCGGTACTGGGACGGATCCGAAGTCACCGCCACGCGCCGCTGGGTCTCGGGCCAATGGGTCTCCGAATCGGCCCCGGCACCTGACCCTTCCGCGCCGAGGGGCGCAGACCCTTCACTCCGATACACCCGGCAGTTCGGGCAGCCGTCGTCGCCGCTCGGAACTGCGGAGAATCAGCGCCCAGCGGCGACGTTGACGGCAGGCATCGCCGGTCTGTTCGTCAGCGGCGTGTTGCTCATCGTGGGCTCGGTGACGGCTTGGATCACGCTCTCGTTCGGCCTGGGCAGCGTCTCGGCTTCGGGCACATCAATTTCGCTCTCGCACTCCTTCGTCGTGAACGGCTGGTTCACGCTCTGCGCCGGAATCCTTCTCGTCGTGCTCGCCGCCATGATCTTCGTGTCGGGAGATCCTCTCTATCGCTCGCTGGGGCTGCTGATCTCATTGGTCGCCGCCGGTTGCGCCATGTATGCCCTCGTCCGGATCCTCCAATTGACGTCGCAGATACACACTCCGACCTTCAACAACACCGCCGTCAACGCGATCAAGCAGAATGCCGGCGTCGGATGGGGCCTCATCGTGGCGCTCATCGGAGCGATCGGAGCCGTCGTTTGCGCATGGAGCGAGTCCCGGGTGCCTAGAAGTAGATGATCTCCTTGGCCCGCTCGGCGACCTCGTCGAGGTCGTCCGTCCAGGCTCCGGTGGACAGGTACTTCCAGCCGCCGTCGGCCGAGACCACCACGATGGACGCCGGCTGACCCTCGGGTAGCGACAACGCGCACTTCACGGCACCCGCCAGGGCCGCCCCCGTCGAGATGCCGGCGAAGATCCCCACCTCGGTCAGGCGCCGCGTCCACTCGATCGACTCCCGCGGCCGGACCACGGTCTTGCGGTCCAAGAGCTCGGCGCCGCCGAGTTCCTCGAAGATCGGCGGGATGTACCCGTCGTCGAGGTTGCGCAGACCGTCCACCATCTCCCCCGCCGGGGGCTCGACAGCCCAGATCTGCACCGCCTCCCCGAGCTTCTCGCGCAGGAAGCGCCCCACGCCGAGCAGCGTGCCCGACGTCCCGAGCCCCGCTACGAAATGCGTGATGCCGGGGCAGTCCCGCAGGATCTCCGGTCCCGTCCCCTCGTAGTGCGCCTTGGGGTTGGCCGGGTTGCCGTACTGGTAGAGGAAGACCCACTCGGGGTGCTCCTCGGCCAGGGCGCGTGCCTTACGCACCGCCCCGTTGGACCCTTCGCTCCCCGGTGACTCGATGATGTCTGCGCCCCACAATTCCAGCAACTGGCGGCGCTCCACCGACACGTTGGTCGGCATGACCACTTTGAGGTGGTAGCCCTTGACCTTGCACACCATGGCCAGCCCGATGCCCGTGTTGCCCGAAGTCGGCTCCATCAAGACCTGGTCGGGCTTGCCCGGGACCAGCACGCCGGCCCGCTCGGCCTCCTCAATGAGCGAGAGGGCCACCCGGTCCTTGACGGAGCCGCCCGGGTTCTGGCCCTCGAGCTTCATGTAGAGGCACGCCGCGGGGTTCGGGCTGAGCGCGCTGATGTCGATCATCGGGGTGTTCCCGATGAGGTCGAGCACCGAGGGGTACAGCGTCATGCCGACGGGCTCCCGAACGCCTCAGCCCCCGGCCACGGCCGGCAGGATCGACACCTCGGCGCCGTCCGCGACGGGCGTGTCCAGGCCCTGCAGGTAGCGCACGTCGTCGTCGTTGACGTAAATGTTCACGAACTTGTGCAGGGTGCCCTCGTCGGTGAGGACCTGGCCCGACATGCCGGGGTACTCCGCGACGAGCTTGGCGAGGACCTCGCCGATGGTGGCTCCGTCCACGCTGACGACGGAAGATCCCCCGGCCTGGTTGCGCAGGACGGTCGGTAGGCGGACTTCGACGGCCACAGGGCCTCCTCGCTCAGTGTCGGATGGCGCACCGCCCGCGCCCGCGTGGGCCGGCCGGCTGATTGTTGACTGATTCGGTAACGATTCTACAAGGAGCCAGGCCAGGCCCCTACCCGGGCCCGTCCAGACCGAGGATCTCGAGCCCAGGCACCTCGACCGGCTCCTCGCTGATGGCGCCCTCCCGGATGAGATAGCTGCGCACGACGGGCTGGGTGTCGCGCAACGAGACGAGCACGTAGTGCCAGCCGGGGTCGGTCGCCTGGGCCACGTCGGTCGGCGAGGGATAGGCGTCGGTATGGGTGTGCGAGTGGAAGACGCCCATGATGTCGGCACCGAGGTCCTGGGCCGCCCGATCGACCCGCAGCATCTCCCTGGGGTCGATCTCGTACACCATGGCCGAGGCCGCCGCATTGGGGGTGACGAAGAGGTGGGTCGCCTCGTCACCTCCATAGGACCCGACCAGGAGGCCGCACGCCTCGTCGGGCAGACCGGCCAGGCAGTGGGCGACCATCTCCATGTAGAGGGAACGGGACATGCGGAGCACCGGTGAAGGGTACCCTCGTACCCCTCATGGCCAGGGCGAAGAAGCAGATCGCCAAGCGGGCGGCCGCCCGCGAGGACCGCAGTGGCGACCGCACCGTCGCCACGAACCGGCGCGCCCGCCGCGAGTACGAATTCCTCGAGACCTTCGAGGCCGGCATCGTCTTGCAGGGCTCCGAGGTTAAGTCGCTCCGTGAGGGCAAGGCCCAGCTCAGCGAGGCCTACGCCCGGGTGGACGACGGGGAGCTCTGGCTCTTCCAGCTCCACATCCCGCCCTGGGAGTACGCCACCGGGTTCGGTGCCCACGACCCGGACCGGAAGCGCAAGTTGCTGGTCCACCGGTCCCAGATCGACGAGCTGATGGGCAAGACCCAGCAGCAGTCCCTGACCCTCATTCCGGCCAAGCTGTACTTCCGCGACGGCAGGGCGAAGGTGGAGCTGGCCCTGGCCAAGGGACGCCGTCTCTACGACAAGCGCAACGTGATCATGGCCAGGGACGCCGAGCGGGAAGCGGCGCGTGCCTCGAAGGAGATGAGCCGCTGGAACGGCGAGTAGACAGCGGGCCGCTGCAGGCGTCGGCCGGCGGGCGCCGACCCTCTAGAGTGGTTGGCCTGATCAACTCGATCAGTGGAGTTCCCATACATGGGGGTGATTGGTTTCGACTTCGGTCGTCAAGGTAGGAGAAGCGAGCCGTGGTCTCCGGAACCACGTTAAAGAGCCGGAACCAAAAATAAACGCCGAGCCTCAGCTCGCGATCGCTGCTTAAGTAGCGACGTCCAGCCGGTCCCCGCCCTACGGATCGGATCTTGGGCGTCATTCAGTAGGGCTTACTCAGTGGCTCACACCAACTGATCACTGAGGAAACTTTCGTTGGTTACGGAGTGGCACTGCCCGCCGGCAGAAGTGCCACTCCCGACAACCTGATGCCGGCTGCGCTCGGAGAAGGCCTATTGCGGCTCCGGAGGACGGGGGTTCGAACCCCCCCACCTCCAAGGGTTCTCACGCGAGGTCGTGAGGGCCGTTGGAGGTGCACCACCACCCTCGTACCGCTGAGAATCGCGTCCGGCCTGGCGGGTGTCCAGATTTCTAGACACGTCTTAAGTCGACCCAGAAATTGTCGATGCCTTGCGTTATGAGGGTTGAGAGGGCTCAGTGACCCCTCGGGGCAGGCCGTTTCGACTTTGGGTGGGCCTGACAACCGCGGTGGCTCTGTCGTTGGTCGCATTGGGATGGTCGACGTCGGCCTCTGCCATGCCTGGTGGGCCTCCGGTCACGATCGTCGTGTCGTCGACAGCCAATCCCTCGACGTTCGACCAGGACGTCACCTATACGGCCACGCTGACAACGTCGGATTCGGGCAACCTCCCCACCCCCGACACCATTGAATTCCGAGACAACGGAGGCGACATCTCCGGATGTAGCTTTCAAGCGCTGACGAGTACCGCCACGGCCGGAACGTACGTCGCCACCTGTGACGAGTCTGCCTCCAACATGTCGGTGGGATCTCACAACATCACCGCTTCGTTCCAAGGCGATTCCGTTTACGACCAAGGATTCGGCTCTCTGAGCCAAACGGTCAATCTGGCACCGACCCTCACTGTCATCACCTCTCCCTCTCCCGGATCTTCCGTCATGTACGGCAATGAAGGGCAGAATTCCGTGAATTTCACTGTGTCTGCTCCCGGTGTGTTCGACAACTCCCCTTCGGGCAGTGTCAATTTGTATGACGGCGTCCCGGGTCCGGATACCTATCTGTGCACGGGATATCTCGGTGGGAGCGGATCCGGTCAATCCGGCGGAAACTGCTACCTCAACAGCGCGCAGATCGGCGCTGGTCTTTATACGCTGACCGCAACGTATAGCGGTGACAGCAACTTCGCCGGCTCAGCTTCTGTCCCCCAAGATTTTTCCGTCGCACAAGTCCCCAGCCAGATGCAGCTCTTCCCTGTGCCGGGATACGCCTTCTATGGTGCAGAAACAGGCAACTTCTTCATTACCGGGGTGGGAGGAGGTAATGGTGGGAACCCCAGCGGATTCTTCAGCATCACCGCGAACGGGGTGAACCTCGTCGCCCCCGACTCCTGTTCAGCAGGTAACGGAGGTGGGAATCCCTGCTTTATCGACTCGGCAACGGCGCTCCCCGCCTCGACGACGCCCTATGAGGTGACGGCGAGTTACCCAGGTGACGCCAATTTCACTGCCGCATCCGAGACAGTCCCACTCTCCGTCTTTCCAGCCACGACCTCGACGACCTTGTCAGCATCGACGCCCGAGGCAGCATTCGGCAATGAAAGCGCCGTTCGCATCTCGGCAACGGTCACGTCAGGGACTTCAGGATCACCCACCGGATCGATCGCCGTTCAAAACGATGGCAACACGGTCTGCACCATCAGCCTCGCGGGGAGCGGTCCCAATACGGCCACTGGAAGCTGCTCTCTGAACGACACCGGGCTCTCCCTCGGCTCACATTCGCTGACCGCCAGTTATCCCGGTGACGGGAATTATCAGGGTTCAGTCTCGGCAGCACACTCCCTCCTCATCACCAATCAGACTGATCACGGCTACTGGCTCGTTGGAGCAGACGGCGGGATCTTCTCCTTCGGCTCAGCCCAGTTCCACGGCTCAACCGGTTCCCTGAACTTGCAACGCCCGATCGTCGGGATTACCCCCACTTCGGACCGGCAAGGCTATTGGCTCGTGGCTTCCGACGGTGGCGTCTTCGCCTTCGGTGATGCCGGCTTCTACGGCTCCCTCCCAGGGTTGGGGTTCGCTCCCACCGGAAGTGTCGGATCCGCTTCTACGCTCAGCGCTCCGATCGTCGGAATGGTTCCGTCCGCCGATGGGGACGGCTACTTCATGGTCAGCTCTGACGGCGGCGTTTTCGCCTTCGGCGATGCGCAATTCGAAGGGTCGTGTCCGGGTATCGGCGGATGCCAGGGATCAGCGGTGGCGGTGATGCCCGATGCCTCCGGTCATGGCTATTGGATCGCCACGAACGACGGTAACGTGTACTCGTTCGGCGACGCTCCCTATCTCGGTGCGCCCGGCATCCAGGGCTCGCCCGTGACCTCAGCCGTTCGGACTCCCGACGGAGGGGGCTATTGGATCCTCCTGGCTGATGGAACCGTTTACAACTACGGCGACGCCGAATACCTCGGCGGTGCGAGCGGCCTTGGAGGCATCAATCCGGCCAGCGCTGTCTATGCCACCGCTGATGGTGGTGGCTATTGGCTGGCGTCGGCTACTGGTGCCGTCGACTCTTATGGGGACGCACCCAATGATGGCGGTATGGCTGCCGCCCATCTGAACGCTCCAATCGTTGCTGCTGCGGGTTGGTAACGGTAACGGTGGTGGCTTCCTGATCCTGATCGCGCGCTCCGGCACTCGCTACACATCGCCGACTCGACACATGCTGACACTCCCGGCATCGACGGCACCGCACTTGAAAAAGCTAGACAACTGATTGTCACAGATCGACGGCTTCCCCCGGTTGTCCCGCCAGCATCGAGAATCGCGAACGAGCGTCAAGCCGCAGTCATGTCGTCGTCGATGAAGATCGTCTGACGAAATGGTGGATAATCGGCTGTAGCGGCGAGTGGACGACAAGGAGAGGGAGCCCATGACTGAGCAGAACCACGAAGATGGCCGTTCTCACGAGACTGACTTCAGCGACTCACGAGTGGTGGACGCGTGGCTTATCAAAATCGACGCTGACTTGGACGAGTCCGACAGGCAGGCACTTGCCGAGGAGATCAGTCGCCAGTTTCGGCGGTCGCCTGCAGGCGTGCCGGCTTCTGGACTCGAGAGCGAGCTCGAAAGGACTCAGGAAAGGTTGAGTTGGGTGCTCCAACAATTGGAGACCCAGGAGTCATCCGATGTCCGTTCGCAGGTTGGTCAGCTACGAGAACGGTTTGCGAGTGACATCGAATCTCTGAAAACGAGAATCGACGAATTACAGCTCGAAGATCCCGAATCTTGAGTCCACACAATCCAGTCATACCGAACTCCGCGAGGACTCGAGCGGAGGACGAGCGACAGAGCGCTTTCAATCTTGGGGGTCGGCCGATTCCTGGAGCCTATGGAACACGCTCTTGCCCTGCCGCGCGGCGCGCCATCCTGCCCCGCGAAGACACATCTCGAGATACGTAATTACGTCCTCACTGTGGGAGGCGCCATCATCCCCGATGGCGTTACGGACCTCATCACGAGCGACGGGAGCATCTCTCCAACTCGTTTCTGCATGTCCCCATCTACCAGTGGCCATCTCGATCGCGACCACCCAGTGATCGCCTTCTGTCTTCAGTTCCGCTCGAATCGCCGAGGGCTCGAACTCAAACAGCATTGCTGCCTCCAGTGCCGTCCTTCAATTTGGCAATGTTGCGTTTCTGCCGCAGCCTCGTCGTAGGTCGCGCGTTTCTGGTTCAGGACTCTGATGAAACCAACTGGATGAGCGCCTTCTCCACGACGTCGAATGGTTCACGGCTTCGCTCGGCCCGGCAAAGCGCCACTACTCCCTCAGTCGCAGCGATGATCATGACAGCGAGCGGCTGAGCGGAGGTCTCGGCCAGTCCGCCCGCAACGAGTAGTCCGGCGAGATGAGCCGTCCATTCTCGAAAGATCGCGCCGGCGTGCTCGAGGAGATCATCGTCCGAACCCGCCACGGTCACGGCGACGACGGCACAACCTGCGCTCAGCTCAGACTCGTCCAGAAGCTGACGCCACAGGTCGAGAAATTGTTTGACGATCTCCGCAGCCGAGCTGCCCCGTCTCGACTCCATCACTGCGAGCGCCCGGGTGCTGACCAGGTCGAGGGCGGCGTGGACAAGTTCGGCCTTTCCGCCCGGGAAGTGGTGGTAGATCGACCCCCTCGGGGCATCGGTCGCGGCCAATACCTCGGCGAACGAAGTGCCCTCGACCCCCTTGGTGGCCAGGAGCCCGGCGGCCCCTTTCACCATCTTCGTCCGAACGTCGCCTTGTGCCATGTCCTTGGTCCTGATCATGCCTGTCCGTTGGATGTCCGCCGGGGCTATGCAAGCCATCATAGTCTCGGATACTATGTCGGATTACATACATAGAAAGGTTCCTGCCATGCCGATGATCGATGTCTACGCCACTGATGGCACGTTCGAGCAGGGTGGCCAACTGGCCGCCAAACTGGCTCGAACGCTTATGGTCATCGAGGGCGTGCCCGACATCCCGATGTTCCGCGAGAACACCGCCGCCTTCATCCACCATTTGCTGCCCGACAGCATCTCCAACGTCGAGGGACAGGGGAATTACGTGCGCGTGCAGGTGCTCACGAACGCCGGTGCGCTCGACCGCGAGAAGCAGCTGGCCGTGGTGAGTCAGTTCACGGACCTCGTCTCTGAGGCGGCGAACGATCCTTCGTTGAAGGAACGGACGTGGGTCCTCCTCACAGAGGCGATCGAGGGTGGCTGGGGGCTCGGGGGACATGCGAATACCAACGCGGAACTCGTCGATGCCGCACGAGCTCAGATCGCACAGATCGCAGCAGCCGGCAAGGACGGCGCAAACAAATAAGAGTGACGTTCACACTCACGAGTAGAGGTGTGATGTCGACCTCGGATCCGAAGAAGTGCGTGCTGCCCATACCATCAATGGACCGAGCTTCGGCCAAGCAACTCTGGCGACAAGCGAGGTCGTAGCTGAGTTCGGACTCCGCTTCGGGCACTACCTGGTAGATCTTGGTGAGGACTGATTCCCGTCCCCCTCTTGCGATCCCCCGAATCGAGCCCCACAACAAAGAGACGAGAGACCGGTTATGACTCCACTCATTCCACCTAGCTCACTCGAACTCCGCTCACTGGTCACCGAGCACGGCACGTTGGAGGTCTCAGTGGTCGACGTGCCCGTGCCCATCCCCAGGCCAGGCCAGGTCCTCCTGCGCGTTGAGGCAGCGCCGATCAATCCGTCCGATCTGGGACTGTTGTTCGCTGGCGCCGACATGAATGCGGCAACAGTCGAGGGAACCCCGGAGCGCCCCGTGGTGACGACTCCACTCTCCGAGGGCGCACGCCGGGCTCTGGCGGCCCGGGTCGGACGATCGCTGCCGGTCGGCAACGAGGGAGCGGGCACCGTTGTGGCTGCCGGAGACTCTCCCGAAGCACAGGCGCTCGTGGGTAGGACCGTCTCGGTCGCGGGTGGTGCGATGTACACCCAGTATCGGGCATGCGAAGCGTCGGCCTGCCTCATCCTGCCAGAAGGGACGCCGGCCAGGGACGGAGCGTCATCCTTTGTGAATCCGCTCACCGCCCTCGGCATGATCGAGACGATGCGGCGGGAGGGTCACAGCGGTCTCGTCCATACGGCGGCAGCGTCGAACCTCGGTCAGATGCTGGTCAAGCTCTGTCTCGAAGAGCAGGTACCGCTGGTCAACATCGTACGCAGACCAGAGCAAGCGGAACTCCTGCGCTCCATCGGCGCCGTCCATGTCTGCGACTCCAGCGCTTCTTCGTTCAAGCCTGATCTCAGAGACGCCGTCACCGCCACGTCGGCCACGCTCGCCTTCGACGCCACCGGTGGAGGGAATCTCGCCAGTCAGATCCTCAGCGCCATGGAGGCGGCTGCCTCCCAATCCGCCACGGAGTACTCGAGGTATGGGTCGCCCGTTCGCAAGCAGGTGTACATCTATGGCGGCCTCGACCCTAGCCCGACGATCTTGACGAGGACGTTCGGTTTCGCCTGGAACGTGGGAGGGTGGTTGCTCACGCCGTTTCTCCAAAGCATCGGCCCGGAACGGTTCGGTCAGCTGCGCCAGACCGTGGCGGCGGGGTTGACCACCACGTTCGCCAGCAGTTATTCGAGCGAGATCTCGCTCGCCCAGATCCTCGATCCCAGCGTGTTCTCTCGGTGCATCAAGCAATCAACCGGAGAAAAGGTGCTCGTGAATCCTCAGCTCGATCACGCCGGGGCCTGATCACGCGCCTGGTCAAGACGGCCTCCAAGCCTGCTCAGAGCACTACGCAGTGTTGACGTCGGTGTCGTCCTCGAGTCCACTGGGTGAAGACCTCAGACGCCCGGATTGTTGAGCGTGCCCGGTCCGAAGTCCAGCTCCTCTCCGGCTTCGACCTCAAAGTCAGCGTGGCCTTTCAACTTTACGGACCACTTCTCCTCGACGTGGCCGAAGTGCCAGAAAGCGAGGGCCAGGGCCCAGGTCACGATGAACATGCCCACGATGATGAAGCCGGCCTTGTTGATGTCGAAGTTGGCCATCACGTTCCAGAACGGGCCGCTGACGTGGAACTCCTGGGGGATGAGACCGAGCACCTCGATCGTGCCGATGAAGATGCAGATCAAGACCGAGAGACCGGTGATGGTGAGGTTGTAATAGACCTTCCGAACCGGGTTGAAGAAGGCCCAACCGTAAGCGAAATTCATGAAACACCCATCGAGCGTGTCCATCAACGTCATCCCGGCGGTGAACAAGATGGGCAGGCACATGATGGAATACCAGGGCAGCGCCCGAACGGCCAAAAGAGCGGTGGTCGCCAGCAGGGCCACCTCGGTGGCGGTGTCGAACCCCATGCCGAAGACGACACCAACCGGGTACATTTGCCATTCCTTGGTGATGGAGCGCATCCATCTCCCGAAGATCCGGTACATGAAGCCCCGGTTCTCGAGTTGCTCCTCCAGCTCGGCTTCGTCGAAGTCCCCGTGGCGCATCATCCGGGCCACTTTGATGATGCCAGCCAGGATGATGATGTTCAGGGCAGCGATCACATAGAGGAACGACGCAGAGACGATCGTGCCGAAGATCCCCCCGAACTGTTCGAGGCCCGACCCGTTGTGCGAGACCGCGTTGTATGTGGCCTTCTCGGCGACGACGATGCCCGCCCCGATGGCCACCACGATTGTGGAATGGCCGAGCGAGAAGAAGTACCCGACGCTGACTGGCTTCTTGCCCTCGTTCATGAGCTTCCGAGTGGTGTTGTCGATGGCCGAGATGTGGTCGGCGTCGAAGGCGTGGCGAAGGCCGAGCGTGTACGCGAGCACCGAGACGCCGATCCCAAGGCCCTTGTAGTGCTCGGGGACGACAAGGGCGATGAAGACGCCGAACCCGATGATGTGGAGCAAGAGGATGCTGGCGAACATCCAGCGCACCTGGCGCCACTGCTTGCGGTCCATCGACGCCCGGAGCTTGGCCAATCTTCCCGGAGGAGAGGCGGGCAACGTCTCGCTCAAAGTCGTCATCCGTCGCATCCCTCCCTCGGTTTCGGCCCGCTTCTCGATGACACCCGGACTTGCCGTCTTCGAAGTCGGACGTGGGCGGCCCACGTTTCAGAGCGCCCAGCTCGGCGTGCGAACCTGCCCATGGTTCCCTAATTGCGAAGGGTTCGCAACTGCGTCCCGGTCCCATTCGGTGCGGAGTCCGCATTCGGATGTCGTTCGATGCGGAATTCACCTTGGAGCTGGGCCAGGTCGAAGTGACCTCAGTGGACAATGTGCTGGACCTGCTTCGAGGCGGTCCGGCGGGGCGGCAGTCTCTTGACCTCGCCCATTGCCCAACAACGGTTGAGCACTCGCGCCGGACCGGGGCTCGGGCCTGAGGTGCCACCTGGTCGACCACCGAGACCAGTGCATGGAGGACCTGTTCACCATCGGGCATCGGGCATCGGGCATCGGGCATCGGGCATCGGGCATCGGGCATCGGGCATCGGGCATCGGGCATCGGGCATCGGGCATCGGGCATCGATCATTGCCTCATGGAAGCCCGGACGGGTCGAACCCGGACGGGTCGAAGAGGAGAAGAGCCCCCATTCGATGCGCAGTGACAACCGACGCGATCCTTCGATCCATCCACCTGAGGCCGTTCAACCGATTGGTCCCGGCGAGCCGATTCCCGACTCACTTCAGTCGTCCGACGGTGCGACCGCCTTCTCGCAACCCTCAGATTCTGTCAGCGTCCAGATCTCAACTTTGAGACAACATGTGAACAACAAATGGCTGGTACCCCTCCTCGGATCACCGTTGGGCATGTTTGCCGAGCTACGGAGAGAGGGTTGGTGCCACTGATAGGGCGGGAAGGCCCTGTTCGCGCAGGGCGACGATCGATACCGTTACAGGTGACTGAC
>Ga0302325_10023855_pt1 | contig 12738 bp, 11 predicted proteins | sample Palsa_T0_2_FD_201948 | JGI IMG/M metagenome (GOLD analysis project Ga0302325, IMG submission 201948) | Peat permafrost microbial communities from Stordalen Mire near Abisko, Sweden - Palsa_T0_2 | ecosystem: Environmental > Terrestrial > Soil > Palsa > Peat permafrost | place: Sweden: Abisko... | reverse complement strand
GTGCCCGTTGTTCGTATCCTGGTGGTCAGGCAGCGGCGGCGGCCTTGGGGCCGCCAAACGACGCTCAACACCGCCGCCAACGACTCTAGAACGCCCCATAGCTGCCCGGTGTCTAGGCGCTGGAAGCTTCAGGCACTCGCATCGTCCAGTTCAGAGGGCACCTTTCACGTTGACACGCTCCCAGACACTACTAATTCGCCGGTGAATTGAAGCTTAGTTGGGCTACGAGAAGGACTAGACGTCGCGCTGGGCACATGGCGTGATGCCTAAAGAATCCTATTGGGGAGATCTCTCGGCAACACGATTATCGCAACGCGCGGGAAAATAGGTTCGATCTTGGTCCAGATTGGTCGGCGAATGAGAGTGGCTGAAGGCGGCCACCTGGGTCTGGGTCTACCCGCTCATCGGCAATGCCGGGCGTCTCCCAGGACTTGAGACGCGGGCATGCTTCCATCCCTGTTCAGGCGCTCCCGCAGCCGGGCGTCGGGCTGCACCGCCAGCCCGGCGCCCAGCCGCGCGGCGCGAGCGCATCAGGAGAATGCAGATGGTGGCCAGCCCGATGGCGAAGACGATCCACGGTGCCGCCAGGATCAGTTCAAATCCGGTTCATCGGCTCCGCCCCAAATGGCCCGTGCTGTCATCATGAGTGCACCAGGTGGGGGTGCGGGCCCGGTGCAGCTGGCGTGGTGACGGCGTGGAGGCGGCCGGCCGGCGGGCCGGGAGAGAGGCGGACAGCGGCGATGACGTCGACGGTGCTGGTCGTTGAGGATGAGCGCAAGCTGCGTGACCTGGTCCGGTCGTACCTGGAGCGGGCCGGGTTCACCGTGTTGTCGACCGGCTCGGGTGCCGAGGCCATCACGATGGCGGCGACCGCGTCGCCGGACCTGGTGGTGCTCGATCTCGGGTTGCCTGACGTGCCGGGCGAGACCGTGGCCCGCGAGCTGCAGGCCGCCTCGGCCACGCCGATCTTGATGCTGACGGCCAGGAGCGCCGAGGAGGACCGGATCCGCGGTCTCGAGCTCGGCGCCGATGACTACGTGACCAAGCCGTTCAGCCCGCGGGAGCTGGTCCTGCGGGTACAGGCGATCCTGCGCCGCGGCGGCCCGGCGGCCGCCCAGGACATCACCAGCTACGGCGGAGGCGAGCTGGTTATCGATGAGCCGCAGCGGCTGGCCGCGGTGCGCGGCTCAGCGGTCGCCCTTACGCCGACCGAGTGGGGCGTGCTCGTCGCGCTGGCCAGCGTCCCGGGCCGGGTGTACTCGCGGTTCGAGCTGATCAACCGGGTGCGGGGGTATGAATTCGAAGGCTATGAGCGCACCGTGGACTCTCACGTGAAGAACCTGCGCCGTAAGGTCGAGGACGATCCGAGCCATCCCCGGATCGTGCAGACCGTCCTGGGCGGCGGTTACCGGCTCGGCTTGGCCCGCGATGACTGACGATCCCGGCGCGTCTGCCCGGGCGGCTCGCGGCGGCACGCTCGGCCTGCGGCTCGCCCTGGCCTTCCTGATGGTGGCGCTGGCCGCGGTCGCGCTGCTCGCCGGGCTCACCGCGGCGTTCGCGGCCGCGGACGTCTCCACCCTGGCCAGCCAGCAGCGCACTGAACTGACCGCAGGGTTCGCGGTCGCCGCCGGGGCCGTATGGGGCCAGGACAACACCTGGGACTCCAGCGACCTCTCCTCGGTCCTCGACGGCGCCGCGCGCACCGGCGCGGCCGTTCAGATACGCGATCAGGCCGGGCACGTCGTCGCGTCCTCGGCGGATTTCACCGCCGCGAAAGGACCGCAGTCGAGCCTTCCGATCGTGGTCCGGGGCCAGCGGGTGGGCACCGCGGTGGCCCGGTTCACCGGTTCCGGGCTCAACGCCGCCGACCGGAGCCTGCAGACCGCGCTGCTGCGGGCCATCGCCGGGGCCGCCGGGCTGGCGGCGCTGCTCGCGCTGTTCACCGGGCTCGCCGTGGCGCGCCGGATCACCCGCCCGATCGCCCGGCTGATCACGGTGACCAGGGCGATGGCGGCCGGCGACCGCGCCGCGCGGGCGGGCGAGATCCGTGCGGCCGGTGAGCTGCGCGAGCTGGCGGCCGCGTTCGACCAGATGGCCGGCACCTTGGACCGGCAGGAACAGATCCGCCGCAACCTCGTCGCCGACATCGCCCACGAGCTGCGCACCCCCATCGCGATCCTGCAGGCCGGCCACGAGGCCCTGCTCGACGGCGTGGCCGAACCTACCCCGGCCGAGCTTGGCTCGCTGCGCGACGAGGTTCTCCGGCTGGCCCGCATGGTCGGTGACCTGCAGACACTGGCCGCTGCCGATGCCGCCGCGCTGAACCTGTCCCGGCGCGACTGTGACCTGGCCGATCTCGCCGCCACGGGCGCTGACAGCCTGGGCCGCCGGTTCGAGGCGGCCGGGATCACCCTGGACCGGCAGCTGTCCCCGGTTCCGGTATCCGCCGATCCGCACTGGCTGCACCAGGTGATCACCAACCTGCTCACCAATGCGCTGAAGTTCACCCCGGCGGGCGGCCACGTCACCATCAGCACCGCCCGCGACGGCGCTGAGGCGGTGCTGCGGGTCACCGACACCGGCGCCGGCATCCCGGCCGGAGACCTGCCCCGTATCTTCGACCGGTTCTGGCGCGGTCAGCAGGCCGCCCAGATCTCCGGCAGCGGCATCGGCCTGGCGATCGCCGCCGAGCTGGCCCAGGCACACGCAGGCCGCCTGACCGCGAGCAGCCAGCCGGGACACGGCACCCAGATGACCCTCACCCTGCCCCGTTCCTGAAGGACCAGATCCGCTGTGATCAGCTGCTTTCATCGGCTTCGACAGCGGCCGACAAGCGGACTGGTTCGCGCAAGATATCCCGCCCGCCGACACATCCGGTCGGGAGGACCTGGTCCGGGCGTACTGGAAGCATTACCGGGCGAGCCAGTTCTGCAGCTACCCCGGCCGCACCGGCGACCTGCGCAGCATTATCAAGATCACCGACTTCTACTCGACCCGGCAATGGCATTCCACCGGCATGTACACCGATTTCTCCCGCCTGGCGGGGCTGGAGCACTGTCTCATGCTGTGCCTGCCCGAACCGCCACCGCGAACCGCCGGGCTCGAGCGGCACCTGCGGCTGTACTTGAACCGCGGACCCGGGCCGGACTTCTCCGAGCGTGACCGGGCGGTGCTCACGCTGTTGCGCCCGCACCTGCACCAGGCCTACCTGGACGCCGAACGCCGCCACCACCCAGTCCCGCAGCTCACCGCCCGGCACTGGGACCTGCTGCGCCTGCTCGCCGCCGGGCACACCAACACCCAGATCGCCCGCCACCTCGGCATCACCGAGGGAACCGTCCGCACCCACCTGGAAACCATCTACACCCGGCTGAACGTCTCCAGCCGAACCGCCGCCGTCACCCGCGCCTTCCCCGACGGGATCAGATCAGACAACACGGAATGACCGGCCTCTCGCAACTTCCGGGCGAAGAGCAGAGGCCGCGTAACCAAGCAATTCAACCGCAGGCCCCCGTGGGGCACACGGAGCCAGAACGGCACACCAGAGCCTATCCAGGCTTCTGCGCCGAATGCGTGCCGAAGCGGGGGGGCGCTGGCGGCTACGGTGCAGATCAGCGTATGTTCGCGAGGGGTCTGTAAAACAGTCGCATTGCCGAACCGGCAGCCGACCGTGATGAGACCACTTTCGGCTGCCGCAGCCGCACCGATCACGGTTGAGGTTGTCGCACTACCACGAGTTGTTCTCGGCTGGCGTCATGCGGCAGCGACATCGAGTGCAAACTCCGCGGTCAAGAGCCGTGGGTTTTGGGGTGCAGTCCCCCTCGGACACAGTTGCACGTCTCTAACCAGCTCTTATTCCGTCCCGGTTTGACTTAGATCGGTAACGTCGCAGGTTAGAGGCATGCGAATCTAAGTCCCCCTCGGACACTAACCCTCTGCGCACGCTGTGACGCCGTCCAGTCCTGCGACTGAACCGCTCAGGCGCCGAATAACGCCTTCGCGGATCACGCGAGGCGCGCCCCCCGCGTCACCGGCGCCCCGCCAGCCACCGGGTGTCTATCCGGCCATACCGCATCCGGCCTACCAGGCGGACGCGCAGCGTCTCCGGCGTGTTGTCGCCCGCGTCCCTGCTTATGCCCAGCTTGCAGTATCGGACCGCCAGCTCGTTAGCGTCCACCACCATGCCCGGCGCGAGGACCAGCTCCACGTTGCCGCCGCGCACCCGCAGTTCGATGATCAGCTCGGGCCCGCTGCGCACCGCGCGGGTCAGGTCAAGCATTACGTCGGACCACGCGGTGCGCAGCGCCAGCCGGTGCGGCAGCGTCCACTGGCCGTCGCGGCGCACCGCGTCATACCGCTCGTCGATGGTGAGCAGTTCGGCGGCCGGCTCGGCCGGCGTCCCGGCGAACGGCAGGGTTAGCGCGCCGTCGCTGCCTGGCGCTGCGATCAGATCGGCGGTAAGCGGGGACAGCGCATCAATGGTGCGGGCAGCCAGCGCCGCATCCAGCCGCTCGTCGAACTCGGCCGGGTCGAGGCGGCCGTCGGCGACGGCGGCGCGCAGCAGTTCGATAACCCGGTCGCGGTCCGCGTCGGATGCGCGCAGCGCGGGTGGCCTGGGCGGATCTGCTGGCATCCGGCCTCCTCGGCGACGGCGTGGTTGCACCTCGCCACCTACATTCCACGTTATAGCGCAAGTCAGCGGCCATCAACGAGGGGTACGCCGACGCATACCGCGCAGACAGCAGGACACGAGGAGCTGAAGCGCAGCCCGGATCCGTCCTGGCGAACTACGAGCTCACCCTAGGGCATGATCATCCGTATGCGAAGACTGCGCGAGAGAACCTGTCCAGCCTGAAAAAGCCGCCAAGCTCATCGTCAAGACCGGCAGCGCGGCAACGCTGAGGCATGATCCGATTTCAATGGTCATGCGCATTGCGGTCAGGCGTGCCGACGAAGCAGCGCCGCCGGATATGCGTTTGGGCAAGGTACGGTTCGTCAGCTCCACCTGGCTCCCGCTCAGGCCTATGGGCAGACCGGCGGACTTCTCATGGACATCGGCAGCCAAACAAGCGATCATTAGGCACCATCACATCAACTCGAGAGCGTAAGAGGCCAGATCGCTTAATGCGTGCGGCACTCCTCGGCCGTGCGTCAGCGCGGGTCCGAGTACAGATCAGCCAGTTCGGGATAGCCTCAGCATCGCCAGGCGATCGGCCCCTGGACAGCGAGCAGGCCCGGGCCGGGCGCATACGATGGTCACCCCTCAGGTTCTGGGGTGAAGGCTGGGGATCAGGGCTGCGGGGTGATGGCCCTCGTCGGCGGTTTAGCGATGGCGGCCGTGCCGTGACCAGCGAACGGCCCTGCGGGCAGGACCGATGCCTGGGCCGCCGTCAGGGCTCAATTAGCTCCGCTGCCCGGAGCGCTGCGGCGATGGCGTCGGGATTGCCGGTGCGCGTGAAGACATCTACGGCGGTGTCGGCGAACTTGATCACGTGCGGGTCGCCGTGCTCGACCGCCCGCGCGAAGACCTCCCGTGCTGTCTCCTCGCGGGATTGCCCGCCAGGCGGCTGTTGCAGCTGAGCCCGCGGCGCGGGCTCAGCGGGAGCGTAGACAGCAGTCAATGCGCTGCTCGCGGCCCAGGACGCCGCCAGGCTCGGCGCCCACAGCGCGTGATCTAGCGCGGGCAGGGTCCTGAGCACAGCGCTGGGCGCGGTCGCCGAGTGCACGAGCATGACGCCGTTGCCGTGCCCGTAGAGCAGGTACCGGACGGTCGCGGCATCAACCAGCCCGGCCAGCACCGCGCGGATTTGCTCTGGGGCCGCCGGGACGCTGAAGCCGGCCAGCGCGGCCGGCCAGGCAGTCAGCGCGCCCAGCCTGGCCAGCCGGTCACCGAGGCCGCCTACCTGCTCGGCGATGCGGGGGATTGCGGCCAGCGAGTCCAGCGGCGTGGCTGCGCGCGCCCGGCTGGCGGCGGTCGCAGCGGACGCGCCGGCCTGTCCGCCGGGCAGGGTCTGCCAGCGGGCAGCCCAGTAGGCAAGCCCGTGCGCCAGCTCGGCAAGGTGGCTTGGGTCATCGCCGTCCGCCAGCAGGGCACGGACGGCATGGCCGACCCGGATGACCCCGTGCGTGGCGGCGGCCACCACGCCCGGCAGCAGCCGCGGCCACCAGGCATTGAGCACCTGTCGCCACGGCCGCTGGCCGAGCTCCGCGCGGAAGAACGCGGTCCAGTCAGCGACCCGGCGCAGGTCGCCAAGCGCCTCCCGCCAGTCGGACCCGATCGGGCCCAGCCCACTCGGGAACTCCTCCAGGCGGCGCATGTACCCATCGAGCCAGGAACCCACCAGGTCGCCATGGCCGTGACGGACCATCGCCTCGGCTGCCATCGGGCCGTGGTTGGACAGAAAACCGTCGAACTCTGGCCCGGTCGCGTGCAGCCGGTCGTAGGCCTCGTCCAGCGTTCCCGCGCTAGCTGATGTCACCGTCACACCTCCGGCGGATGGATTGACTCGATCACATCGTGACCCGGTGCGGGTCGCGCAGCGGACAGGCAGTTCAACAGTATATACTATTGCTATGGCTAAGCGGACGATGCAGGAGGCGACCTTCCTTATCCTCACCGCCTTGGCAGCTAGCAGCCAGCACGGCTACGGGATCATCTCCGATGTGGCCACAATCTCAGATGGGCGGGTGCGGTTGAGGGCCGGCACCTTGTACTCGGCCCTCGACCGTCTGCGCATCGACGGGTTGGTCGAGGTGGACCGGGAAGAGGTCGTGGAGAGCCGCCTGCGTCGTTACTACCGGCTTACTCCTGCGGGCAGCGAGCAATTGGCCTTTGAGGCGGCCCGCCTCCATTCCAACGCAGCCACTGCCTTCGTTCGGCTCGGTCTCACCGGAGGCGCGGCCGGATGACCGGGACCGCCGACCTGGAGCAGAATTATCGCCGGTGGCTGAGGTGGTACCCGAAGTCGTTCCGTCGCGAGCACGAAACGGAGATGCTCGGGGTGCTCATGGCGGCCGCCCGACCAGGACAGTGCCGGCCAGCGCCGGCGGAGTGCTTGGACCTGGTTCAAAGTGGGCTCTGCCTTCGGCTGCGACCGCCTGCAGCGAGAACACGGGTGCGTCGTGATCACCAAGCACCGCCACCCTGCCGCGATGGTCATCAGCCCAGATGACCTGAAGAAACTCGACGTCATGGACAGCGCCGCGGCAATTATCGTCTAGATGCAATATGACTGCGTATTTAGAGCTGCAGATGAACATGCTATGTGCGACCGTAGCCGACCCGGCACCGTCTCTCCAAGACGTACCGAACGGCGGTTACACGTGCGCGTGCTCGACGCAGACCAATTACGCTTCGTGACCTGCTGGACCGCTTGCCGGGACCCGTACGGGCGGATGCCAGAACATGGTCCCGACACCTGGTGCAGGTTCGGGCATCCTCAAGACATGGAGACCGGCGGGCGCCCGGACTGCGGCGTGTGCGCCGCCGTGGACGTGCATTACCTGAGGACCGGCGGCGCCCGGCCGGCAGCCGTCCTGGCCGCCGATGCCCAGGCCCGGGCCGGGCGCGTGCCCCGTGCTCATGCTGGACCCGTTGCCCGGTTAGCCAGCGCGGCGGCGTCGGCCGCTTGCCGTACTGACCTTCCGGCGGGCCCGGCCCGCAGCGGTGCCGCCCGGCCAGGACCGGCGGCCGACGGCACCGCGTGATCTGCGTGCATGGCTCAGGCAGCCATGCGGACCGCTGGCCGGCGGGCAGCTCGTGCCCGGTCGGCGAGGACCGCCACTGTGGCCGCCAGCAGGGCGGTGCCGACGGCGATCAGGGCGATCTGCCAGCCGGGCATCCCGCCGGCGACGATGGTGCGGTACTGGATCTGGGCCGGGACGGAGGCCGGCGCTACGTACCGGCCGCCCCCGGGAACGGGCACCATGGCGAACGCGGGCGTCGCCACCAGAACAGTGGCCGCTAGGCCGGCCAGGACGGCGGTGATACGGCGGATGTGACGGAGGGGGTTCATGACGGTCTCCTTTTCGCTCTTGGATGAGTTCAAGGCGACCGTATGGCGGCAGGCCCGCGTCCTGGATCGGGGGTCGTTACCCAGTTTTCCCGGCGGTGTCTCCTATCTTTCCGCGGCGCCGACCAGGCCGAGCCGGGCAGCGTGTGAGGCGCCTCACGGAGAATCCGGGCACCGTAGGGATCGTCCCTGGCCACGGCCGGCCATCGCGGATGATCTCATGGAGTTGCCTCGGCCTCGTTGAGCAGGAGCAGCAGCACCGAACTGACCGATCTGAGCTAGAAACGATATCCAGATGTCGTCCGGGCCCTACTTCGCATCATTTCGCGGCCTCCGCCTGCCCCTGCTCGTTAACTTGGTTGGCGGTCGTACGGGTACAGCTACACCGTCGGGGATGGTAGGCTGCGATCCGCTTTGGCCAAGCCGAGTACCAGCTCCTCTGCTAACGAGGTGCCATTCCGGTGTTTTTGTAATAGCATCTCGCAAATCTATGGCATTTGGGAACCGTTGGTCTCGGTCGTCGGCAAGGGCTCGGGCGAGAACCCGCTGGAACTCCGGTGAAATAGGAAGGCTCGTCACGTTGATCTCTTCGTTCATGATGGCCATCATGATCCCCATTTGATCGGCCAGGCCTTCCCATGGGGTTCTGCCTGCCAGGCAGTAGAACATGACAAGCCCGAGTGCATAAATGTCAATCCGCGAATCTGGGTCGCGGCCTGCGATCAGTCCCTCGGCATAAAGGCGGGGGTTCCGACCAGCTGACCCGTCTGGGTAGGCTCAGGGGCACTGGTTTCCACCCGAAGCGCGATCCCAAGATCGATAATGACCGGTCCCCGGTCGGCCATTATGATATTGCTGGGCTTCAGATCCAGACGAACAACCTTTTCGCCCGCGACATAACCCAAGGCCTCTGATAGAACCCGACCGACTGCGGCTACCTCGGCTGGCGGCATAGGTCCCTCGCGGACTATCCGCTCCTGTAGGTTTGGTCCATTCAGCCACTCCATAATAAGCGCGGGAGTTTGCTCCTGTCCGTCCAATACGTCGTAGGTTTGGACAATCTGCGGGTGGGTCAGTCGGCGGCCGATATTCGCCTCGGCGGAAACGCGCCATAGCCTTAGGGTCGTTCCCAAGATCGGCTCGCAGCAGTTTGATTACTACCGGTCGTCCGGTGACCAAGTCTTTGCCCTTATAGACGGAGTTCATACCTCCCTGTCCAAGGAGATCGCCCAATTCGTATCGGGAAGCTAGCACCCGCGGCGATGACCGTATCGCGGCACTTACCTCTCCCCGATTGGCGATCTGATCTCGAAGGTCCTGCACGATGCGGACAACGCCGGCCTCGACGTCGTCAGCCGTCAGGGCCCGGCGGGGACCGGTCCCGTTCGCTGGCGAGCGGTCGGCGATGAATTCTGTTCCCGAGCACACCGGACGCCGCCGCCACTCCACCGTCCGATTCGCCGAAACCGCGATTCGCCTGAGCTTCGCCGAAGGCCAACAGGCCGAGCGGGACGGGCGGGACGGTAGCCCGTTGTCGCCGCTGCTTTACGAGTCCAGCTTCCGGGCGCTGGCCCTGCTGCCGACCCAGGATCCTGCATCCTCGACAAACCCGTCGTACGTATGGCGTGTGTCGGGCATCGCCGACCTCCCGTCCAACATCAAGGCGCTCATTAAGGCAGCGTTCGACCCGGGACACGAGGTGCGAAATGGGCTTGACGCGATGGACAGCCAGATCGCCGAGATCACAACTATCGCGGGTTTCGACCTTCACACGGGCGAGGCGTGGAGATGCTTCAAGGGGATACTGCTCGGTGACGTGCTAGGCATGCTCACGCTGATCGGCTCGGCGCAAACGTGTCCTCCAGGCAAGAACAATCCCTGCCCGGCACTCGGCCACAGCTCCGGCCCCAGTCGGCCGAACAAGACCGGAAATTTATCGATCACCAGACGTATGGCAAGGAGGTGGCGGCCCCGCGGAGCGGGCTGGCTGACCAGGGACAGCTCGGGTCGCTGGCGAGCCTGGCGCGTTTATGGAACCATCGTGCCCGGGCCTGGTGACGGCGAGTCCAGGCGTCCCAGGTGTCGGCCAGCACCCGTTCCCCTGCCCAGCAGGAACTCCCGCAGGTCCCGGTGCTCGCGGTTCGATCTTGGCCTCCACGATTCTCCTTCCCAGGTGGCAGGTCAGCTTTCAGGCCTAGCTGACGGAATATCTCGGACTTGTCATCGGCGTTGGGAGGTGCTCAGCACCCGCGCGATATCGGCGAGCTTGTCGACTACAGACTTAGAGGGTTATTCAGAGACTTCACATGTTATGTGAAATTTATTGCATCTTACGGCGCGTCACCATAAAAGAATGGCCTGTCCACGAAAGGATTGAGTTACCACACCTAATCCTCAGAACAGGCCATCACGTGTATCATAGCACCGGGTTCGACCGCGAAGAAATCATCGACCTCTGCATCCGGGTGAATTCCGTGGAACGCGAGACAGGTACCCCGGGATGGCCGCCATGCCTCGGGCTTTTCAAATCGGTGGTAGTCGCACTATCCTATATGCGCCACAACCGCACCCAGGCGGAAATTGGTGAGTCACTCGGAGTATCACAGCCAACCATCAGCCGTGCCGTATCCGCTATAACTCCGCTCATTCCGGAAGCGGTACGCGAATTCGTCCCGAGCGCCGACGACCTTGACCCGGATGCCCAGTACATCCTGGACGGCACACTGCTCCCATGCTGGTCATGGGCCGGACGCAAGGAACTGTACTCGGGAAAGCACAAAACCACCGGCATGAACGTACAGGTCGCCTGCACGATTAACGGCGAGCTCGCCTGGATCTCCGACCCGGTCAACGGAAGCCGCCACGACAACTACTGCCAGGAAGAATCCGGCGTGCTGCTGACGATGAACTCGAAGAACTGGATTGGCGACAAAGGATACATCGGAAACAACATGATCACGCCCTACAGGAAACCAGCAGGCGGCAAACTGCTCGACTGGCAGAGGGAGTACAATAGCCAAGTCAACAAGATTCGCTGGATGATCGAGCAGGTGATCTCGCACTTCAAGAACTGGACCATCATGCACACCGACTACCGGCGCCCGCTCAGAACATTTAAGATGACTATCTCAGCGGTAATCGGCTTGCATTTCTACCGGACGGCCTGAATAACCCTCTTAACCTCAATCGTTCAGGGCTTCTGAGGTCCTGTTACTGATTGTGTTGGTGCCCGGTTTCGGGTCTGGTGCCGGTTTGCTGTCGGCGGTGGGACGGGTGGCGGTGCCCGGGATGCCCGGGTGCGCACCGGCTCCGACCGCGCCGGGGTCGTCCTCCTCTCGTGCTGGCGGGATGGCTCCTGCTGGTCAGGCGGGTGCTGGCAGAGCGCACAGCCTGTGCCAGCAGGCAAGGAACGCGTCCTTCCAGGGCCAGCTGGGGCTGATCTTGAGGATGCGCTCGCGGGCGTGCCGGGCGAGCCGGGCGGGGATGTGCCAGACCCGGTAGCGGAGCGTATCGGGGTCTGCTTCGTGCAGGTCCGGGTGGTCACCGAAGCCGAGGAGGCGGGTCCAGGCGGTCAGGTCGGCGGCGATGTTCGCGGCGATGACCCAGCCGCAGTTGACCTGCCAGGTTTTCGACGGGAGGTTCCGCAGGCCCATGGCCTTGGCCGTGCGGACGCCGGCGGTCTCGACGACGGCGTGCTCGCGGTGCACGGTGTCGATGTACTGCGGGTGGTGGCTGCCCGGGACGCCGGCGATCCCGGTACCGGGGATGTTCGTGCAGGTGATGGAGTACTTCCAGCCGGTCTTCTTCTCGTAGTCCGTCAGGTTCCTCAGGTGGCGGCGGGACGGCTTCACCCGGCGGGCGATCCACCGCAGCCCGTCCGGCCAGTTCCCGGCGCGGCTCATCAGGTGCGTGACCTCCGCGACGTCCTTGTCGTCCTCGATCGTGCCGTCCTGGCCGGTGCCGGGCTTCCACGCGTCCGCGGGGACCTGCCCGATGGCGTCCTCATCGGCGGCGGTGATCATCCACCCGCAGGTGAACAGCACGCTCCGCCGGGCGGAGGCCAGGGACAGCATGTGCTCCACGAGCTCGTGGCTGGCGCCGGCCCCGTCAACGCGGACCAGGATCTTGCGCCGGAACCGGGCCGGGACCTGCCGGATCGCCGCGGCCAGCACCTCCTGATGGTCGGTGAACGTGTTCGACCCGGCGTTGCCGGGCCGCAGCAGCATGGCCAGGCACTCACGGGTATTGGCGAGCCAGGCGCCCAGCGGGTGGAAGCCGTAGCCCTTCTTCCAGGTGGGAGCGGCTCCTTCCTTGCCCGAGCTGGCGGTGACCAAGGTGGCGTCCATGTCGATGACCAGCCACCCGGTCAGGGCCTTCCCCGCGATGACCAGCCACGGGAACCCGGCCGGAGTGTCCTCGATCAGCTGCCACACGTGCGCGCGGGCCCTCGCGCGGGCACGGGCGATCCGGTCCAGCATGGCCGCCGTGCCGGCCAGGTCCAGGGCCCGCCGCACCGTCGGCCCGCTCGGCGCGTCCCCCAGCACCGGCGCGAGATGTGCCAGCACCGCGATACCGCTCATGCTGGTCGCCCCGAGCGCGATCGCCGCCGCCATCGACGCCAGCACGATTCCCCGGTCGAAAACCGGGGACTTCCCGGTCTTCCGCAGCGCCGCGCTCAGCTGCGCGGTCAGTCCCGCCTGGTCACAGGCCTTCCGGAGCAGGACCG
>Ga0302325_10023854_pt1 | contig 12738 bp, 11 predicted proteins | sample Palsa_T0_2_FD_201948 | JGI IMG/M metagenome (GOLD analysis project Ga0302325, IMG submission 201948) | Peat permafrost microbial communities from Stordalen Mire near Abisko, Sweden - Palsa_T0_2 | ecosystem: Environmental > Terrestrial > Soil > Palsa > Peat permafrost | place: Sweden: Abisko... | reverse complement strand
CCGCAAGTTCGTATCTTGGATTCTATTAAAGCTTACGATATGGCCACTGCGATCATTGCTTCAGGAGGCGTCACCACCTCTCTCATTCTCCCAGGTTCGGCAAACATCATGGGTGGGGAAGCTGTGCTCGTCAAGAATGCATTAAGGTCTGGTGAGAATTCAGAAGAAGTCGTGGAAGAGATCCTCTTAGAGCACGGAATTCCAATTTCACATCGGAGGAGGTTCATGAAGATGGCTTGTGGCGAAAATTCAAGACGCGTGTACAAGCACACTCGAATGGGGAATGCATGGTACTTCAGAAAGCATATGGAGCGAGCCAAAGAACTGATGAGAAAGCAAGATGCCTGGTGTCTCCAAGCTGTGGCTGTGAAAGAAGCTGGGAATGATGCTGCCATTTCTAGTTTTATGGAGTCCACGTCGAAGGAAAATAGTGCTACCGACTATCTGGAATATGATTCAAGCATTAGCATGCTCAGAGGGAAAGTCGGTGTCAATATTCATTGTTACGAGACAGAAGATTTATGGGACATGATTCAGCACAGCAAGGAATTTGGTTTCAGGATCCAAGCTTTTCATCATGCTTTAGAAGCTTGGAAAGTGCCAGAGATGATCAAGGACAGTGGCGAGTAAGTGGAACTTCATGGGAGAGTTTGAAATGCAAAAATTTACATCTGACTAGCAACATCACGATCGCCACATTCGCTGAACTTGGCCTCTACAAGAAGCCTATGATGCCAATTTGTGGGCAGGAAAAATTCTGGCAGAACATGGAGTGCCAGTGGCGTATAAATCTGTAGGTTGCGCAAAATCTCAAGAACTTACTTTTATTGCTTACGAAAAGTCAGGACCATGTAGAATCAGAGACAAATGCTAAATACCTAATGTGAACCTTCTAGGATTAACGTTCAATTGAGTCTCGCTGACCTAAATTGCTAGCTACCAAGCAGCAACAGCTCATTCTTTTCATCTTTCCGAAGAGCTAGCACTTCAATCAGTCACAAGCGTCCCAGCTCGCTCTCTGGAAATAGATCACCGCGTCGGTTATGCACGCGCAGGTTACGATGCTGACCTTGTTGTATGGGACTCTCATCCACTTTCGATTGGAGCCACGGCTTTAAACGTCTTTGTCGATGGCAAGGATGTTTTAGATGCTAAAAAGACTGAAGAGAGCTTAGCAAATGTTGATTCTCATGATCTTCGGAGCTTGAAGGCTCCGCTTATGCGGCCAATTGTTGCAACTGACGTCAAAGAAAAGCTCTGCAATGAGGTTGAAATGAAGGGAGCCAAATTCACGGTTACTGGTATCCAAAGATCGTACCTGAGTGCTGACTCGGAATCAACAATGCGTTATGGGGGTCTCACAATTGTCGTTGATCATGGCAAGATCATCTGCTTCGACTCGGCAGATCAATGTGTCAGTCCAAGCACAAACAGCACAACTATAAGCCTCAAAAATGGCCACGTTCTCCCGGGACTCACTGCAGTCTCCACTAGCCTTGGTCTCCAAGAAATTGCAAGTGACCCATCAACTGGTGATGGCGAGGTCATGAAGTCAAGCCTAAATCCGAACGAGACCGTTTACGCCAAATACGGTGTTCATCTGGAAGGGAAAGCTTTCGCAAGAGCGCGAATTGGAGGCGTTACGCAAGCTGTTACGGCACCATTATACCAAGGATTTGGGGACGGCGTGAGCGTTGGCTTCAAGATAAGCGGAAAGAAGACCATTCTGGATGGTGGGATATTCCAAGACAATGTAGCATTACATTTCTCTTTTGGACAAGGGGGCAAAGGTATGTTACTGTTGGATTCAGGTGATGTCTTAGATCTGAAATAACTATACAGGTGGTTCTTTATCAACAATCTCGTCTGAAGTTGGGAAACTTCGCCAGATTCTCAGTGAGAATGCTGGAAAAGATAACATTTACGGCAAAGCGGCTGACGGCATACTCCCCCTCGTGGTCCATGTCCAAAATGAGGTATAACAGTATCTCTCTGTGGTTTCTATGTTACTAACGAGATCAGTACGATATAATGCAGCTCATCAAAATAAAGCAGGATTTTTCGACGATTAATCTTGTTTTGTTTGGCGGCGCTGGCGCGCCTCTCGTTCGTCCTTTAGCCCCTTTTCTCTCACGTTCTAACCCACTCAAAGGTGGCCAACGAGCTCGCAACCGCAAGGATTCCAGTGATTCTCACCACGAATCGAGGTGCTCAAGACACGTTCGAAAAACGGAATGCCCTTCCGGGCCCGCCCCTGTCGAGGTCGCCCGCTGCAGTCCTTGCAGAAGCGGGCGTGTTATTCGGTCTTGCAATTCCTGGTGAGGGTAAATGTCTCTTTCTTTTCAAATCCTGGGGAAGGATGATGAAGTGTGACGGCTAATGAGACAGGCGATTCACATCTCCACAATCTCCATCTCGAAGCCTCCTGGGCCGCCAAGTATGCCGGGCTGTCCTCAAAGGAGGCTGTCAACCTCGTTTCTCGAAATATTGAGCAGATACTGGGACTCGATGTCCATGAGGAGAGCAGGGATTTCGTGGTTTTCGAAGGCAATCCGTTACAGTTCGGCGCAAGTGTGGTGATCGCTTTCGATGGGCAAGATGGTGGTGTAAGTATGTGCTGGCCGGAGTCGAATTGATTCGCAATCCGAGGCGAGAAAATCATGAGGAGATAGAATTGGGTAGCAACGTCTTGTATCTTGTTTGCTAGCCTCTATCCAAGTTTCCAAATTCGTATGCAGCACCCAGAAAGTCCTGGGATGTTTCCCATGTTTTCCATCTTGTTTCCATGTTTTCACTGTACTCCCTCGCTGTTCTGTTTAGCAATAAGAAAATATGAGTTTGACGGTAGTTGCTTCTGAGCAAGAGAAAGGCTTAGCTCCGAGACAGATGTCATAGTCGATGATTACCTAGTCAACACCAATCTCTTAGCCGAGATGTCCAAAAGGCAGGAGCAGACTCGAGGTAGGAGCAGACTCGAGGTAGGAGCAGACTCAAGGCAGGAGTGATGCTTTTGTCAATAACACTAAGTAGTTAGGCCGGAAGGTAAACAAAAGGGCCTATATAGGCTGGCCGCCCACCCACTTTCTTCTCTTCTTCTTTTCTCCTTTTCTCCAGTTTGCGATCATGTCTTCTTGCCGTGCATCCAAACCCACCCGAACACTGTTGGGACTAGCCACCCTAGCAGCTGTTCAAACCTCAATTCCAGCTCGTTCTACCTCGAGCAATGTTCGTTCTCGTCTTCCTGTGCGCTCCCAGCACATCTCTTCTTCGACTGTCGCCGTCCCAGCTACTTCGGTCTCTCGACGACCCACGCCGACCACAGCCGCCGCCTCTTCGATGCCGAAGAAGACAGAAGACTCCATTCTCAAGCATGTTGAGCGTGTAAGTATTTCTCAATTGTTTTTTTTGGTTCCTGCTCACCGGGGTCATCGTCACTAACACACATTGCGACCGGGCAGCTTCGTAAGACTCGCGCCGCCCAGGCAACTTACAAGACTGCCTCAGCATTCGCGAAGCCCAGGCCCGCAGCGCCGACTCCTGCTCAATCTCGACTAGCTTCTCGACCAGTCTCTCGACCTGCTTCTCGTGTTCCTTCGTCGACCGAATCAGTGACATCATCATCCTCGTCCGCCCGGATCGAGCGATCGATCGATGCTCACATTGAGAGGGTAAGTGGTTCTCATCCCAACATATCCCCATGCGAACCCCTTTCCCTACTTGCCTCGCTTCAACTTCCCTATTAGTTATGCGATAGCTGTGCGGCTATAACATACCGGCCAGATTGTACGGCCTCGTCGTCGTTCATTGTGCTGACTCCCTTTTGCAGATCACGAAAGCAAGGAAGATTTCGCCCATGTCTTCTACTCGGCCATCGCCTGTTGCCTCACGCAAAGTGAGTCCAGTTCAGCCACTTCGAATCGCCAAAGCCAAGAAGTCGCCTGCCATCGATCTCGCCGAGATTGATGTTAAACTGGCTCATCTTTCCGTTGCACCGCTCGTCGTAAAGGCCAAGCCCACGGTCCCTGTTCTCCGGTCCTGCTTCAAGAGTACTTCAACGACAAGGGTCTTGAAGTCAGTTCGCTTCATCAACCATGGTAAGTCACAACTTTTCTGTTTCCTTCTCTGTTCGTTCTAGAGGCTGTTTTCAATGTTCAAGAGCTCGGAGAACATTCTACTCCCAGATGTTCCACAACTCTTGGAACACTCTACTCCATATGCCCCACAGCTCCTGAACGTTTGAATAAGTATATTGACTCCGACTTCTTAGGTGGCTGGAACATCCACCAGGTCAAGGCCTTCCAACCGGACTCAACGCCAAACACAGTCCTTCCCCTTGACCAGGTCGACTTGCTTCAACCGACATTCAGAGGACGTCAGAAAGGCCCAGTTTACGACGGCAGCTATCAATTGGTCGTCCCGGACCGAGAGATACGCTGGCCACCTCCCGAGCATGATGGACCTGTCACCCACGGATCGAGGACGGCCCCGCCCTCCGCCTGCCGCTCCTGTGCCCGAGCCGCAGCCAAGGGCAGTTCTTTTATCCGGTACCGTCCCCAGCAGGTCAGTGTCTGGTGTGTCGCGTGTATGTCCGATCCCGGAAGACGGCCATACTACGTTCCAGCACTTGATGACGACGGGGAGGATGATCATCTGGACACCTGCCAAGGACCTCACTATCACGCCGACAATTGCCAGTACCTTCGCTGCGCTTACAAAGCGAATGTTCGATGGCTCTATGCTAATTACCCGGACCGATACGAGGCTTGCGACGCTATCCTGGATGATTAAGTGGGAGATTGTTCTTCTTTTTGTGTTGGGTGGCGACGCTTGTACTACTAATCATCCCAAACTTTCAGCTGCCGGCCATGGGAGAGTTGGCTACTCTACCATCTTATGCCTTGGGGTTGGAGGATCTTGGGTGGTTGGGGGTAGTTACTTACTTGTTTAGTGTCCGGTTTCTGCTGGGCAACTGGCAAGGTGTGTGATGCCGCTCATTGAGCAAAGGGCCACCCCTTCGTCAGAACATTGCTTGTAGCGCGGTTCTAAACTGGTAATGTAACCTCGCAAGCTGACCCACCTGTTAACATTTACAGACTCTTTTTTCAACTGCTAACATTTAGCGCTTCGGGTCTTTTACTAACTACTGACTTCTAATGCTTCGGGTCTTTTACTAACTCCTGACTTTTAATGCTTCCTGTCTTTTACTAATTACTAACTTCCAGTGCTCTTGTCATGTTTGCTAATGTGTTTATAGATAGCCTCCCACGAGAGATGCCTTCACGGGGCGGTAGGTGTCAGTACCCAGACTTTTAAGTCTGGCGAAGCCAAAAGCTCTCACTTCCGGCCACTTTTGGCATTGAAGATGAATTTCTTGCACAATGGGATGGGGATATGGCAGCTCCTGAGGCTGAGGAGTTGAGGAGAAAATCAATGTTTTGCGGTTGAAAAGAGGCGGCAATATAACGTCCTCGACAATAGCTGGGCAAGTACGGGAGAAGGCGTTGCGTTGAAGCAGGAGGTCTGGGATACAAGAAATTCGTCAGGCAATACCAATGGCAACTGGACAAGAGAGAGAGGGGGTCAAGCTGGGAGGGACTGGCATGAGAAGTGTACTTGAGGATTAATTCCACTCAGAACAGCATGTAATAAACCTGAGACCCTAACAATGTTCATTAACTTTATTGTGTGAAGTTTATTAATAAATACACCATTCCATTCCCGTCCCTTCCCACTCATCGTTTTACGAGACAGTAAAACTACTACTGGTCCCCGTAAACCCACTAATCTTTCCCGTGATCGGCGCCTTCGAGTCGCCATTATAAACAATCCTGTACGTGCCCGGCGTCATATAACTCTCTGTCTCCCAGGTAATCACCACGTGGCTGCTCCCCAACAAAGAATCATCTCTATACCATGTGTACTCCAGGTGCCAGTCATGATCATCCCGCACCGTAACCCAGTTGCCGTTAACCTGTTGCTGCACCTGGGCGAATGTGCCTTCCAAACGAAGGTTGTTGCGGGGGTTGGCACCGACGAAAGTGGCGTTGACGATGTCGCCGATGTGGTAGCTTGATGCTGGCTGGGTAAGGACCTGGCCGAACGATTTGAAGAGGGGCGGATTATCGTAGACAACGGGAGAGATGAAGCTAAGCGAGACGTTGACATTGTTTGGTGGATAAGTGCCTTGAGGTGGTTGGCCGGCGCCAGCTGCGAGATATCCGATGTTGCTGGTTGAGAGATGGATGTAGGCGTAGGATTCCCATTGCCCGTAGAGAGTGGAAGCTCCTTCGTACCGCTGAACGTTGTATTCTTCTGGCGTAGCGGCGTAATGGGCATATGTGTTAGCTGGTCCACCGAGCACGACCTTTGGAGTGCTTTTTACGATGGATTGGCTTGTTGCGGCGGCTGCTACGGCGGCTTTCCACCGGCGGCCTGTCATGGTCGTCGCTTCGGAGGGGGAGATGATCATGATCAGTTGACCGACGCGGAAACTTTGGATGTCGACGATGTTAGGGGCCCAGTCATATGGTTCGTGCATCTGTCCAACATCTAAGAGGATGGGCTTGGGGTATTGGCAAGCAACTTGTTCTGGCGTAGGAGTGGTGAGAAGGTCGGAGACTGCTGACCAGAAAGGATTCTGTGCCATTGAAGAGTTGTCACCTTGGACGAAGTCGAAGGCACCAGGTCCGTCTGTGGTTCCACCTGCGAAGGAACTTCCCATTGCGGCGGGGCAGGTTTGGACGACTGTTCCGTTGGGAAGAGGGAAGCTATACCATTGCATGTCGTTGAAGAACTACAGAAATCAGCATGGCCTGCAGGCCTGACTAGACAAGCTCGACTCACGTGGTAAAAAGCGACACTGGGATCTGTGACTGGTGTAGCTTGGCTGTCAAAGTTGTCCTATCAAATGTAAGTTTTGACTTTCCCGAAATAAGCCTCTGGTACGCAGGTACTCACGTAAAGCGCCTTGGCTCCCGAGTACACTCTTGTGCCAATTTCGTAGCAACTCGCGACTCCCAAGTCAAGTTTCTGGTATTCCGGGCCATGTCCATGACAATCCTGAGTAGTGCCGCCACATGTGCTATGCTCAAAATCGCATGGTAAGCCAGTAGAGTCACACCAAGTTCCGAGAACGTTCGGCGAAGTGTCACCAACGCTGCTTTGGCTGAAGGCTGCCACAAATCCCGGAGCAGCAGAAGCATCAGTTTTCATTGCTTCCTCAAAGAGGTAGCTGGATACGCCCTTGTTGTCTAAGACTCAGTCAGTAGGTGAATTCCAATCCTTGGGTTACATTTTCCTGCTCACCTCCTGTCACGTGAGTATTATTTTCAAGCATAGACGTTCCATGAACACTGTGGCAACATGTTAGCTCTAATTCCTCAGAAATTGAAGAGCTTCTACAAAATTTGCCGGAGAAGAGAGGGTGAATAAGTTGACGCACCTATGCCAGCAAAGAACTCCAGTATTCAAGCCATCGGACGCTCTCTTGAATCGCAACATGGTGAGAATGGTATCCGTGGAAGTATCATATTGAGCTCGTTCCGCTGCAGGGTTTTGAAGATAGGCGTAAAGACTTCGGTTGATATTCGCATCCGTGATGTTCGTATCTGCATAGCTCAAAGTACCGGGTGCAAGGCTCTCATGGGCGCGTTGAATCGACAGGACGGACCCATCCACAATTGCCTGATAGCTTTGCTTTGAGAACCCAAGACTGGTAACTTGAGGTAGAAGATAGTTCAACCAAGCTCCAGGTCCGGAATGCTGATGCGTCCCAGTTACGGCAACGTTGCTTTGGTTGTACATTGAATAAGCAGAGCCCAGATTGGCAAGACCTTGGAGAATGCCATAGCGGATTGCTGTATCTCCCATTGCCGTGTCGATAACAAGGTACACAAAGCGGTCTTCGGGGTTGGTTATGCTCCCAATAATGAAAGCCCGTGAGTAGACTCTAGATATTATTAGAGGTAGCTTCGACAATGCCATATCGGAGCTCTCACCTCTGTCGAAGACCAGTGCCAACCTGACCAAGAGATGCATAGCCCATGAAATTGATCTCAACGACAGGTCTGGAAATGTCAGTCGATTTCGCAAGTGCGAAAGAAGTGTCTCTACCCAGTGATATCTGCCTTTCCAACACCCAACAAATATTGATCGCCAGTTGTGGCCCTTGCAATCATAGCTTCCACATCTTTGTCCAAATCCAAATCTGCCACTCTTCGCCCCGGAGTCAACGCGGTCGCACTTCCTAGGAGCGAGGTTAAGAATAGGAGTGAAAAGAGTAACGAAAGAAAGGGTCTTCGCAACGCGCTCTCGAGCTGTTGGACGGCCATACTTTCAACTTCCAGAAGAGACGACTTCTGGGTATCAAAAGTAGAGATGGGATGGGAAGTGAAGGAGAGTCAAGGGTGCAGCCTTATTGTACTTATAACTTTAGTAAGAAGAAACGTAGCTTGGCAGGGACCTGGTGCAACGTGGGGCGAATCTAATCGATCTCTTGACCAAGCACACACGGCATTACCTATTGAGATCACCACAACTTAGCACGCGGAGAAATTAAGGTGAATGGCATGGTAGGTCATGCTGGATTCTAGAAAAAGTCTGGATAGGAAGGGGGCTTCTCGGTGATCATTCCTCATTTGAGACCAATCAGCTGGACGTTTGCCTTGCCTCGCTTGCCAACTCTGAACGCCGACAGATGGGCGGCTTGGGACCTGCCAAAGTGATCGAATCGGCGGGTAGAGGATGGCGGAGAGATGTAACCTTGAGGCAGAGCATGCCTGCAGCACTTGGCCTATGGAAGGGCGAGCATACCGCGAAGCAAATGAGGGTGGCAGAGGAGAGGAGATTAACCGAAGAGGCCGTGGTCGAATTGCAGCTGATATCGTGTGGCGCCAGAAAGGGGGTAGCGTGCGATCGGTGACGAGCCAGATTCAGGAACAGCCGTCCCCTGCACGTGTTACCCCGCCCTCGCTTCTTCACCGTGCAGATGCCATCCCGTGCATCCAGCTTCATGCATCTTGACGCCCCAGCCTATGCTACCTCCTTATCATTTCCACCGATCCCAACATAGTAGCAGATATGGGACTTTTGCACTTGGAATAGATCAATGCCGTCGTCCGAATTCTTTCCGTGCGCCAGAACTAAACAGTGGTGTTCATCGAAACTCGGACGCCCCGTTAGGTGCACCATTCCAGTGTCATCATGAGGCTCTTCTACCTATTGAAGCTACAATCTATCGGCCTTCCCGCTAGGATATAAAGACCCTTTATCGGTCCCCGCAGTCTGTGCTATCGTTGATATGGGGATAGGGATAGACATTGACTGCTTTCGGAGATACTCGTGTTCCGTGTGGTCAGACCACCAGAACACCTCAGCGTTTGGCAACCCTTGGCGTGAGCTTACTTTGGAAGATCTTTAACTTCAGAGCATTGCTTCCTGGGAGGCTGTGTACGTTGTATAACCCTGAAAAGTTATCCTCGAGGGTGACCATGTGTCGATGATGCAGATGCTGCTTTAACGCCACGCCAGGCTAGCACAGATCAATTGATCACGTTTTACAGCAAATTTCAGAGAGCTTGCGAAGGTCGAAATTGCAGAGGGCGTGAAACGCATGAAAACCGCTAGGCCGAGAATACATCTTTTCAAGGGTATACACTGTAGGTGCAGAGCGACTGCTCAGCTACTTTGGATGAAAAGCGCTGGAATCATGCTGCAAACTTTCAGACGAAAACCACCAAACTTTCCGCGAACATCAAAGATGAATTCCCACAATTCACTTCAACTGAGACTTCAGTCTACCCTGAACTATGCCTTGAATTCAGAACATGGTGACATTATACTTCAACTATCTTGTCATCCTCATCTTCATCCTCTTGCTCTATCTGCGCCCAACTACCGCCTCCTGCTATAGCTTTTGGTCGCTCAGAACTCTTATTCGGCCGATTTTCTAAAGCTTTCATGCCTGCATCAACTTTCTCCTGACCTTCTTCATCTCTCATCAGAACTTGGACCAGCCTTTCACACGCCTCTCTGACACCTTCATCCTCGATTTGTAAATGCGTCTCTCTGATGATTGGGTAGACTTTGATCTCCCTCAGTATATCCCTCCCATGCCTCATTGTGGTGAGAAGCATGAGCGTTTCGACATGTGTTTGTATAATCGTAGGATCGGAATCTCGTCTTTTGTCTGGTGGTAAGAGCTGTAGGTCGGGTAGCATGCCTTGCGTATCCTCCTCGTCATATTCTTCATTGCCCGTAAGCGGTAGCAGCAAATAAGGCAGAATATTGATCTCATCTTCAGACATCAACTCGGAGTGCGAATCGATCTCAAAAGCCACATTTTTTATAGTGCTCGCAACGCCTTTCCGTCGAACGTCGGATTTATGTTCTGTAAAGACTATTATTTTCGTCAACGGAATAACTCCGTCGTATTCTTGTTTTGTGAGGAAGTAGGATCGTCCTTCCTCGTGCTTTGCGAGGTCTGCAAACAGGTATGAGAGGTAATCGAAGTCTGCTGCTTTGTTGTATGTCCCGTCGGCGCCTTTGACAAATAAATCTAACAGTTGATCAATTGCCCGGTTGTTCGAAGCCAACTCTTTCGGCGCGGGTCGCTCAATTGCCAATATATCCTTTAATTCGTCAAATTTGGCCAGGTTCGCGAGGAGCATGGATATGAGATTCGCGTTGGGTTCGGCGGGGTTCTGTTGGTGGGCGTTAGTGGGAGCAAGAGAGAGCCTGGAAGGGGCTGGCAGACTGTTATGCGGCCCAATATCGTCCTAACGAAGTCTTTGTCTGAAGCTAAGTTTTCGAGTATTTCGCGGTCTGTGGAGAGATTTATGAGGATCGTGAGTGCATCTTTGGCGATTTGCTGAGGGATTCTTAGTCGTCGTTTGGGAAGCGGCCATGGCAAGGACTGACTTTGTAATCTCGTACTAAAAGCTTCAGATCTTTTATTGGCAGGAGCTGGTTTGTTTTGAAGATTGTGGGTTGAGAAAGAGAGTATGGGACGAGGTTTTCTACAGCTGCGGCGGGGGTCAGTTCTGAGCTGCTGGATGGGAACAAGACCAACCTAGCTGCCGCACTTGAGTGTTTCCGTGGGATATGAAATCAACGAGCTTTGCAAACTATCAGCGACAGCCCGCAGGATTTGGAAGACTGTAGATACCTCTTCTAAATGTGTAGGCATGGTGGGCGAATTTATTTGAACCTCTTTGCCTCTATTGAAGCTACGATTTCAAAATTATGCTGAGAGTGATCCAATCAGGTTTAGCGTAAAATTCTGCCAAGGCGGTGTACTCAGCCGGGGTTTTCAGCTACATCGAGGATTCCCCTTCTGTCGTACGGAAGTACTTCGTAATCACACCGTTCCGGCGGCACCAGTGCCTTGGGAAGAGTTTATATTGGCCCGACTCCGCTTTTCTAGCAAATGAGCAGACCGGAAACTCGGGTCTCGCATCAAGTAGCCTACCAGTACTTCCAGTAGATGAGCCCCTGTTGGGGGCCCTCGGTTGCTGACGTGAGGCCCAGAAGAGGGCGGCCGTCGCTATGAGCGAAACGCTGTCCGTTTTCAGTGAGACGACGTTCATGTGCGTAGGCGCAGTTCGGCATAAGCTGAATGCACAGGATAAGTAGAGCTGGTTCCCGTTTGTTAGATAGTAGCTTCCTCCAAGATTGTTGCTTTTCCTGTTTGAATAATTTTCTTGCTTTTTTGGAACTTATTCAAAATGTCGAATATCATAGCTTCCGCTATTGCTATCTCCTTGGGATGTGCTGCAACTTATTACTGCGCCGATCCATCAGCAACTACATTCTCATATGTGAGAGCGGCTGCCTTGAGCGTGTTAATTTATGCTCCAATCCAGTTCACGTGGACCTGCTTCGTGTACCCTTTTTACTTCAGTCCATTGAGAAAGTTGCCACAGGCACCAGTAAGATTTCCTGTCATTACATTGGACCTCCATCCTGACATACATTTAGAGGATTGGGGGATGGAAAAGCTTCTTCACTATTTGCAGCCCTCCTCAAATCTTAGAGTATATGGATACCGTGCCACATGAACATTTCTTTCGGGTTTTGGACGTCTTCAACAGAGAAGTAGTAATTATAACAGACCCGAAAGCGATTGCGCAACCGTTTCAGGCAGATGCGTATGACTATGTCAAGTCTGTCAATGGTAAAAAGATACTCGAGGCAATTCTTGGTAATGGCTTAATCAACGCAGAAGGCCAGGATCACAAGGTCAGGCTCTCTCCTTTCAGATTTTGCTTGGGCTAGTTCTGACGGCACTCTAGTACCAAAAGAAGCACCTTGCTCCAGTCTTTAACTTCAGAGTTGTGAAGAATTTGTATCCACTCTTTTGGGAAAAGAGTTCAGAATTAGTATCGCTCATCAAGGCCGAGATCGATACCAAGCCAAACCCTTCCGGCGCACTCACGAAAGTCATCGATATTGATGACTGGAGCGGAAGGATAGGACTGGATATAATCGGAAAAGCAGGATTTGGCTCAGATTTCAACGCGCTTTCGAATCCTCACACACCTCTGAACGAATCGTATCGCAATGCGTTTATACCAGATAGCAAGTCTGCCATGATTTTCCTGCTCTCTATGCTTACCTATCCCGCCCTCATCAGGCAACTTCCTCTCCAGAAGAACCGACAAGTCCGAAATGGGGTGATAACGGTGAACAAATACCTCAAGGACCTCATCGGCCAGCGAAAAGGCGATATGCTGCTGAACC
>Ga0302325_10023853_pt1 | contig 12739 bp, 7 predicted proteins | sample Palsa_T0_2_FD_201948 | JGI IMG/M metagenome (GOLD analysis project Ga0302325, IMG submission 201948) | Peat permafrost microbial communities from Stordalen Mire near Abisko, Sweden - Palsa_T0_2 | ecosystem: Environmental > Terrestrial > Soil > Palsa > Peat permafrost | place: Sweden: Abisko... | reverse complement strand
ATGAGCCGAATACAAAGAAAGCTGTTGTGAAGAGGGTTATCGAGATGATTCCAGGTAACAAGTTCTTTGATCTAGATTCATGGGCAATAGGTTCTGCAGCATAGCCACTTGACACTAACAATTCTTTGTGAGAAAACTGAATACTTGTCTCTTCTATGCAGAAGATTATTCCACAAAAGAGCCCGCAGAAACCCAAATCCAACAAGTCCAAAACCCACGCAATCAGAGCAGCAATCATAGAGAGAACAGCTCTTCTCAGAGCAAGAAAGCCCCCAAGGAAGAAAGAAGAGACTTCATAACAGAACAATACCTTGTTGACCCCTCTCCCCTCCAAAGAAAAAGATATCTTTAGCACAATGAAACCACACATCTCTTTGACAATTCAAACCAGAACAAGCCGCACAGAGCAATTATATATGCAACAACACAATGCTCATTGTGCATTCCCCTCACTTCTGCGCAATTCTACCCCATTTTCCACTCGTATCCGTCCCCTTCCTTCACACGAGGAACCACAACACACAAGTACAAACGCAAGCCAAAACATCGATCGTAAATGTGCATCACAATCATCGAATACGAATGCGGACACAGCGAAGCAATTCACCAAGAGTGCAGCGCCTTCCAAGAACGCAAAAAGAGAGCGAGGAGAGACCACCGAAGTAGAGGATTCTGGAAATCCTTGTTTCTACCAACACCGAAGATCAGGTGCACGGTACCGACTGGCAGACGGAGTCTCATTCATCAAAAGTGCTCCCAGTGCACCGTACGACACGAAGCAATGGAGAACTCCCGGAGAGAGGCAGAGCTACACGAGAGGCATAGAGAGAAGTGGGAAGAAACCATGAAAGAACGCTGGCGTTCGGACAATAAGTGGAAGTGGGTATGTGAGCGCTGTACTGCAGAGGGCAGGAAAGTTGAGCAAAGGCAGAGAGAAGTGGTTGGAGGTCCATGCTGCGCGAGAGGCGTGGATGAGTTTGAGGACTGGGAGAGGAAAGCAGGGTACCGGCCCTCGAAACCGCGTCTCCCATTCTACCGTCAAGGACACCATGCTGACCCTCCTAGAGCTCCCACTCGAGAAGACAAGATGCCATGGCTCAAGCATGCCACAAGTTGGGAAGTGGCAAAGGCCGAGGCGAAGGCTGCTTCGCAAGGCTACGGCTGGAGAAGTGAGCGGTCGTTTGGTCTGCCGACTGATGTGGTGGGAGGATTCATGGCCATGTCGGGCACGGATCCAAGGTCCTTGCCAGCTCCTCCCCCAGAGCCTCAGCCACTGTACGAGGAGCCCGGCATTGATTGGGACCGATGGCACCAGTCACGGAGGACAGGACACGGCGCCTACCCACCTCCAACCCTACCGCCGAACGGCCCACTCCCTGTGAGACCGTTAGTGAGACGAACAACTGCTGTGCCAGCATGTGTGGTCGCATCAGTGGAGCTTCATCGAAGCTCTACCAATCCAAGAAGGCCATCATCTGCCACGAGCGTGGTGAAACCTGAAAGACGACGCCGCATGGGTTCGGCAAGGGGACCGGTCATCCCAACGGTTGACACTTACGGAATCTCGCCACCATCATCCCCGGTGCATTCCCGTTCGCCGGTCTCCCCTATTAGCAACACAGTGAGGAATCCATTGAGATCTTCGCGGAGTGTAATCTCAAATCTGAACCATCAGTTGGACAACGCAATTGATTATTTCGGAGAACCACATCGAGAAGAGCCAGTGCCAATAGTGCCTTGGCAGCACAGTCGGTGGTAGTAGTGTCAGAATGGGATCCGGTGTTACATATCGCAATGAGTGGAAGCTTGGTAAAGTAATGCAAATTGAAATTGTACATACGTACGACACAGAAACTTCTGTCTGTAAATCGCAATGTGACTTGATTTAATGCCGTAACAGAAAACAGAACTCCTGAGAGAAACTCTGTCTAGCCCTTGAATTAAAGCCGCTCGTAGCTAGCATATTCGCGCATTCGTAATCCGTGAACTGTGTCGAATGCGCGCAACTGTAGAGTGAAAATGAGAACGCCTCGCACCTTATTTCCATGCTGACTTCTTTCCCCAGTGCCGGCGCCAAATGCATTACCCGTGCGTGATTACCTACTTGCCATGTTTCTCTACGCTTTCCTCCCGAAATCGCCAGGATTCCTCGTTTTCTTCCTTCTCCCACCTTCACAAACCGCCCTTTCCCTGCTATCATCGCATCATGCTGTTCAACGCTACGCGCCGCATATCCAATCTTGCCAAATGGGTAATGTTTATCGAGGTGAATTCTTAATTTGCCTTCCCATTCTTAGCAGCTTCGTTCTCCTTTTCTGCCTTGTCGGCTTTGACCCGCTTGATCTCCTTCTCTACAGCCTCGTTCACTCTCTTTTGTAGTTCAGGTCTGTAGCCAAAGGAGAACAGGGCCTCCATGAATACAAAGAAGGGAGCAAGGACCAGGGCCTGAAGGAGGTTATCAAGCAGCGCCGGTGCGCGGCCCTCGAAAACGCCATGTCCAATGAACTGTGCAACCCAGGCCAAAATTTCCACAGCGATGCCGATATTGTTGATGGTTGAAGGAATGGTACTTGTGAGGTGGTTCGCATAGGCTGTCCAGCCAATGATAAGTGGCAGTAGAATGCTTCCGGCGACGGGTTCGAGGAGTATGTAGAATCCGCTGTAGAGTATTGCGGCAATCGTTCCAAGATTGAGAGGTAGATTCGGGATGGTGAGCCACCCTGGCAGAGAGATTACAGTTGGAGAATTAGTTCCCTGGTATCCGGTCAGCATCTAACATGATTAGAAAACAGGGGAACGTACGAGTAATAGAGCGAAGGCTAGAATCAGGGGAACACAGGTCATATGGATGCCAATATTGACGGGATTGTGATGGTATGCGCCATACTGTTGTTGATTAGCAACTGCCAACCGATTCTAGTAATTCCAACTCACAAAGCACAATTGCTTTTCGAGGTCGAGAGACATGTTTGATAGTGTTGAGGAAGCTGTTCAGGGCAAAAGTGGAGGGGTTTCGCGGATGGAATATAGAGACACGGGGAAATAGTTAAAGAGGCTGTGCCTTCCGCAGAATCATCACTGGCGTGAGAGTGTAGATGGAGATGGGGAGGGGGAGGGGGATGGAGGTGGAGGTGACGACGTTGTCTTTATTCGGAGGCTCGCTCGAGGCGGGAACTCAAATCAGGTCATTGCTCGTTGCATGTGCTGCTCGCATGCATTTGCCTAGGCTCGGCTAGCAACTTGGCAGCATTCCACTCCGCAAGGTGCTCGTGGATTTGGCTGGGGTCGAGAGTTATTAATGACCAGAATTATACCTAATAAGCGTACTTTCTAACACCAAGAAACATGGAGAATCCTGGCGCAACTGCCTACATCAACATCCCTTTGTCTCGTCGGCGACCAACTCCCACAGTCCTCGTCCACAGACCCTACGCAGCATCGACTACCTTTGTGTGCTCTCTGTGGCGACCCCAGAGCAGCGACAGAGTGTCCAGTCTTTGCATAGCCATTCTTTTGAGCAGTGTACGTCATGTTGCTAACCCAGCGCTTCAAGGCGTTCTGGACTGATGTCTGCAGAACTACTCAGTGATCAAGCGCATAATATCTACAGGACTCGGGCAGCTCGTGCGATCCAGGGCGGTATATTCATGGGGTTGGAGGAGCGCGTTTGGGAACAGAGGCGCAACTGATTCACTTGCGAGGAAATTTCGAGCACAAACCTCACTTTTGCCCCGGAGGCGCAAGGCAATATATTACCCCTCGATTCTGCTTCTTCGAGATCGCAAACCTTCCTCGAACATCATCTCAGGCACAGAGCTCTACTTGCTATTCTCGCCATCATGTTCTTCCTCTACAACCTCGAGCGGCAGGTCACCCTGCACCCTTCATACTTCGGCCGGAATATGCACGAATTGGTCACAGGGAAGCTTTTGAAGGATGTGGAGGGCACATGCACAGGCCGATACTTCATAATCACAATCATGGATACTTTCAATATTTCAGAAGGACGAATTCTCCCCGGTAGTGGATTAGCTGAGTTTACAGTTGGATACCGCGCTGTTGTTTGGAGACCTTTCAAGGGAGAGACTGTGAGATACCAGTCGCAAATCGGTCTAGATGTGCTTGACTCATCTCTTTTGCCAGGTTGATGCTATCGTCACGTCCGTGAACCAGGTCGGCTTCTTCGCTGATGCTGGACCTCTACCACTTTTCGTTTCGGCACATGTGAGCAGGAAGCCCTACAAGAGAGGGCAAAACTAATGGCTACGGCAGCTCATTCCTGATGACATCAAATTTGATCCTAACGCTACGCCTCCACAGTTCACGAACAATGAGGACTCGGTAATTGAGGTCGGGACTCATGTCCGAGTCAAATTGATCGGCACGAGAGCAGAAGTCGGTGGAATGTATGCGATTGCTAGTATCAAGGAGGATTACCTTGGGTAAGTGAACCACGGAATGCCATCTGAACCCTGACTAACTTCTGGGCAGTTGTTTGCAAGGCTCTTGATTTCCCCCTAAAATAGATTGGTTCTGCTCGAGCAAAAATTCTCAAAATGTATACCATCGACGCTAGTTCTTGGAGAGTGCGTCTCCTTTGAGGCGGGCCCCAATTTTCCTGTCATGCACGGGCTCTTCCGAACTCTAAATCATCCAGTCCCCAAACCATCTCAAATGCTTTACAACGCAGGAACACGAATACTTGAGTTTCGAGAGAGAGAAAAAAACTAGACGTATTCGCCGAGAATGGACAAAATATGGCAACGTCCTCCATCCTTCTCTTGAATGTGATTGTGTGCATCTTTCGTGCAGTTCTCTAACCCGTTTCCGACCTTGGTTGAGATAAAGTTTAGCTCAACCCTATGGCAAACCCCATCTACAACCATGGGAACCTCCTTTTAGTTTCGGTCCTTGCACCATTTGTCCACTTTCCACGTTTTCTTTTTTCCTAACTCAGTTATAATGCACGAGCTAGTTGCTCAAGATCAGTCTGCAACTAAATTCACCCATAGGGCTGGCACAATGGCTAGCACAATAGCTTCCGCGATGCCCTCATATAATACCCCCGCTGCCGCCCACCTCGAAAAACCTTTCTTCCTTATACAACTCACATCTCTCACTCAAAAAACTGCAATTTTCTCGGATGCAACTTCAATTCTGCGACCTTTTCGTCAATTCCACAAGATCGCAGACGATTACAAGCAGTTAGACTTATAGGACCGCAACTTACGACAAGCAACAGTCTTTTTTCTCGAGACTTTCTGGTGTGGAAATCCACTCTCTAGGACGAACCTAAAATCGAACTTTCGCCAGCTCCAGTGAAACAACTTCGATTAACGGACTCGTCCGATTATTTGGCAGCCTTGACAACAAGAGACTGCCTGACAACAGAAAATCACTGCCACCAGACACCTACATCCGACAAAAGCTTAGACATCAGACAAAATGGCAAGTCGCAGGAATCAAATTTTCTTGACCGTCGACTCGCTCTCAAGAAACCTCGTGGCCACATCCAAGAGCGAAGTTGAATTGCCCACCTTTATTCTGGGCTTGATCGAAGACAATCTCGACGATCTGAAAGCCACCAAAATGTCAGAGAAAACCACGCAGAACATCAATCAAAAAGTAGGCAAACTCGGAGATTTATTCCACAAAGCTATTCGAAAGATGGGCAAGGCCATGGGGAAGGACTTGGAGAACCCGGAATCCAGAAATCACGCCAGTAACACCACCGAAGAACCCAAGTACCTCAGACAGGTCGAGGAGATCCACGCCTGGAGTAAGATGGCCGGAATGTACAACCGGAGATCGCCTACTGCACACTTACAAGAACTACGGAAGCCAAAAGACTTTGTACATTGGTACACCAACAGATCCGACGCCTTCGATCGATTCCTGTTCCGCAGCGCCAATCTCAAAATTAAAGCAACAGTTCAGAAATGGAGAGAAATTCGCTGCCAGAATGAGTGTTGCAAAGACAAGGCTTGCAACGATGAATGTTGCAAGGGAAAGGAGGACGGAAAGATGAAGAATGCAACTGAGGACGACAGAGTGAAGCATCTTCAAAAAGAACTAGACGCCCTGATGGTGCGTGTGGATTCGTGGCGTGGGGGACCTAACAAGAGAAAGCTTGTTGAACAAGTTATGAACCCTATCTATGAGGAAATGCAATGGAGAGACGTACACGGAAAATTGACTGAGTGCTGGAATGAGGACTCGGAAGCCGTGCAAGATTTGGTGAACTCGAGGATGGAGGGTTATGGATTGAACTTGAGTGATTTGAAGGAGCTTGAAGAAGCTCTTATCGAGGCGGAACGGGAGGAAGCTGCCAGAATTGAGGAGGAGGAGAGATTGGAAAGAGAGAAAACTTGTGCAATTGACGACCAAGAGGAGGAGGATGATGACAGCAATGACGACTTTGATCATCTTTATTTCGACATCCCATCGCCACCTCAAACACCAATCGAGTTGATGTCCGTCTGCAATCAGGAGCTTACCACCACTCGCCCAATCTTCCTTTATCAACTAGACAATGGTCCTCTCACACCACCAGGAACACCGCCCAATGAACGCACCACCCCGAAACCGATAACAGAAGACGAATTCCTCTTGAACCTCACAGCCGGCCTCATCGAAGACCTCACCAAAGAACGAGAAGTCTGGACCCGGAAGAAAGGCTACACATTCAACCCCGACGTCCTTAACCGACCAATTTACGATGGGCCTTACGAAGGTTGTGCCTGGAAACTTCATCCAGTCTCAGACTTCATCAAAGACCTTCCACCACCGCCAACACAGACGTATCCAGACGTTCGCCTCACCGACCCAGAAGGCAATGTCTTCACTCTGGAAGAACGATTACCAAAATTGCGCCAAGACTTCAAGTACGAGCTCGTAGAACGAGAAGCATGGAGTGTGGCAATCGAAGAACTAAACCGGAGAGGTTGCAATTTCGAACAAATCCCCCAGTGGAACGCTGTAAATCTATTGCGGGAGTCGGGCTGGAAGCCCAAGGAGGAGGAGACCGACTCAGACGATTCAGACGATGAGGAAGATGAAAGAACCAGACAACAGATCAGTAGCCAGGAAGCCCGGCAAGAATTAAACATCATGGACTTAGTCTCGGGACCGGCGACCTTCAGCAACGATGAGCTGAAGGTCATTTTCGACCAAAAAATCACGTTCGTAGAGCCCGGCCAAGAAATCAACATCAGCACCCCAGAACCAACGAACAGCGACATGAAAGAAGATCCGGAAATGGGTCTTATCAACGCACTGCGCATCGACATCCATGAGCGCCAACAACTCTACCAGCAGAAGTGGGCTGAAAACCTTTATGCTGCATCACGCTGTGCGTGCCCACCAACCGGCCGATTACCCCAAAACAGCCACTGCTCTTGGAAACAACATCCTCTCACTATCCCACTCTCGCCCTCCATCCTCCCCTCAATCGTCGTCACGGATCCAGAAGGAAATATCTACACACTCGAAGAATGCGCCTCCACCCTCGACGAGAATTCTTATTACAACATTACGATGAGAAATGCGTGGCAGTCACAGAAAGAGATTCTCTTAGGGGAGGAAGGGGAGTGTGATGAGGAGTATGCTAAGCGGTTGAGACATCTTGCGGATTGGGAGATGGAGTTCAGGAGGGTTGATGATGGGTGGTTGAAGAGGGAGAGTGGGGAGAGGGTTATGGAAAGAGAGGAGGAAATCATGGTATTGAAGGAGGGGGTGGAAGGGAGAGAAGCGATGAATCCGGATTCGAAGATGAAGTTGGAGGACTCGAAAGAAAGACACGCCAAGGAACCCAAGGAGGGACTCCAGACGTCGAAGGATAAGGTAGGCGAGACAGACACTCCGGTTCTCAACTCAGAGGCGAAGTTACAGAAGGCGAGAGACGACATCGAGTACTTCGACAATTGCCTTAAAGAGTCTGTCTGGTATGCGAAGAACGAGTTCATCGAGGCGTACATGTGGGAATCAGCGAAAGAAGAAACAGCGCAAAGATTAGTCGAAGAGAAGGAGAAGGCGGAGAAGAAGAATCAAGAGACCTTCGAGACAGATGCTAAAGAGGGAGGGGATGGTGAGCACGGATGATACGGGGACGACTTATGTGGGGGCGTTTGGGGAGGGAGTCTATTGGGTGGAGATTAAGGGGCCTTTGGCGGAGACTTGGAAGACGCTGCGGATTGTTGGGTGAAGGCGGCATACCTTTTCCTGCGAAAGGTCACAGTCAAGATCCGTGGGTTTAATGGTGGTCGTTGGGATTCTATTCCGAGGGAGTGATCGGATGAAATTTTGATGGAGGGTGGTAGATAGAAGAACGAGATTGATAAGATTAGATGGAAAGGAAATCGAAAAGATATTTCTTCCAATTACATAGAGCAATCAGTGACTGTAATAAGTATGTACTTCAGTATGATCAGCTGAGCGATGAAAACATAATGTTCCATAATTCATACCACACCGTAATGATCGAAATACCACAGACCAACTCCTGCTCAACGTCACAGCAAGAGCATCGGCGAGAATATCTCAGTTAAAATGATATCAGTGTGCCTTGATGTTTACCCTGTTGCTACAGTCGTTCGACAAGATTTCAATTGTCTCAGTGTCATGAACCGGGCAGGTTGACCCTGGGTTTAACGGTGCTCGCCGGGATTTGGGAGAGAAATGAGCGAGATGGCCTGAGAATAACATGGAATGAAAGATCTAATTCTAATTGCCAGCGTCCTAACTAACATGAATGATAAATTTTAAAATGCATGATTTATGAGATTAAAGCGCTAATATTTCTCTACTAACTTGAAGTGCTGCGTAGTCCTATCTCTAACTTATAGTCCGATAACTCCATATTCCTAGCAGATCATCCGAATCGAAAACGTAGCATTACCCAAGGAAAATGAGACAAAACATAACATCGGAATTATGCCACTTGGCAGTATCTGTTTAACTCTTAAAACTTTCAAATTACTGCCCGGGACGTCTTCGCATGACTTCCCAATGTCCACCGCCGCCATTCCTATCATAGATATGATGAACGTACAAGTTTTGTCTAAGTCTCTGTTGTGCTCCTAAAGTTTCAGCTCTGTAAGCAATGCCGTTCTGGTATGCTGTTGAAACGATAACAACGTTGTAGCGACCTCCAGTCCACCTGTCCACAAGGCTCTGAAGCTCGCTGTCTGATGCATCATTGTAGACCCGACGGTTCACAACGTTATCGAACATTTCCAGTAGGCCCACTGGTGATATGTTGCCTACAGAGTCGGTGGGATGTTGAACACGCATTGACCCGAGCAAGGCATTGACAGAACATACTAAATTTCGATTCCCGACAAAAGTAGAGGTAGGATGCAACCGCCAGCGACGGAAATCAAAGTTTTCGACTGCCCAAACACCACCGGTGTAGCGATACGCTTCGTTCGGAGAAAAGACTCCAACAGGTGCTAACATACCCGGGGTGGGATCGTTGTAATTGGGAGGAATGACTGGTGCCTGAGCTGCCTGAGCTGCAGCCGCAGCTGCAATTGCGGCAATAGTAGTTGCTGCAAGAAATGCCCCAGTTGTAGCAATGGTCCCTGGGGATATCTTTTGCTTCTTAGCCTGCTTTCCATCTTGATCCTCATCATCATCATCATCAGCTGGTCTTTTATCCCCCGCTTTCGGAGGATCTTTCTTTCCTCCGTTCCCACTGGATGGAGGATCACTTCCTCCACCTGTATTCCCTCCACCTGTATTCCCTCCACCTGTATTCCCTCCACCTGTATTCCCTCCACCTGTATTCCCTCCACCTGTATTCCCTCCACCTGTATTACCACCCTCAGAATTGCCGCCACTTGCTTCGTTTCCTCCATTCCCACCTTCATATTGTCCTCCGCCATCGTGAGCATATTCCGGATCGTCATTACCATCACCCCCAGGGATGCCTTCTCCCTGTGCATTTTCATGTGGAGGCTCCCACTCATTATCCAACCTATCCATCGGACCTCCCTTCCCCATGAACCTTGCCATCCTCTCCCGCCAATAATTCATATCCTCCTCAGACATCCCCATATCTCTCATCAAATCCATGATGTAAAACCTCTCTCTGACATTCTTCTTTTCTTCATCCACCAAGAAAGACTTGAAGGTCTTCATCGGGAACGTCCCCGGATTATCAACATAATATCCAGCCAGACGCACTAGGCCGGCGCAGAACTCAACCCACATCCTGACATCCTTCGCATCGAGGGTGCCTCGTGCTTGACGGAATTCGATCGTATAAGGAGAATCTTTACCACGAGCAGCAGCCGTGAAGTTAACCTGGCGATTCCTGTTCCCGAGCTCATTACCTAGTCCATGATCTGGCCAATTCATCTTCAATGCGAGCTCGCCCGCATCCGTGCATCTCCAGATCTCATATCTGATTTCGTCGAGGAATCCATCGCCTTGTCTGGCCAGAGCCTCGTTCGAAACGTCCAGGTCTCCATGTGTTTTCCGTGATGGATCGTTTGAACGGCTATGGAGGAAAAACAGGCGGTTGCTCTCGATGCTGTATTCTGCGTTGGGGTTCTGGGGTCGACGGCAGTGTGGGTGGAGCTTGGATATTTCGGCCTCGTAGACGACACAAAGAACTGCCAGCTCCTTCAGGACATCGAGGGAGTCAGGTGCTTGTACGTGGACATGAAGACCACATTGGTTGGTGATAAAAGCGCCTGTAGGGTCAGAGTCCGTCCCTTTAACAACGTCCAAAATCTGGGTAATCTCGTCAATACCCTGTTTTGAACCAGTGTTGAAAATTGGAGAGACAAGCTCGAGTCCATATGAGTCCCAGTCTGTCTTCGAGGTCACCCGGGGAAGCCATGTCGGGATGTTCTTAGAACCAACTCCGCAGACGCTGTAATCTCGTATAATAAGCCATTGATCGTACATACCTTGGGTCTTTATGTTGACTGGTATGGAGTCGTCGATACGGTGACTGATCGATGGAGTCTTCTCATCAAGAACTCTATCTAAGATCTTCTCTACTTCCTTGTTATCGTAGTGCCTAGGATTTTGAATCGCGGCTTTGTTGTAGAAGCCCCAACTGTTGTAAACACGATTCGGTATCATTTCCGCGGCTGGATTCTTGAAGCCAGGGCCATCTCTTCTGAATTTGTAGGGAATGTTTTTCTGGATTGCATCTGGTTGAGGGACTCCTTCGTCGTCGTTCTGCTCGCCCAACTCTAATTGATTTTCGTGGAAAGCAAAAACAAATTCGAGTTCAACGCCCCAAGTCAAAGGGGTTGTGCTCATTGGAATCTTCTGTGCGGTAGATTTTTGCACAAGTATTCCAGGAGCCGCGGTCTCGGCCGGATTCTCAGAAGCATCCCCTTGAGCAAAAAGCTCAGGATGAGCTGCTGCGTAGAGGGGATTGATCCAAGCCGGTGCTGTCATGACTCCAGCAACCTTCTAATAAAGCAAATGTATCCAAAATAACCAAAAAAAAAGGCAATTGCAAGTATGGCCAAAATTTACTAGTTATTGAATATCAACAATCGTGTGGCAAGGTAAGAAAAAGTCCTGCAAACCTTGTTAAAATACTTGTCATGTTCATTGTGAGGAGTAAGGATCGTAGTTTCTTTGATAGTCTTTAAGGAAACAAAACGCCGGATGTGGGGCACCAAAGAGCTCGAGATGCTTTTGGATGAGTCAAAGAGGGAATATTTCAATTATTCGAGGACTGTCGTCTTACGATACTGACGTCAAAGAAAGTGGGGATTGAGCTTCACTTGTTGTGACTATGGAGCCAGCTCGCCTTTTGAGGTCTGTTATGACATCCCCCACCGAGGGATAAAGGAACTTGATGCTCATGCCTTCTCCACATTCTCTAGAGATGAAGAAATCAGGTATCAAATAGTAGGTCATATTGATAAACATTTATTTCTACTTTTAGAAAAATAAGGGAGGAATAGAAAGGCAGATTAGGTAGTATAAATGTTGTGGTTGCGGGGCGGAAGGGGTTGAGTGATACTACAGTCTTATAGATTCAGAGAAAGTTGTACCCCCAAAACAACAATCAACTTGACAATCCTAACCATTCCTTCGAAACTTCGAAGAGGATCCGGATAGGAACAGGTTTTGATACAAATAACAATTAGCTCAAACATAAGATGTAAAACACCAGAAAAAATCGGTCTTCTACGGCCTAGCAGGGTCTGAGATAGAACTGGTCCAGCACAATTAGGAGCTCAATTACCCTGATTTCATTGCCCCAATAGCGAACCCTTAAAAGATGCCCAAGTTTTTCCATCGTTCCACTTTTTCGCTTTGCGTTATTTGCTGGTTGATTTTGGAGTCTTTGGGTAGTGACTGTTCAGCCTCATCTCCTGCCTGGAGAAAAGGAGTGGATCAACGCAATTCTAAGCAACTATGCTCCGGGTTGTGGCAAATTTGGACACACAGATGACATAGCATGTAAGTCAAAAAAGCATTGAATCTGCACCCGCTAGCAAGTACCAAGAACAGAGATCAATCCTCTTCAGCATCTTCATCCTCCTCCAAAATTTTCTCATCTTCCTCAACCTGCTTAATACACTCCTCACTTGCTTCAGAAATAGTAGATCCCCTATGCACCAGAACTGGTGCATCCGTGTCTGTTGCTGAACCCCAGAATCTCAGATCAGTATTGCCTAACATAGTAGAATTTGGGGCTGAAACAATATCTTGCGAGCCATCTACTCCGAAGACACATCTAAGGAGTATAGCTCGCAATATA
>Ga0302325_10023852_pt1 | contig 12739 bp, 12 predicted proteins | sample Palsa_T0_2_FD_201948 | JGI IMG/M metagenome (GOLD analysis project Ga0302325, IMG submission 201948) | Peat permafrost microbial communities from Stordalen Mire near Abisko, Sweden - Palsa_T0_2 | ecosystem: Environmental > Terrestrial > Soil > Palsa > Peat permafrost | place: Sweden: Abisko... | reverse complement strand
CAGGATCCATCGTCTTGCTGCGGTCGTTCTGTTCTTTCAGCACGACCGAGGCGGAGCGGGAATAGCCGGTGAAGAACAGCAGCAGATTGTCCTCCAGGTTATAGCGCATCTCTTCGGAGATGCGCAGCGGCCACGCACGGACCGTGCCATCGGTGCCGAACTCAAAACAGGTGATGCCTCCAAAGGCCGCAATGTACTGGTCCTGCTTGCCTACCGGCTCACCCAGCCGGTTTATCTCGATGTCGCACGCTTGTTCAGCCAGTTCTTGCGGATGAATCAAGTGCTTCTGATGCGCGTGCAAAGCCTTTAGTAGTGCCGTGGTAAAGCTGCCCGACGAGCCCAAGCCGGTGCCCGCCGGGATGTCCGCCATCGACGTCACCTCGAGCGACCCGTTCTCTTCGATCTCCGTCAACTTGAGCGACTCCCGGATAATCGGGTGCTCGATCGCGCCAATCGAATTCACACGCTCCAGCCGGGAATACTTGATGATGAATTCCTGCTGAAAAGTATCGTGAATGGTGATGTAGACATAACGATCGATGGCCGCCGCAATCAGAAAGCCGCCATACGTTTCGTAATAAGAAGGAAGGTCCGTGCCCCCGCCCCCAAGTGTTACCCGCAAAGGCGATCGAGTGATGATCATAGTTAGCCCGCCGAAACTAAATGTTTTTCGCTGCTCCCGTGCTCTGCGGAGTCAGCCTGTATGAGAGCGTGGTACCGGGCAAGCATGCCCGCGTTGACAATCTCCCACCTGAATTCGAGCGCCCGCTGCCGTCCCGCCCGGCCCATTCTTTCCCGCAGCGCATCGTCTTCCAGCAACCTCAGCATCGCTTGCGCCAAAGCCGCTACGTCCCCCGGATCCACGACAAATCCGGTTTTCTGATCCACTACCGTTTCCACAATGCCGCCGCAACGGCTGACTGCTACCGGCACCCCGGCTGCCATCGCTTCCAGCGGCGTCACCCCAAAGGCTTCATTCCAAATCGGCGGAAACACGAAAACATCTGCGTCGTAATACAACCGCACCAGGTCCGGACGCGACACAAAGCCGTGGAAAGTAACCTTCTCCATAAGTTCCGGAGCCAACTTACTCTTCAGAAATTCAAGATACTTATACGACTTACTTGGCTTCCGGAATAGGTTAAGCAGAGAAAATCGCTGCTTCTCGAAAAAAGGCGCCATCCTCTCCAAGGTCGCTCGATCTTCGAGATCGCAGGCTTCTTCAATCGGATAATCGCCTTGCGGGCCCACCAGGTCCATCACTACGTCAGGATGCTTCTCCGCAACCATCTTGAACGCCTCGATCGCGACGTGCGTCCCCTTATGCGGCCAAATCCCGCCCACGTAGAGTATTCGCTTCACTTTCTTTCCGCGCCCACTTGCATAATCTTTTTCGCGATCGAATTCTTTGAGATCGATCCCGTTATATAAAGTTTCACAACGATTGGCGACCTCAGGAAAGTGCAGCTTGGTTGTCTCCGTGACATAGTTACTTACTGTCAGCAACAGATCCAATCCACGGATTCGCCGTGCAAGCACCGCAAAGTCACTCTGCGAAAACCATTCCGTATGAATATGAAGAACAACTTTGGCATCGGGATTGAGCTTGCGGATAATGGGCACATACTGGGTGCAGTGCTGCACATGGATGACGTCCCACTTTCCCTTCGCCAAGTCAGCCGCTACCTGACGCCCGAAGGAAGGGAAGAGCGCAGCCGAGGTAGAAATCGGCGTAGACAGCGGCATCACCTTCAATACCCCTCTGCGCGCTTTGCCGATCACACCATCCAGCGTGGAGGGAGGCACAAAGCGGTACTCCACCCCCTCATAGAAGCCGCTCTTCTCTCCAGCCTGGCAATCCGCCCCCCCGTACACGACAACCTTGTTGTCTTTCGCGAGGTCGCGCGCGATCACATAGATCGTGGCCCCCATCGATCCGTGATACGGCGGAAGCAGTGCCGCCGTCGGATACGCTACAAACGCAATATTCATAATCAGAACCGAGCTTATCCCAGGACTTCTCTAGCCAACAAGTACCTTTGCTTGGTCGAACTCCGAGCGCACCAGGTCACGTAGATGCTCGAGCAGGCAGCCCAGGGCGATGAAATTTATCTTTGAGTCGCAGAAAGGGTCGCTCGATGAAATGGTAAGACAACATCGCGGCCAGAATAGCGCCTATGATGTTTACCGCCACCCGCGCGAAGCCATGCAGAAACGCGAGTCTACTCGTGAAATAAACAATCAGACCGTTGTACAGATACAGTGAGTACGAAATTCGGCCAAAGTACGTCGACACTTTATTATTCAAGATTCTCGGAGGCCGTGCGATCACCGCCATGAGGATAATCGCCAATGGGTAGGCCGCGATCAACACGCCGTAGCTCAACCGGTGAACCCACGCGACTCCGGACAATAACATTACCAATGCGAGCGAAGCCCATACGCTCAGCGGACGCAGCGACCACGCAGGAGGTACCCAACCGGACTTGATCGCGATCGCCATGGCCGAGCCTAGAATGATGGCATCGATCCGGGTATCGAAACCCCACGCCGCCCACATAACGTGGCCTGATTTGTAAATAACGACGTGGTAAACCTGCACCAGGGGGAACACGATCAGCATCGCTTTGAGCAGCGACTGGCGGTTGAACCTTTTCAAAAAACTAGGCCACAGCAGGTAGTACTTTTCCTCGATGCCCAACGACCACGCCATGCCAAAGATGTTTACCTCGGTTCCCGGGACAGCGTAAATCGCGTTGTAAAAATCCATCATGTAAGCGAAGGACCACCACCGCCCCGGAGCACCAGGAACCAACCAACCCAGCAACCAGAACGTGTAGAACGCTGGAAACAGCCGTAGTGTCCTGCGCTTCATGAAGTTGATGCGATCGATCGAGCCCGATCGGTCCTGCTCGGTGAGCAACAGCCACGTGATCAATAGGCCGCTGATCTCAAAAAAAAGCACCACTGCGTAGTCCGCCGGAATCCACCGCGGCAGTCCCCACCCATGGGCCAGCGCCACGCTGAAGGCAGAGATACCCCTGAGCCCATCGAGGCTCGGAATCGTCTTCTTTTCGAGATTTTGGCGTAGAGTACTCGCAGCGGCCGGACTGGCGTCAATTTGACCTGCTTCCACCGCTGCTTTCCTCGAAAACGAGAAGCTCTCTAAAGTGTAAAGCCCGCTGCCTGAGCATCCCCGGCAAACATCTTGACCGTATCCAGGGAGAGGCCGGTCAAATCGTTACCCGCCATCTTCAGCGCCTTGGTCAGAATGTCATGCGGAACGGTAACGATATGGCAACCGCACTCATCGGCCTGAAAGATGTTCAGCACTTCCCGCACGCTGGCCCAAAGCAGCTCGGCCATCGGTTTCTCTTCCAACACACAGCGGCTGGCCCGCATCAGCGGCACCGGGTCCACGCCCGTGTCGGCGACCCGGCCGGCGAACACCGACACCACCGCTGGAACCGACTCCACCAACGCCTCAGCCACGTCGCGCACCTGGCGAAGGGTCAGCAGGGCAGTCACGTTCAGCTTAACCCCGTCGGCCGAGAGCTCGTGGATCAGCGGCCCCATAAACTCGCCCCGGGTGTTGGTGACCGGAATCTTCACATACACATTCGACCCCCAGGCAGCAATCTTGAGCGCCTGGCGCCGCATCTCTGCCGGCTCGTCGGAAAACACTTCAAATGAAATCGGCTTGGTCTTGATCGTCGAGAGAATGCTGCGCGCAAAACCTTCGTAGTCGCTGATACCAGCCTTCTTCATCAACGTTGGGTTGGTGGTCAGACCATGGATCAAAGGATTGGCATACAGATCAAACATCCCAGCCTTGTCAGCGCCATCGGCGAAGATTTTGACTCCGAGGCCCTGCACGGGATGCTTCTTGCTCGCGGTCTGTACGGCGGATAAATCAGCAATCGGTTTCATAGTCCGGATTCTCCTTAAAGCGAAAGAATAATTCTGGCGGCGCCGGGTAAATCGGCGACCGTGAAATCGGGTTGTTGCTTCAGCGCTTCATCGTAACCACGGTCAATAAAGATAGTCTTGCAGCCGGCTGCGTGTCCGCAATCGATATCGCGCCAGCGATCGCCCACCATAAAACTCCGGGCCAAGTCCAGTTCGAGATCCTTAGCCGCCTTCAGCAGCATACCCGGCCCGGGCTTGCGAAACTCCGACGAGTGCCGCCCCCCAGGCTCATAGCATACTTCTACCTGGTCAATCGGCAATTGCTCGCGCATGATGCGGTGCATCTCTTCCACCGTCTCCTGCGCCAACGTGCCCCGTCCTACATCCGGCTGGTTGGTAGCCACCACCAGGGCAAAACCCGCCCCGCTGAGAGACCGGCACGCCTCAACCACGCCCGGCAGAAGCTCAAACTCCTCCACAACCCAGGGCGGATACGGCTTTCCGTCCTTCACGATCGAAGCATTGATGACCCCGTCCCGATCGAGAAACACAGCCCGTTTCACCATCGCCACCTTTTACCGAACCAGTGCAGCCGTTGTTTCCCACTTGGTCTGATTCACCTTAAGCCGTGGATGGGAAACGAACAGGTGCCAAACAATCCCTTGGAACGCCTCGGAATGCGGCGTCACATGGTCCGGGTTTACCGTGGGAACGATGACCACCGCATCGGCCACTTTCGCCGTGTACCCGCCATCGCGGCCCACAATTCCTGTAACCGCCGCCCCGGTCTCCTTGGCGAACTGCAGTGCGCGCACCAGGTTGGGACTCACATTCTTCTCCAGATTGCCCCCGCCGACTGACAGAACCAGCAGTCCGTCTTTGGCCGAAAGGCGGCTACCCCGCAACCACTCCACAAAAATTGTCGGCCATCCTTCGTCATTGGTGCGGGCCGTCAGCTCGGAAACATTATCCGTAGGCGCATAGGCTTCGAACCCGCAGATCTTGCGAAAGTCGTTCACCGCGTGCGAGGCATTGCCGGCGCTTCCACCCACCCCCAGGATAAACAGCCGTCCGCCACGCTCCCGAACCGCCAGCAGCTGTTCCACTACCGCATCGATGGCCCCTGCATCCAGTTCCTGGGTAACCGCCTGTACTTCCTTCAGAAATTCCTGGGTAAAACTCATCGCGCCTCCTGCCTCTGTTCAACACCGTTTATCAGGAACTGATCCAGTTCCCGCCATCCATCCGGTGATCCGATCTCGTAGAAGCGTTCGCTGGCCTCAAAGCCTGCCATATCGCCCCGATCTACCAGAGTACGCATAACCTGTGCCAGATCCAGCACTTCATCCGGCGAATACTCGCGAAACACTTCGGCTCTAAAGACGCTCAAACCGTAATCGATATGCTGCATATCGGGACCGCGAAACTTTTTATCGTAACGCCGGATAGTGCCGCTCGCGTAAGAAACGTTGCTTACGTCCCACAGATCCCGATTGTGAAACAGCGTCATCAACCCAGGTTTCCCCAAGTGGCGAAATGCGCTTTCCACCTGGCCGAAGTCGATCCGCAAATACGAGTCGCCATACATAACAAAAAACGCCTCGCCCAACAACGGCAAGGCTTTACGGATCGCGCCCCCGGTGCCCAACAGCTTGTCGCCATCAAACGAATAGCTGATGCGTATGCCGTGCGATCGTCCATCCTGGTAGCGATCGCGGATTAACTCGCCCAGGTAACCCACGCACAACACCACTTCCTCTACACCCTGCTCGCGAAGTAGCGCCAGCTGGTGATCCAGGAACGGCTTACCGGCGACTTCCAGTAGCACCTTCGGAACAGTTTCTGTGACCGGCCGTAAACGTGTGGCGAGACCACCGGCGAGAATAGCTACAGGAAGCCCAACTCTAGTCGACATGTATTTATCGAATCAGCATCTGTGTGAACATCTTTGTTGTTTCACCGGGGGCGGTCCATACGACTTCAGTGTAAAGCAACCACCCTCGTATCATAGGCTACCGGACTTGCGGTAAACCGTATCGATCACGTACATGACGGCGCGCGCTTCCTTCAATCCCGGCGTAGGCTGACGTCCCAAACGGATGTCCTCGACAAATTCCCGCGTTTCCAAACCCCAGGAATCATCACCCCGGGGGAACTCGTAAATCAAGGTGTCCGGGGGGCCCATCTGGGGAAGCATTTGGTAATGGTAGAGGCGCTCCACCCCGTAGCTGCCTCCCAGGCCTTCGATGTGCAGTTTGCCCACCTTGCCATAGATCTCAAAGGAAAAGAGATTTTTCCACTCGGTGCAACTGGCATGCAGCCAAGCGGTCTGACCGGAACTGTTACATAAATGCAGAAACGCATTGTCGTCCACCGGCATGTTCCAGAAAAACGTGTTCACAAACCCATCGATTTGAGTCCAGTCCCCCAGGAACCAGCCCGCCAGGTCGATCAAGTGAACCCCCTGGTCGATCAGCTCTCCGCCCCCCGACAGCTTGGGGTCCGATCGCCACTCCTTGTCGTAGCCCACCCGGCCGCCATGCCCATAACGGGCGCGAATGAACATGAGCGGACCCAGTACCCCGGACTCGAAGATCCGCCGCGCTTGCTGGAAGGCCGGATGGTAGCGGTGATTGTAGCCGGCGCGCACCAGCAGATTCTTAGCCGCGGCGCCAGCCACCAGCTCATCCATCTCCGCCAGGGAAATGGTCACCGGCTTTTCTACCAGCACGTGCTTTCCCGCCTGCAGGCAAGCCAAAGCCACTTGGCCCAAATTGGCATTCAGTGTCGAGACGATCACCGCATCCGGGTTGGTATCCAACATCTCCGGCAACGATGTCGTGGCGACACATTGCCCTCCCACTTTGGCCGCGAGGGCAGCGGCACGCTCGGGAATCACATCGCAGACCGCGGTCAGCGAACCAGCAGGCAGTGCGCCTGCGCGTTTACCCCCGATCAGCCCACAACCCACGATCGCAAACCGAACCGGTTTCAATTCCATTGCTTGGCCCGATCTGCAGGTACGATCCGCCGCAGGGTATAGATGTCGCTCGAAGCCAATTCCGCCATGTGCTCGTGCAGGGTCGGCCAGGGATCCCAAGGCGCGCTGATCAGCCGCCCGGTAATGCCGTCCGAATCCGCCGAAGCCAGGTAAACGCACAGGGCAGCAGCACGTTCCAGCGAAGACCCGCCCCTTTCCTTCTGTTTTAAGGCCTGCGCAAACTGTCCTTGTCCCACCAGTTCCGGACCGGCGGCCAGAGTCTGCTCCAGCATTTGCGTGTTCAGCGCCCCGGGCGCCACCGCATTCACGTCGATACCTGCCCCCCGAAGCTCTTCCGCCACATTTTCCGTAAGCCGCACCACCGCCGCTTTCGAAGCGGCATAGGCGCTATAGAACGGCCGCGGTGACGCGGCGCCACCGCCGGAAAGATTGAGAATCTTGCCATACCCCTGGCGGCGCAAATGCGGGATCAGCGCGCGGCAGGTAAACAAAACACCATAGAGGTTGATCTCAAACGTATGCCGCCACTCCTCCAGCGCCAACTCCTCAGTGGGCCCGATCGGGCCTTGAACCCCGGCATTGTTCACCAGGATCTGAATGGTTCCAAAGTCCTCAATCGTGCGCTGAATCAGTTGATTAACCTGCGGCTCGGAGGCCACATCGCAAACCTGCATCCGGACCAGCTGACCGGAGCGTGCCAAAGCGGAAAGGGAAGTGAGCGCCCCTTCTAAACTCCCGGCGTTTCGTCCACAGAGAACAACATTCGCCCCGTCAGTGACAAACGCCTGTGCAATGGCGTAGCCCAAACCGGCGCCCGCTCCGGTCACAATCGCGGTACGGCCCGCTAATTTCACACCGACACAGCCGGTTTCTCGAACACCCATTCATTGGCCTTTAGCCAGTCGACCGTAGACTCGACACTTTGCTGGATGTTCAAGTTCGTCGCCCACCCTGTCTGGCGCACCTTGCGAGTGTCGAGATAGATGAAGGGGTTATCCCCAATCCAACCGCGGTTTCCTCCGCTGAACTGCAAGTTGGGCGTGAGCCCGAGCTTGGCGCAGATCCACCCGATGGAGTCGCGGACCGTGCAATATTCATCGGTGCCCAGATTAAAAATCTCCACCCGGTGTTTCGCCTGCGCGGCTAACTGTAGGCCGGTCACGTGCAAAATGGCGCGCACACAGTCTTGAACATGGAGATACGACTTGCGCTGCGTGCCGTCGCCCAGAACCTTCAACAGCGACGGGTTATCCATCAGCTGCTTATAGAAGTCGATGATGTGTCCGTGGGTATAGCGCGGTCCCAGGATCGAGACAAAGCGAAAAATGTAAGCATGGATGCCAAACCCTTCGCAGTAGGCCTGGATCATCCCTTCGCCGGCCAGCTTCGAAGCGCCGTAAAGCGAAGTCTGGATGGGAAACGGGCAATCCTCCGGAGTCGGTATCGTCTGCGCCTCACCGTACACCGAGCCGGTGGAGGAAAAACCCATCTCCTGGATGCCGTTGCTGCGAACCGCCTCGAGTACATGGAACGTAGCCCGCGTGTTCTGTTCAAAGTCCTTACCCGGGTGCTCGACTCCGAACCGAACATCCGCGTTAGCCGCCAGGTGAAAAACAAAGTCGCAACCCTGCATGGCCTTACTTAAAGAGATCAGATCAAGCGTATCGCCCTCAACCAGCGAAAACTTGGGATGCTGTTTGGCTTTCGCCAGAAACTCCGTGCGGCCAGTGGAGAAGTTGTCCCACCCGACCACGGACTTGCCACTTTCCAACAATGCATCCACTAAATTGCTGCCAATGAACCCACTGGCTCCGGTGACAAAAACGTTTTGCATTTTCCGAATCTACCATTTGTTCATGAACGTTCGCAGATCATTGGCTCAAGGGAGTAACGTCACTGAAGTCGTAAGGGACAAGCCGCCAACCGGGAAAAGGTGCGCGATAAGCGCGATAAGCGCGAAAAGGGGTCGCCGCGTTTTCGTGTCCGATAACAGATATTCTGTAAACTAGATCGCCAATCCCGCTAAGCCACCGTCGTCGCTCGCGCTTCCCGCAGGATATGGTTCACTTCCCGCACCTGGATAGGCCAGAAAGTGACCAGCTTGCTCACGGCCATGCCAAAAGCGATCCCGGTCAATCCCCAACGAGGAGCCAGCAAAATCGCCGAGCCGATGACCCCAATCGCGCACAGAGTAACTGAGACGGCCAGTGGATTCACGCGTTCCAGCCCAACCATCATCTGTCCCGCCGCCATCAGCAGGATGCCGATGAAGGTATAAATACTGAGCCAAAAAATCAGCGACACGCGCGGTACTGCCACAGCGCCGGCCCAAATGCGAATCACAGGTTTGGCCGTAAGTCCGATGACGACCATCAGTGGCAAACCGACCACCAGCGAGGCCTTGACCGCATTCCTGTAAGCACCCTGAATCCACTGCCAATCGTGCCGTGCTTTCGCCTCCCCAAACGCGGAAACGAAGGGCTGGGTCGCCATAAACACCAAGTCCATTGGCAAAGCAATGATCTTGTAAGCCACCACGAAGATGACCACCTTGGCCGGCCCCAGCATCTGGGTGATGATGATCGGCTGACTCTGATAAATGCCCAGCGAAGCCAGTTGGGTGACCAGGTACTTGCTCCCCAGACTAAACAGCCGCTTGACGCACTGCCACCGCACTGCCGAAGGCACAGGCGTAATCCAGTGATAGCGCCGAAACAGGAAAAACACATTGGCGATGGAAACCAGGCACCGCGTGCCGGAAAGCGCCAGCACCAACTGCGCCAGACCGCCGTGGGTTCGCGAAACCACCACCAGCGCCGCCAGGCTAAGCGCATTCCCGGCAATACTCCACACGTTGGCCAGGAAGCCGTCCTGGTACGCGCTATAAATCGAAAATTGAATGCTCAGCGGAAAGGCCAGCACAAAAAACAGCAGCGTCAGCGCGCACGCCATTTGCAGCTCGTGGGTTGACGTAGCTTCGGAAACGCGAAACACCGCCCGCCAGGGTACATAACGAAAGAAAGCCACCGACACGATCCCGGAGATCGCGCTTACCCCTGAAAGCGCCCAGAAAGCCGACGAGGTGTACTGCTGCGCCCCAACCTTGTCCTCTTTGCCACTGGCCTCCGCCAGCACATTCACCAGCGCGTTGCCGGCCAGCCCGAAATCTGTCATCGACATCCAGGTCAGCAAGCTGCTGATGGTCAGCCACACCCCGTATCGTTCCGCCCCCAAGTAGTGCACCGTCAGGGGCACGGAGAGAAAGCTGATCAATATATTGAGGGCCTTGGCAATAAAAGAAGAGGATGCGGTAATTCCCGCGCGCCGGTACCGCTCAATGCCCCGATTGGCGCTGGACTTGGTAAGAATCGCCTTGATTTTCCCCGCGCTGAGATAACTCTTCAGCACCGCAAACCGGCTCGGACTGGAAAACTCTGGACTATCGAAATCGGACACAGATCCCTCGTGGCGCCTCGGCGTCAATCGATAGCAAGTAAGTTTCAGTGCGTGCTGAGAGCGTATCGACTGTCGGCGTTTTGCCGGTGAGAAAGCACGAATACTTGTCGTGGAGACCTTGCTACCGACGCATACAGTATTTCTTTACACCCGTCTCCCGTCAATTACCCCCATTGGGGATTATCTACTTCTACATCTTGTAGCGGCCCAAATCCTCATCATTCAGGCCTTCGAGCCAACGCCGCAATTCTTCCGGCGTGTTCATTTCCGCCATACTGGGTGCCAGCTTGGCGATCCGGATCACCTCTTCGCTCACGTAAATTGGGCAGTCCGACCGCAGGGCTAATGCCAGGGCGTCCGAAGGCCGGGCATCCAGGCTCACCACTTCCCCATCTTGTTCCATCCAGATAACGGCGTAAAAAGTGTCGTTCTTAAGTTCTGTCACCACAACTTTTTGCACCGCAGCATTCAAGCCACGGATGAGGTTCTTCAGCAGGTCGTGCGTCATCGGCCGAGGGGTAGATGACTTCTCGATCTCGAGCGCGATGGCATTGGCCTCGTACATACCAACCCAGATAGGCAGCACGGTGTCGCTTTTGACATCTTTCAAGATCACGATCGGCATATTGCTTGCCGGATCCATGACCAGACCGCGGATCTTCATCTCGACATCCATGGTCAACTCCGATGCCCTGCCGTCGTTACAGGACGGCCTCGCCGACAAGGCTGTTGGGGTAGCTCTGGGTAATCCGCACCGGAACATAACTGCCTGGAGCGGGGCTGATGGGGTACGGAGTCGTGAAATTCACTGTCTTATTTTGCGAGCTGCGGCCGATCACTTGGCCCCGTTGACTGTTATATCCCTCAACGGCTGCTTCCATGACTTGCCCTATATGACGGGCGTAACGTGACCTTTGGATTTCGCGCTGCCGCTCCAGAAGCACCTGCAACCGGCGGCTCTTCTCCTCTTCCGGAATGCTGTCCGCCAAGTGAACCGCAGGCGTGTTGGGCCGGGGCGAGAACTTGAACGCGAACACCGCATCGAAGCCGACCTCGGCCAGCAGGCTCAGTGTCTGCTCGAAATCCTCCTCCGTCTCTCCCGGGAAGCCAACGATTATGTCAGTCGTGATACTGATAGGCCGGTGAGCGGACTGGATCCAAGCAATTCGCTGCAGGTACTCCTCGCGGCTGTATTCCCGCTGCATCGCCCCCAGCACCCGCGTCGATCCGCTTTGCACCGGCAGATGAACGTGGTCGCACAAGGCCGGCACTGCGTCAATCGCCGATACAATGTCGGGGGTAAAGTCGCGAGGGTGAGAAGTGGTGAAACGCACCCGGCGAATCCCCGGAACCTGGCCAACCGCCGCCAGTAACTGGGCGAAACTCAACTTCCCTTCACGGTCGCTATAAGAATTAACGTTCTGCCCCAGCAACTGGATCTCGGTATACCCGGCCTCGCCCAACTTCCGCGCCTCGGCCAAAACGGAGGAAGAGGTCCGGCTGCGTTCCTTGCCCCGCGTATAGGGAACCACGCAATAGGCGCAAAACTTGTCACATCCCTCGATAATCGTGATGTAACCACGATGAGGATTGGTCCGCGCCGTAAACTCGGTTTCGAAGGTTTCTTCCGTCTGCCGATCGTCCAGCCCGGTGATGCGCTGCTCCCCTGCCTCCAGGCGAACCAGCATCTCCGGTAATTTGCGATATGAGGCCGACCCCGAAACCATCGAAACGTAGGGAGCGCGTTCGAAAATCCGCTCCCCTTCCTGCTGGGCCACGCAGCCCAAGACCACGAACCGCTTCCCCGAAGCGTAGAGCTTCTTGTAGTCGTTCAGGCGGTTGAAGACCTTTTGCTCCGCTTTGTCGCGGATGGAGCAGGTGTTGTAGAGAATCAGATCGGCAGCGGCTTCGCTATCCACCTGCGCGTAACCTTCATGGCGCAGCGTGCCGATGACTTTCTCCGAGTCATGCACGTTCATCTGGCAACCGAAAGTCTCAAGATAGAACGTCTTACTCGCTGCCATGGTGAGTCAAAGTATACCGCAGCAAGCAGGTGCGCCGCGCTGTGGAGGCGGCGATTGGTCGGCGCAATAACTGCTAAACTGGTACTTATGCGGAGGCGGATCGATGTCTGAATTGAACGGAAACTCCTCAGCCGGACTACGGCTGAAGCTGGGCTTGGCTGAGATGCTCAAGGGCGGCGTCATCATGGACGTGATGAGCACCGAGCAAGCCCTCATTGCCGAACAGGCCGGCGCCACCGCAGTCATGGCTTTGGAGCGCGTTCCGGCGATGATCCGAGCTCAGGGCGGTGTGGCGCGAATGGCCAAGCCAAGCCTGATCAAGCAGATCATCGGCGCGGTCTCCATCCCC
>Ga0302325_10023851_pt1 | contig 12739 bp, 12 predicted proteins | sample Palsa_T0_2_FD_201948 | JGI IMG/M metagenome (GOLD analysis project Ga0302325, IMG submission 201948) | Peat permafrost microbial communities from Stordalen Mire near Abisko, Sweden - Palsa_T0_2 | ecosystem: Environmental > Terrestrial > Soil > Palsa > Peat permafrost | place: Sweden: Abisko... | reverse complement strand
AATCAATATCTCTGATTGGCAAGTATGCCATTGTTATGAAACGAAATCTGATACTTTGTGATCAGGTTTGAATTTGAAGAAGCCAAGTTCCCTGGTCTGAAAGATTTCAAGCTCAATCACATAGTCACTTGTAGTCCCGAATGTATTTATACTTTCTTCTTGCCCAGCTTACCTTTCCGCATTTAGATGTACCTCGGTACTTGGAAATCAAGCACCACAACCTCCAAAATCTCATCTTTTGTGGCACTGTGGGTTCTTTAAAAGCTGGACTCATAGTAAGATCTCACCACGACCAATAGCACGAATAAATTGAATACTCTGGCTACCGTTGCAACTTCTATCGTCATTCCCAATGTCCGGTGAAGCACTCAAGGTAGGGTCTGGTGGATCACGTGATCAAGAACCGCAGCCAACTACGTAGGTGGCACTGTACTATTTCCTTCCGCTATTGATGATGGACAACTGCTGCCAGTTTAGAGAAGGAGGGGTATTTCTTCACATGCTTGGGGGCTTTCTATTGCCTCCCCTTTCTCCATGGCTCGCTACCTAGGTACCACCCCGCAGAACCTTGTGCAGATCCCCCCTAAAAACTCGCTTATGAGGTAACCCTAAATAAGCGCAACCGAGGCAACACTCGCCAATCCAGCCTACAAACATCACCATGTTATCAAGCATGTATATAATTTGCTCTGCCTGCCCACAATATGCAACTTTGGACTCCAGGGGGAATAGAAATAAATCGCCCAATTCAATTTTCCTCGTTAGCCTAGAAGGCGCTGACGATTCAGATAAACTAATTCACAATTCTCAACCCGTTTGCGGCGTCAAGATGGTGATATGCTCTCATGTAGCCTGAAGCCTTTCAGCCGAGAAATTTACCCTTAATAATTTCTTTCTTAACGATCTTAACTCTCCTGCGTCTCAGCGAGGTGAGTGCAAAGACAGACTGAGGTTCTGCGATCTCGACCAGGAGCTTCGCGCCATGTTTACGACTAAAGCTGCTTCCAGCTTTGAATGCGGACTCATAGGACAAGAGAAAGATGACTGTATCGACCTCGAAGCTCTGATTAGAACGGATCATGGCATCACCGCGGATTCTAACGCTCAATGGCATACTTTCAATGCAACGTCTCAGGAGCCAACGCTCTTCCACAGACTTCTCAGCTACCCACCCCAAGGATCTCTCAAACTACGCTCAACCTCATGGCTCGACGGTGTTCGTGGCATCGCTGCTCTAGAAGTCTATCTTTTCCACACAATGGGACTTTGGGTCACACTGTATCCCGCCTTCCACTCGTCGCCAGACCAAAACAATCCTCTACAGCTCCCCCTGATCCGCACCATCTTTGTCTCTGGACCTGCTGCTGTATCTCTCTTCTTCGTAATCTCGGGCTATGTGCTTACGCAGAGCTCACTCCGCTCCATCAGGGAACGTTCTCCCGAGAAAGTCTATGCAGCCGTATCCTCGTCCATGTTCCGTCGAGGATTCAGGCTCTACCTCCCACCCATCGCTCTCACATTCTGCGAAATGGTAGCATCTCGATTTAGTATCGGTCCACCCTTAAACTTCACCTTCGTCCCTGAAGCCAGCTCTGCCGCTCAATTCGTAGACTGGCTAGCCGAGACAAACCGCTTCATAAATCCATTTCACAATTTCTCCCGCGCGGTCCAGGGATCGACAACATACACCAAGTACGACGCCGTGATCTGGACTCTCCCGCTCGAGTTCTACGGCTCCTTCGTCTGCTACATCCTGCTCCTCCTGCTCGCCCGCTTGCCCGCCCATTACCCGCGAATGTGCACCGTTGCCGCCATCTCCCTCCTTTCCATGCTTCTCGGCAGCTGGCACTTCTCCTGCTTCACAGCCGGCATGCTCCTCGCAGACTACAACCTGCACCAAGAGTCCGCCACATCCACATCATCACCAGGCCCAAAACACCGCATCTTCTGGACAGCCGTCCTCGCACTTTCATTCTACACCGCCGGCCTCCCAACCTTCGCCCTCAGCGAAGCGAACCTCAAGCCCATGCCCGGATTCGAGACCATCCGATCCCTCACACCAACGTGGCTCCACCTCGAAGACCACGCGCGGTTTGGGTGGTCGATTTCCGGGGTCTGGCTGTTAGTTTCGATCTCCCAGCTGCCGCGCCTAAAAGCACTCTTCGAGACGAGCTTCTGTCAATACCTGGGCAAGATCTCCTTCTCGCTCTACCTGATCCATGAATTCTGCATCGTGCTGTTTGGGCTGAAGATCCAGGCATGGCTGATGCATCTTGTCGGTGTGGAATCGCATGCGCATACGTTGCAGTATTGGTTTGTCTGTGGGGTCTGGTATGGCTTGTTTACGTTGTTGATGTTTGCATGGGCAGCGCAGGTGGAGAGGTGGGTTGACATGCCCAGTGTGAAGTTTGCTCGGTGGTTGGAAGAGAAGTGCTTGAAGTTATACTGCATGTACTACACCGACAGATTTTAGAACGAATATTCGTGGTTCCTGTCAATAAGTGGTCTTAGATTGTGGAATTGAAAGCTCGTGCGCATTTTCCTGCCCGGCGGCAACAGGGCCTGGACGATAACATGAACACACTGCTTATGGCTTTCCCTGAACATAAGCTAAAGCACTTTGTAGCCATGTGGCCTTCAAACAAGTACAATGATATGCTCGCCTGATTCGTCATCATGACTTCCGCACACGCATCCTTCCAGAGACGTGATTGCAGCCTGTTTAAGAAAGGTGTCTCGATCTTCAGGTTCGTATAATGTGAACCATCCACACCGCTCCCAACATTCGGGTCTGTCTGAGTGTCTCTGAATCATCAGACCTTGCAATACAGCACCGTCAGAGAAAATAAGAAGGGCGTAGATAGGACTTGTTGTAAGATGGCCTAGACGAGTATCAAATCGGCATGGACCGGATCCGTTCTTCAAAGGCTTCCCTTGGTAAATGACGTCCTTAAACTTAGCTCCTCTCAACCTCAAGATGAACATTCGATATTTCGAGCTGTCAGTCAATCCCTGGAAATAATTTAGCTCAAGATCTACGAGAGCGATGGGGCCTCGAGTCTGGAGGTCCGCCGTGGTGACGCCGAGGGCTATGTTGTCGTTCTTGTAGCGGATCCTCAGATCGAGGACTTTAGCATGAGCTAGGGATGTCGAGCTAATCTTCGAATCCAGTCTGACTTGCCCATCTGTGCTGGCCCAGGACCAGCTTGGTGCCCGCCAATCTTTGGGTTTATATGCTCCCGGACCAGAACGACATTCTAACAACTTCCACACAAGGTTGTAAGGAAGTTGGGACTTCCAAAGACCAGCCACATAAGTATCGAATCCCTCAAGTCGTTTCTGTAAACTGAGTGCCAAACTGCCAATCGCCACCAATTTATCGGTGCCTCTGGTCAATCGACACTGAGTATACAGGGAGACCATTACATCCCAGATCCTGTACGGCTGCGGTTCTGGACTTCCGTGAGGTCCGTCGGAGTGCTTAGCCCACGTATCCAAAGAAAAGGACTTTCGAAAGGGATATCTTGTAGGAAGACCCTGCGGATGCGCTTCATTCGCGGTTAAAGTAGAGCATTCCCAGAACAGTTGCTGAGCGCTAAAATGCATGATACGAGGCGCCAGAATGGCTTCCTGGAAACACCAAGCCCTCTGCCCCAGAGCTGAGTCTACTAGCATAGACTGCTCGGGTGCTCTATCTTCACATGAAAAAGTCCGCCCTTTCGCATCCCAGTCAGGGCGAACGATGAATGGCCGGAGGGAAAGATCATCCCTTTGGCGGAAAAGGCCAGCCTTTCCATCTTTCCCGAATGTGGCAGCAAGACTGAGAACTGCATTTTGATAGATAGATCCCATTTTCGGTGTTTCTATTTCCCAATCCTCTCTTGAACCTTGAATGACGCACAGTGAATCGATCCATATGTGTCGGACATTCAGATCAGGAGGCAAAAATCTTGTCGCAACAATCGCATGTCGGAATGTGATATGAAGGCTATGGAAGCTGATCCTGGTTTTCAATTCCTCCAAATTCTCTTGGGTTAGTTGTAATGGCATGTAGGGCGGCCCTCCCCAGCAGTGACTCATCGCTACATAAGGAACATTGCTCCAGCCATCTTCTGGTCTGATCTCTAGCCTCATATTAGAAAGGTCATTTGCTTGACCGATGTATACGAGTCTGCCTGCAGTGCAAGTCGACGGTCGGCTCATTCTGCACAGCTCATGGTGATTGATACATTATCGAATCCAAGTCGTCCCCTGGCTCCTCCAACTAGTAACGCTCGCATTGTAATTATTCTCAGAAGGGATGTGAGCGCTCTCCTTCAAAGGCTCTGTTACCCCAATTCAGTGCTTAAGATCGTGATTTGAATTGTAGTACGTACCGTCTGCTGGCATGTCTATTTCTAGCATATGCAAGCCGAAAAGGTAAGAGACTCGCCTAGTTCCATCCTCCGCAGGTCGTCTCTTATAACCCAAGGCTAATCCATAGAGGTGTCTTGGATCGATCTGACTAGTTGGTTCATGGCACGCGATATAGCCATTAAGGCCAATCTGCCTCAGCTCGTCTCTGTCATTGTCCGGGATCTGGTTGCAAAAGAGCAGGCAAATGTGACAACCCTTTCGAGCAGATTGTTCAAACTCAATATAAGAATTGTAATGGCGGTAGAAAATTCACCTCTCTTGACGGACCGTGAACAGCCTTATAATCATATGTGTGAGTTTGACCTGCCCAGCCAACTTGGTAGTCTTTGGAGAAGACTTGATGACGTTGAGCACATATCATCGCGTAGGGGTTTAAACTTGCTGCTTGCGAATAGGCGTCGTGCACGAGGTTCGTCACGAATTTAGCAGTCCCACTTTGTGCATGTGACGATGGCAGGAGCTGAAGTGGGGTGGGGCGGGGTAGCCTGCGTGGAAAAAAGTAAGCACTCCAACTAGCCGTATTGATGCTAGTGTTCTGGCTTACTGTACCTATTCCTCGAGAACTTTCCGACCTCGCTTAGACGCCGTTTTCAGTTTCAACTCCTGTTCTAAGGACTTATGATTCACAGAGTGAAGCTTTGCCGGACTACGGCAGCTACCCGATTGACTCACTCACATCAGTACCAGGCACCAGCACAGCCCATCCACGTCAATGACTCACCCCAACTGTATATATATCTGTCTCTCGCCCTCCAAAATCTTCTTCTTTTCTCCCCATCTTAGTGCAAGGGTTGTACGCAGAGCCGTGAAGAGATCCTCTGAGCTTGCGTTTTTGCTAGTTGAAAACTACCAACGACCAACTCCCATCGCGCACTTGTGCTTTGGGGAATTTTTGTCTCAAACTTTCTCGAAGGAGACTAGTCCTTTTCATTGCGAGCTGTTCGTAGGAGCGGCCGTGAAGAAGAGAGTGGCGGTTTCGATGAGCAGTGCAGGAAGTACGGTGTGATAAGTGCTCCAGATATTGTATATAGATTGAAAGCGAAAGATCTGATGGTCTATATCTTGGCCTTCGGTCGCCACTTGGCGTAGGGATGTTCGTCCCAACCTGGGATTAAATGGTCTACTGCGCCTGTGTTCAGCATGCCAGGGTGCACTTGACTTAAATCTGTGACGCCCATCATGCGCATCGTCGTCTCTAACTCATCTTTCAGGACTGTCTTCTGTCAGCATGGAAGCAGTATGATGGGTTTTGTCTTACTCTCAACAAACTTCTCCACGCCCTCCTGTCCGTAATTCAGGGCAAATAAGAAGCCTCTACCAATCCCAACGCTTTTGGCACCAAGGCACAGGGCCTTGAAGATATCTGTGCCTCGCATGATTCCACCGTCCACGTAGACCTCCATCTTATCAAAGATCTCAGGACAATTCTTCTGCAGCTCTAAGAGCAATAATATTGGCGCAGGCGCCGTGTCAAGACTTCTTCCGCCATGATTACTCAGCACAATACCCTCGATCCCATATTCTGCGGCCTTTTTCGCATCCATCGTCGTTTGAACCCCTTTGAGAACAATAGGTAACGATGTACATTTTCTCAACCAAGAGATATCAGCCCAAGAAAGCGAAGCGTCAATATATGAGCCCATGATTCGGCCTAAAGCCCCACCTTTGGAATCATTCTTGGCCTTCGCACCGCTCATCGGTGTGCTGAGACTCTCATCTGCCTTGACTCGTTCATCAGCTTCCCGTTTCCCAGGGACCGGTGCGTCGACTGTCACAAATATTGCTTTGATGCCCAGGGCCTCCACATCCTTGAGCAGCTTCTCGCTCTTTTCGCGTTGCTTGTCGACATACAGCTGAAAGAAGAACGGCATCTTTCCATCCCCCTCAAAGTTCCCGTATGTCCCTGGCTCTTTCACAGCCTCTAGTATCTCGGCGATGGGGAAAGAGGCATTCGTTGATACGCATTGGGGAATTCCTAGCTTTCTGCAACCGCGAGCAATGCCCTTCTCGCCATCCGGGTGAACCATCTTTGCCATTGCTGCTGGTGCGCAGAAGATAGGTAAGCTCATTTTCTCCCCCAGCATTGTCGTGGTTGTGTCCACATCCTTCACATTAATGAGGATTCGCGGGCGTAACCCAATATCTGTATATGCCTGATTGTTTCGTGCTTTCGTGTTAAGGTCCGTAGCCGCACTGGAGTAAAAGGCCCATGTCTTGGGCGTGATAGTCTGTCTCGCAGCAGATACGAAGTCATGTGTATTGATTAATGTATCGAGGGGTGGTTTAGAGTCTGGAGAGAAGGATTTCGACACCGACGGTGGGGGTTTGACCCACTCTTCTGTTATTGAGGAGGGATCGAGGGAGCCGATGATCTTAGAGGAGTGAAGAGAGGTCTTGATAAGTGAAGGAGCGTGGATTTCGTTGTAGGCCGCAGAAGCATCGCGACCGGCGTAGCGGATGATAACTGGAGATGTCAGAGAGGGGAGCTGGTGGGCCTGAGTATATCTTAAACGGAGACGAGACTCACTACCTGCCCCTCCGGGATGCTCTGGGGCGAACTCTGTCAAGTCGTAGACAGTTCCATCCACCACCACCCACAGATCTTCGGGGATATTGTGCTTAGAAATCTCCTGAACGGAGACTACTCGTGCCATGGTGAGCTAAGTACTCTAGGTCAGAGTCTGCTTTGAGGTCAACTAAAAGTAGGGTGTCAATGTCGATCATAGAAGGAATAGAAAAGCAAAAGATAGTCAACAAAAATAGAAAGAATGGAGATTATATTGAGTTATGTACATATAACGCGGAGCGATTCCGGCATCGGTAGTAGAGTTTAATAGAGTTCGAGATCGTCGCTGCGATTCGCGTTATCTTGCAGCGAGAGCGAGTTCCAAAAGCACTCTCGGCTCACCAGGGCCTTTTATCCTTGCTGACTAATCGGTCAGCACAAAATTATGCATTCTTCCTACTCGCCAGCGACCATTAATGCTAAGTCATAGAAAATCGGACACCAGATGCCTTTCTTCAAGAAGATCACATCTTGAACAAGCGTTTCAAGCAGATGCTACTTGAATAGCTCTCCATTCTCGTCGGCTTACCCCGCATGGCACTGACATGTATCCGAGGCTAGTGTCCGACATGCAGCCATACAAAAGCAGAAAAAGCTTGAAAGGAACATTTTCTGACTATATTTCACTCTTCTTTTGACCTCCGTCCCACGCCCTCTGGTATTTCTCGTGGGAAGCTTGGGAACCTGTTTACGCCGCTGAAAACACTCTGTCTCTCCAAGGCATTTGACTTTTCCGTGTTGCGTCTCGAGCCCCTTTTCCTCCAATAAACCAGCGACGATGGTCAATTTCGTGTCAAAGGTCGCTGCCATTGGAGCTGTTTTCATTGCAGTCCTTTATCAATTTGTTTTTAGATCTATCATCTTCGACACGTTGGGCTATGGCCGCCAAGTCTTGACAATCAAAGACTTTCAGGATGTACGATGTGAAAGAGTTACGGAGCTAGGCCTCGAGGGCTGCGAAGATATGTGGTTGCATCAGCCCACGGGATTCTTGTATATGGCTTGTTCTGATTCGCAAAGCCGAACCAAATGGCTCCCCGCGTTTGTCACCTTCCTGCTAAAAATTTCCCTCAACTTACGTTCGCAGAGTTGGTTTCCTTAATGCCACCGCACGTGGTCTGACGGACAGAATCGCCGTTCTTGACACGCGAGGTTCTGGACGACTTGCATCCCGCATTAAATGGTTATCTGTGGAGAACTTCTCGGGGATCAGAGGAGATAAAACCTTGAATCTTCACGGCTTCGATGTCAGAGTTGATGAGGATACAGAAGCTCTTCAAATTCTGCTGATCAATCACCGCCCGCCGATCGATCCAGAGAATGGAGAACCACTCGATGGCACGGTAGTTGGAGCAAACTCGACAATTGAGCATTTTCAGACGGAAGTTGGTAGTGACACGATGCGTCACATGAAAACCTACGCTGATCCCCTAATTCAAACTCCGAACCGGGTTGCCTGGTTGACTGATCATTCATTCGTCTTTACGAATGATCGTAGCGGCAAAGTTGGAGTCGTGAGTCTTCTAATCTACCAACCCCTCATCTACTAACAATTTCAGCGCCGAGAGCTTGATCCCTTGCTCGGCGGAGGCAGTGTTGGCTACTGCGATCAAACCACTTGCAATATTGCCTTTTCTGGACTTAAACTGCCAAACGGCCTCGTTGTTGGGCAGGATGGTCTAGTTTATGTGCCTAGCAGTGTCGACGGATCCGTCAAGATCTTCAACTTGAGCGAAAATCATATTCTCGTCGAAGTCAACGAAATCAAAGTTCCAATGCCGATTGACAATTTGTCAGTTGACAAGAGGAGCGATATCTATGCGGCTGCCTTCCCCAAGCTCTACGCATGGGCTGAGAGTTCCAAGAATCCATTCGACGTACACCCACCTAGCGCAGTATTTCGGATTCGGAAATCGAGTAAAGGACACGACGCCGAATACGTCGTTGAGAAAGTGCTCGAGGATGATGGAAGTGTTTTGCCCGGTACAACTACAGCTGTACACGATGCTGAGATGGGGAAGGTCTACCTTGGAGGAGTGATGTCTGCTTATATTACGATTTGCGAGCCCGCACTTCCCGATGAACCCTCTGTTGTGGGGTAGTGTTTAGGATGCATATTTGTACTTCTAGTGTACTGTAGTAGGAGCATGGAACGATCATGGTTCCTAAGACAAAAGCTAAAGAAACTCATATTCTATCAATACCCTTCTCTCTAAGCGGCAGGGGAATAGTTTAAGGTAATCTAATCCCTTGAAATCAAATGTTTTGATGGGGCTTACCAGACTGCACTCCAGTAAGCCACAAATTGATGCGGTTTGGTTTTCTTGATCCCAATCATTGTTACCCGAGGGCCCCAATCAGGCGCATCACAGCCCCTGAAACTTGGGGTCAAGGATCGGTCGCGCCCCCTCAAAGCCACAACCGGACATTGCAGCGCGGTACCTGGACGTCCTTTTTTGGACGTGAGATGGAACAAGGCATTGGGCCATCTAATCGAACCCCCCTTGCAACATGTCGGCCCCAAACTTCAGCGACGCATGCTCCTTGCTAGCTAGTAAGATTTAAATGCAAAGGATGAGGACAAAGGATCCATTTGCCAGGTTCATGGATCGGCAGCGACGGAGGCGAAGTCGGTAGTCTTACTAAGCATAAAGAGCTTGGCACGACGGTATCCCTGATGTTTTCAAGACTGTAAACCGCTGTGGATGCTCAAGAAGACACCTTGGTCGAGATACCCATAATCCCCATCTAATTAAGAGCTCCAAATCTCGTCGTTTAATTGCGTCTCACGTGACCTGCGGGGAGCTCACTTCCAAGAAGTCGCCCATTATTTAACGAGGCCGCTGCCCGATAGCTGTGTGACTGTGGTTTCAATAGCTACATTGGATCTTGGTGTCGAAGAGTTGTCTGTTCTGAAAAGTACCCCGCAATACACCAATAGAACGAGGAAATTAAGGGAACTCTACCCACCAATGTCATCAGACAACAGCGTTTTGAGCGGCTCTGAACACGGTGGAAAGGCTCCCCATGCATGTTCGACATGTCGAAAACAGAAAAAGGGATGTGACAAAGCCCTTCCGAGTTGTTCCATATGCAGCAGACTCAAACGGCTCTGCGTGTACGACCCGATCCCCTCGACATCAGGTTCTGATAGCCTAGAATCGGTTGTAAGGCGAGTTTCAGAATTAGAAAACGAGCTGAGAGAACATCGAGAGCTATGCGAAGGACGATTTGGATCAGTTCCTATGTCTCATATCCCCGACCATACGCACGAAGCCGCACTCCCAAGCTCGACCACCTTTCCTTCGGTCTTCTTTCTTGATGTCAACGTCTTCAAGAGGAGAAGGCTGAAAGCTCCTAGACCCCAAATGACCATCCAAGACAACATCTTCCGAGAAATTGGGAACGACTTGGATATTCGAGCTACTGTTGGATCTTATTTCTTCTCTACGGCGACCTGGATGTCAATGATTTCCAAGAAGCAGCTCCACCAAGAGATAGCTGCGTTTCCGATTGAGATGGCGCCAGATGTTGTACTTTTGGTCTTGTGCATGAAACTAGTCAATGATAGACTAGGTTCAGAGGTGCAGGACCCTCGAACAAGACTCTATACTATTGCAAAGAACTTCTTTCTTACCGTTGAGTCGAGTGGATTCACTTCTATCAGACTCTTGCAAGCTGGAATTCTCCTATGTCTCTACGAGACGGGTCACGCGATATATCCGCAGGCATATATATCCATAGGTCACATTGGGAGACTAGGCCAAGCAATCGGACTTCATGACACGGACGGCGTGCCTCAACTAGCGCTCGAACCAGGCAGCTGGGATGAGATGGAAGAACGACGACGAGTGTGGTGGACTGTTTATATTCTTGACCGGTAAGCAATCTGCAAAAAGTAAGATAATTCTCACATACAATAGACATATGAACATCGGCAATCCTTCACGCTCGCTGGCTTTAGCTGAGACGGGACGAAAAGAGTACCTACCGGTTGATGACAAGGCATGGGAGCAAGGTGTGAGTTCGAAGAATCCCGAACCTGCTCGTCAACTAATTTTTATGAAGGGAGCGATACTTAGTGAACCACTGTTAGTCTCATCATCAACGAATATCGCAGCTGCACCTTTCACCAGATTATGTCAAGCCTCTCATCTGTTGAGCCTTGTCCTCACGCATATCAACGACGACATTTTCGAGTCATATACCCGTTTGGAGGAAGCACAACAATTAAATGGTGCTCTGTTAGCACTTTGTTCCTTCATGCAAAGCGAAATTTCCAGTGAAGCAACTAGAATCTTTGTTCCAATGGCTATATGCTACAGGTGAGCCCTCCTCGATATCCCTCGTCGCAAAAATTAACATTCAATTAGCGCTCTTGTCATTTTATACCACTATTCATCCAGGGCTGGCCAAGAAGAATACTCTCGAAATCCAGACCATGATTTATGTGAATTTGGGACCGCTGGGCTCCACTCTCTAGTTCCAAAGTTTGACGCTTACGCACGCCATATTCAGTCCATTTTACCATACAACATCGACCAAGCCTCCCCTCTTATCGCCAATTGCCTCTACCGGATGGCTGTCTGGATTTCAGACCTGCGAGAGGAAATGATGATAAAAAGCTATTCTGCAACCTTGAATTTAATAAAAGAAACGCTGTTGAGGCTTGGGCTGAGATGGAAGGTCGCAGGTAAGTTGGAATGTGCCGAAGATGGAAAGTACTGACCGAATAATACAGGAGAGTATCTACAAATTTTGGAGGATTTTGAATCAAGCTCATCTGTGGATGAAACCATGGTGCTGGATCACCGACCTGTTCTAGAATACCCCTCATCATCAGGCATCTGAAACTCAGGACGTCTCCATTGGACGGTCTTGCCTGGCAGACTATGAGAATAGAACCCAGTGACAGTATATTTTTCTATCGCACTCTCTACATACAGGTTTCGGCATATCTTTCAGTGAACTTGGGAAGTTTGGATCGCGGGAGCCGCATCGAAAAGAGGAGATATGTGCCCTGCTCGAAGCTCCTCTGACACTTGCGCCGAGACCTCTTGCCATCGCTGTAAGGTATCCGCTTCAGCATCAAATGGATATAGCCATCTATTCTATCAATCACGACTTCGTCAGCAAATCGTAGTAATTCAGTGTTCAGGATACTTACTTTGATCTTGACGTCTTCGGGATCAATCTCGACATCATCATCAAGGTTCTTCAGGGCATTATGCCATCTATCCCGCACATCTTCTCCATTCAGCTGAGATTTTCGAACTCTTTCAAAGCGCAGCTTCTCATAGACCCGAGTCTAAAATTGATTAGAACCACCCAGACTTATTCGCAGCTTCACTCACAGCTAATGGAATATTGTCCTTCCCAGCAAGTTTCAGGCATAACGCCAATACAGCACCACTCTCAGTTGCCTGTGAAGCTCCTTGTGCGCTAGTCGGTAGATGAGCATGACAAGAGTCTCCAAGCAATACAATTTTATGACTCTTGCTGACCCAAGTCGGAATTGGATCCCTATAGCAGATTTTCCAATCCAAGCATTCTTTGGTCGTCCGTACGGCAGCACCAATCCTCGGGTCCACATCACTTACCAACTTTCTCACCTCGTTCATGTCTCCTGGCTGAAACCACGATTCCTTAATATCTTCGGTGTCTTTATGCGTTAAAATCCAGTTGAACTCGTCACCATCTCGAAGTGTGTTCTGGACGAGATGGACGTCGTTGCCGATCCAAATATTGACACATTCT
>Ga0302325_10023850_pt1 | contig 12739 bp, 20 predicted proteins | sample Palsa_T0_2_FD_201948 | JGI IMG/M metagenome (GOLD analysis project Ga0302325, IMG submission 201948) | Peat permafrost microbial communities from Stordalen Mire near Abisko, Sweden - Palsa_T0_2 | ecosystem: Environmental > Terrestrial > Soil > Palsa > Peat permafrost | place: Sweden: Abisko... | reverse complement strand
CCCCCCCGGGCTGATGCTAAAAGCTTTTCAAAACGTTGGTTCTATGATTGAATGTGAAAATATTCGTCCTACTCCAAGATTGTGTTTTTGAAATCTTTTCCACAACCTAACGTAATCCAGTTTGGGTTACTGAGTTAGTAGTGCCAGATGCCTTTACCTGAGATGTCAGGTCGTTGGTTGAGATGGTTGATTGATCAAGATTCAAGATCGGCACGGCCCGCGGTACCGGGATTGCCCTTCAACGCCCCGGATTGCAGTATTTCTGGCAGGACCAGATAGCGTCACACAAAACAAAGTGATTTTCATCCACCACCACCCAAACAACCAAACAACAACCCCGAAAGGGGTCCTCAACCGCCCACCTCGAGTCCCCCCTTCAACCACACCCTTCTTCTGCCATCTACGCGTCCTCAACGACGTGAAACTCCTGCACAAGCATCCCGCCAACCGTCTCTTTGCAGCAGCAGCAGCACCACGTCCTCGTGTCTCGGAGATCAGTCGTTGCAATGCCGAGAGCACGCTCCTACTCCACCACATCGTCCAACTCGACCTTCAGCGTCAACACCCTGTCCTCCCTGCCCAGCGAGTCCCGTCCGCCTAGCGCGCCACATACACGACACCCCACCAACACACAAAACGAGCAGGAAATGGCTCTGGGATCGATGTACGATTACCTCGTCAAGTTCATCCTTATTGGTCCCAGCGGGACAGGGAAGAGTTGTCTGCTGCATCGGTTCATAAAGGAGGAGTGGAAGGCACTTAGTAGTCATACTATTGGAGTCGAGTTCGCGAATAAGATCATCAAATTGGGCAGTGGAGCTAGGCGGAAGAGAATGAAGTTGCAGGTAATCACCCTCACGGAGTCTTGTATGTGTATGGTTGTATGGGAGGAGAGGTTAATTGCAGTTGTGGGACACAGCAGGACAGGAACGCTTTCGATCTGTGACGAGAAGTTATTATCGTGGTGCAGCTGGTGCTCTGCTAGTCTACGACATCACAAAGTACCTCCCGTCCCATATCCCCCCGATCCGCAAATCCTTGATCCCATCAATGCTAACAGATAGTCGGGAGACATTCCTAGCGCTACAGACATGGCTAGCAGACTGCCGCGCCCTCGCCTCGCCCGACATAGTAATCCTCCTCGTGGGCAATAAATCCGATATCTCCAAACCATCCTCCTCACTGACCACCGATCTAAGGTCCTTCGCGGGATACAATGGCGGCGAAATAGGCGGATTCCCCGGGCGTGAGAGAGAAGTCTCTGTTGAGGAGGCCGGGCGATGGGCTTCGAGGGAGGGCATTGGGTTTCTTGAAGCGAGTGCCTTGGACGGGAGTAATGTTGAAGAAGCGTTCATGCGCTGTGCCCGACAAATCCTTACGAAAGTTGAACTTGGTATGATCCCTGTCATTCCCTTTTCACAGTGCCTTGTTGTGCTTCTGGATTTGGATTTTGGTGTTAATATGTAGGCGAGATTGATCCCTCTTCGCCACATTCAGGGATCCAATACGGCGATACCCCAATCTACTCTAACCCGCCGAGTCTATTCGGCACCAGTCCTGGGACAATGAGCCTCCTGGGCGTTGGCAACGGCCACGCCCGCGCGAAAATCAGGCTCGGCAGACAAAGGCGAGAAACATCCAATTCCGTCCTCGGCGAATGGGGCGAAGTCTTTTCGAGTAGCAATCGACATGGCGGCGGCGGTGGATGTTGTTCATAAGAGTTGCACGTTTCGACACCGTAGCTCGACCATAGGTGGGAAAACAGATTAATGTGGCGGATACCTGTTGTGGCGGGGAGATATGATGTATGTGGGGTTCTATGCGTAATTTCAGGGGAGTGTTTTGGAAGTCATTGGAAGTCGGTTTTGTGTCCAGAAGTAGCCCCCACTGCCCTCGGCGTCGCGTCAAAGTCCCCCTTTGGATCGACGTTGTGAACTTGTGGTCATGATAATTTCGCTAGTTCGTCTTGTGCAGACATTTGGCGCTGACAGTTTGTGTCAGTTCTGGCTGCTGCGCAGGGGTCACTTGTACCACTACCGGTTTGGGTTTGGTTGCATGGAGTTTTTGGCGGATTGGGGTGTGGTTTATGAATGAATTACTACTAGGCTTTTTGTTGTTCTTGGATTTCTTGGATTTGGGATAGCATATTCAGAGTTTTAATGCATGTGCGATTTGTATGTGTATATCAAGTCAGTTCTTGGTGATTTGATTTTTGATCCCAGGATCGTCGGGCGGCGAAATTTCTCGTCACTGTGGGTCCACCTGCCCAGAAACCATCACCAGAACACGCATGGCATATCTGACTGTCCTCAACCGCGGGGACAGCCAATATCAAATGATCTGATTTAAGGATTTCAACCTATCCCGACCTATTCCGACGGGAGTTTCCCTTTTTGTTCCCACTCAAGAGACCAACGACCGGCCGAAGCAGTCATATCGTATTACGCTGAACCAAGAACAAGCATCACAATCCAAAGATCAGCACTGTTCATTAGCCTACTGTACAGCACAGAACGGGTCAATATCTTCATTGTCCTGAATGGGAATCTTTGTGGAGATATCTCAACAACACATCCGACGTATTTCCGGTATCAACACGCTTTGCACGTATTCGGCTATTGAGTTCCATCTGGGTGCTAATTCTCCCACAATTTTGGAAGCGCCCAAATGGATATCTACCCATGCATCCACTACAACAACCGTTACTGAGTAGTGAAGGCTCCCAGATTCCCATCTGAGAGTATCTTGACCCATCTATTCGGGCCGGAAGCCTTGAGGCGCAAGGAATGTGTCGCCTAAAGCATCGAAATCTATGGAAGTTTGGGCGAATCGATGGAGTGCGCCGAGATGACAAGAACTATTGATGGCATTGGTCGACGTTCAGATGAAGACTTGTGGAAAAAAAACGAAATGGAGAAATTCTCGAGCGAGGGCTTAGAGAGTCATACTCCGAGGCGCGGTGCTTTATTGCCCATTATTGAGACCCCGGGAAGAACTCATATCAGGAGAAAGTAACTCGTCGTTGCGGAATGCATATTCTGGTGGTGGATTGTCAGAGAAATTTACGTCGATTGCACAGGCTTTGAACGGTATCTACCGCACTGCTTTCTGAATATTTCATCAGATGTGGGAAGCTATGTCGGCGTATGTTATTTGGAATAACAGGAGCTCCTGTTACCTTCCACCGAGATATGACAATTACGATGAATTCATTCTGCTTTGGAGAAATACTACCAGCCATTGTCAACTGGTTCTTTGACGACATTATCGGAACCCAGAAGAATGACTGAGGGTTCCATACTGATGTGGTGGATACCGTTATGGAAGCGGCACTGGAAAAAGGACCATTCTGGCGATAACAATTGCGTCTTCTCGGAATCATCACGAACGCCTCAACCGCAGGATGATCCCATTCCCAAAGACACAGACAGAGATGAAGTTGACGAATACTCGCGATTATCAGATTGGTGTGCAGCTTCGAACCATACATATTCTTCCCTGAATCCCGATTTTGTGTCTATTTCGAGAGTGAGATGAAGGAAGTCGAGAGACTATGTTACGAATAGGATATTAGTTTGTGGTCCGCTGAGTGGCTGTCCACTGGATTAGCCAATTTTGGGGACGTTATTCTCCTACAAGACAATGGCTTGAAGAATTTACATTGTCGCCCTTTAGACAGAGGAATTCAGTTTCCGGAAACTTAGTCGATCATATCAGATTCGATAGTATTGGGAGTTATCAGCCGCTGTGATACTATCAGAGGGAATGCGAAAGCAGAAGTCCAAAACAACCCTTGTCGGTATATCAGCTTTCCATTGTCTGATGAGCTTATCTTTCCGTGACAAATCTCAATTACAAGTAGCTCAACGGTCAATGTCAGCTTATTCCTTACACATCAGGTCACGGAGAGATTGTGATTCACGTCGGCTCCAGTCGACTCATGGCATATTGCCAACAGTTGAAGAGCAAATATTCTTTCTTCAAGACGTTTTCAGAAGCTCGCGCAATTGAAAGCTTCCTTGCTAGTAGAAAACTGCACTAGAGATCGGCATGCCGCTGCCGGTCAGAGGATACGCTCCTGTGTCATCGCGAGTACGCGGACTCCGTCCGAAAGACACGCGGGAGAGCTGCTCATTGGATCGGTCGAGGGAAGCCCGATGTAAGTTTTTCTGCCTTTCGCAGACTGAGTGATAGGTTGTATTTTCTTTGGCCGTCAAAGTCGGTGCAATGTGACACCGGACAGTCTACCGGATGACTATTCGGAGGAAGAGGAAGATTGAATGTAAGTGTTGTATCTATAGCTACTTGTTTGCTAGTATGTTGGTTGTATATGATGAAAATACGTGAAGGTGTCACGGTGGGGATATCGGGTATACTTCTATATCAGTGGAGTTGGCGCGATAGAGTCATGTATCCCAGTTTCTCTCCACTGCTTATCTGACGAGCTGACTAGAAGATCGACCTCTGTGTAAAGTTGTCCTCTAACATTCGGTCTGTTAGGAGCAATCTGTCGTCAGACAATGTTTTGCACGAGATGATACCCGAACGGATAGGGCGGTGGACAACAGGATATGTTGCTAGCATATCGCAAGGCGAGAATCTGGGGCGAGGGAGGTCGCCACGCGCAAGTATAATACGAGATGGCAATATGATATCCGAACGGATAGGGCGATGGACAACAGGATACATATGTCGCAAGGAGAGAATCTAGGGTGAGGTAGGTTGCCACGCCAACAGACGAATATCGCATAGCGCAGCGTGGAGAACTATTTCCGTTGGAGATTGAATATACACCGTCGATGGAACGTGTATGGCCTCGCATTCTAGAAGGAAAGGTCGATAGGATAAAACGAATGAGACTGACAAAACGGACGTGGAAAGGCAAAGTTGAGACGCCTGACTTGGGACGGATGAGGGGATGAGAGTGAGGACAAGATTGACGACGAACTGGTCTTCAGCTGTGTTTGATTGTTGTGTCAGTTCCTTCGAAGAGGATTCCGTGAGAGAAGAGGGATCGTGAGATTCAGCTACAACAAACCAATTCTGGTTATTTGGGAGAATAATGGATGGACCGTACCGATTTTCTGACCGTAAGATGGGATGCCAAATGGGTCTGGAATGATTATCCGGATCCGGTCTGCTTTCCTTTTTTGACGAAAGCATGGAAGCTCGCAGTTTTTCTCCAAGGGAACGGAAACAGAGGAAAGATGCGACTGCGATCGCGACTCTAGATCTATAACCATCCCATACGTATTCAGATAGGCCTCTGAGGATGCCGTAATTAGACTCTAAGAGCCTCAGCGATATAAGCCTGAGACATCCCCAATGTACTCTATTTCAGCGGTGTCTGCGCTATATTGGAAGCAGACTCGCTTTACCGGTGGCGGAGCAGCCTGCGAGGATGATTTCGAGCCCCGCCAAGGGCTGGTCGATCAGGGGTCGTTTCTGATGATCAGCACGGCGGACAATGATTCGCCCAGTGCCTCGTGATTTCTGCCCTGAACCAACGTCCTCGTTGCCACGGATTTGTATCAGCGTTTTCAGTCAGGGTCTTTATGGTTGAAGCAAACTTTAATCGGAGGGACGAGATGGTGGCGAGGAAGACTTAGGTTGGCTTGACTCAGCCTCGTTACGCCATCCCGCTAGATAGCGGTTATTGCGTTTGTGTGGCTGTGAAGAATCCCGACAGATAAACTCGACGTGCACCCAACTTACACCACATGTACTAGCTTTCACCAACACTTCGTAGCATCCCTGGCGACCACAAAGTCTTCCCGTCGAGAGCTCCAAAACAGTACTAGTATGGAATTGTATGTCTTCCCTTTAGAGTACGGCAAGATCATCAAAAGCACCGATGGCGCAATTCAATATATCATCAAAACCCATCAACAACAAAACCAAATCTTTCGTTCTCCGTACAAACATATGTCAACGATTTCCCGCGCTGGCAAATGGAACATCCGCTACACAATCACCCTCGACAACTCCGAACTCAGTATAAGTCTTCCGAAGGTACATATCTGATCCTTACCACCATGATTACTGATGTAGGTATTCCGTACGAAGTGCAAATTTACGTACAATGGAAGAGAATATGGTTGGAAATACGACAAGGTGTTGTATGATTTAGATACGGGGGAGATTGTTGCCAGGTATGAGCGGTATCCTGGTGGGCCGGGGGTGCTTAAGATCAGACGATCGGGGATGGAGATGGTCGATGTTGTTGTTGCGACGGCGATTACGATGCAGTATAGTTGGGAGCAAACTAGGAAGTTGCGGGGCGCAGGGAGAAGGAAGGGTCAAGGTGAGAGTAATACGGCTGGAATTGGGCCTGGGTTTGATTTGGGGGAGGGGGCGGCCGGGGAGCGAAGTGGTTCTGAGGCACCGGGTCAAGCTATTTAAATGGTATGCTCAGGGCCGCAGTCAAGGGTAAAAGAGCCTGCTGAGTACCACTACTATAAGTTTCCATATTGGCAGACGTTTTCAATTCCTAACAATATATAGAATAATTAGGTAGCTGCAACCAAACATAATTGTTTCGTTTTCCGCCGCAAGGACTAAAATTCACTTGAAAGTACAAAGTAAGAACGGTTTTTCTTAACCCGGGACTAGGGGTATATTGGATCCTACATACAGTTTTACCAAGTACTACCTCACGCAAAGAGTTTAATAGTAGAATAATCACTAGGATCATTAAACCTCAACCCCTTATCAAGCGCCGAAATCGCCTTAATCTCATCCTGCGTCAAATCAAAGCCACAACAATCCAAGTTCTGCGACAATCTCTCAGGATCATTGCTCTTTGGAATGACACAGACACCTCTCTGTGTAGCCCACCTCAAGAGAACCTGAGCGGGAGTCTTGTTGTGTTTTTTCGCGGCGGCGACGACGGGATCGGCTTCGAAGAGGGGTTGTGCGTCGTTGGCTTTTTTCCAATCTAGTTCGCGGAAGGAGAGGGGTCCGAAGGAGGAGTAGCCGGTTACTGCGATATCGTTTTCTTTAGCCAATTGGATACTAAAATCAGCTTCAAGTCCTCAAACAGCAAAAAAAAAAAAAACATTAGTGGAGGGGGTTGAGTGACCGGGAAAGGAGAGGTACAGTTTTGGTTGGGTGAGATAGGGGTGATGTTCGACTTGCAGCACCGAAGGATGAATTTTGGCATAAGCCAAACAATCCAAAATCAACGCTCCAGTATAATTCGAGATGCCAATATGTTTAATCAGCCCTTGATGAACCGCTTTCTCCATCTCCCGGTACGTGTCCTGCAACGAAGCCTTTGCATATCGAATCTCGCTCTTCCCATCATATGCCCAGCCGGGGGGATATCGAACGGAGGGATCGACGTATTCCAAGGCAACGGGGAAGTGAATGTATACTAGATCGAAGTAATCGAGACCCCAAAATTCGAGCGATCGTTTGATTGATGGAATGACGTGTTTGCCGTGGAAGGTGGACCATACTTTTGTGACGATGAAGAGCTCTGAGCGCTTTACCAGGCCTTCTGAGATTGCTCGACGGATTCCCTCCCCGCATTCCTGAAGTCAACGCTGAAAGCGGGAAAAAGGTACCTTTTCGTTTCCATAGTCTTGGGCACAATCAAATAGACGGTAACCGACCTTGATAGCATTCACAACTTGGTCCGCGGCGGTATCGTTATTCACCTTCCACCTGAAATCAGCTCAAATCCGACAGGGGGGATCACAATCCAAATCCCACTTGCGGCAGGGATGCTCCTGTTGGCTTCAACTTGATAGTCGGTACGCGGGCAGTCATCTTTGTTGGAATCTCTTGAGTTCTTGCAATTGAGAACGTTGGCGGAGCGAGGGCCGCCGAGATCTTATATACCCGATTGGAAAAGCCAGGAAAGTTTATTAGTCAAATTGACGTAACGTCACCGGGGTTGGTCGCACAGGAAATTGGCCACTTGCCACAAGGGGAAAATTCGCCATGATTGGTGGGGAATTCCGGAACGGCTGCCCGAAGGCGCCCAAGGTCAACGGGCGATTGGCTGGTATTATTTATGTTAGGTACGGAATCAAACTCGCAGCCTCGGGTTGCACTGCCTAACTTGTTGATACTCGGAGGATAGTCGAAAGCAGGGCGACTTATGTGCACCTCAAAAACACAACTGGCTGTTATGTGACACACACCATAGCTGTCTTGAATACTCTATCGAGGACCGTTATTCCCCAGAGAGTGGTCATTACTAATTCTGCCAACTTGATTATAACTGCAGTTCATGTATCTATCTAATGGTATTCTGCCAAGCCATACAATAAAGACCCGCGAGAAAGGGAAACGCAATACGCAATATGGGGTAGTGTTTAGCCCCGAGCGGGACCTTCTTGGAGGTTCTGCAATTCCGGACTATCGTTGATTTGTCCCGGCCTCGTCCTGAGATTGCCCTTTCTCTTCGTCGGAGACAGATTTGCCGTGATGACGAACTTTATTGACCGCTTTCGTGGGAATAAATTTCTTGTATCCACCGAAGAAGAGCCATGTAATTACAAATATCGTTGCGATATTGAAAATAATATACCCACTAGTACCATTAGTCTCCTGGTTGCAGAAAGCGGGGTACATGAAAATCCCATAATCTCTCCACCGATGGGAGTAGTACACGTTCACAGAAGCAGCCTACAATCAGCAAACCCTTTACGAAGGAGTACATATTGATCACCATTCGCGTATTGACAGTATTCACATAAAGTAGTATTCGAGGGATCCTGTAGATATCCTCCAATCTGTTGAACATACGGTCCCGCCCATTGTTGACAAGTCTGTCCCTGGGGAGGATAAAATCTCGCAAACTCCTGTTCCGAACAAACAACAGGCTGATCATGAACCACCACCGCCATCATCCCCTCCAACAAATAATGAAATGGCGTTAGCCCTACAGTCAACTCTCCCTCTCTCAATTGGGGGTAATACAGTACATCCAGGAGGACCAGAAATGTGGCATTGCCTGCGGAGGAGCTAACACCCCACAAAACGCAATGACAAAAGAAAACAAGGTCGGAACCAGTAAACTAGCAAACATCGCATTCGGACTAGCTGCCGCCATGGCCTGGCCGAAAGTAACGTAATACACTTCGAATGACATGAGCATGAGCCATATGTACCCTGCAGCAGATGATCCACGAGGGAATCCAACGCCCCAGTACCAGCAGAAATAGTAGATTGTGCCAAAGAGGAGAGACCAGGGAATTTCGACTATCATGGCGGCGAAGACGAAGGCTACCCAGTTGTAAATTTTAGATTTATTTTCGCGGGCGGCAAAGATATTTCGGAAGTCGATGTACCGAGGTTGGAGTTGCTGGATTAAGGGTGGGGAGATAGTCAGAGTGATGAAGATTGAGAAGAGTCTGTTTTGCATGTCGACTTGAGTATTTGAAAGCATCCAGAACGTGAAGGTGTTAAACAATCCCGTCACTACGTGGAGAAAGAATCTAAGTCAATGGAGATAAATAGCGGGAGCGCACTTGCCGAGAAGATAGTTAGGATCTCGCCAGTAAGAAGTGAATGACCGTTTCGTGACTGCGGCAATTTGCGTCGTCATCGGCATCGCATACTCTCTCTGATCTTTCATAAACTTGCTAACCTCCGCATTCTTCCTCTCCTCACAAATCTTGGCAATTTCATCCGTTACTTTTTTGCATTCATCGCCGTCCTTCCATAGTTTTGCCCAATCCTGAGATGTCTTTGACGCTGCACCCGCGCCTATCGCATCCAACATGTATCTACCATTAGTAGTTGTAAGAACAAGGGAAGTACTCTGCCGGATTGGAGTTCTTTTCACATTTCGGGGCACCGTTACGTTCGAGGTATTTGATCAGAGTTTGAGAATCATCTCCAAGGGGACCGAAATACACGGTCTTCCCCCCCGCTTTAAGGAGTAGTAAATCGTCGAAATGTTCGAATAATATGGCTGAAGGCTGATGAATCGTGCACAGGATGGCTTGGCCAGCATCACATAATTTCCTGAGGAATCTGACGATATTGAACGCACTCTGCGCATCAAGGCCTGCAGTTAATATAATGTCAGCTATTGACATACCAGAAGTAGGCTCATCCAAGAAAAGCAGTAATTGCGGTTTACTTGCCAATTCAACACCAATGGTAACTCGTTTACGCTGCTCAACCGATAATCCGGCATCACCAGATCCAATCATTGCCTCGGCGATTTCCTCCATCTCTAATAACTTGATGATCTTTTCGACATAATCATACTTTTCTTGCTGCGGGACTTCTTTCGGCTGACGAAGTAAGGCGGAGAATCGAAGGGCTTCGCGAACTGTTGAGGTATGTTCGTGAACGTCAAGTTGCTCTACGTATCCGGTTGATCTTTGGAATGATTTCGGTAACGGTCGGCCATCGATCAACATTTCTCCAGTGATGACTCCAGTATCGACTCGTTGCGCAAGACAATTCAGTAAGGTAGTTTTACCAGCACCGGATTCTATGTTTAGTACCATTGAGGTGAGGGAATACCTCCCATGAGCGCGGTCAATCTTCCAGGCTTGACATATCCTTGAACGTCATCGAGAAGAACTTTCTTCCCTCCTTTAATTGGAATAATGTAGCGAATATCACTCCACGTAAAAATCGTCTCTGACTTCGCAATATCCTCCAACTCTTTATCCTGCTGCTGACTTCTCTCTCGTCCCAATTCCTCCGTCTCTCCATCCTGTGCCTCCACATCTGTAACAGTAGTATTATCCTCCAAAGCCTTCTGGACATTCTCAGGCGCTCCCCCCTTGCGATACACATTGACGTTTCCTCCACCTTTATGAGGTTTCAGGATCATTTCCATTCCCAGCAGAGTCATCGCCACAAAGAAGGCCCAGAATGCGATAACAATGCCGACGTTGCGCCATAGATGGGAGTACGAGTATGATAATTGAGCCATGACGTAGGCGTCGCCGGAGACGATGTTGGTCCCAGGCGAGGAGCCAGGTAATGCACAGCCTTGGTTTGCAGGTGTGCCGTAGGCTGGGATCAGTTGAGGGGGGACGCAAGTGATTTCGAGATTATGGAATTCATTCACCATCAAGGCTTCGAATCCGTATGCGACGCTATTGTTAGTGTTATCTAGACAGGTGAGAATACGGATTAATATACCAGAGCTAATGTCAGATATTGTTAAAAAGGTACATACCCAATACAACCAAGGATGCATCGACGGTCTAGGAATGATATAGCCCTTGTCATTAGCTTATGTCCCGAGAAAGGACGATACAGCATAAACGATGAGCGCTTGAATACTAATTCCACTGATCCTAGTGGCAACATCAAGAGACGACGTCAACGCCCCCAACATCCTAAAGAACGCAAACATACACATCGTAACAAGATACAATACGAAAAAGTTGATAAAAAACTGTCCTGCTGTTCTCGCCAGATTCGTCAAGAAGTAGATGACAATATCGAAACAAGCAACTTGGATAAACACAACAGGTACATCCGCCGCAAGTTGTGCCAATGCATACGCCGCAGGACGATAAAACGTGAATGTCTTGTGCTTTAGAAGAATTGGTCTTGAGGCAAAGGCATCTGTCAATTCACTAAGTGCAACGAGTGCATTGAATAAAAGGGAGAAACTATGTCAGCCGGGAACGTAGAAGGGGAGAGGTACAACATGACACCACCACGAGTGAAGACTCCGCCACTGGTAGCAGGTTGATTATAAAACAAACTCCCAATAATCAAGGCTTGAAAAATGGTCAAAAAGTTCTTGCCAAGAAAAGTCGTTTTATCGCCCCAAAGGACCTGGTACTGACGAATAGTACATGCCATGACCTGTTGTAAAAACGAAATTGTATAGACACTTCGATTACTGGCTCTCTTTGCCTTGCCCGATTGAATAGCATCTTTGAACGAGTCACCAGGTTTATTTTTCTTGATTTCTTCCTCGAACTGTGCGATTGAGTCGAAATTTGCTTTAGCATCATCGGAGTCGCGGAACACGCGCTCGAAATCTTCGGCGGTACGGGGAGTCTTTTTATCATAGCCGGATTTGACTTTACGGGCACTGGGGTCGGTGATGGAGGTTAGGAAGTCGGCCGTCGTTTGCCGAGGCGGGCATTCGAAACCAAGATCCTCGAAGTATTGCTTTGCGCGATCGGTGGGGCCAAAGAATGCACATTTCCCTTGATCGATCACAAGAACTTTGTCAAATAACTATCATCAATAATGTCAGAGGGAAAGTGGACCTCGTATAACCCTTCTCCAGCTTGGTAGATCGTGACGATTGTGGAAACTTTGGCGAGATTGGTCAACACGCGGAGGGAGCGACAGTATTCCAGTGCGGTAGACGCATCGAGACCGCGAGTTGAATTGTCCCAGCATCCAACTGCACCACGAGTAACCATTGTCTCGGCAATGGAAACGCGTTTCTTCTCTCCTCCGGAGACGCCACGAATAAACTGTATTAGCCACAATCTCAGGGGGTTATACCTCGTTACCAACCCGTGTATCCAGGGTATGTTCGATTCCAAAGATCTTTGCGAGGATGTCGAGGAATGTCTTGCGATATTCTGCTCGTGACATTCCGTCTGGTCGTTGTCTTGGGGTTCTCGTTTTCAAAGCAAACGCTAGAGTCTGTTTGACCGTCAACGTGGCATAATGAATATCGTCCTCTAGTAAGTTAGAGACAAGTCGCCTGAACAGAGATACCTTGATTGTATACAACTTCTCCGCGATACTTCTTCTTGACCTCTTTCGCAGTAAGACCCCCATA
>Ga0302325_10023849_pt1 | contig 12739 bp, 11 predicted proteins | sample Palsa_T0_2_FD_201948 | JGI IMG/M metagenome (GOLD analysis project Ga0302325, IMG submission 201948) | Peat permafrost microbial communities from Stordalen Mire near Abisko, Sweden - Palsa_T0_2 | ecosystem: Environmental > Terrestrial > Soil > Palsa > Peat permafrost | place: Sweden: Abisko... | reverse complement strand
TATAAATTTGACCTATTCAATTTAAAGCGAGTCTAAATTTTTTACTATAGCTGAAACTACTCCAGATAGTGATAAAAATGTCTGGAGCGTTCCTCTTGTCACGAAGGAGTTAATATCACCGTGAGAAGCGGTCAGAAAGATAGGGCATTGAGCCTTGCGCCATTTTGCTATAAATTTGCAGTCGGGACACGGCGGCCCTACCTTACTACCGCAAAGAGAAATGCACAGCCACCAGCGCTCCACTAGACCTTAAGGGACGAGGAAGCTCAATGCCCAGGACCCACTACAGATCTAGTTGTCCAGAAGGGAGAGGCTGAAGTTATTACCCCATTGCCCCGAGAATTCGCTCATGTCTGCTTTATGGCGAAAGGAGGAATGGGCACAGGACATATTGGTGTTTGTGGGTTGAAGAGGTCTGATCCAGCGATTGATCAAACATGCTATGATTTGGGTCGATGTATCTGCTTTTTATAGGGGTTGGGTGATCTCCAGTCTAGAGACGGGTATCTTTCAGCGAATCCCTCATAATTCGTTATTGTTCGCCCATCATAAAAGAGCTATGTAGTTTTTTCTTAGTTTTTTTTCCTCCCGAGTACTTCAAGTTCTACTCCGTATTTCGTAGTCTGACACGTTGGTGTAACGGCAACCTTCATAAAGAGGCCAGTCTTTTGATATAATTAGCTTGGACTATTGTGGACACCAACTTGGCGGTTGTGGCAAAACAGTGCTCGGGTGAAATAACAATTATTCCGATTTTCGGGCGATATCGTCTTACACAATAGTAATGTCCTGCACTTTTGCCTCATTATTTCTTACCATGTCAACCATACTCCCAAACATAATCTCCGAGATCAGACCGTCATCACGACAAACCAATGCATCACTAAGGAAACTGTACCTTCTACCTTGTTCCAACCTTAGGATCACGGGCTTTTTGGCCCCATAGAGGACCCAAACCTCGTCGTCGTAGGCAACAACTTGACTTGTGTGTATCCGCAAGCCAGAAGGCGTCGAGAAAGTCTGAATGGGAGAATTGTCATAAAGAGACCCGTCGATGTCTGCCAATGACTCGACGTAGATGCCTTTCACGTTCAAGTCTAAGTTGCTGTCATTGAATTCGTCGCGAATAAATTCAGGGGCTCCAATCTCCTCTTTTGATGCTTGAAATCGTTCTTCATTGCCGCCCCGAAGGCGAGTCGTATTGATAAGTTGCTGGAAGTTTTGATTGAACATTTTTGAATCGTTGCTGGTCCACTTGGGAATGCCGACATTAGCATTCTGCGTTTTCCAAAGACTTCCAACAGCAAAAATGCAGAAAAGAGGCTTTGAGCTCATGGCCACTCATGTACTGGGAGGACTAACGAGCTTAATGACTATTAAGGAGCAGTATGGTACTAAATAAAGCCGTTTATACTCACATCTGGCACCCAAGATGGAAGAAGAGTGCCTAGCTTCTCTCGACCTTCGCCCACATGCTCCAAAATATGAAGATTGCCTTCAAACGTGATGATCCTCTGGGCAGTATGGATAAGAACATGTACAATCGTATTTTCCCAGGTGTATTTTGGTATGATGCCATATCCTTGGTCGGCCAAACCAAGAAATGCATATATCTTGTCGCGCGGATCAGAGGCTCGACATTCCCGAGAGTGCTGAAGAAGTTCCTTCAACCCAAACACCTTTTTCTGGCGAGCCTTGCCCTTCACGAAAGAGGTAACAGGGCCCAAACATGACCGAAGCCCAGGTAAGAGCTGCAGAACTCTTGTAATAGAAACTTGAACTTTGCGTAATGCTTCTTGTGCTTCGTACAGGGCGTTTAACTGACTTTGCCGTGGATTCCTATATGTTGGCATTTTCTCCAAGCCGGGCTCATGAAGGCTTGAGTTGAGTGTCCGGAGTCGCTTATCAATCTTGTTTATCTCTTGATGTGATGACGCGAACTGCTTGGCTAGCTTTCGATCGGATTTTGACCACTTGATGCGTTTTTCAGCACCTTCGCGTGCCTCTTCTTTGAGATGTATCAAAGATGATCTTTCAGAGTCGACTTGCTGGATCTCTCTGAGAATAGGGTGCCTGTGTTTTGCACTCCATACTTTCTCATTTTGTGCGAGATCTTCATCTGCCAATCTCTTCTCATTCTCTTCTTCTGTCTCTAACTCTTTCATCGACTTTGAGATATTGTTCTCGAGATCTTTGAGTTGTTCCTCTCCCAAGCTGGAGACTCCCTCAAGCACCGTGGAAAGTTCAGCCCAGGAAACAGTGCTTTCCTCATAAAGAAAGTAAGCGCGTGGTGCCATTATGAACTCTTGGTAAACCCATGCACGGCTCCACCACGGACTAGACAGAAAGACACAGAGCGATTCCAAGAACCCCGGAGGAGATTGTAATATAGTGTTTTTACACTTAAGTTTGTGCCGAACGAGCAAATATATTTCATTAAACGGGTTTGGGTTTCGAAAGCTTGGTCCGTATCGCATCCAGAACTTTCCATCAATAACTGATTCCATGGGTTCTTTGTGATGTCTTGAAGGGTCCGAAATGTACGTAGATATGCAGATAATCGCGTCTTGACTTCTCCGGTATATATCGCGCATCATCCCCACCTGACTCGATCTTTCAACCAAATCTTTCTGATTGATACAAATCTGGTCAGCCCAAAGCAAAAGCTCTTCGTCAGAAGATCTTGAATTCCAGAAATTCAGGGCGCAATGAATGGCATGCTCTAAGTTCGCGAAGGCGTTGAATATGATACCGTTTATGAGGACTTTAGAAACGTCCTTCGAGCTCCCAGCGCAATATGAAAGGGCGTGATACCTTCCGTCGACCCTGGAGAGTGGAACCTTGTCAAGCAGTTCGCATGCAATGATAGGTTCTTCAGATTTTGAGGTTTGGGGGATCCTCCTCGTTTGCAATCCTGAACGACCTTTTCGGATAACGTATCCATCAAAGTCTCGAGATCGATAGAGGCTTGAATTGATATCTCGGCTCATCGTGCGATCTCTATCCTTCCACTCCGGGTGATCCTTTATATGCTGAGAGTATGCTTTCTTCTGAGGATACACTTTGAGGAGCCGTATTTCATGTCGTGTATCATCGAGCTTGAAGTAAGTATTCTGGGAATAGAAGTTGACATTCTCCGGCGTGTAGAAATTGTCAAATTCAGAAGCCGGACGGTTTGCAAGAGAAACCCTTTGAAGGGCGACATTCAGGTTGGTGGCCGCGGCATCATAAAGAAATCCGAGAGTACCCTGTGGATCACTGGAGGCATCTTGGTGGTTGCTTTTATTTGATGAGTTATGTTTCACCACCATGCTGGGCGAATTTATCCGTGCGTACATGACTGTGAATAGCAATTGCGGTCCCCTGGTTGAAGTAGCTCGTTCGAGCTTGCTGCGTTACAAGAGCAACTTGACTACTTTGGCGCCAAAACAGTGCAACAAATTGGAATTTGGCTTTAGTGGTAGGCCGATGATTCTGCGATGAGCGTGGTGTGGGAGGTTTTGTTTGATGTTGCAGCCTCGCACGGAAGTGACTGTAGACGTTTTAGGAAGTTCAGTGTTTGCTTCCCTTAGCTCAATTCATGTTATCGTGTCAAACGAGTAGAATATTGGAATTCAAGTGACGCGGCGCTGGGAGTCTTGATATTAAAAACTTGTGCCAAGCATTGTTCGAACCTGATGTGCAGTATGGAAGAGATATAAGGCTGGGAAGGACCTGCTTCGCCACGTCGCATCGCATGATAGGTTGACAAACGAAGAGGCTTCCGCCCGGTTTATATGTCTGGATTCTCGGAACAAACGTGCAGATTGAGCTTCGTCAGCTGATGCTAGGAAACTGTGAGGATTGAGGGAGCTGTATCTTGAAAAATGTTAGGATAGTCCCATGGGTTTTTGATTCTTATCGTGCCATCATTTACACGACGTGGACCACAACCCGCTTGGTGCTGCAATATTCTTGAAGGCAACAAGGCTGAGTGCTCACTGTCATGCCCAAGGTGGCTGAAAGTAGTCCCACAATTGCAGCAGCCACACTGAGTCCGGCGCCAGATAATCAAAAGCTATTGGTTGAGCCCCCCGCGTTCCATCTCTTATGTACGCAGTCGCACTTGGACACCAGCATGTGGTATTCCGAAGCGCCATATTCAGTGCTTAGGCGAGTCGTGTTGCATTTAGCGGCCATGCTAACATAAATACAAGTTTGAGTCTTCCAAAGTCCATGAACAGTTGTTACATAGCCTTATATCTCTGTCAACTGGGTGGAAACATTGAAAAAATATAAAAACTCATCTCCAGCCAGGCCTTGCTCAGCTATTTTATGTACTGGTAGTTCCTACTGACCTCAAAATAGGCTGTGGCTAACAGCGTAGAAGAGTAACAACAACTGCTTGAATATTTGAAGCGCCATGTGGGCGAGAAAGACCAGTCAATCTGTCTATAGAGTTTTTAAATTCATACATCTTGGGGGGAAGCGTAAAGTGTCAGCACTTGTAAGAACGTGGGAAGCAAAGGAAAGACGTACTGAACACTAGTACCCGATGCATTCAAGCCTTATTGTAGGATAAGTCTCAGTGTCAACAAATGGCCAGTTAAACAAACGTAGTGAGTTGCACAAAAGCCTGCTGCTCAGAGGACGGCCTTCTATTATTGTGAAGTAGTTCAGTCACCATCAAGTCGAGCAATACCGCTGACATGGGGTTTAAGTAGCCCATTCGAACCCAAAATGTCAACATGAAGCCGTAGATAAGCAAAAGTACCAAGGCATAGCAGTCCAGCTCCATTCAAACCCTCTCTGATATCATTCGGTAATTGTGCCCTTTCGTATAGGATCCTGCTCGTAAAGGTTTGCTTGACGGATTCCGCGGACGGACTATAGTCTCGCAAACCCTATTGTACCAGTAGCTTCTTTTGTAAGACCTCTCAAAGCGGCCATTTCCAGCCAGTGGAAGAATACATCGTTGCTGTAAGCGGCGCCAAACCCGATCTTGTAGGACTCGGACGCCGACATGGCCAAATTTGGACATTGCCGCTTTGACCCAGTCTTAACATATGATAACCAGATAGCTTGCCATTCGACATATTTCTAAGCAGCATGATATGCAGGTACCATTCCTGATGACACATGAAAAACGACCATCGTTAAACCCAAGTGCACACATACGTAGGCCATCATTCCCCTCAGCGGCCACCACACTGATAAAGCCAGGGTGTCTTGCCATTTCTCGCAAACCGAATGGTTGCGATGGTTCAGCATATTGAGACCATTTATCAGGAGTCTTAAGAGGCTCGTCGGCCGAATGCGGGCAAGAACGAGTTATGATAGCAGACGAAAGACACATGAGCATGGTCAAAGGAGAATGAATCATCGACATCCATGTGCCATCCTCTTCGATGCCGACATTGATTCGGAGGAAACCGTCTTCTCGAATTACACGCCACACTAAACGCTGATCTGGGACGAGATTGATGAATTGATTGACAGCCTTGGTGGCCATATTGTTTGGTCTCGGATAGTCAAGAATTTGGCCAGCACCTCGATCTCCAATCGCTTTCGAGTAGACTTCACCATCATAGCGCATAAGGCCTGGGGCCCATGAAAGGGTCAGATAGCCAGAATCCTGAATGAGATATGTTTCGAAGAGCTTAGGGTACACTGCTTGACCCTTATAACATGATAGAACCCACACGTCTTGTGTCAGGTCGTCAGCAACATCATGTCCAACGACAGACAAAGCTGCCTGAAGAACGTATTTCAGCGGTACGACACTCGGTTTTCCGGTGGTAAGTATTTGACGGATTTCATAGCTGAGGTTTGAGGTGGGGTGTTTGCCGTTATACACAAGGAGTGCCTCCGGGGATTCAAAAAGAGATAAGAGCAGAACGTCTGCTGCGAATTCGGAGAGCTTAACCATAAACTCCACAATCTTGCAAGCTTCAAACACTAAGGCTCTAGAAGAGCATGTTCTGCATATGCAGCTTCGTCTGACGCCTTCTAGATGAAGGCGGACAAGCGGCAGATCAGTGACCATCAATCCTTCTTCCAGAGCAGGCAGCTTATTCGACACGGGAGGATCAGATATGCCGAGCATACGGAACAGAATGTTGGAAATCGCAACGTCGTGTGGAAACGGATAAGCTGCCAGCCTAGCGACTTCCTCGGGCAACTCGAAATAACCATCATAATCATCGACTTTTGATTTATGATGGTGCTCTGAGGAATGACCGAATCGATTGAGGTTCGATACTCGAAGCATTGTTACGATTTGCTTCATTGCATATGGAAGCGATTGGGTGACAGCTCTGTGTGCAGTCCCAAAATCGAAGTCAAATTGACGAAGAAGCAATTGGCCATAGGCCTCAATGCTGATCAATCCAGACCAAGCTTTTCCTGAGAGATCAGCAGTGATTAGATCAGAGGGGTTTCCCATGCTCCGGTGAATGGTAATCTCGAGGCTGGAACAGCCTTTGGTGTCCTTGATCGCAATGATAGTGACATCACTCTTTGGCTGCACAAGAATAGCTCTTCCATTGTCCTGATACGTGGACGGTGGAACGCCCAAGCACCATTGAGTAAAAGCCGCGACCCATGCTGTACAACCAGCTGTCTTCAGCATGATCGACGTAGCATTTCCCACTCTGCTTAACTGACGGAAGGCATCAACTAATCCTGCTATGCCTGCAGAATTTGGCACAAAATAATCGGCTTTCCAAAATGTCCGATCTTCAAGAGTTGTTGGGGCAGAGTCCACAAGAATCTTGGACCATCCGGAGACCATATCAGGGAACTTCATCGGAACACATTTATGTTCAATGCTTGCTAAAAGATCCTTTAAGTGCCGCGCCGGCGGCAGTAATGTCTTGTCGGCCGCCGAAATCCGTAGCATATGTGCTAAGGCTTCACCGGCATGATATGGGCTTCCAATCGATAGCAAGGCCGTTGCTAGAGCTATAAATTGAACACCTGCCAAGCTGCGTGCCAGTTGCGAAGCGCAGTCATCCTTGGAGTATCCAACCACGGCGCTGAGGAAACTGACTACCGCAGAAGTTGGGGTTTGGAGGCGAATTATTTGGGCTTCAACTTTCCGACAGGTCTCGGGACATATTGCCAGCGTCGCACCGAATCGTTCAGATGCTAATAAAGCGAGAGTCTGAACGTTGTCGCTAGTTGAGGCTTGTATCACACCTCGAGCAACAGATAAGCTTGAGTCAAGGGACCGACTTAGCTCCCATTGCAATTGAGGATTGCCCATTCTGTTGTCGAGGCCGCAAAAGCTCGGAACGGTTGATCGATCTTCCGCTGGAATGAGGAGTGATGCTTCAGAGCAGGCAAAGCGGAGGTTCTCAGCACGCCAAGGCTCTGTGAAAGTTGGAGATGGCTGCCTGTGGAGAGTCGAGCTAAGTGTACATTTGGTCGGGCGTGATAGCTCAAGGCTGAGCGTTCAGCTGTTGCTGCTTAGTAAGCTGCCACATGAACTTAAAGACGTCGCAAATAGTTTTGTATAATGTAATAAAAAGAGAAAGAAAACAAGCGAGCTTCTATAACTAGCTTTAAACTAAAAACATTTTTTAATCACTTCAGCCATATCCCTCTTTCCTCGCCTCGTCACTTGCTAGGAGAATCACGGCATCACGTGCTCTTAAATCACGTGACACAATGGGTAAATGGATGTTCGCTCGTCTCCTCACAATGAATCCATTTTTCTCCTCAACTACCTAGCTATATAAGTGTTTATCTCCCTCTTTAGATTCTAGATTATATTTCTCTTACTTTCTAGTATCCTCACTCGTATAAGCGCTTTTATAAACCAAATTAAGAGTATTTATTACCTTTCACTTATGCTGACCCAAACTTAAAGGAAGCCCTTCTAGTTAAAACAAAAAGATAATCCAAACTCCTCTTCCATTTCCATAATAAAGTACCAGCACCCCAGTGGATTCACTCACTCACTCACTCACTCCTCTATTTCATCATCTTTCCAAAACGCGGAACAAAATAAGCTGTGGTGTCAAATACAATATGTATTGTATACTTGATTCAACCCAATCCAAGCTAAAGCTTTCACATTCCACACCCCTTACCCATCTAATCTAATCAATCCCAACCCCCAAATAACGCCCTCCACCTCCAAGCCAAATCCCCGTCTATTCCACCCAATGCACGCTAAATCCACAACCCACACCACACCACACTTCAGATCCCATAATCCTATATACACCCCGTTCTCATCCGCCTGGTCTACAAACTACGGCCTACGCACCTGCTCCGTAACAGCTCTTCTCGGTCCCCTCACCGCAGCAGCAATAGGCAGCTCCCCCCTCTCCCTCGCACTATCCCTAGACACAGCCTGCGGACTCACGATGCCAGTCCGGGGATCGATTCTTCCTCCTTTCTCTTTCTCTTCCCCCTGCCCGAACCTCCTACTCCCCTCCCTTCCCTCCCCACCACTCTCCACCCTCTCATCCATCTCAATATCTTCCCAAATCCCAGAATTCGCTCCGGATGCCTCCGGAATGTCGGGCAAATCATCGACTCCAAAATCCCTCGTGCCCGCTTCCAGATCCGCGAGATCCGTACCCTCTTCCGCAGTCCCTAATTTACTCCGCCCTCTCGATCTACCGAAGAATCTGTTCCGGTGCGTTTTCTGACTCGAGGAGTTGGAGAGCACTTTCCCCATTGCGCTTTCTCTGCTTCCGCTCCTGGCAAGCGAAGCACCATCTTCGCTTTCTCGATTACGTGGTTGTGAAGATAGGGAAACGCGGCCAGGGCCAGGGGAGGGAGAGGTGGTGGTGATTTGCGGAGGGAGTTTAGGTTGGCGGTCTTCGTAGACGTCGCCGAAATCAGCACCGGATGAGATGGCTGACATTCCGAGGGAGAAATCGACTCGTTTGCCCATTGCGGACACGGATTCGCCGCGTTGGCGGAGGGAGGAGGAGCCGCGGTTGCGGAGGATGGAGGGTTGCGAGCGGAGGGGTTGGGTGGATGTGCTGGGGCCAGTTTCGGGGGCGACGAACGGTGGGTCGCGCGCGAGAGACCCGGAGCGAGGCCCAGGACCGGGGGAGAAGTGGTCATTGGAGGAAGGTTGTGCGTTAGGGTATGCGTTGTGCAAGAAGACAGGGAATTCCTCGGATTGCCCTGCGAGACGTTGTCTTGGACCTTCGATACCCAGTTCATGCATGGTCACCATCATGGCGCAGATGAACTTGTTTCGTCTCTGCAAACGCAAAAGTTCATTCTGCCAGTTGGACTTGTAGAAGAAGACGACGTTGAGGGTGATAGAGTAGGCTTCGTAGATGGTGGTCAGTTCGGTGAGGATGTTCTTTTGATATTCTCTGTTCTCGGAGCCGACGAATTCAAGTAGGCGGTTGCGCAACTCCTCGATTTGTTCGAGGGTTGTCCCGAATTTGACAGTGACGGGGACGGCTTCGGCAAGACCGCCGGAGCGACGTTGGTTAAGGATGAAGAGCGTGTTAAGGTAGGTGTTTGGTGCTTGGACTACGTGTCCTTCCATCTTCTTGAACTCTGTGTATAAGAGTGAGATCTCTTTGACGAAATAATCATCACCTTTCATCTGAGATCCAGTATTCCCGTAAATGGTGACACGATCCCCCACATCAAAGGGGTGTTTGACGAACACGAAGATGCATGACTGCAAGAATTCTTGGGCTGTTGCCGAGAACAGCCAAGAGAGAGCCAAAACCGTAGATCCGGCAGATGTCAGTACACCCGAAGCTGATGTTGAGATCAACGAGATGAAAACCAAGATCGTGATGACAGTCACGATAAACAAGAAAACATCATCCAACTTGGAGACAACAGAGTCGAGATCCTTCAATGATGCCGTGATAGCTTTACGTTCACGACCAATCTCGACACAAACAGCTTCCAGCTCTTCCATTGAAATGTCACCATTTAAATCCTTGTCGAACATTGTAAAAGCTGCATCTGCTTCATCATCGTTCTCAAATGCTGGCCGAAGATCATCCGCCAAGACAGTATCAGAGTCTTCATGAGCGAAAGTGCGATATAATCTGCGGGCGAGGACTTGAGAGCCGTTCGTTGAGTTTAATAATTGAAGAATGCTACATAATATTAGCCAAGTATCAAAAAAGGGACTAGGGTGCGTACACTTGATGGGGATGCGTGCTAGTCTTCACAGCTTGACCCGTGAAGTCTCCAGCGACTTTCCCTGCCACATCACCAACCTTATTAAACATCTGTCGAGCGTTCTTCTGCGCCTTATTAACATACGCCATTGGTGTCCTAGCTCCAGAACCGGGCCCACTCGGTTGGGCCTCAAATTCCGAATCCTCCATCTGGATCTTCTCCTTTGAGTACATATACAGCTTGACCAGGCTCGAAATCTGGAACTTGTTGACCTCAATTCGATCTGCATAAGTTCGAAGATGAAAGCTAATGGCAATGAGCTGAATGATGATCTTCTCGAAGAAATTCAAGCATGCTCCAACGAAGATCGACACGATGATCTTGTTTACGGTGTTTTCCCAGCCCCGTGTCGCTTTGTTACCATCCAAGTGGTGATTCTTCATTGTAGGGAGAAAGGAGATTTCGATCGCTAGCCACCAGAAGAACAAAGTTGCTGGCACTTCAAGAGCCTTGCCGAGATCTCTCCATTTCTTGCTGTTGTTGGTGAAGAGACTGGATATCAGACCCATGGGGTAAGGAATGGATTTCGCCAAAAGCTAGCATCGTTAGATTATGTTCGGATAGGGGTGGTGATAGCTTACTCTTCCAGCCCAAAGAGTCAACCAAACAATCTCTAACCATATTCCAAACCAAAGCAACTCCACGCCACCAACTGTTGATTGTGGAAACAACCAAATTCCAAACAAAAGCGGAATAAGTAATAACAAAGTAAGAGGCGTAATATACACAAACCACCTAACCAAAAAACTCGACTGGTGCACCTTCTTAAAGAACTTTGCAAGTTTCGTAGTAGGATTTGCTGGAGGTTGGTATATCTTCGTCTTCTCATGTATCGGTGTGGTCCCAACATCAAAGTCATCCGACGGCTCAGGATTGTTCCTCGACCTCGACCTGGCCATCATAGATCTCGATCTTCCCATCGAGCTTTCCTGGTTCGACCGCTCGGCACTCGACACTACTCTCTCCGCACGCAGCATCTCCAAGTCATCGTCCAGTCGACGAGACTGCTCTCGTTGAGCTGCTGGAGACATTGGAGCTCGACTGTCTTTCTCGATGTAATCTTGTCCTTGTGCATAGCTGGGATATACCCGCAGGTTGTTGTGGTCTGTGAGGTCGTCTAGCCCCTCTCCTTGCAGAGTTCCATCTTCGTCTGAGGAGCGGCGGTCGTGTTGGGGACGATTCGTGGGAGGGTCGGATTCGAAGGCAGGGAAGGAGTATTGATCTTTCTCGTAGACGGGCGATGACATAGTATTTGGGAATTGTTGGGGATGATCGAGGACGTGGAGGCAAGAGCTTTGATAACACCAGCGACGCGTCTGCAGACGTCGAAGGTGTCAAACGATTGTGAGTTGTGAACAAGCCAATTAATTGTATTTGAACTGCAACGGCAGCTGTACGAGCAGCGTAGAAAAGCTTCAGAACTGATCCCGTCGAAAGATAAGAAGGCTCGGGAGGGCCAGAGAGTCGTGTATGCTGAGATGAAAGGAAACGAATGTGATATCTATCCAGACGACAATTGGCACAATATGGTCAACGTTCGAAGTAGGCGTGAGTATGAAAAAGCAAGCTACTGGAGGGGCTGACAAAATGTATATCAAACTTTGGATCGCGGCTGGGAGGTGTGGTGTACGTCGGGTTCGGGGTTTGGCGCCAGAGTCGCAACGGACGCAAACACGAATTGAGCCATGCCAAGCTAAGATAGCTAGGCCTGCACCGGATCAGGGCGAGATCGGGAACGTATTACCGTATCTGTTGCAATTGGTTGGTGGTTGGGAGCATGGGAGTTTGGATGGGGCAGAATTGCGGCTGCGGGACTCGCCAAGAGAAAAGTGTGCCGGCGAGCGGTGGCGACGTCATCGCTGAATCTTCCGATGAATAACCTTAGCCAGCCAGCCTTAAGCGAGGAGTTCCGAGAGATCGAATTATGCAATTCTTCTCAAAAGTAATTCTTATGCAATTCCTCTACTCAATACTCTCCTGGTTTTCTTCTAGAATACATCTAGCTGCAGCTACTTTACTAGTATACCTCCTCTTGAAAAATTTACTTGCCTCTTGGATTTCTGTCTTTCTAAAAATAACATTTCCTTATCAGCAAAAGCCCCTGAACAGCCCTGCATATCCCGAGAGCAACAACAGCCGAACCGTCGAACGCCAATCGCTACAAAGCGCGGTGGATTCTCGCGCACCAGAGTCTTCCCTGTCTCTTGTCTCCCAGACCCACGACCGCTCTGGAACTTGGTGATCGCAATTGTGCACTGGTGGGTAACGCGTGGGGGATCGCTGCATGTTGTGGGTATATATATTATGGGTACCCCTTTATTCAAGGTAAGAGCGACGCGTGGAATCGTGATCGAGGATCGGCTCTTGATGCCTTGCTGGCATGTGAAAGGGATGGGGTAAGGTAAAAGTACCGGATGATTCGCTGGTTGGATTCCTTTCGCAAGGCGGGGACAAGATTTAGAAAGAGCATGTGGAAATGGATCTCGTTGCGAATTTTGAAGTGCTTGTTTCCATTGCCAAGCCCCAACTATTATTACCTCCTGTGCTTTCCCCGCGTTTTAATTTATGCTTCTCCTCG
>Ga0302325_10023848_pt1 | contig 12739 bp, 13 predicted proteins | sample Palsa_T0_2_FD_201948 | JGI IMG/M metagenome (GOLD analysis project Ga0302325, IMG submission 201948) | Peat permafrost microbial communities from Stordalen Mire near Abisko, Sweden - Palsa_T0_2 | ecosystem: Environmental > Terrestrial > Soil > Palsa > Peat permafrost | place: Sweden: Abisko... | reverse complement strand
GGCAAGATGGGAGCGTTCTGGGGAGGGTTGTGGGGACTGCTTTTTGATTCTGCACTCTTCGCGATCCCCGGCATTGGCCCCGTTCTATTAGCTGGTCCCATCGTCTCGTGGGTAGTGGCTATCCTGGAGGGGGCCGCGGTGTTTGGTGGATTGAGCGCAATCGGTGCTGGTTTGGTGAGTATCGGTATACCCCAAAATAGTGTCATCGAGTACGAGTCTGCTCTCAAGACAGACAAGTTTCTGCTGGTCGTGCATGGAACTCCGGGAGCGGTAGCTCGTGCGAAAGCAGTGATCTCGACGACACGATTCAAATCGTGTTGTCTGCACGATGAAGCCACTGCACTCGAATCGCATTCTGAGTCTCTTGCTCGGTCGACAGTTGGGGCAGCATAACCGCTTCCATCGTCTTTCGTTCCTGGCAGTTGGAGAGCAACCCGCTACATCAGAGTCAACCGCCAATGAGAATAACTTTCCTTATGAGGGCAGTCCGAATAAAGGCTTACAAACCGATTGTGGATGGCTAGGACGCTTGAGATGGCTGTAGAACATAGGTGGCGCAAAGAACATCCAAACCAACCACTCCTTGAATTTAGCGGTGTTTCCTTTGCAGACCAAGATCGGGTCATCCTGGATAACATCTCATTCAAGGTGAGCGGGGGCGAAACTCGGATTCTATTGGGGCGTAATGGAGCTGGGAAGAGCCTCATCATGAAATTAGCGAATGGGCTTCTCAAACCCGATGAAGGAATTGTCCGCGTGTTTGGCAAAGACCTTAACTGTCTTTGCGGAGAGGACTTATTTGCACTCAGACAGGATATTGGAATGGTATTTCAGGAAGGAGCTTTGTTCGATTCGCTCTCCGTTCGCGATAACGTCGCCTATCAACTAGAAGAGAATCATGTGTCCAAAGCTGAAATAGAAACTCGGGTGCTTGAAGTGTTGCGCTTCGTCGGTCTTGCCGGCACGATTAACACGTTTCCGCCTGAACTATCTGGTGGCATGCAACGTCGCGTGGCGGTGGCTCGCGCGCTGATAAGCAATCCGGAGTTGCTCCTGTATGACTCTCCTACGGGTGGACTTGATCCAGTCACGTCCGAAATGATCATCGAACTCGTCATCAAGCAAAGAGACGTGCACGGCTCCAGTTGCCTTTTGGTGACTGAGCGTCTTATAGATGCATTCACTTGCGCAACTCATTATTTTGATGAGAAGACAGAGAACTTGATGAAGCTGCCGGACGGCGAAGAAAACATCAACACAACGTTTCTCGTTCTCAATGAGAGGAAGATCTGTTTTGACGGTTCAACGTTCGATCTTGTTCGATCAAAGGATCGTTTCATCAGATCCTTTCTGGAATAGTCCCACCAGCGTGATGCCAAGAGATAACTAGAAATCACTCCGATCAGAGCATGCGTAGCGCCGGATGCGTAGCGCCGCCATCCGCACTTGGCGATCCCGATTGCGAATTGGATGGGCATTTGTGACCAGACCGTAAAGGGGGATGCTCATAGTGTCAGCACAGTCCATATTTCGATCGCCATCGGCGATCAGATCTGGAACCGATACCAGACACTTCACCAAAGAAGAAGAGAGACATTGATATGTTGAGATTAGCGAAAGATCTGAATGGTTTCACACTTGGAGCAATTGACGGCGAGATTGGAAAGGTCAAGGAGTTCTATTTTGACGACAAGACCTGGACGATTCGCTACCTCGTTGCAGATACAGGACACTGGCTTGCCGATCGGAGTGTTCTAATCTCGCCCTACGCATTGAGCGAGGTGCAAACAGCGGAAAAGCTCATTCGTGTCGAGTTGACAAAACTCCAAATCGAGAAAAGCCCAGCGATTGAAACCAACAAGCCAGTGTCGCGCCAATACGAACTGATGTATTACCCCTACTACGGTTTCCCGTCTTATTGGGGCGGTTCATCTTTGTGGGGTAATGCTGCCTATCCTCAAATGCTGGAACTTCCGCTTGGAGTGAAAGATGAGAGGGGTGCAGCCAGCAAGCACGAAGACGACGATCCTCATTTGCGAAGCTCTAAGGATGTAGACGGTCATTCGATTCAGGCTCTGGATGGTGATGTTGGCCATGTAGTGGACTTTGTGATCGATGACGAAAGCTGGGTCATCCGGTATCTAATCGTTGCTACTCGCAATTGGTTGCCAGGCAAGAAGGTCTTGATCGCAACACGGTCAGTCCAGCACATCAGTTGGGAAGAGTCGAAAGTCTACCTGCGCCTGAAGCGAGAGACGATCAAGAGTAGCCCTGAGTACAGCGAGGAATTGCTCCTCTCACGCGACTATGAGGCGAAGCTCCACAGGCACTATGATCTCGAAGAATATTGGCAGGAAGAACTCGCCAACACTCACACAAGATAGTTGAAGATGTTTGTTTTGAGGGCATTTGCTGATCAGCAGATGCCCTCGACCTTCAATCCGCCCAATTGTATAACCGCGCCTGTGCGATCTATATTACCTGGCCTTCATCGCCCCGACCGTGACGGGATTGGCCGATCCACTTCTGGCTTGCTCAGAACACCGGTAAGCCTCCTTGGAATGCTCCAAAGCCTGCCTTGAGAGTTCATGCGCTGTGAGGTGGTCGCCTTTTGCGTGAGCTACTGCCGCGGCCGAGTGGGCGTGTGATGTCAGATTGTGACTTTCAGCGATACGGTCGTATGTACTCTGCGTCAAGAGCCTGCTCCTTTGTTGCTTGTCCAACGGTATTTCCTTAAGGGTTTGAGAATGACAACGTCAAATTCAATTCTGCAATGGTCGCTTACGGTTATTTCGAATAGGGCGATTCAGACGCACCGAGTTTGACCAGACTTGCGCCGCATAGACATCGCGCGGAGAGTCCCCACTAGAAAGCATGTTTATGGACACAGGGACATGCCATGCATCGAGAAGGCGAACACCAGTGTCGAGTGCATAGGCAAGTTGCTCGTAGGTAAGATTTTTCAATGCCTTCTTGATCAACGCCGCATTTGTCCAATCAACTGGGGAGTCCATTCTTATTCCTTTCTCTTACGTTAATTGAGGCTGATCCAGTTCGATCCTATTGAGTCTGTCCTGCAGACAGCCAAGCCTGTTCCGTTGCAGCGCTGGAGATCAGTTCGCTTTTCTCCGAGTTTCCAACGCATTCGGTAACGCGACGGCTATATCGACTTTGGCCTCGCCTTATCTTAAGAGTGTGCCGTGATCCCAGCCGAAGCACCGAATGTCCATGAAGCCAACGATTGGAAACTCTTATAGCTACAATTCACGTCCGATTCAGATTTGTGAGGTTGCCAAATCCTCCACCGCAGTTTTCAAGGAGCACTATATGCACTGTCTAACGTCATACTTACACCTGGGTGATAGGCTATCTGTGCTCTTGGATACATACGAATATTGGAATTCAGGCAAGAATCAGGGTTAGTCGCTTGTGGCGCTGGACGGTAGGATAGCCGCATGAAAGCACGCAAAAAGTGAGGAACAGATGCCTGACACTCCCTCGAAGGAGAGCGTGCGAACCGTCACAGCCAGCACATTCAATTCACTGGTCCTCGAGGGCAAAGGACCAATCGTTGTGGAGTTTATGTCTTACGGCTGCTCCCATTGCAGGACGATAGCACCCCTCCTGGAGCAAGTGGCGAAGATGGTTGAGTCGAAAGAGCAGATATTCATGGTGAATGTAGCGGTAGATCAGGAGCTTGCAGAACAATACGAGATTCAGGGAACACCCACCTTCATCATGTTTCTCAACGGTCAGGGAATTGGAATGGTGGAAGGACTACAGCCCGACCTTTCCAGTGTCCTGGCTGCGGTTACTCAGCCATTCGAGTAGTCAGGCAGAGGGGTAGAGTCTTGCAAACAGAGAATCACACGAAGCCAATCCTGCTCTTTGACGATGAGTGTGGCGTTTGTCGTCACATCGCTTACGGGGTGCGTAAGCTGGCAAAGAATAAATCGGGTCAGAGTAGCATCTGTGATCGACCGATCGGCAATGATCCTGAGATGCTCCGCAAACTGAATCCTAACCTGGATATCTGGAATGCTTACGCCACGATTCATGTGGTGATGCCGGACGGTTCAATGAAGCTGGGTGGAGAGGCTGTCGCGGAGGTTCTACGAAGTTTGTCTGAAACCCGTTGGTTCACCTGGATATTTGCACTGAGCATCTTCGGATTCAGGCCATTCCAGGCAATGCTGAATCTGGCTTACGCCATCCTCGCAGATGTGCATCCAATCTTCGGCTGCGAGAGTTGTGGTTCACCAGTTGCCTGGGTGAGGCCGATCCGATGGATGATTGACAGTGCTGGTGCTGTGTTCGGGTTGCGTCGCAAATCGAGCGCGATCCCGCACTTCACAGTGCTTTCAACAAAGGCTCGCGCCACTTTCCCAGTATCACAATCGAAAGCTTCACGGCTGGTGTAGGTCGGCGAACATTATTCACTGCTGGAACAACGATTTCAGCGCAACGCTTGGCGAAGAAGGAATCATCGGCATGACGAACACTCGAATGAAAGCAGTTTTGATGTTGGGATACGGGAATGTTGATCGTCTGGTGTACGAAGATGCGCCCGTACCCCAGCCAGCTTCCGGGGACGTCCTGGTGAAAATGATAGCTGCGAGTATTAACCCGATCGACTGGAAGTTGCGGCGAGGAGACTTGAAGGACCGTATGCCTTTGACGTTCCCTGCAATTCTTGGCCGCGACCTCTCAGGCGAAATCGTTGCCTTGGGCGAAGGAGTGACAAGCTTCAAGGTCGGGGAGCGTGTCTTCGGCTTGGTAAATCATGCTTACGCCGAGTATGTTGTGTGCAAGCCTGACGACATCGCCCGGATCCCTGAGACCCTCGATATCGTCGACGCAGCTGCATTGCCTCTGGTGCTGTTAACCGGCTCCCAGGTGATTGAACTAGGCATGAGGCCTCTTGCAGGGGAAACGATTCTTGTGACGGGGGCGATTGGTGGAGTTGGTCGAACCGCGGTCTATGTGGCAAAGCAACACGGTGTTCATACGATTGCGGGTGTACGAGCGAGTCAGCGGAAAGAAGCCGAGCTTCTGGGGGCGGATAGGGTGATTGCTTTGGACAACGACAAAGAGATCGCCAGCCTACCGGAATTGGATGGAGTCGCAGACATGGTGGGCCATGAAACCATCGACCGGATTTTGCCTCACATCCGCAAGAACGGCACCCTGGCAACGGTGGTCGGCAGGCCATCATCCGCTGACGGTCGAGATTTGCGCGTTGTGGATGTCTGGGCCCATCCAGACTCAACTCGTTTGGAAGCCCTTGGTCGAGAAGTCGCTCGGGGATCTTTCTCCATTCCGATCGATAGGAAGTTCAAGCTATTGCAGATTCAGGAGGCGCAACAGTTGGCTGAAGGCGGTGGAGTCGGCAAAATCATACTTACGCCGTAGAAGTCTCTTGAGCGTTAAGACTTTTCAAGGACCGCATTATTCAGGAAAAGCAAAAAGAGCAAGAAGGCTTCCCCCTATTCGTCTTGCGCTGGATGGCCTGAAATGATCGGCAGCCCCATTCCTGCAAGTAGCCAGGAACACGCCAATCCGAATTGAGGTCAATGTCTCCCGATAAGCCGTCCATTAGTTCAAACACGTTGCAGGGATTTGTGCCACCCGAGTCGCAACTGCTTTCTCTGATGCGGGCGAATTGGCAGGCAGAGATAGAGGACTACACAACATATTCAGCACTGGCTGCGAAAGAGTTGAACCCAAAGCGACGCAATGCGTTAAGAGGGTTGGCTGCTGCTGAGAGTCATCACGCGGATCTTTGGGCGACAAGAATCCAAAGTCTCGGAAGCCCACCGTGCGTGTATAGCGGACCTTTGACTGGCCATGCGTCTGAATTTACAGAATCGGCGGGTGGGGTAGATTTCACACTCAGATCTCTGAAAATCAAGGAACGAAATGATATCGAGAGGTATCAGGAACAGTCTTCACTGCTTGAAGACGCACCGACGCTAGCCGTCCTCGGCGAGATTATCGCCGACGAGAATGAGCATTACAAAGTTCTCAGCAATTTGATCAGGTCCCGGCCTCCCATTCCGGACCTGACATCGAATGAAGCAAGTCGAGCGCTTGAGGTCTTATTAGCTGTCCGCCGACGCAACGATCCACAGGCGGCAAGTTGGTTCAGTGACGCTCTGTACGCAGCCAACGATGGACTCGGATCTATTTTTTGTGTGGTCTCAGGCGTCGCCGGGGCGACCTTAGGTAATAGCCACTTCATCTTGTTAGCGGGATTCGCCGGTATGGTTGGGAGTTCCCTCTCCACTGGAACAAGCGCGTATCTGGCGTCGAAAAGCGAGCGCGAAGTTTTCCAAGCGGGATTTGAAAGAGAACGAACCGCAGTGGAACAAAACGAAGCGGAGGCTCGGGAGGTGCTCACCCTCAGCTACCAAAGTAGAGGCCTGCCAGCGGACGTAGCAAGCAGGCTGGTCCATCTACTAGCCGAGGACAAGCAGCATTTGATCAAAGCGCTTGCCCGCGCGAGATTGAATATGACAGAAGAAGATTTGAGCGTCCCGTGGGTTTCAGTGATCTCGGGAACACTTGCAACGGCTCTGGGAGCATTTGTGCCAATTATTCCATTCTTCTTTATGGCCGGAGTTCCAGCTTTGATTACTGCAACGATCATCTCGCTTGCTGCACATTTCGCGGCTGGCGCAGCGAGGTCCATTATGACAATTCGACCATGGTGGAGCACTGGGCTGGAATTGACAGCTATCGGAGCGATTGAAGGTGCTATTACGTTTGGCATTGGGATGGCTCTCGGATATTTTGTAGGAGCACGTTAGGAATGAAATCTCCGGCGAGTGGCCGATCTTATTTTGAAACGCCTTTCCCAATGGTATTGTCCAATGCGCCGAGGGCCTTCTTCTACTCCTCGATTCAATTGTACCGATTGCTCAGAGCAGATAGACGTGCATCAACCGTGGTTCGCAAGTGCGCTTTTGCTTAGAGCTAAAGGGCACAGACTTGCAGACAACTCAATGTAATCGTTGGTCTATTGAGAAAAGTGTCCCTAGTTCCTCGCCATCTGCAGGAATTTCGGGCACGAGGTCATAGACATTGGCTGGAACTAGAAAAACCGAATTTGATCCTGCCCGCTATCTAGCAGCCGCAGGTGTCGCCCGAAAAGCCATCTCTGTCAAGGCGAAACACGTTTTCTTCTCTCAGGGCGGCCACGCGAACACCATTTTCTATCTGGAGTCCGGACGTGCAAAACTCACAGTCGTCTCTACGCGCGGGAAGGAAGCCACTGTCACGATGCTCTCTGCAGGTGACTTCATTGGAGAGGAATCGCTTGCGGGTGCATCCGGCCTCCGAATCGCGACGGCAATTGCGATGACATCCTGCACGGCGCTGAAGCTGGACCGGGCAGACATGGTACGGCTTCTGCACGAGAAGCACGAATTTTCCGATTTATTTTTGAAGTTTGTTCTGCTTCGAGGGGTCCGGACACAGGAAGATCTCATCGATCAGCTCTTTAACAATAGTGAGAAGCGTCTGGCGCGCACTCTCCTATTGATGGCGGAGTTCGGGAAACCTGGAGAGCCGGAAACGATGATTCCGCCAATTACCCAAGAGGCACTGGCAAACATGATCGGAACAACCAGATCTCGCGTAAGCCGCTTCATGAATCGCTTTCGGAAAATGGGATTCATCCACTACAACGGTCGAATCCATGTCCACAAATCATTATTGAATGTAGTTCTGCATGATCAACTACCTGAGCAGTCGGCCAAAAGGCCAGTCGTGCTTCGCTCCAAGCCCACGCCGACAGCGAGAAAGAAACGAACCAAGACAGCCGCCTAAGACAATGGATGCAAACCAGCCTTAGATGACCGGTCGCAGTCTGAGGCTTTTACTAACAAGGTGCCTGAAGATTGCTTCGCCCTGACCGACACTCTATCCCCGCTAGACATAAGAAAATCTCCAGATTCCCTGCTATTCGAATCTGACGATAAGGGTTATAGCCTTTGATTGATGATTGTCGAACGGACTCAGATGGGTCACTTTAGATCTGTGGCCCTTGCGAGTTGCCCAGATATGATAATCGTCAGAACCGTTCAATCGCTTGAACGTAAATTTTCCGCCCCGATCTGTAATGTATGAGAAAACGACCTTTGTCTCTTCGTCGTCGATCTGCACAACAGCTCTTCGCAGAGGCTCCCCGTGCTGGTCGGTTACATTCCCATTTACATCTCGCGTTGCACTTTGAGCCGGTAGAGACGAGCTGACTAAGGCCACGATAAATGTACAAGTACAAATCAGGACCGAGGGGTTCCATTTTGATGATTTTGGTGAAATCAAAGACCCTATCATTGAGATATCTTCGACCATTCTCTTTGAAACGCGGCGACGTATGGTAAGCCTGTCGCGAGGCAACTCGTGAAATTTGCATCGATGTGGTGAGTTCATCCTCTATTGCAGATATCAACCACCGGATGATGGAAGCGCCTTCATCCGGTGGCCACTCAAGTCGTCGACTGACGAGCACACTTGAAGCTTAATAGTTAACCTCAATGAGGTTGGTCACAGATGCCACACCCGGAGCCGCGAATGCTGCATATTCAGCATCCTCGCGCTCCGTCCATGAATGAACCTTCCCGCGCAAGGTTACGATATTGCCTACAGCTTCAACACTGATGTTGTCAGAGTCGATCTGGGCGTCTCGCTTGAGGGCATTCTCGATCTTGAGCTTTACCTCAACCGCCGTCGCCTTGGGAGTCAAGACAATCTCGTTCACAACATTCTTGACGCCGAGCAAGGACCGGACAACACGCTCAGCCTCGGCGCGCTGATACTGCCACTCTGCTGTCCCTGTAAGAGTGACCCAACCATTGGCGACCATCGCCTTGATCGTCTTAGGCGTTTGAAAATTCCACGTCAATTGATTTGAGGCAGCCAGAGCAATATCCTCGTCTGAACGCTTACTTTCAAATGGAAGATCTACAACGATTTCACTCGCGACTGCCGTGACATTGAAAACCCGAAGCGCAGCACGTTCCGCAGCCCACTTCTCGTAGAAACTTCCGACATGCCCGTCAAGCTCAACAACTCCCTTGTTCACTGAGACGCCGATCTTGTCTGCACAAACACTTGGTTCCCAACGCAGTTCCTGTTCAACATCATTCTTCAATTCATGTGTCGCTGTCATTCTTGGTCTACCTTTCACTGGGCCGTTCTTGGTGGTTGAACGTTCGTTTTCCCAAACCGCAGGATCATGGATAAAGGCTCTCATTCAGTGTGAGGTTAATCTGGTTCCTTCGACACACGGTCGGAATGCCTGACTCACCAGACAATCACCGATCCTTGATCGCTGATTCCCGACGTTCCTCGGCAAATTCTAAACGACCAAAAAGAAACAGGTTTGTACCTGAAAGAAGATGACGCCAAGCAGTGATCTCTAACGGCATACGTGATTTCAAGACGAACGGTCGCCGTATTCTCCGAAGCGTCCCTATGGGAAGGGCCGTTCAATTTAGGGCCACGGGAGTGTTTTTCTCCCAAGGAGGTGTGGCCGATTCAAGTTTCTTGCCCCTGAAGGGGCGAGCCAGACTTACGGTCGTTTCAAAGGCTGGAAGAGAAGCGACGATTACCCCAAATAGCGGTAGGAGCTTGCGTCGGCAAAGAATCCGTTGCGGGATTGGTCGGGCCAAGCGTCGCGACCGCGACTGCGATCACTAATTGCATAGCCCTAAAAAGCGATCGATTCGAAATGATTCGCGCGATTCATGAGGAGCACTCACTTTCAGATTTGTTTGTGGATGTTCTACTGGCACGCTATATCCATACCCTGGCAGATCTTGTTGTGCAGAAGTGCATCACTGTTGACTTGCGGCACTGAGTCTTAATAATGGCCACACCTGGCCACGAAGGCTTGAGCATAAGGGACCATATTTCTTGATTCGGAGAATGACACACTCACCAAGCGGAACGAATTCATATTGATTCTGAGAGGTGCCCAATGCCTGTAACGAACGTTCACATCCTAATAGTCGACGACGATCAACCTATTCGGTCGTCGCTGTCGCACATTTTCCAAAGTCTCGGATACTTTGTGCGCTCGGCCTCCGATGGATTCTCAGCTTTGCGCGAGATCAGATCACAGCTTCCTGACATATTGCTTTCTGACCTCGATATGGCCGGGATGTCCGGCTTTGAATTGCTATCAATCGTTCGGCGCAGATTCCCATCTATTCACGTGATCGCGATGAGCGGGATGTTTAGTGGCGATGGAGTGCATCCTGGTATCGCAGCTGATTCCTTCCACGAAAAGGCCACTTCGGTGCCACATTTGCTCAAGCTTGTGAAAGCGGGTGAACAGCCTACACGAACATTACCGTTCCACCGCGAAGACCCATCGACACCCATCTGGATACCGAAGAATGGCCACGATTCCTCCGGCGTAGCGTTCATCACTCTCACGTGTCCTGATTGTCTGAGAACTTTCGCTGAAGTTACCGCAGAGGACGGCGAGTATATGCATGAAGCCAAGTGCGTTCACTGCACGACCCGGATTCGGTATGCAGTTGTGCCGCAACCGGGGGCTGCATTTTCGATCCCCTACTAAGAGTCGAGGTAACGTTGGATTGCCACGACGAGACTCATATTAGATAGGCCCAGAGACAACTGCCGTCCTATACTGCTCTCCAATCCCTGCGTTCCTCTGCCGGCAAGTCTTCAGGCTCATTCCTCGGTCCCTCATAATTGCGGGGATCTTTGGTTGGATCGCTCTCTACAGGGACGACTTTCCGTTTGGATTTGAAAGCGTCTTCGAGATCAACGCTTCCAGAATTCAAGCTCCAGACTTCCACCCGGTGGCTGAATGGGTAGGCTGCCATTTTGGTAAGTGTGAGCAGCAGATCTGGGGCGGATATTCGCCGATCCACCGCATCGTCATATAAAGGATCATCCAGCACGACTTGGGCCGCTCCGATGATCAGGACTCGAGCCAGAGGCCACTGTCGACGTACATCTTCAGCTGCTCCGCGAAGGCCCAATGGACCGAGGCTATCGCTCAATACCGCCAAATGTATTGCTGCGAATCGCAAATCGAAGATTTGTTTCCGAGTGCTGGCCGTCGCGACATGGTATCCGGAGTCTGACAGCAAGAGGGTCCGCGTCGAAAGTGAGTCTGCGTGAGCCTCGGACAGAAGCAGACTGGCCCTGAGGGGGCGGTTGGGAACAATTGCTAGTTTCCCAAGAACGTTCGGGAGCTGATGGTCCATCTTCAGCAGTTGAGATGTATTTGGCATAGTTACGACCTTCGTCAGATAGCTTACGAACTCGCTTCATATTCCTCCTCGACGACGACACAAAGATGTGTCCTTTAGACCACTGTTTCGGCCAGACACCGCGAGGAAGAAAACTTGAGAGCTAGTGACAGTGATTTCAAGCAACCAGGTCCCGGACTCTCATCCAGGTTGGGTGTCGAGCGACGTATCCGATTGCTCAGAATATATCCCTGCCGGGTGGAACTCTGGTGTAGAAGTCAACGGAGCAAGACTGTGGTGAGTTGTCGAACTGGTCTTGCCTCAATCACTTTTCGCTGCTCAATGAACTGTGATCCAAAGCAGTCAAGTGGCCGCAGCCAATTCACCTCAAGTAGACCGGAGTCGTAAATGTCGATAATGGATTCAGTTGTTGCAACGTTTGACACTCATGAGCAAGCAGAGCATGCCATCAAGGAACTCCAGGAAGATGGCATTGATATGAAGAGCCTTTCTATCGCTGGCAAGAACACACACACCGACGAACATGTTGTTGGTTACTACAATGCTGGAGACCGGGTTAGATTCTGGGGCAAAGAAGGAGCTTTCTGGGGTGGGATCTGGGGACTTCTCTTTGGATCGGCGGCATTCGCCATTCCCGGAATCGGCCCCATCCTCGCCGCGGGTCCGTTGGTCGCATGGATTGTGGCCGGCCTTGAAGGTGCCGTAGTGGTGGGTGGCGTAAGCGCACTCGGAGCCGGACTGATGAGCATCGGAATCCCAAAAGACAGCGTCATCAAGTATGAGACGGCATTGACAACAGACAAGTACTTGCTTGTTGTTCATGGAACTCCGGAGGAAGTGGAAAAGGCGAAGAATATCATCGCGGATACTACTCACTCTTCGTACACCGTGCATCATGAACCGGTCCTCGCTGGACAAAGCCACTACGGCAACTACTAAGGTTGAGTGTTGCGTCAACCGTGGTCTCTGAAGAGGCAGCACTGTCTAGGCTGCTGCCTAAGTCGGCAATTGAAGCAAGAGCTACATCGTTCGTCCTTTCCCTTGCTTGCACGGGGTACTTTCTCGGCAGCCACGTGATCCTGACCGAAACGGAGTTATTGCCCATGAATTTGGAAGAACTGAAGTCTACTGCCAAGGCCCTGGTCGCCGACGATAAAGGCCTACTTGCAATGGACGAGAGTACGCCTACGTGTAACAAGCGCTTCGCCGATGCCGGAATACCGCAGACAATAGAGGCACGGTCCGCATACCGCGAGTGGATCGTTGCAACTCCGGGCCTCAGCGATTCGATTAGCGGCGTGATCCTCTATGACGAGACGATTCGACTGACAGTGTCGGGCGGAAGATCGTTTGTGCGACTGGTCACAGACGCAGGAATTATCCCTGGGATCAAGGTTGATCTTGGAGCCAAGCCATTAGCAGGTCACTTCGGCGAGAGAGTTACAGAAGGACTGGATGGACTGAGAGAACGTCTCAATGAATAT
>Ga0302325_10023847_pt1 | contig 12739 bp, 12 predicted proteins | sample Palsa_T0_2_FD_201948 | JGI IMG/M metagenome (GOLD analysis project Ga0302325, IMG submission 201948) | Peat permafrost microbial communities from Stordalen Mire near Abisko, Sweden - Palsa_T0_2 | ecosystem: Environmental > Terrestrial > Soil > Palsa > Peat permafrost | place: Sweden: Abisko... | reverse complement strand
CCACGGTTCATCGGCGCGCAATAACAAGCTCAGCGACAGGCCGGTGATGAGCGGCGACCGCAAATCGATATTCGGCAGACCAAACAGCCGCGAGCAAACAACCTGCGTAACGAGCGCGCTTGCAATGGCAAGAGCGGCGTAAAGCGGCCTGGCGCCGAAATCGATCCAGAAAAAGTTGATCAGCAACAAAGACGACAGCGCCACGATCTGAAAGTGACGGGCGTCGGACCACCAGCGTCGCATGAGCGATTTTCCTCGCGGACCCGGTTCCGCTCATGCTGTGGAACCGGGACGCCGCCGTGGCCGACCAGTGGCCGGATTCAGGCGACAGGATTATTTCTTGGTCATGATCATGGCGGCGGCCTTACGGCGTTTTAATGCTGGCGACGGAGCCCGGCGGAATTGCTAACTCTTCCAGAGGTCGCGGAATCGCGTGGCGACCAGTTCGTCATAAGCCAGCGGCTTCGATAGCAGCCCGTTGGCCATCGCGAATGTGTTGATCCCCTCGACGGCTTCCGCCGAAATCGTCGCGTCATAGAACGGCGCATCGCGCGCAATCAGGCCGGCGATTAACGGCGCTTCCTCGGGGCCGAACAGGCGCTCGCCAACCGCAGTGGCAAGCGACGGATCGGCCTTGAGCGCTTTCTGGGCTTTGACAATGGCGCGCACCGCGCCGGCGGCGACCTGCGGTTGCTCTTCGATCAGGCGGTCGGTCGTCGTCAAAGCAGGAAAGTTGTAGAACCGCGCGCCCGGCGGCCCATCGCCGCGGCGCAGATCGAGATGCACCTTGGCAACACCGAGCTTCTCGCCCACTGCGAGCCGCATCCCGTTGCCCCAGTAAGCATCGGCAATGTTTTGGTCGAGCGCCATGACGCCGACGCGAGCCTTGAGGTGCTCGTCCGGCGTTACCGGCAGCGGCACGATGCTGACATTGTCGCGCGCCAGATCGATTCCAGCTTCACGCAGCATGTGGCGCAGTCCGGTCTCCGGAAACGCCGTCGACGACGAGATGCGCATGCCTTTGAGCGCATTCAGGTCGCCACGCTTGACCGGCAGATCAGCGCGGACGGCGAGGAACCAGTAAGAATACTGCGCCAGCGCCGCCAGCAGCTTTACGCCTTGCCAACCGGGAAATGCCCGCGTTGCGGCATAGGCGGGACCGCCGAGGAAATGAACTTCCCCGTCGCGCAAACGCTCCGGGCCGTTGAGCGCACCATAGGCGCGCTCAACCTCGATATCGATACCCTCTTCCTTGAAGAAGCCCAGTTCGACTGCCGCCGTTGCGACGAAATACGAAGGTGAATCAAGGTCCGCAACAATCAATCGCAACACGCAAAACGCTCCATTCCAGTGGCGCTACTATTTTTGATTCAGCGCCTGTTTGCGCCACAACGCCCACGGCCGCGCCGAGGCGCGCAGCATGGCGTCATTTGCGGTTAGAGCTTCCGCCTTGGACATGAAGTTAATCGGCCCGCCGATGGTGATCGCCGCGAGCTGCTGACGGGCATTGATCTCGGTGTAGTAGGCGCGGAAGACAGCGTTGGGCAGCGACGGCCCGACCACGCTGTCGCCATGGCCGCGCATCAACACCACCGCAGCATCCTTGCCGAGCTTCTTGGCCAGGTCCTTGCCAAGGCTGGGCGTCAGGATCATCAGGTCGGTGCCGTCACCGACGCTTTTGCGAATCTCGAACAAAGGCACGCCGAGGCCGAGAAACCCGGCGTTGTGCAGGAGCGGCTGCAGCTTTGCGCGCGTCACCGTAAACGGCACGACAGTCGGCGAATGGCTGTGCACCACCGCATTGACGTCCAGCCTTGCCTTGTAAATTTCGCCATGGATGAAGCGCTCACGATACAGCAGCTTGCCTTCATCCTTTGGATCGACGGTCTGGCTGTCGAGATCGAGCACCAGAATGTCGGCGGCGGTCACCGATTCCGGCGCGATGGAGCGCGACATCACATAGCGATGCGGGTTGCGCGGATCGCGCACGCTCACGTGCCCGAACGCATCGAGCACACCGAGCCGCGCCAGCGTGCGGTTGGCAGCGACGAGGTCATCAATGAATGAACGATCGAGCGAGCGCTCGCGGCGGCGGGAAACCATGCACGAATCATAACGGTTTTTGCCGCGGCCCGAAAGTATGCCCAGAGCATGATCCGGAAAAGTGGACTTTCGGTTTTCCGAAAAGATTATGCTCCAACTATAAAGCTAGATCCTGATCCGATTCAGCTTGATCGGATCTGGATCTAGCCGTGCCGGATCTTGAGCGCCAGAATGATCGCCGTCATGGCAAAGGTCACGATACTCGAACCGATCAGCGGTCCATCGACGATGGCGAGCCCGTAAACCAGCCAAAGCAATACGCCGATGACGCACAGCATCGTCCCCGGAAGCGAGATCGCGCGGGTGTCGCGATCGCGAATGATCTTCACCGCCTGCGGCACCCAACACACTGTCGTGAGCACGGCGCCGGACGCGCCAACCGCATCGACAAGCGCAGAAGCCATCGCCGCTTTCTCCTCGCGAATCGGACGGATATTGGCAACAACTCGATGTGAAATTGATGACGGCGTTTCACTTGGGACATGCAGCAGTGCCGCCGATTTGAAATTCCTGCACCGGTTGCCGCTAGCTCGCTCAGGAATTTCAAATCGAAAAGCGGCACTGCAACCATAAAGCTGCTAGTACCCTTTTTGTTTTCGATGTTCGTGTCAGAGGTGCCGCGACGTATCACGAACATCGAAAACGGGCACTAGTGTCATCGGATCGTCACGCCTGAATCGTAGAATCATCAAGACGTTGCACAGATGCGCCGGGGGTCGCGGCCGTGGTATGATCAACGTGTCCGACCACACGGCAAGAGTTTTTGACAGCGACCTGATCAAGGTCACTCAGCTGGTCGCCGAGATGGGCGGCCTCGCCCAAAAGCAGGTCACCGACGCGATCGATGCGCTGGCGCGCCAGGATCCGGCTCTGGCGCGGCGGATCATCGAACTCGATTCCTCGATCGATCGTTTGCAGCGGCAGATCGAGGAAAAAGCGGTCGCAACCATCGCGCTGCGTCAGCCATTGGCGATCGATTTACGGGCGCTCATCGCAATGCTGCGCATTGCCAATGATCTCGAACGTATCGGTGACCTCGCGAAGAATATCGGCAAGCGTGTCATAGCCGTAAGCGGCGAAAATTCGCAGCGCACGCTGATCCGCGGGCTGCGCCACATGGCGGATTTGGTCGGTTCCCAGCTCGCCGTGGTGCTCGACAGCTTCGTGGACCGTAATCCCCTTAAAGCTTTGCGGGTTTGGCAGGGTGATAAGGAAGTCGACGCCCTCTACGTCTCGCTGTTCCGGGAACTCATCACCTACACGATGGAAGATCCGGGAACTATTTCGCTCTGCATCCACTACCTGTTCTGCGCCAAGAACATCGAGCGCATCGGCGACCATGCCACCAATATCGCCGAGGCCGTTCACTACATGGTGGAAGGCCGAGCCATAGCCGGCGAACGGCCAAAGGGCGATAACGCGACCATCATCAACGAATCCTGGATCGGCGCGGACACAGTTCCCGCCTGAGCCTCCTTCGCCTGCCTGCGTTAACGGCTCGTTAGGGTTAACGGCCTATTGCTGGCCAAACCTGCGGCTCACCTCGCGGCGCATAGGATGCATTCGATCAAGCCCCGCTCTGCGCGCCTTCTCGCTTCAGTATCGCTCGTTGCCGCAATCGCCGCTGCAACGGCGGGTTGCCAGACCACGCAGACCGCGACCTCGACCGACACGACCGGCTCGTTGCCGGTCGCCGCGCCCGTCGATCGCAGCGAGGCCAGCTGGCGGAGCGACCTCGACACCTACAGCGCGCAATACCACGCCGATCCGACGAAGGTTAACGTGGCCTTGCACTACGCTCAGGCGCTGCGTGCAACCGGGCAGCGCGCGCAGGCGGTGGCTGTGCTTGAACGGCTGTCGATGGAAAACCCGAACGACAAGACCGTGCTCGGAGAATATGGACGGGCGCTGGCCGAAGCCGGCTCTTACGAGCAGGCCCTCGAAGTACTCGGAAAGGCACACTCCCCCGATCAGCCCGATTGGCGCATCCTCTCTGCGCAAGGCGCAGTGCTCGACCAGATGGGCCGGCACGAAGAAGCGCAACGCTATTATCAAACTGCACTGAAGATCGTTCCAGACGAACCGTCGGTGTTATCCAATCTCGGCCTGTCTTACGCACTGTCCCGAAACCTGCCGAACGCCGAGGCGACGCTGCGTCGCGCCGAAGCGCGCAGCCCGGTCGATCCCCGGGTGCGGCAAAATCTCGCCCTCGTCGTCGGGCTTCAAGGCCGGTTCGCCGAAGCGGAGCAGATTGCCTCAGCCGATCTGCCGCCGGCTGAAGCAGCCGCCAATGTCGCCTATTTGCGGCAGATGCTGGCGCGCCAGAGCGACGCGCCAAAGTCGAAGACATCGGCGCGCTCGTCCAGCGGATCGAACTAAACCCCAAGTTTCGTACTGCGCGAAGTGAAGTCGATTTAGTGTAACGCCATGACCTTGATCGCCGCCGGGCCCAAAATCACGACAAACAAGACCGGCAGGAAGAACACAATCATTGGCACGGTGAGCTTTGGCGGTAAGCCGGCAGCCTTCTTCTCGGCTTCCGACATGCGCATGTCGCGATTTTCCTGCGCCAACACACGCAACGTTGTCCCGAGCGGCGTGCCGTAACGCTCGGACTGCTGCAAGGCGATACCGACTGCCTTGACCCCGTCGAGGCCGGTTCGTTGCACCAGGTTTTCGTAGGCCTGGCGGCGATCGGGCAAATAGGACAATTCCGCGGTGGTCAGCGTGAATTCCTCGGCGAGCGCAACAGACTGCGTGCCAATTTCCTCGCTGACCTTACGGAATGCGGCCTCGATCGACATGCCGGACTCAACGCAGATCAGCAACAGATCGAGCGCATCGGGAAACGCCCGCTTGATCGACACCTGCCGTCTCTGAATCTTGTTCTTCAGAAACAGGTTCGGGCTGTACATGCCGAAATAGGCGCAGCCGATGCACATGGCGAACTTGAGCATCGGCGGATAATCGAGATCGATCACGACAAAAATGTAGAACAGCGAGCCAAAAAACATGATGATCGGCATCGCCATCCGAAAGAACAGATACGTGATGTAGGGGGCCTGACCGCGAAAGCCGGCCTGCATCAGCATCGAGCGCGCCTGGTCTTGGCCCACCCATTTGCCGAGGTTGAAGTTGTCAACCACTGTCTTCATGTATTGCTTCGGCGATTGCCGCAGCGCCACCTTGCTGCTTTGCTGTGCCATCCGCTCGCGCTCGCGCTGACGGATTTGCTCTCGCTCCAGCGCGACCGCTTTCATTCGCTTGTCCAGCGTGTCGGTCGTCAGAAGCGGCATCGCCAGCGTAAGCACGGTCGCGCCCGCCGCAATCGCGGCAAAAAACATGAAAAGAATTCTCGGATCGGTCGCCTGCGAAAGGAAGAATTCAAGCATGACGCACCCTTAGAAATCGAAGTTGATCATCTTCTTCATCACGAAGATGCCGATCGACATCCAGGTCGCACAGCAGGCAAGCATGACGCGGCCGAGCGACGCGGTCCAAAGCAGCTCGATGTAAGCCGGGCTGGTAAGCCAGACCAGCGTCATCACCGCAGGCGGAAGACAGCCGATGATCGCGGCGGAGGCCTTCGCTTCCATCGACATCGCCTGGATCTTGGCTTTCATTTTCTTGCGGTCGCGGAGAACCTTCGAAAGATTGCCAAGCGTCTCGGACAAATTGCCGCCGGCGCGTTGCTGAATCGAAATCACGATGCCGAAGAAGTTCGCTTCAGCGACCGGCATACGCTCGTAGAGCTTCTGGCAGGCATCACCAAGCGGAATGCCTACCGTCTGGGTCTGGATGATGGCCCGAAACTCACTGCGGATAGGTTCCTCGGCCTCGTTTGCGATCAGCTTGAGGCTGTCGAGAAGCGGCAGGCCGGCCTTGATGCCGCGTACGATGACGTCGACGGCATCCGGGAGATTATAAAGGAATTTTGATTCGCGACGCTTCTTGAGGAACGAGAGCAGCCAACGCGGTATCCCGAAAGCACCGGCAAAGGCAAAGCCCAGGCCCGGGAGCAAGCCCAGCCCGAGGAAAATCGCCAGCACAAAGGCGACAAGCCCGAGGGCACCCGAGATGACGAAGAATTTCTGCTTCGACCAGGTTAGGCCAGCCTGCTCGATGCGAATGGGCAGCGGTACACGCTTTCTCTGCTTTGACCGCGCTTCAATTTCTTTGAGAGTTCCCTCTATGTCGCGGCGCGCCTTTGGCGCGGCGGAACGTGTTTGCCGCTTCATCGGGTCAGTGCGCGCCACGTTCGCTACGCGGCGCTCCGCTTTTCGCTCCCCGGAGAGGATCGGATAGACGAAAACCCAGAGCACGCCGCCGAACGCGACCGCAACCAGAAAAAATAACCCGTAATTAGGCATCGCACTAACCCCGGACCTGTTCTTCCACCGCACCGGCGGCATCGAGCGCAGCGGCGAGCCGCATTTCCTCGCCGTAATAGCGAGCACGCTCCCAGAATTTCGGACGGCCGATGCCGGTCGACCTATGCCGGCCGATAAGATTGCCGTTGGCGTCTTCACCCAGGATTTCGTAGGTGAAGATGTCCTGGGTGATGATGACGTCGCCTTCCATGCCCATCACTTCGGTGATGTGGGTGATGCGGCGGGAACCGTCGCGCAAACGGGCGGCCTGGACGACGACATCGACCGCGGCACAAATCATTTCGCGAATGGTGCGCGAAGGCAGCGCATAACCGCCCATGGTGATCATGGCTTCCAGACGTGAAAGCCCTTCGCGCGGCGTATTCGCGTGCAGCGTTCCCATCGAGCCGTCGTGGCCGGTATTCATCGCCTGCAAAAGATCGAAAGCTTCCTGGCCGCGCACCTCGCCGACGATGATGCGTTCTGGCCGCATACGAAGGCAGTTGCGCACCAGATCGCGCATCGTGACCTGCCCCTCGCCTTCGAGGTTCGGCGGCCGGGTTTCGAGCCGAACTACGTGCGGTTGCTGCAATTGCAGTTCGGCGGCGTCCTCGCAGGTAATGATACGCTCGTCGTCGTCGATGAACTGCGTAAGGCAATTGAGCAGCGTGGTTTTTCCTGAACCGGTACCACCAGAGATCAGGGAGTTGACGCGGCAACGGCCGATAATTTTGAGAATTTCTGCGCCTTCCGGCGAAATCGAGCCGTACCGGACAAGCTGTTCGAGAGTGAGCTTGTCTTTCTTGAATTTGCGGATGGTGAGCGCGGGCCCATCGATTGCCAGCGGCGCGACGATGGCGTTGACGCGCGAGCCGTCCGGCAAGCGCGCATCGCAGATCGGCGACGATTCATCGACCCGGCGGCCCACCTGGCTGACGATACGCTGGCAGATATTCAAGAGCTGCTGGTTGTCGCGGAAGCGAATTCCGGTCTTCTGAATCTTGCCGTTGACCTCGATGTAGACAGTACCTGAGCCGTTCACCATGATATCCGCGATGTCGTCGCGGGCGAGCAGCGGCTCGAGCGGACCATAGCCGAGCACATCGTTGCAGATGTCGTCGAGCAGGTCTTCCTGCTCGGAGATCGACATCACGATATTCTTGATCGCAATGATCTCGTTGACGATGTCGCGAATTTCTTCGCGCGCGGAATCGGCGTCGAGCTTGGCCAACTGCGCAAGGTCGATGGCCTCGATCAGCGCACCGAAGATCGTGCCCTTGGTCTCGTAATAGGATTCCGAGCGACGCGAATCGACCGCGGTTGGCATCGCCGGCGGCGGTTTCGGCGGGCCGCCGACATTCGGCTTGCTGGTCGGCGCCCCAATGATCGGCGCGCCAAGACCCGCCGAGGGAAACGGCGTGAGTCCGGGATCGCTCCGCTTCGGCGCCGGTCCCGGCGGAGCCGCCGCCGGAGCTGGTACAGGCGTGGTTGCGGCGGGAGGAGCGGCCGGACGCGGCGCGGCAGGTGCTGCCGCCGCGGGCCGCTCCTGAACCATCGTGCCGGCATTTTCACCGGTAGGACGCTTGCCAAACACTTTACTCTACTCCGACACTCTTTACGCTTGTCGCCGCAATCTATCGAGCAGTGGCGACAACAAACTGGAACGTTGCTTCTTGGTATCGTTGCGGCCGGTCAATTGATGGGCCAACTGCTTGAAAATCTCGGCGGTGCGGTGACCCGACGAAATCTCGGCGATCATCTGCCCGTTATTGGCGGCTGCGCCGAATATCTGCGGTTCGAACGGAATGACCGCGACCGGTTCATCTTCAAGAGCCTTGGCGAAGTCGGCGGCCTTGATTTCCGGGCGCTTCGGTACTCCGACCTGATTGAGACAGTATCGGGGCAAATGATCGTTGGGTCGTGCCCCTTTCAGAAAATCGTGCAAATTTTTGGCGTTGCGAAGATTCGCAAGATCCGGCGCGGCGACAATAAGGATGTCGTCGGCCCCGATCAGCGCCTGCTTGCTCCAGCCGGTCCACTGGTGCGGCACATCGAGCATGACGCACGGCACGGTAGCGCGGAGTGAATCAAAGATGGAATCGAAGGCATCGGCGCCGAAATCATAGATGCGGTCGAGCGTGGCTGGCGCTGCCAGCAAGCTCAGATGATCGGTGCACTTCGCGAGCAATCTGTCGACGTAGGCGGTATCGACGCGATCCGGAGAAAAGACCGCTTCGGCGATGCCTTGCGGCGGGTCCTGATTGAAATCGAGACCGGCAGTACCGAAGGCCAGATCGAGATCGGCCACGACTGTGTCGAGCGCAATGTCATGCGAAACGGAAAATGCGATATTGTGCGCGATCGTCGACGCGCCGACGCCGCCTTTTGCACCGACCACGGCGACAATGCGTCCCACAGGCTTGGCGTCGGGCGCCGAGAATAGTCCACACACCGCGCGAACGACCTGCAACGTGCCGACTGGCGCGATCAGGTAGTCGCTGACGCCGCGCTTCACCAACTCGCGGTAAAGCGAGACGTCGTTCATCCGCCCGATTACGACGACCCGAGTGCCGGCATCGCAATAATTTGCAAGCTGATCGAGCCCTTCGAGGATTTCCTCGTCACTATGCTCGGACTCCAGAATGATGACGTTGGGTGTTGGCGAGCTTTGATAGGCTTCGACCGCGGCCGTCAGGCCGCCCATCTGAATACGCAGATGCGCCTTGGCCATCCGCCGATCTTCTCCGGCCGCCTGAATCGACGCTGCGGTTTCGACCGTCTCGCAAAACGCCTGAACGGAAACGCGTGGCGCCGGCGCGATGTGATCACCGCCGCCACTGACTTCCGCTCCTGCGTAACCTTCGCTCATGCCTTGCTAGCTTTCATCACGGCCGATGTTACTGACCAAAGTCGCTAATCTTTGAATTGGTATTGGCGTAAGCCGTCCCCGTCGGTTGACCTTCACGGTACTTTTCGACGACCTGGGTCCGCCGCATCGTGTAAGCGGGCGTCTCACTGCGCGGCTGCACCAGATCCTCCGGATTCTCGACCATGGCGGCCAGATTGTGCTGCTGGGCGCAGCCGAAGTTCCAATAATCCTTGTTTTCGAAGTATTCGCGGTCCATCGTCGGCCCGATATCCTTAGGCCACATTCCGCACGGGCCGGCTTGGGCCGTGACTTTCGGATAGGTGATGCGGACTGTCGCGAAGCTGCGAGCGCCGGCCTGATAGGTGCGGACCATGACACTTTGCGACGGCACACCGGTGGCTGCGAGGATCGACTGGATTTCGTGCAACGCGCCCGCCGACGCCTGCTCGTTGACCGTACCGGTCGGCAGATCAATCAGCACGCCACCGGTTGCTTCAGTCTTCCAGGTCTGCCCAAACGCCAGCACCTCGGCACGCTGCGACGGTGTCACCGATGCGCGATTGGCGCCGATGAAGAGCTGGAAGGTGTGATCCGCCTCGGTCACCGTAATCGGATGCCGCTGCCGATAGTCAAATGGAGCATCCGGCACGCCGGCGATCTGCTGCTGATCGGTCTGGCACCCACAAACCAGAAGGCCGTATCCGGCAACGATTGCGGCACGCAACGCCATCGCCGCGTTGCCGCGGCGGGAGTTGATCAGGCTACGAATAAAATCCATCGATCGTCTCCTGGCGCCATCTCAATCGAGAATGAATCCGAGTTTGCCGTTGTAACTGTCCGGCGGCGGCGTTGCCGGTCCGCCGACGCCGTAAATGCGATTAAGCTTGCCGAGTAGCACCTGTGACGGGTCGCTGGGGTCGGCGAAGCCGTCGTCGGGCCGCGCCAGGTCCTTGGTTGCCACTGCCCGCACCACATAGGGCGTTACCAGGATCATCAGTTCGGTGCGCTGATTGACGTAGTCGTTGCTCTTGAACAACGGCCCCAAAACGGGAAGTTCCGCCAATCCAGGCAGACCGTTGATGCTGTGCTTGGTCTGATCCTGGATCATGCCCGCCATTGCCAGCGAGCCGCCGGACGGAATTTCAACCGTGGTATCGGCGCGACGGGTGCGGATCGACGGAATCACCGCCGTGTTGTTCGTGCCAGGCTCCGTGATCGTCAGCGAATTCTGGCTCGACAAGTCCGACACCTCGGTCACGACCTTTAAGCTGATGCGGCCTTCGCTGAGCACGACCGGCGTGAAGTTCAGGCTGACGCCGAATTTCTTGAAGTCGATCGACGGCTGACAGGTCGACGGGCCACCGCCGGTTGGAGTCGAACAGGAGAAGCCGTTGAGCACTGGAAACTCGCCGCCCGCCATGAATGTCGCGGTCTCACCGGAAATCGCAGTCAAGCTCGGTTCCGCAAGCGTATGAATGACGCCAGCCTGTTCCATCGCCTGCAATGTCGCACTGACCGACTTGACGGTGCCGGTGATGCCGGAACCGGTCAGGGATTGTCCGTACGACGAGAACGGGTTGGTGTTGTTGAAATTGACGACGTTGGAACCGTAACCGAGCGAGCCGGAAAAATTGATGCCAAGCTGCTTGACCACGTCGCGCTCAATCTCGGAGACGCTGACCTTGAGCATGATCTGATCGCGGCTCCGAACGATGATGTCGTTGACGATCTTGTCATTGCCGCCGCCTGCTGCACCACCGCCGCCGCCGCCAGACGCGGCGGCGTCGCCGCCGCTGTCGGCGAGACGAGTAGCAATGTCATAAGCTTGCTGCGCCTCGGCCTGACTCGGCACCATGCCCGAAAGAATGATGCCGTCGCCGATGCCTTCGACTCTGATATCGGCGTCCGGCAGCACTTGCTTCAGCGCGGTACGAATGCCGTTGAGATTGCGCGTTACCGCGAGATCCAAGCTCGCCAGTTGCCTGCCCTGAGCATCGAAAAAGAAAATATTGGTCTGGCCCTGCTTGATGCCGATGATGTAGGCGCGCCGCGCCGAACGAATGACCGCGTTTGCTATCTTTGGATCCGCGATCAGAACGTCCTTAATGTCGCGCGGGAAATCCACCACCATGGATTTGCTGACACCGAGCGCGATAGAGCGTGCGCTAATTTCGGTCGAGCTGATCTGAACCGCTTGAGCCGGCGGCTCTCCGGACGAGCCATCACCGGCCACGCTGGCTTGCCAGGGAATGAGCAATGCCGCGACCATCACGCCCACAAGCGCGGTTGCGCGGATCGGTGTCGCTGTTGTCATTTTTAGATTCCCTCCGTGCATCATCGCGGCGATGACACCGTACTTACGCCGTAACGCACTGTGTTGATGGGAGCCCGCTTTTTGCTCGTACTATCGTCGTCGTCTTCCGGACTGTCGGATCGAGAATCGATTAGGCTGCGCAGCGCGAGCGACAGCGAGCCCTGCTGCTTTGCCAATTGCAGCGTCTCGGCTTGATCCGGAGTCAATTCGAGTGTCGCGGTCTTGCCCACCACCACTCTCTGTCCGGCCTTTTCCTCGACGGCCTGATCGATCGCCAGCACGCGCACATTGCGCAAGATCGACTCGCTGACGATCTTGTCGGAGGCTCCGCCGGCTGTTTGCATCTTGTCGTGCCGCGTCAGCACAACGTCGACATGGTCGTCGGGAAGGATGAAACCGCCGGCGGCATTTTCGGCTGACACTTCCATCGAAACCGCGCGCATGCCCTTGGGCAGGATCGCAGCCATGAAACCGGAGCCTTTGGCGAACACGACCGACGGATCGCGGATCGGTTCGCCGCTCGCCACAGATTCACGGGCGATCGCACCGACGAATTGATGGACGGCGTCGGGTCGATCGGTGCGTTTGATGAAGCTCGCATTGGCCGACGCAGCGGGCCACGTTTGCCAATCGACGTCACCGTCGCCGATCACCTGGCCGCGCGACAGATCGTTCTTCGCCACCAGAATATCGACTGTTGCAAGCGGCGGTGGCGGCGGCGCAGCAGCAGGAGGCGGTGGCGCCTCGTGATGACCGCCCGCAAGCAATGCCGCAACCCCGCCAGCAGCGAGGGCGACACCGAGAACGACAAGACGTGCGGCTTTCATTACGCGTCACTTCCCACATGACAACACGGCGGGAGGGGCCGTCATCACGGGATTTGACCAGCTAAACGTCAAGGCATGGTTAATGAGGCGTATCTAAACCGAGTTAATCCAGAGTTGCTTTGGGCTTGCCGCGGCGCAAAAACTAACTGCCCAAAGCGGTCATCCACTCGGTTTGCGGATAGACGACAAGCGCCGCGATCGCGAGCGCGATGCCGTAAGGAACGCCGGCATCCTGGCGGTGCAGGCGCTCCGCCCA
>Ga0302325_10023846_pt1 | contig 12740 bp, 14 predicted proteins | sample Palsa_T0_2_FD_201948 | JGI IMG/M metagenome (GOLD analysis project Ga0302325, IMG submission 201948) | Peat permafrost microbial communities from Stordalen Mire near Abisko, Sweden - Palsa_T0_2 | ecosystem: Environmental > Terrestrial > Soil > Palsa > Peat permafrost | place: Sweden: Abisko... | reverse complement strand
AAGTTCTACGAACACAAACTAGTAACGAACAAAACGTCACTGCCGCTGCCAAAGAGGTAGTGGGGTCAGGAACGCCATATAGGGTTTGCTTGCAGATGGTCATTTATGAAGGTACCTAGGTAGCATCTTCAGAAATCCAATCTCTCTCGTTATTGCGCTTCGAGTTTGTTGTTGTCATTTTACTTTCCCAAATCTGCGGATCCGGTGGTGTTGTTGTCATTTTGCGCCTTTTCCAATTGTGTCAAGCGCTTAATGACTGGGAGGATAAACATAACTGGCTTCTTCCTGGCCTTTTTTGGGCGATCCAAGTCCCGGCACCGCCTGTGGGCTTCCGACGCTCTGCATATCTCGCCTCCAGTGAACAGAGCATTGGCATGGTCGACTTTTTTTGCCGCCGTGAGAGACCGCTTGTGCTTGCTCTCACATAGCAGCGGGTGATACTGTTTATATTGCAGAGCCAGACTCGAACTTCGGAGCTAGAGAAAAATCGTCTAGCCCGCTGTGAATAGGCAAGTACAACGTACGTCTCCAATCTGCTTGCTATTTATAAGGACATTTCCATCATCAGTGTCTATTGGCACGAAGACTACCCTTTTACGAGACTAACCATTCCAGGCAGCACGAATCGACGCTTGCAGGATACCCGAGTTCAAGTAAGAGGATCGGATATCTCAATTTTATTGAGCGACTCCATCACAGAAATGCGTTTACGTTTCCCTGTTTGGTAGTTGAATAATAACGAAAGTTCTTGTTGTCAGTTGAGTTCTCGCATCGGATGAACCCTCCTTCTCCCCGTCCCCGTCCTTGTCATCAAAGCTCTGATGTCACTCTTTGCTCTTGTTTAGGAACAATTTTGCTTCCAGACCTGTTCCCGAATTTGGACATGTAATTGCTTCTGAAAATTTTAGCTGAAGCTAATTTTCCTCCTATTTGTGGTGATGAGTGGTCGTCGGTGCCACCATCGCAGGCGCTGGCCATGTCGTCGTACTCCTTTTTGACTCCCACAACCTCTGATCGTATCCTTGTCTGAAACGATCTTTGGAGCCTTCGAAGGTCGGCCCCGCTTCGCTTCTGTTAGCGATTTAGGAAAGCTTTTGCGTAACATTGCTCCCCCTCCTGTCTCTTCGTCTACGGCAGCAGAATGTTAAATGCTCAGTATCACAAGTCAATAAACGCCTTTAAGTTCGCAACTATAATGTCGAATAGACTGTGAGCCTGCGCATATGTAGCCCATACTAACTCAGAGGAAATTGAGCTTCAGGTTGGAGGTCTGTCAATATGCGAGTGAAAATAGGAGCAAGCATTTCGCCATAAAACCACAACATGTGAGGAATGCAATCATGCTCAAAAATTAGAAGCTGTTATGTCGCATTTATTTCTCTCATACATATCTCAAACTTTTTAAGGGAATTAAAAACAGGTGGAATGCTGAGGTGGAGGTTAACAGGTGTTTGGTGAAGACGGAAAGCTGGTTCTCGATTAAGCGAGCTTGGAAAGGGGTAAGTCAACATCATCATCAGCAAAAGCCACAAGATCTCACCGGTTATTGATTTATGTGTTTTGTTCCCTCATATACTTGTAAGTTTAACTTCCAATAATTAATATAGAGAATTTTGGCAGTTGTAAGGTTCAAGTACAAGATATTGGTCAAGTGTTACAGCGTTTTGTTTTTATTTAGGGGATGGAAATCCTATTTAAGAAGTAACGGCAGCACGCTGAGATAACCTGACTTCAATTAAGGCACAGAGCTTGACGATGCTGATTCTAAGAAGGTACATAGCCATATAAAATTAAATAAATACTTTGCTACGCACAGCTGAGTGTTGGGGCACCCAATCTCTTTCTGTTCTTTATTTTCTAGCTTCTGTTTTTACTACTATAAGATTGTACTGGCTACATCCTTTGCGAGGTGATTTTTTGGGGCGGCAGTGGCTATATTCAAGGTCAAGGGGCCTGAAATCGGCTGTCGGTGTGGGGAAATCCTTTTCCATGTTCTCAAAACTTTTCATGTCAATAAAAAGGCCGAAGGCCGACTAGTGACGTACAACCCTAGACTTCCAAAAATTTACCGCTCACCTCTCCTGCATCTCCTAAATCTCGTGCATACTTTGTCTATCAATAAGGTACAAAGGCAGTCTAGAACTCATGCACCTGCATCACAACCTGTGACAAGGTGGACCGAAGCCGTCTCTATCACTTCACAAAACTCCAAACTCCTTTGTTCTACTATACGACGACGCGTTCTACAACTCGCTTTCTCTAAGCAATACAAAATGTCGACTCCCTACCTCAACATGGAACCCTACAATTATGGCCTCTTCGCAGGCTTTAATCTCGAAAAAGAGCGTTGCCTCCAAAACCTCGCCATCGCTCTCGAGTATTGGCTGGCTGGCGGAAGAGATGACAAGAGTAAAGAGATGGAAAAGCTCACCCAAGTCCAGGAAAGAACTATCGGCCACCTCGCTCAGACAATGAGCCAAAGTCCTTTACTTGGGGAACTCTTGACACGGCTGCTTCAAGCATTTCGATCAGGCAGGTCTAACGAGTTAGTGGCTGCGGGAAAAGACTTGATCGACTACGCCATTCCTGGAATCGAGCAACCCGGTACTTCTGCATATAACGATGCTGTTGTTGCTTGGCAGAACCGGTGGCCTATGCCACCTAGGGTCAACGCTCTTCGCAACTATGGTGCTCCTATGCAAAAGGACGCGATTAAGCTTGTCTATGGAAAGAGAAGACGTGAAGACACGTGCGAAGTCGACAAGTCGAACGTAAGTGGCATTGACTTTTTCCCCTTGATAGCTTCCTTGGCTAATACTCGTCTTAAAGAGTTCTCAACAACTTGATATGGAGGAGCGTAGAGCTAAGGATGCGAGAAAGAAGGAACCACTGGCACAAGCCTCGGCCGAAGCCAACAAGGCCCGCTTTGCTACAAGGAATACAAACCATTACCCACTACTCCAACCTCGCGTCAGATCACAAGATCAAACTTCTCAAAGTCCAACTCCTGAGTCAGAAGAGTCGCGCTATAAGAAGGAGTACGGACTGAAGCGCCGAGTTGATATCATTGCGTCGTACGATAAATCAAGCAACATGCTACCATCAGGATGGATTCCTGGCCGTATCAAGTTTGGACCAGCTGGTTTGGATTACGTGGACGGATACGATACCCCGCTGGTAGTTGAGGAATTAGAACCGAGAGAAATCAGAAACGCAGTGAGTGAGAGTCCTTTTCATTCATTCGACTATTGTACCAACCAAGTTCAGATTCCGCCAAGAAAAACACCTGGAGATAAACCCGTAGATGATGGAACCCTCGACTTTGAGAATGCTGTCGTTGGAGAGAGAGATGAGTCAAAGTTGTTCATCGAATACAGCACCACAAGAAGAGATCCGGAGAACCCCAACAATACTATTCGCGGAGACCGAGTTCAGAAGCGTTATCCAGAACTCGTCGACTTTGACGACGCAAGTTCGGTTAACAAACTCAATGCCTGGCGTGGCCAGATCTTCCGAAGAAACTTTCCTGAGATATGCCGAAAGAAATTCAACCACCCATGGCTCCAAACCGAAATGGACACCCTCCTTGAAGTCGTGAGAGCACAGATGACAACCCAAGAGAGATTGACATGGGTCTCGCTCGCGAACTCCTATAATTCAAGAATTGCAGGACAACTCCAGATGGCTGGAGAGAAGCTGGTCAAGGGGGGCAATCGGAAGGCAGGCATCTTGAAGGAGGATAGGCAGGCACCACGGCGCACCGGGGCGTCCATTCAAGGAGCTTTGAACAAGTTGCAGGAATATCATGAGCTGATGGAAGAGCTACTTCCGACTGTTGATGAGGACCTTGCTGAGAATGAATGAGGAAGGAACGTTGGAGATGCACTGCTAATATGTGTATGAGTCTGGCTGTAGATTATTTCAATGCACTGTAAGTTATGGAACATTCGTAAAGTGACGAGCCCTTACTCTCCAGATTGTTCCTTGAATCAGGGAACATTGAGAAAAGCAAAATGGTAATTAGGCTCTAAATGTCCCTCGAGCTATAGTACATTGAAGAACAGTATTGTGTCATGAATTCTGACACCCACTGGTGATGTGTAACAGTCTAACAGACAACGGCAAAAATCGGTGGACAGATCTCCCCTTCAGCGGCCAAATGGCTATCAACTAAGGCAGACAATAGGCACTACAGTCCGTGAAACAATTGATTCGTATATCTTCAAACAGGAAACGAAGAAAGCTTAATGTCATTGATCAGTTCTCAGAGCTATTGGTGGAGGAGTTCTTCATTGGGTGTTTGTTGACGTTGCCCCTTTCACGACTCGCTTAAATTTCATGGATCTCTCGCTTCTCTTTGACGTTGCATTAGGGCAAAAAAGTCTCGAGGCTCATTGGACTCCAAACAAAAGCGACCCAATCGCTTGAATTTTAGGTCACAACCAACTGGTTTTCTAGATTTGTCGAGCGCTTTCACGGATAGATCTACATATATTAAATTTCGAGGGAATTTTTCTAGCAGATGCGATGTTGTTTCACTGGGCCTAGATGATTTGACGAATTATCTATTCTTGAACGTCTGAGATCATCCTAGCGAAAGGTCTTGAAATTCAGAATGACTAGATGCAGCACTTAGAAGAGAGCAAAATCAAATCGAACTAGGCTCGGGATATAGAGTGTGGCTTTGTGTTCCTTGGCATGAGCATTGAGCTAAATTTTCAAGGCGGCGAGGGCGAGCTAGTGCGACTATGATATATAAAGCAGCACTCCTTCAGCCAGAAGGTGCTATTATTTGTTTTAGGAGAAGCTTCACGATTAGTGTTATAAAAGAAAGGAATGTGCAAACTGGCCAGAAGGGAATTGAGCAGACGTAATTTTATTGTATGAAACAATTCGGCATTTTCGTTGTGCAAGAGTTAGAAGCCTCATTGGCAAGAAGTCAATGGGCAAATAAAACGTATATATGTATTTCCGTTCCGATAAATTGCGAGTTCCCTCGATTCGGCGTCACCTTGAATAAAGGAAGCATGTAGTCGGAACTTCAGTCCTCCTCCAAACCACAACCTTACTTTCTACCTAGCTACCACCCTGTACAATAACACAACTTGGCTATGAGAATGGATGGCCGCCCCGGCCATGACGAGATGCAGGCTGTGGAAGCGCTCTTCGCTATCCAACAAGCGGCCACGATCTTAGAAGATAGTATCGAAGCAGAAAAAGACTACAACGCCAAAGGTGGAATTGAGAGTGCTGTAAGTGTATCAGTCTCTGTTCTCTACCTTCCCGAGCACTTACTGTCCCTCTGTCTAAAAAATTCCCATTTCTTCAAGGAACTACAGGATCAACCTCCCCCTCATTTATGCAAACCCATTTTTGACTTCTCACCCTCGGCTAACACCTATTTCAGACTGGTGAAAACACAAGAGACGAGGCAAGTTCCGAAGGAAAGCAAAGTCAAGATGAGCAGAATAATAGTCCAAAGCCAAACGGTGGAAAACACGCAAAGGAATCCAAGCAAAATGATAACCGAAAAGACGAGACCACTCAACTTGCGAAGATTCGGCGTAGAAAGAATGCCGCTGAAGCGTCCCAGTCTTACATTCCTCGCCCCAGCACCCGACACCCTCGTATGTGCGCTGCAAGAGCTCCCGCTTCATATGAAGAGATCGATAGGATGAACGAGAAGGCATATCCATCTTCACTCAAGAAGCACAAGCCTAAGAAGAATCGTGGAGACAAAGTCATTGCTGAAGGTGTCGATCGGACCATGGCCGTGGTTGGAGAAGCCGACGAGACAATGATGACCATTACCTTTGAGGTGGAGCGCAAAGACAAAAACGGACAAGTTGTTCGAGGTCAGCACGTCACATACGGTTATCTTCAGAATCATGTAGGACCAGATTGGAATAGCGCTGAAGACATTCGGGCACTCAATATTTGGCGGCGACAGATATACAGTCGAAATCTACCTTCCATTCGGAAACCAAGAGAATTGTGGTTGCAATCTGAGAAGGATCTCGTTCTGGATATCATCCGTGATCACTTCGAAACGAGACGTTATGTCAAATGGAATGCCTTGGCCAACGCATTCAACCGAAAGATGGCAATGGCCAAAGTGGTCCAACGTGCTGGCGAGACTTTCGTTAGCTCCGGTCTTCGCAAAGCTGATGCTCTGACGGAAGATCGGGTTGCACCTTGGCGCTCTAAGCAAGCAATCATGGGGCAGTGTACCAGCAGGTGGCCCGAGTATAGGGAGCTTCTCAATAAGTATCAGCTTGCGATAAATGATGAGGACGATGTTGATGAGAATGATGGTGTTCAGAACAACATTGACGAATTTCCCGATTCAGGCGACGAAGATGAAATTCCAGATCCGAATCCACTCCCGCGAACCGAAACCACTCATCGACGCACCAATAAGCCAACTGCCACAGGTGCCAAGACTCTTACTATTCACGACAAGAAGAGGACATACAACGAAATCGAGCACAACGACAACATCGGTGGGGAGGATTCTGGAAAAGAGACCGAAGAGAAATTGGTAGCCAAGAAGCTTAAGACTGGTCTAGAGTGTACCTAAGAGTAAGGTAACATTAGAGACTTAGTTAAGGGCATAGAGACTGGTATATTCCCTGGAAACTTCGAGAATTTGATGATTGTCGTATCTTTTAGGATTTCTGTATCCCTAAGGTAGATGGACAGATTAGGAAGGAGTCACGGAGGTCTGAATCATTGGTTGTTGAAAGGACTACTTGTAGAATCAAAGACCCCGGTGAGCAAGGTCCCGATTTATGATGTATCACTTTGATTAGTAGAAACAGTCAAGGGCATTCTTGCTAGAGTTAATCTTAAATGGATGACCCTCTTCACTTGAAGTCCTCGAATGTCGCCTTTGAAAATCTTATTCATAGGCTTCCCGGCTCACTCCTTCGCGAACAAACCCCTTTCGTTTACAAAGCGCACAGCACGAAACCAGCAATTCTCTCCCCTCAATATTTCCAAAGGCAGAAAAATGATTAAATAGTCAGACTCATCGCAAGATCTGACGAGATATGCTGAGTTTTTCAATATGCGATTACTGCGACTCTGACAGTTTCACATCAATGAGACTTCCAGAACTGATAAGAGGGTGACTGCCCAGTGTAACCTAGAAGAGTAATCAAATTAGATAGATTAAAGCTCGTTAGGCTCGTTGCTGTCGACAGCTGCAACCTATCACCTGCTGTGCTCGTGAAATCCCCCATTCATCCCTTAACAAGTTCAGCCACTCATCAATTTAACTACCTTGCTACTCACGCAACACTGACCGTCCCAAGTTCCACAAATAAACCTCTTAACCCTTCCAATTTTTGTGTATTCTTCATCATCCCATTTGGTACGTGCACCAGTTGTGATCTGGACTGCAAACGTAAATCTGAAGATTCACAGCTACCAGCTTATCTGAGCATTCTTTGCGGAATTGGCAACCTGGCAAAGCTTGCAGCAATAGAAGTCACTTGAAGGATTCCAGTACTTGCCGCACGTGCCATCACAAGTTTTTTGATCTGACAAGGATTCACAACTCGGGGATCCCAACTTGATTACATGTTAATGCCCTCCTTTCCACAAGGAAAAAAAAGAAAGAAAAGAGAATCCCCACCCGATGATATCCAGAACTGACAATATTGGAAAATTATCTCCACTTCTTATTTCTCTAGCACGTTCTTCCAGCTTTGAATGCTAAGTCTACTCAAAGTCTTCTGCTAGCACTTACCAGCCACTAATCTGTTCAAAGAATAGCATACCAGACAGCATTTTAGTTTCCGCCAGGAAACTTTGGCAAAGGGCCGTGATAGTAGTGGATTATCGATTTGAGGAAGGCTTCTCACTCATCTCAATACTTCTAATGGCGGTGCCTTGCGACACCGTCGGGTCCAGGGGCGCCGCGTGGGCAAGGATCTCCATGAGACAATCACTTTGGATTCAAATGAAACGGCCAGTTTCAAGAACTCTGGGAGAAGGTTTTATCTGTCGTGTTGACTCTGGATGTGGAGCTGGCACTGGTGGGTACTATAATGCTCCTTTCCCTTGTTCTTCGGCGTCTAGGAGGTCCATCAAAGGGTTTCCAGCTAGCTCGCTTCAGAATAATGTGTTCTATATTATAAAATCAACTCAAAGACCTTGATATGGTAGCACTGTCTGGAATGCAGAGCTAGTTCCATCAAAGCTGGGAGGTGAATATGAAACAACGCGTACATCGTAGTGAGATATCACGCTAAGCGAGAGGATTCGCACAATCGACTCGCACAATCGACTCGCTCATTCTAGTAAGCTCTTTTCCTACAGATCGCGATCGACCTGGTTCGACATTGTCTGTTCGGAATACTTAATGATGGCCTCTAGTCCACCCCCAGCCCCGAATTCTTCATCAACTTTCTTCAAAGTTCGCCTTTTCAAGCACGGATCCTCGTCATTGACAAACGCGTCTGTTGTGCTCCCTAGCGGTCGTGAATTGGCAGCGGAAATCTCTAACTTCAAGATGGGTACAAGTCACACCTCACCAACAAGAATCTCGAGCTCTTCTCTGATACATAAGCCGCCCACAGCTAAGAATCCCAACTCTTCCCCATCAGAAGCTCCTGCCAAGTCACCTGCCGAAAAAGGCAAGAAGGGAGAACTTGAGACCAAAAAGACCAAGCCACTCCAAGGTGATGCAACCCAGGCAGGTCAAAAGGGTCTTTCCTTGGGAGGCGGAACCGATCCCGATACGGATAGTGGTGGTGATTCTGTATGAACCTATTTCGATATGTTGAAACTCGAATCTGACATTTGAATAGGACATCACAGCTGTGGCCCCAAAAAAAGCCAAGCCCATGACCAAAGTAGCAAATTCTGCGAAGATATCAGGCTCCCAGACCACAGAAAATCCGGTTTCTTCTTCTAAGCGCAAGCATTCCTCATTCGAAAACACAAATGGAGGCGGAAGTATTTCTAAGAGACGTGCGGTAAGACTTTTCATTCTTCCACTGACTGTTAACTGATCTTAAGTAGAACAAGAATGCTACCAATAATGCTATCACAATCAATAAGCCCGAAAAGGACCAAAAGGATCTACAAGGAAAAACGTTCTTAGTCGAGAAGATCCTTGCAAAAGGCTGGATGGCACACGTGGGCTCGGAGGGTAAGGATAATGATCGTGAGCGAGAGTGGTGCTACCTGATTCAATGGGCCAAGAGTGAGGGTGGAAAGACCTGGGAGCCTACCTGGGAACCATTGAGCACAATGAATGATGGTGGTTACAAGCAGAAAATGGCTGAAATGTTCGAAGATCGAATGAAAGACGAGGATTCTGAGGGTGCTCCTGCTTGGGCCGATGTTTTGGTAAGTCTGGAAGAAAGTCTATTCGAAGACATTTGCTGAAACTTCTGGAATAGGAAGAGGAGATGGAAGAGGAGATCAAGCAAGAGGAGACCAAGCAAGAGGAGACCAAGCAAGAGAAGATTGTTGTGAAGAAGAAGGGAGGAAAGCATTAGATTTCAAGTCAAACTCAATACTTCGAGGATATTCTGCTTTCGGATCCTGTTCAAGGAACTACAGAGGAAAGCATCTGGTTACGGAAATAAATCACCAGAGTTTGCTTGCATTTTCTCATGTACTAAGCGTTTAAAAGACTGAATGATACCTAAATGACGTAAACCCTCAGTTGACTTTGATCGGCTATAAATTTCGTGGTGCTCTTGGCTTCGCATGATCTAAAACCTCCCCTTGCAAACTCCCAACTTCCCCCGTCACCACAACTAACAACTCAGACTCTCGCACACCAGAATCCTAACCTCTTCCAAGAGCTGCTTCCTTCTTCAATAGTTTGCTCCACTTCATGTTCCACAAAGTCTAACTGAGTTCTTGTAAGTCTAGATTCTTTTCCTGATGTGCTATGTAAACAAGTGGCTGCGTGTTTACGCCACATCTTGATCGCCCTACAGATCGCTCACAAGCACATCGCTCACCCAAAAGGTTGCATATCCCAACAAGTCCTACAAGTCACCGCTCACTTCATGTTTTTCTAAAGAAATAAGGAAACTATGTGCGTTCTCAACGAGGAACATACATCCTGACAGGAAAGAGGTGCGTTGAGGGCTTTCCTGAAAGGAGTGTGTTTCCAGGTCCCTTTGAGTACGTACTTCTTGAAGTGAGCGGCGACTTGTAGGTGAGCGATCGATCTTGGGGATTAGCCGCGACTTGTGAGTCGAGGAATCTCTGAGGTGAGCGGCAACTTGTGCGTCTAGTTCAGAGAAATCGTCTGTCATTCGGCTTACAATGTAGAGCTATGGAAGAAAGAACAATGTTGAGTAAGCTAATATCATCACCAACAGGCAGAATGGTCAGAATCAACAGCGATTCCATATTTCGAAAAGTGGATCTCGAGGATGCCAACTCCATCCGCCGGATCATGGTTGGACTCGACTATTATCTTACAAATCAAGTTCTGAGTTCTGGAGCACCGGAGCTCAGAGCATTGCGAGGTCCAGAGCGGTCTGAGGAGCGGTTTATTACGAATGCTATTCTTTCCACAATCCGCACGGAGCCGGGCTACCCTCTTCTCCTTGAGGCAGTACTGCACTTCATCAAAGCAAGCAATGAAACCGATCAGCAAGTTTTGGCGGCGGCAAGAGATCTAGAGACTTTGGCGCCTGGTAGAGTGCTCACAGTTCCACAAGCGTTCCCAGCGGAGTACGCAGCAGCAGAAGCACGTTTCAATAGATCACGAGCCGTGAACAACTTTAGGGCTGCTCATCAAAATCACCTAACCCTTGAACAGAGGGTGCTTAATTTCTTGCAGTTTGGCAAAACAATAGAGCTGACGTCTTCTAGGCTCCTGGTGCATTCGGCCAGCAAATTTACAGCAGTCGTACTGGCGCAGAGCTCGAGGAGCAGAAGCGAAGCTTGCAACTGGTGTCACGAGGAGTATCTACGCCTGCTCTGGACCCATGCCTACCGGATGGTAGTAGTGCCTCATCAGGTAGAGGGGGCGTGAATGATGTAAGTTCCTGGAAGGCAGCTTTATTGAATGACAACAACTTACTTGTTCGCTCATAGGACCGAGTCCTTTCTACTACAGTCGATATGGATGTGGATAACCCCCAAGATGGCTCATCTCACCCTCGAACGAGAACACTTCACCGATATTCAGGCGACGAAGAAAGCTTGCTGCAGGGTGCTGGCACCAAATCCCAAGCCAAGGGAAAGACTTATAACAAGACCACAAAAGATCCCGCTGAGCGAGCCACCACACTCAAAGGGAAGGGTTCTTCGAAAATGGATGAGTTAGAGTCAGATTTGAACTCTCCAAATTCTCCTGGAGAATGGAGAACGGGTTGGAGTGCTGATTCCGAATTTTATGGTTTTGATGACCAAGAGGTGAGAGTCACCGTAAGAATCTTCCAAATATCCCCAATATTTGATGAGCTGCTCAACATAATACAGGACGAACGGAACCCTTTCAAACCGCTCCGAGCCGCTGGTGAAATGGTTGTTGATGACGGCACCCACGACAGAGAGCCCTGCAAAGTCGGTAAACCACAGCCAGAAAAGCTCGTCATTGAGTTCCAAGTCGTGCGCATTGATCCAAAGAATCCGAGCAAGGTTATTTCCTTACCAAATATCCAACACAAGTATCGCAACAAAGTAGACTGGAATGACAAGAAGAGCGTTGGGGACTTGGGCAGGTGGCGTTCGCAGCTATTTTTCCGAAGCTTGGGAAAGAAGAGGGATAGCCGCCACGTCTGGCTTGAGTCTGAACGAGATATACTTCTGGACCTTCTGGAAGAACATCTCAAAGAGGTTGGGGGGCGCTGGTCAGGGATTGATTGGGACGTGGTTGCAAAGCGGTACAACAAATGCTTGAAGGGAGTGACCCAAAAAGCTGGAGAGATGACTGCTGAGCGTCGATACGATAGAAGTATCATGGAGAGACGTACCAAACTCGATTCAACTTCCAAGAGACAACCTCTCAAGGAAAATCGGAAGGCACCAGTACGCACCAGCAGCAGTTTACATACTCAGATGGTCTACTTCACAGATCCTCGAGCCAAGAAGATCAGAGAAAGGGCAAAAGCTGAGGACCAGAAACCAAAAGCGGCTGAAAGCAAGGCCGAGGAGGATTTTTCTGGCATGGATGAGGAGGAAGAAGTTGATATCGATGATTCTGATGACGAAGATTTCATGGATAATTGAAAGAGTTTCCTTTTAAGAATGATTAGGGAATACTCTTCAGATAAGTTGGGCTCATTTCCAACAATCAGCCACCGGGTTGTTCTTTCCCGACTTCGGTCTTTCAATCAAACCATGTATTGTAACTCGCTCCGTCCAATACTGAAAATCATTCAATGTGCCTGGAAATTTCAATTTAGTGAATCTATTTTCATCACGGAGAACCCCCAACTCGGAATAAGCTTGGCCATGGAGTCTAGCCAGCTTTTGCCAAGCCAGGGAGCCGTCAAAAAGCTCCATAAAGCAAAGCCCCATTCGACACACACTGTGATGCTTCTCTTCCACTACCTCCTCGTGGCACACGCTTCATCAGAAAGTGAAATTCCACCCCTGAGAATTTGCTCTTAACCAACACGTATTGATCTTCTCCTAGCCACGCAGGCACACAAGAGAAAGTGAGCTTTGAAGAAACACGCTCCAATTCTTCCTGCCTTGGGGGAATGGGCAAAGTCGGATTGTTCCTGTACTCCAAGAACAAAGAAATTGTTCAA
>Ga0302325_10023845_pt1 | contig 12740 bp, 10 predicted proteins | sample Palsa_T0_2_FD_201948 | JGI IMG/M metagenome (GOLD analysis project Ga0302325, IMG submission 201948) | Peat permafrost microbial communities from Stordalen Mire near Abisko, Sweden - Palsa_T0_2 | ecosystem: Environmental > Terrestrial > Soil > Palsa > Peat permafrost | place: Sweden: Abisko... | reverse complement strand
TCCGGCCGCCCTAACCGCCGCAGCGGCACCTGCGCCAGCAGCTTCTCCTTCAACTCGTCCGTCAGCACCGCGGTCATGTCGGTGTCGATGAAACCCGGCGCCACCGCATTCACCGTGATCTCGCGCGGCGCCATCTCCTGCGCCAGCGCCTTGGTCAGCCCGATCAGGCCCGCCTTGGAGGTCACATAGTTGGCCTGCCCCGCATTGCCGCTCTCCCCCACTACCGACGCGATATTCACGATGCGCCCGTAGCGTTGCCGCATCATGGCCGGCAGCACCTGCTGTATGGCGAAGAAGGCGCCATGCAGGTTGATCTGCAGCACGCGGTCCCAATCCTCCCGCTTCATGCGCACCGCCAGCCCGTCGCGCGTGACGCCTGCGTTATTCACCAGTACATCAATGCGCCCGAACTGCTGTAGCGCTTTGGCGAAGCAGTCCCGGATGGAATCGAACGAAAGCAGGTCCAGATTCACGGTCAAAGCCTGCCCGCTGCAAGCCCGTATCTTCTCGGCGACTTCCTCGTTTTTTTCGATCTCGGGCGACCCCACCACGATATCGAAACCCGCGCGGCACAGCGTCAAAGCGATCTCCCGGCCAATGCCCCGGCTGGCGCCCGTGACGAATGCCACTCGATTGAACATGACTGCTCCTTCAGTAAGATGGATGATTTATTCGTGAACTTCAATCATAGTAGAAAGTGAGACGCCCTCGTTATGGCCTATGCCGATCTGCGTGCATTCATCGCCGCGCTGGAGAAGAACCGCGAACTCCGCCGCATTCCCTTCGAAGTGGATCCCATCCTGGAGATCGCCGAGTTCGCCGACCGCGCGGTCAAAAGCGGCGGCCCCGCCCTGCTGTTCGAAAAGCCCAAGGGCTACGCCATTCCGGTGCTGATCAACAGCTATGCCGGCATGCGCAAAATGCAGATCGCGCTGGAAGTGGATTCGGTCGAGACCGTCGCCCAGCGCATCTCCGAGTACCTGGAAATGCGCATGCCCGAAGGCCTGATCGGCAAGCTCAAGATGCTGCCCAAGCTGGCCGAAATGGGATCGTTCTTTCCCAAGATCGTGTCCAAAGGCCCGTGCCAGGAGGTCGTCCGCACCACCGGCTTCTCGCTGCTGGATTATCCCGTGCTCCAGTGCTGGCCGGAAGACGGCGGCCGCTTCATCACCCTGCCGCTGGTGTTCTCGCGCAATCCCGACTCGGGCAAGCGCAATTGCGGCATGTACCGCATGCAGATCTACGACGAGCGCACCGCGGGCATGCACTGGCAGACCCACAAACAGGGCGCCGAGCATTACCGCCGCCTGCGCGCGCACGGCCAGTCGCGCATGGACGTGGCGGTGGCCATCGGCGCCGATCCGGCCACCATGTTCTCCGCCATTCTGCCGCTGCCGCCGGACCTGGACGAAATGATGATCGCCGGCTTCCTGCGCAGCGATCCAGTGGAGATGGTGAAGTGCCAGACCTGCGATCTGGAAGTGCCGGCGCAAGCGGAAATCGTACTCGAGGGCTACGTGGAACTGGGCGAGTTGCGCACGGAAGGTCCCTTCGGCGACCACACCGGCTTCTACTCACTGGCCGACGAGTACCCCGTCTTTCACGTCACCTGCATCACCCAGCGCAAGGACCCCATTTACGCCACCACCATCGTGGGCCCGCCACCGATGGAGGATTTCTACATGGGCAAAGCCATCGAGCGCATCTTCCTGCCGCTGATGCGCATGCAGCTTCCGGAGGTGCGCGATATCTGCATGCCCGCCGAGGGCATCTTCCATAACCTGATCCTGGTGGCCATCCGCAAATCGTACCCCGGGCACGCGCGCAAAGTGATGTCCGCTATCTGGGGTCTGGGACAAGCCATGTTCAGCAAGTGCATCGTGGTGGTGGACGAAGACGTCAACGTGCAGGACGTGCGCGAAGTGGCCTGGAAGGCGCTGAACAACATCGACCCGGAGCGCGATATCCAGTTCACGATGGGGCCGGTGGATTCGCTGGACCATTCCAGCCGGTTGCCGAATTACGGCTCGAAGATGGGCGTGGACGCCACGCGCAAGTGGCCGGAGGAGGGCTTTACGCGGCCGTGGCCGGGGGTGATCCGCATGTCGGACGAGGTGAAGCGGCGGGTGGATGAGTTATGGCGCCGCGCGGGGTTGTAAGTGGGGCAGCTCCTTGAGCTGCGGCGGCCTCCCAGGCCGCCAATCTACGAATCCGGATGGTAAGTTCTAGGGTCAGCGCCGGGAGCGGTCCGGGTTCCTGAATGAGAAGGCCCACGAATCTCTCGAAGTGGGGCCAGACTGCGTCACGCAGCAATGGCGCTGACTCGGCCGACAGAAAATCGTTGGCTTGAGCGAGGTGGTACAGGAAGCACAAAATGACAAAGCGGATTGCGAGTGCGCCAGCGGAACGGATTAGCTGAAGTTCAAGGAACTCGACTGTGCGCTCGATTTCCAAGGTAGTCCAACTGCTGCCTTCTTCGGGGTCCTCCTGGACCGTGCGCGCTGCAACCTTCGCAGTTCGCCGGTCATATCGATTTCGGAATTGTCTACGAGCGGATACTCACGGGAAGCGAGAAGCTTCCCTTCGGCTTCGCGTACCCATTGGTCGAAGACGCTCCCGATCATACACGGATTCTAGCAGGCCCTTCACGTATTTAGAACCGGCTGGACGGCATGTGCGCCGGCCCGATGATCCGATCCTGGCGAGTGAAGCGGGCAGCGGTACACTGGAGGCATGGAAAACGCGGAGATCCAGATCGTCTCCAACGAGGCGGGCGAACAGACCGCCGTCATTGTACCGATTGAGCTCTGGCGCGAAATCGAATCGGAGCGCGAAACCGCATACCTGCTCAAATCCGAGACGATGAAGCAACGCCTGCTGGCCGCGAAACAACGCCAGGAGGGACTCTCGATCGAGGTCGTGGTTGAGAAACTTAGAATTTGACACGTCCGCATTCGAGGATCTTGCCTGGTGGGTCGAAAAGGACCGGGCGCAGGCGCTCCGAATCATGAGACTGGTCCGCGAAATTCAGCGTGACCCCTATTCCGGTTTGGGCAAGCCTGAACCCTTGAAACACGAATTGTCGGGTTGTTGGTCGAGACACATCAACCAGGAACATCGGCTCGTCTATCAAGTGCACGAAGACAAGATCCGGATTCTCGCCTGCCGCTTCCACTATTGACCGGCGCTGCCCGGTGGGCGAGAACCCGTCATCGCGGCGCGCACGTCCGCCGCCCTCGCCCCCTCGCCCCCTCGCCCCCTCGCCCGCTCGGCCTCTCCGCGTCCCCGCGTCCCCGCGTCCCCGCCTCCCCCCAGCGCCCGCCCGCGCCACGTCGTATAATCATATGGAACGCTTTAGTGAATACTCGCACTTATCCACACAAGGACCTCCATAGATGTCAACGCTAGAAGTATCGCCGGCGGAGCCTCGCTTCAGCGATCCCGGCCATACCGTAGTCAACGATTTTTCCATTCAAGTCGCAACCGTGAACGGATCCGGCAGCCAGACTGCGAATTCCGTCCTCATGCGCTCCATCTTTCAGATGGGTGTGCCGGTTTCCGGCAAGAACATGTTTCCGTCGAACATCGCCGGGCTGCCCACCTGGTTCACCATTCGCGCCAGCAAGCACGGCTACATCGGCCGCAAGAAAGAGATCGATTTCCTGGTGGCCATGAACCCGGAGACCGCCCGCGAAGACGTCATGAAGCTGGATAGCGGCGCAGCCGTCGTTTATGACGAGCCGCTGAAGCTGGACGCCCTGCGCTCCGACTTGCATTTCTATCCGGTGCCCTTCGACAAGCTGGTGGTGCCGGTCTGCCCCGACGCCAAGCTGCGCAAGCTGGTGCGCAACATGGTTTACGACGGCATCGTGGCCTGGCTGCTCTCCATCGACATGCAGGAGGTCCGTAAGGCGCTGGTGAAGCAGTTCGGCAAGCGCAAGGCCAAAGCCGCCGACCTCAATTGGGGCGCCGCCCAGGCCGGCTACGATTACGCCGTTAAGACTTTCACCAAAACGGACCCCTTCCGCGTCGAGCGCATGAACAAGAACGTGGGCAAGATCGTCATCGAAGGCAACACGGCGTGTGCGCTCGGTGCCATGTTCGCGGGCGTCACGGTGGTCACCTGGTATCCCATCACGCCGTCCTCTTCGCTGGTCGAATCGCTCATCGGTTACCTGAAGCGCTTCCGCATGGATAAGGAAACCGGCCGCGCCACTTACGCCGTGGTACAGGCCGAAGACGAGCTGGCTTCCATCGGCATGGCCCTCGGCGCCGGATGGGCGGGCGCCCGCTCCATGACCGCCACCGCCGGTCCCGGCATCTCGCTGATGGCGGAATTCGTAGGCCTCGGTTACTACGCCGAAGTTCCCACGGTTATCTTCGACGTGCAACGCGTAGGTCCCTCTACCGGACTGCCCACGCGCACCATGCAGGGCGACATCCTGTCCACCGCGCTGCTCTCGCACGGCGACACCCAGCATCCCATGTTCTTCCCCTGCTCGCCCGAAGAGTGCTTCTCCATGTCCATTGAGGCCTTCGACTTCGCCGAGCGCTTTCAAACGCCGGTGTTCGTGATGACCGACCTCGATCTGGGCATGAACAACTGGACATCCGATCCGTTCCCTTATCCCGAAAAGCCCATCAATCGCGGTAAAGTGCTCACTGCCGAAGATCTGGACAAGCTGGGCGGCTTCGCGCGCTACAAAGACGTAGATGGCGATGGCGTCGGCTATCGTACTCTGCCCGCCACCAACCATCCCGCCGGCGCGTATTTCACGCGCGGCAGCGGCCACAACGAAAAGGCCCAATACACCGAGCGCGAAGACGATTACATTCACAATATGGATCGCCTGGCGCACAAGTTCGAATCCATGCGCCAGCACGTTCCCCCGCCGGAGATCCGCTACAACGACGATGCCGAAATCGGTTTCGTGGCGGCGGGCACTTCGCACTACGCGGTGGGCGAGAGTTGCGACCAGTTGCTCGCCGAATACCAGGTCCCGGTCAGTTACTTCCGGCTGAGATCCTATCCGTTCACTTCGGAACTGGTCGAGTTCATCGAGCGCCATGAGCGCGTCTACGTGGTGGATCAGAACCGCGACGGGCAATTGCTGGCCCTCATGCGCCTGGAAATGACGCCCGAACAGATCGCCAAATTGCGAAGCATACGATATTATGGCGGGCTGCCGCTGGACGCCCGCACAGTCACCGACGAAGTCATCCGCCAGGAGGGCAAATGAGCACCATTGCTACGCCGCCACCCAAGAAAGTGAATCGCATCGGCTTGGAGGTCCTCAGTTATAAGGGCGCCAAGACCACGCTGTGTGCCGGCTGCGGACACAATGCCATCTCCGAGCGCGTGATCGAGTGCTTCTACGAATTGGGCGTGGAGCCCTGGCGCGTCGGCAAGTTCTCCGGCATCGGCTGCTCGTCGAAATCGCCCGCTTACTTCCTGAACATGTCGCACGGATTTAACGCCGTGCACGGACGCATGCCTTCCATCGCCACCGGCGCCATCATGGCCAACCGCAACATGCTCGGCCTGGGCGTCACCGGTGACGGCGATACGGCCTCCATTGGAATCGGCCAGTTCATGCATCTGGTGCGCCGCAATCTGCCCATGATTTACATCATCGAAGACAATGGCGTTTATGGACTGACCAAGGGCCAGTTCTCGGCCACCGCCGATCTGGGGTCGAAGCTGAAGACCGGCGTCATCAACGATCTGCCGCCCTTCGATTGCTGCGCGCTGGCGCTGCGCTGGGGCGCCACGTTCGTGGCCCGCTCCTTCTCGGGCGACAAGAAGCAGCTTCAGGCGCTGCTCAAGGCCTCCATTGCACACAACGGCTTGTCCGTGATCGACGTGGTCTCACCATGCGTCACCTTCAACGACCACGAGGGATCCACCAAGAGCTACAGCTACATGAAAGAGCACGAAGAGATGCTGCACGAGCTGGATTTCGTGCCCTCGTATGAAGACATATCCGTGGAGATCGCCGATGGCGAAGTGCGCGACGTGCGACTGCACGATGGCTCGCATCTGCGCATCCGCAAGCTGGGCCGCGACTACGATCCGACCAACCGCATGGGCGCCGCCGCCGCCCTGGAAGACGCCGCCAAGCGCGAAGAAGTGCTCACCGGCGTTCTCTACGTGAACACCGAAAAGCCGAATTTCCTGGAGATGCTGCACATCGCCGAGGAGCCTCTGGCCACCCTGCCGCAATCCAAAGTGCGCCCGCCCGCCGAAGTGCTCGACGAGATCATGGAAGAACTGCGGTAAGGGTTTGGGTGGGGCAGACCCGTGGCATGCGGCGGCCTCCCAGGCCGCCCTCTTTGACATCGGGCGGTTTCGCCTGCCCTACGAATGCCCCAGCACCCGATGCGGCTGATACGGCTCCGCCAGCGCCTTCAATTCCGCCTCATCCAGCTCGATACTCAACGCCGCCACCGCATCTTCCAAATGCCGCATCTTGCTGGCCCCCACGATGGGAGCCGTCACGCCGGGCTGCTGTAAGATCCAAGCCAGCGCAATCTGCGCATTCGGCACGCCCCGCGCCCGCGCAATCTCGCCCACCCGGTCCGCCACCGCGAAATCCGAATCCTGATAGTACATCCCGTGCGCGTATTCGTCGGTCTTCGACCGCACCGTTTCGCCGAAATCTTCCTTGCGCCGGTTGCCCGCCAGAAACCCGCGCGCCAGCGGACTCCACGGAATGACCGCGATGCCCTCGTCGCGGCACAGCGGGAGCATCTCGCGCTCCTCTTCCCGATAGATCAGGTTGTAGTGGTTCTGCATGCTGACGAAGCGCTTCAGACCCATGGCATCCGCCAGGTACAGCATCTTGGCGAACTGCCAGGCGAACATCGACGATGCCCCCACGTACAGCGCTTTGCCCGCTTTCACTACATCGTCCAGCGCTTCCAGAACCTCCTCCATCGGCGTCTCGTAGTCCAGGCGGTGAATCTGGTAGAGGTCCACGTAATCCGTCCCCAGCCGTCGCAGACTGTCGTCGATGGCATGCCGGATATGCTTGCGCGAAAGCCCCCGCTGGTTCGGATCGTCGCCCATGGGATTGAATACCTTGGTCGCGATCACCACGCGGTCGCGGCCCGGACCGAAGTCCTTGAGCGCGCGCCCCAGCACCTCTTCGCTGGCGCCCACCGAATACATATCGGCGGTGTCGAAGAAGTTGATACCCAGCTCCAGCGCGCGCTGGATGAACGGGCGGCTGACTTCTTCCTCCAGCACCCACTCCCGCCAGCGCTTCGACCCATAGGTCATAGCGCCCAGGCAAATGCGCGAAACCTTCACGCCGGCCGATCCCAGGTTGACGTATTCCATATCCGGATTTTAGCGTGACGCGGGCCGCAGCCTGGCAATCGCGCCGGCGATGCTCTGCCGCACGCGCTCCATCTCCGCCGCGCTCTCGTATTTCTGCCGCGGCCAAAAGAACCCGCGCAGGCCGTCCTTCCGGCGCCGCGGAACAATGTGGATGTGCAGATGTGGAACGCTCTGGCTGACGCGGTTGTTGATCGCCACGAACGAGCCATCGCTGCCCATGGCCTGCTCCACCGCTTCCGCAAGCAGCTTGGCGGCGCCGAATAACGGACCGGTCAGGTCGGCGGGCAAATCGGTCAGGGTCTCGTAATGCGCCTTCGGAATCAGCAGGCAATGGCCCGGAAACAGCGGCCGGTGGTCGAGGAAGGCGAGGAACAACTCGTCTTCGAAGACCATAGCCGCCGTCACCCCGCCCGCCACGATGCGGCAAAACACGCAGCTATTGTCCATCCGGCCAGTTTACTAGTGGTGACGATCAGATCGGAAGTGGAATTCAGATGCGGTTAAGTGCGACATAGAAGTGGGGATCCGCGCACCCATGGCCACTTAGTGCGCTATGCCCCGACCCGTATCGGTTTCGCCGCGCTTTTCTGCTTGTCCGGATTCTCCACCACAATAGTTACACTGGCGCCGGCGGGATACTGTGCGGCGGGAAAGGCTGCTGTCAATTTCCCTTCATTGACGAAGGTAGTCGGAAGGGCCGCGTTGTTCAGGAGCACTTGGGCGCCACTTATGAATTTCGCACCTTGCACGGTAAGTTGTCCGGTGGCGGCCGAGGCGGTGACAGAGTCGATCCCCGGCGCGGTGGTCTGCGGAGCCATCTTATCCTTTCGATCGTCCGGGGTCCTGAAGATGACAGTCATGAGATCCTTGAGCTTTTCAAGAGTCATATCGGCAAAGAGACCCACCATCCCGGCAAGGAAGGCAATCGCATAGGGATCGCCGGGCGGGGTGTTGGCCGGGCCGGGAACGGCTCCAATGCGGTAGCCCAGGTACGCGAGCAGCGCCAGGCCAACGCCAAATGACGGCCGAACGAAGTAGAACAACCCCCAACTCGCCACGAACTGCCGATTGCCCACATAGTTCACGAACGAGCGTGAGGAGCCTAGATACGATCCCAGCGCGCCCATGATCATGACCAGCGCAAAGATGCGCAACTCCGGCGGCCATGTCGCCCCGCCTCGGGCAGGCGCGCTTGGCGCTAGCTTGAAAGTAGCACTCGCAAAGTGAGACAGGTTGGCGGCGTCGAAGGCCGTGACAGTGACTCGTTCCGTTTCCGTGAGATGCTGTGGCGCCGTGTAGGTGCCATCCTGCTTCAGTTCGTCGCCGTGCTTCGGAAATACCTCCCACACTATGTTCGCCGGACCCAGGGGTTTGAACTGCATGTGCTGGCCGGAATGGATCGACGTCACCGGCGACGTGAGGATCACGGTTGCGTCTTTTGTCACCCTCACGAGCGCCGTTCCGGATTGCGTCCGATCGGCAGCACTGACGGCGCTAATGACGGCACTCTGGTCCGCCTCCACGGGCGGAGGAACATACAGACCCGTGGGCGTGATGGTCCCCATGCTGGCGGACCAAACCACGCTCTGGCTCGTGGCGCCTTCGACCGATGCGACGAACTGCTGCGGGTGGGAGGCCGATAGGGTCACCGCCGCCGGCTCTACTGTCACGATAACCGGCGCAGGCGCTACATTCCCGGGCCATACGAGGAACAGCAAGGCGATCAGCGCCGGAAACAGGACGAACCACAGCGTGGCAATTGACGCCATCCAAAACGGCGTCGAGCAAATGGTTGCGATCGAACTGCCGGTTTGATGCGTGGCGGCATCCGTCGCCGTCACGGTAATATCGCGCGTAAGAAGGACCATCCACGGAGCCCGATACTCGCCCTGTTGGTCGATCGATCCCCGGTTGGGGCTCAGGCTCCACGTGACGTTCGGTTGGTCCGCTGTGAATCGCTGCTTTTCGCAGGGATTCAGGGTAACGTGCGACGGCGCAATATTCAGACTCATGGCTCACGGCCCTTATTTATGCAGTTATTTCTTGCTTTATACAGTTTATTTCTGCATTATTATGCGCGTGTAACCGCGGTATTGTCAATTTATTATTGGCGGAAGAGGATTAGTATACGGTCCGCGGCTGCTGCTGACCGCCCGCTTTGCCGAATGGCTCCAGATAGCGCTTTGCGGCGGCGGCCATCAAGCCCATGTCTGTCGGCCCCTGGAACAGCAGGAACCCCTGCTCCATATATTGCTTGGCCTGCTCGGGCGTGGCGGCGGGCCGCCCCAGGAATTTACCGTGGCGCTTGCCGGCTTCCACGATGCGCGCGACGGCCGCCGCGTGCCTGGGATCGTCCTGGTTGCCGCGCAGCCCCAACGAGAATGAGAGATCGTTGGTGCCAATGAAGAGAACGTCAACGCCGGGCGTGGCTGCAATTTCGTCGATGCGCTCCACGGCGCGCGCCTCTTCGATAATGATGATCACCATCACGTTCCGATCGGCGGAATCGTGATAGCCGGCCTCGCCCGCCGGCCACGTGGTGCGGGCCAGAACGGGACCCGATCCGCGCCGCCCCGCGGGCGGATAGCGGCAGGCGGCGGCGGCCTGCGCCGCCAGTTCGGGCGTGCTGCTGAAGGGGAACATCACGCCGCTCACGCCCGCGTCCAGCACGCGCTTGGCGGTCCAGATCTCGTTCACCGGCACGCGCGCAAAGGTCATCGCCGGCAAGCCGCGGGTGGCCAGCACGATATTGCGCAATGTTTCGAGCGTAATGGGCGAGTGCTCCATCTCGACCCACAGAAAATCGTAGCCGAGCGTGGCAGCGTGCGCGGCCACATCGGGATTGGCCACCGTGATAGTGGCTGCCACGACCGGCAGGCCCTCCCGGAGGCGCTTCTTGACGGGGTTTTCCCAGGTTGTATTCATTTTTTCATAAGCCAGACTTCCGCGACCTCGCAGCCGCGGCCGTTGCCACCTAACCCAGGTTCACGATACCACGAGAGATTCAATTCGCCACTTGCAATCGCGCCGCGGGGTATGTCGAATTCGATCGGGCGGACCGGTTGGGGCTTAAGCATCAGCGGATGGACCTCGATGCCATTCCCTGCCACCAGCCGGATTTTGCGGCCAGGGCTGTCGCCCGCGTAAGTCACCCGGATGCGATACTGGGCAGCCGGATCGAGACCGGTGTAGCGCATTTGCAGAGGCTCGTCGTAGAAAGACTCTGCATAGGTCCACCAGGATTTGGGCCAGTGCGGATGATATTCGAGGCTGGCGCTGCCGCGCACCAGGTGGGGCTGGCGGGTGAGGTCGCCCAGATCGTCGTAGAAGCAGCCGGGGCCGGCATCGGTCCAGTTCAGGATGCGGTCGATGGCCGCGGGATCGCCGCGCGCCTGGTCGAACTGCTGCTCCAGCCACAGGCGGTTGTTTAGCGGCACGTCCAGAGTGTCGAGGCTGGCGCCGCGATCCACGCCGATGGCCTTATAGCGCGGCACGCTCAGTTGCATGCCGATACTCTGAAACAGCGCTTCGGCCAACTCGAAAATCCGCGCGTGCCATTCCGGCGCGACCGGTTGCTTCACCGCTCGGTCCAGGATGGCCGCGGCCGCCGCGGTGTCGCGCGTCTCGCGCAATTTGCGCATAGCCTCGTCTTCGAGCGCTGTTTCCTGCAGCAGCCGCTGATGCGTGTAGGCGTCGTAATACGCGCGGTAGAGCGCCTGTTGGAAACGCCAGTTTCGCAAAACGGCGGGCGGCGCCGCGCGCTCCATGGCTTGAAATTGTTCGAGCGTGGCATCCACGCCCGCGTTTGCCGCCAGCGGTCCTTGCCAGTTGCGTTCGAGCGCCAACAGGCCCTGCGCAAAGCTCTCGCTGAATTTTTCGCCGATGAAGTAGCGGCTGTATTGGCGCAGGATTTCGGCGACATCCTGGTCCGGATTCCAGCCGAGCGCGCTCCACACGAATTTGTTCACGTCGTCGTTGGAGCCTTCCGAATAGCTGATGAACCCGATGGTGTGTGGCTGGAACTGGCGAAAGATGCGCGCCTCCTCCAGCGGGCGCGGGTTAATGCTCTCGCGGCCTTCGGTGACGGCCCACGCGGCGTCCCAATTGGGCACTGGAAACTGGCACTGAATGTTGTGGGTGATGTCCGGATAGTGGCGAATGGGGTAGCGCGGCGGCACGGCCGTACGCAGCTCCGGGAGCCCGATGCGGCTCTGCGGTCCGAAGACTACACCTGTGAGCCATGAAGGTTGTTCGTTGCGCAGAATGGCGAGGAACTCATCCAGCCACTCCTGGTTGAAACTCTGCGGCGAGACCCACATTTGGGCGCGCGGATGATAGCGATGCAACACTTCGGTTTCTTTCGCCAACAGCGCCATCAGATACTTGGGACGGGTGTGGCCGGGGTCGCCGCCAGGCACGAACACGGCGTCGATGCGCGGCAATTGGCGGAAGACTTCACCCCACTCAGTGAGCGCCGATGCGACGGTGGCGGGGTCGGAATAATCGCGGTCCATCGCCGGATACCAGATCCACACGTCCAGGCCGTAGGCTGCCAGCAGGCGCGAAAGCTCCGTCATCATGCGCATGGGCGGCAGCGGGAAATGCGGGCTGTCGGCGGCATCGTCGGAACGCGGCGGGATCAGCTCCACTGCGTTCGCGCCGAACACCGCCAAGTCGCGTATGTATTGCTCGAAGACCGGTACGGACCATGCGTCGTAGGTATTCGATTTGGGGCGATAGCCCAATTGGTGGCCGCGCAGCCAGTAGCGCGGCACGCTGGTTTCGGCGAACCCATCGGGTATCTGGATGGAGCCGCGCGCAATGCGCAATTCGCGCAGCAAGCGGCCGATGCCGAACAGGACGCCGCGCGCGTCGTTGCCCGCGATCGTCACGGCTCGCGCGGTGGTGCGGATGGTGTAGCCTTCGGCCGCGCCGGAGCCGCGCTGGATATCGATGGTAACCGGGGCGTTGGCGGGCCCGCTGTCCCAGCGGATGCCGGATCGCTTATCGACTTCGTCGATCAGCATGGCGACGGCTTTGGATTCCGGTGCGGACAGTCCCGATGGAGCGACCACGGCCGCGTGCGTCAGATCCAGCGCTTGCGCCGGCGCGTGCGCGAGCAGCAGGGCGGTGAGAAACGTTGCGGAACGGCGGACCACGTTGCATTTTACCCTACCGGGAGCTGCGCGAATGGGTACACGCTGCGCGGCTGCACGTCATCTATCGTCAGGCCCGGCCGCTTCCGCTTCTCCTCGATACTTCGGTGCTGCGACAATGGGCAGCATGGCTTTGATCGTTTTCTTCCGGGGTATCAACGTTGGAGGACACAGGGCTTTTCGTCCGAGCGTGCTCGCCAAAGAACTGGGCATCTACGATGCCGTGAACGTGGGCGCCGCAG
>Ga0302325_10023844_pt1 | contig 12740 bp, 12 predicted proteins | sample Palsa_T0_2_FD_201948 | JGI IMG/M metagenome (GOLD analysis project Ga0302325, IMG submission 201948) | Peat permafrost microbial communities from Stordalen Mire near Abisko, Sweden - Palsa_T0_2 | ecosystem: Environmental > Terrestrial > Soil > Palsa > Peat permafrost | place: Sweden: Abisko... | reverse complement strand
AATGCCCTCCACCCAGAAGCCGCCGGAAAAGATGATGTTTCAGCTCAACCTGCGGCGGCGCGGGATCAGCGATCAGGCGGTGCTTCGGGCCATGGAAGAGATTCCGCGCGACCTGTTTGTCACGGCGGCCGATCGCGCCAATGCCTGGCGTGACAGCGCGCTCGGCATCGCCTGTGGGCAAACCATCAGCCAGCCCTTCGTGGTGGCCTATATGACCGAACAGTTGCAGCTGCAGAAACAGCACCGCGTGCTCGAGATCGGCACCGGCTCGGGCTACCAGGCCGCCATTCTGTCGCGGCTGTGCCGGCAGGTCTTGACGATCGAGCGTTACCGGACGCTGGCCGACAGCGCGCGGGAGCGGCTTGAGCAGCTGCGCTGCGACAATGTCGAGGTGATGCTCGGGGACGGGTTCGATATCCCGGCGGGCGCCGGCGATTTCGACCGCATCATCGTCACCGCCGCGATGGAGCAAATTCCAGAGGCGCTGGCGCAGCGGCTCGAGCCTGACGGCATCCTGATCGCGCCGGTCGGACCGCATCAGGGCATCCAGACCCTGGTCCGGCTGGCCCGGACCGGCACGGGCCTCGAACGCAAGGAACTGGTGGACGTACGTTTCGTGCCGGCGCTGCCCGGCATCGCCCGCGAGCTGTAAAAACCCGGATCGGCTGTCCCGCCAACGTCTTATTCCCGGGCTTAAGCGGTTGTTTACTCAGGACGTGTTTACTCAAAACAGTAATTTGTTGCGTACGAGTGAGTAACCATGTCCCGTGTCGTCGAGTTGCTTTACTCACGCCGCATACCGCAGGTCGCGGTGCTGGCGCTGATGTCGATTGGTTTTGCCGGTTGCAGCGCCGACATGTCGACGCGCCTTTCGCAAAATCCGTTTGCCTCACAACAGGACGCCACCGGCTCGGTTCCGAACTCCACGGTCGATCGCCGCGACCTTCCCCAAGCTGCCCGTCCGCAATCGCAATACCAGTCGCAGGCCCTGCCGCCGCCGATCTCCGCCCCGCAGTCGTATCCGGCCGCCAGCACCGGGGTGTCCGGAGGAGGGCGCGGAATAGCCTCTTATGCGCCGCCCGCCAATCCGCAGATCGAGGCCACCGGCACCGTTCCGCCTCGCTCGGTCGCGGCGACCCGGGCCCCGGTACAGGGCACCACGATCATCGTCGGCACCAGCGATACGCTCGAAACCCTGTCGCACCGCTATAATGTTTCGGCCGCGGCGATCCTGCAGGCCAATGGTTACAAGGGGCCGCGCGTTCTGTCTCCCGGTCAGCAGCTGATCATTCCGCATCCGACCGCGGCGGTTGCCGCGCCCGCGCTGGCGGCTCCCGTGAGCAAGCCGGTGGCCGCTGCAAGCGCGGCGCCTTCGGTTCATGTCGTCAATCACGGCGATACCCTGCTCAGCATCGCGCGCCGCAATCACGTCTCGGTGCCCGAACTCGCCAAAGCCAACAACATCGATCCCACCGCCAAACTCAAGCTCGGCATGAAACTCACGGTGCCCGGCGCAAAGACCGCCGCGGTCGCGCCGCCGGCCGTCGTGGCCAGCGCGCAACCGGCCGCGGTAGCGGCCCCACCCGCGACCAAATTGGCCGTGGTCACGCCCGATCCCCAGCAGAAGGCCCGATTGGCGCAGTCCGCGCCGACGGCGGAGGACACGGCGGCCGAAAACCCGGTCAAGGCCGCCGACGCAACGGGGGCACTGCCGACGTTCCGCTGGCCGGTGCGCGGCAAGGTGATCACGAGCTACGGCGCCAAGACCAACGGCAAGGCCAATGATGGTATCAATCTGGCGGTGCCCGAGGGCACGCCGGTGAAGGCGGCCGAAGACGGCGTCGTCGCCTATTCCGGAAACGAGCTCAAGGGCTATGGCAACCTGGTTCTGGTCCGCCACGCCAACGGCTACGTCACCGCCTATGCCCATGCCAGCGAGTTGCTGGTGAAGCGCGGCGACACCATCAAGCGCGGCCAGATCATTGCCAAATCCGGTCAGTCCGGCGAGGTGAGTTCACCGCAGCTTCACTTCGAGATCCGCAAGGGATCATCGCCGGTCGATCCGCTTCAGTTCCTGAACGGGGCGTGAGCCAGGCGACGCTGCTAGGGTACGTCGTATCAGCAGCGACAACTATCGTCGCCCGGCCAAAGCGCGAAGCGCGTCTTAGACCAAATGACCGGGCGATCCAGTATTCTAGAGACGGATCGCATAGAACCGCAAAGCTGCGGCGTACTGGATCCCCCGCTTTCGCGGGGGATGACAGTCGTAGGCGGCTATTTCCCGCTCAGCCTCACGCCGAGGCGCCCCGCCAGTTCCTGGGTGAACTGCCAGGCGACCCGTCCGGAGCGCGAACCGCGCGTGGTCGACCATTCCAGCGCCTCGCGTTCCAGTTCTTCGTCCGCAAGCTTGATGCCGAAATGGCCGCAATAGCCCCTGACCATCGCGAGGTATTCGTCCTGGCTGCAGCGGTGAAAGCCGAGCCATAATCCGAACCGGTCCGACAGCGACACTTTTTCCTCGACCGCCTCGCCAGGATTGATCGCGGTCGAGCGCTCGTTCTCGATCATCTCGCGCGCCAAGAGATGCCGGCGGTTGGAGGTCGCGTACAGGATCACGTTTTCCGGGCGGCCCTCGATGCCGCCCTCCAGCACCGCCTTGAGGGATTTGTAGGAGGCGTCGTTGCCATCGAACGACAGGTCGTCGCAGAACACGATGAAATGGAACGGCGAACTGCGCACGAGGTCCATCAGGGCCGGCAGGCTCTCGATATCCTCGCGGTGAATCTCGATCAGCTTCAATCGCTCGGCCGGCTTGCGGTTGGCATTGATGCTGGCATGCGCCGCCTTCACCAGCGACGATTTTCCCATCCCGCGAGCGCCCCATAACAGCGCGTTGTTGGCGGGAAGCCCGTCGGCGAAGCGTTCGGTGTTCTCGATCAGGATGTCGCGCATCCGGTCGATCCCCTTGAGCAGGCCGATATCGACGCGGCTGACGCGCGGCACCGGTGCCAGCCGTCCGTCCGGGTGCCAGACGAAGGCGTCGGCGTGGCCAAGTGAATCAGCGGCAGAGGATTTTGGCGATGCCGCGGAAAGCTGCGATGCAATGGATTCGAGCGCACGCGCGATCCGCTCCGATGTCTCGCGCTCTGACGGCGGTGCCGGACGTTTTGCGGCCGAACCCGGCGATTTCCGTTGTCCCGCCCTGGAGGTGGCACGAGGGGCTGTTTTACTAGGCTTTTTTGACATCTTTGGGTTCCTGACCACGCACCCTTAACGGGCCTGACAGGGGGCTGCAAGCGGTCCAAATGAGGGGTCTGGCAGCGTTGCAATTGGGACCGCGGCCGCTATAGTCCGCGCGAATTTGCCCGGACCGGCTTGACGCTCAGGCGTTGCCGGTTCATTCCCATTCCACGAGGATTGTCCGAATGCTGATTACCCCTGCGTTTGCCCAGGCTGCGGGCGGCGGCGACACCAACAGCATGTTGATGTCGCTTTTGCCGTTCGCGCTGATCTTCGTGATCATGTATTTCCTGATTTTGCGGCCGCAGCAGAAGAAGGTGAAGGACCACGCGGAACTCGTGAAGAACATTCGCCGGGGCGACACCGTGGTGACGACCGGAGGCCTTGTCGGCAAGGTCACCAAGGTCGTCGATGACGACCAGATCGAGTTCGAAATTTCCGACGGCGTGCGCGTGCGGCAGATGCGGCAGATGATCTCCGGCGTGCGCGCCAAGGGCGAGCCGGCGAAGGAAAAAGCTGACACCGCCAAGGAAGACACTTCGGCGAGTTAGCGCGTTTTCTGATCGCGCATATTCCAAAATTTAACGGGTCAAAACTCGATGCTGTATTTCACGCGGTGGAAGGCGCTGGGGATCATCTTGATCGCCTTGGTGGTGTGCCTTTGCGCGGTGCCGCCGGCGTCGGCGCAGCGGCAATCGGCATCAGACATCGACAAGCAGGGCGGCTTATATCTCGTGCTGGAGGTCGATTCCAACTACGTGAAGAAGGCGGAGCTCGAACAGGTGCGCGACGACGTGCGCCGCGTATTGCGGGCTGCCAGGATCGGTTATCAGGGCTTGGCTGTCGGGCCTGGCAGCGTCGGGATGCGGATACCAAAGGAAACGGATCTGCCGACGGCACTGACCAAATTGCGTGAGCTGTCGCAGCCATCCGCCTCCAAGGGATCGAGCAGTTGGGATATCGCCGACGCCGGCGGTGGGAATATCGTGATCTCTGTTCCGCAGGGGGCAATGTCCGAACGCATCGACCAGACCGTCCGGCAATCGATGGAGGTATTCGAGCATCGCATCGATCAGCTCGGCATTGGCGCGCCAGTGATCCAGCGCCAGGGCGCCGATCGCATCGTGGTCGAGGTGCCGGGCGCGCAGGACTTGGACCACCTAAAGGCGCTATTAGGCAAGACCGCCAAACTGGAAATTCGCCTGGTCGATACCAGCGTATCGCCGGATCAGGTAAAACAGGGCATAGTGCCAGCCGATTCCGAAATACTCTTAACCGCGACCTCCCCGAAGATTCCCTATCCCATCAAGAAGCAGGTTCTGGTCTCCGGCGTCGATGTGACCGACGCACGGGCAGGCTTCGACCAGAGTTCGGACCAGCCGATCGTCAACTTTCGCTTCAACACTTCAGGTGCGCGCAAATTCGCGCAGGCGACGGCTGAGAACGTCGGACAGCCATTTGCCGTCGTACTTGACAATGAGGTGATTTCCGCCCCCATCGTCCGCGAACCGATCACTGGCGGCGCTGGCCAGATTTCCGGCAACTTCACGCGACAACAAGCCAACGATCTCGCGATCATGTTGCGCACCGGCGCTCTGCCGGCGCCGCTAACGGTGATCGAGGATCGTTCCAGAATCTGACGGGTCAAAACTCGATGCTGTATTTCACGCGGTGGAAGGCGCTGGCGATTATCCTGACGGCGCTGGTGGTGTGCCTTTGCGCCGTTCCGAACTTCTTTCCCGAGGCCCAGGTGAAGACCTGGCCGCTGTGGGCGCAGCGCCGTCTGGTGCTCGGCCTCGATCTGCAGGGCGGCTCGTATCTGCTGCTTGAGGTCGATGCCAACGCGGTCAAGAAGGACAAACTCGAGCAACTGCGCGACGACGCTCGCCGCGTCCTGCGCGACAACAAGATCGTCTATACCGGCCTTGCCGCCAAGCCCGACAGCGTCGAGGTCCGCATCACCAAGGATAGCGACGCTCCGACCGCGCTTTCGAAGTTGCGTGAACTGTCGCAGCCGTTGGGCGGCCTGCTCGGTTCCAACGGGCAGCGCAGCCTCGAGGTCTCCGACGCCGGCGGCGGACTGATCCGGCTGAGCGTTCCGCCGGCGGCGATCACCGACCGGACCCGACAGGCGGTCGAGCAATCGATCACCATCATCGAGAAACGCGTCAACCAGCTCGGTACCGTCGAGCCGCTGATCCAGCGCCAGGGTGTGGATCGCATTCTGGTGCAGGTGCCGGGGCTGCAGGACCCGACCAGGCTGAAGGCCCTGCTCGGGCAGACCGCCAAGATGGACTTCCGTATGGTCGATACCACGGTTCCGCCGGACCAGGCCCTGCAGGGCAAGGTGCCGCCGGATTCCGAGGTGCTGCAAAGCGCGGAACAGGCGAACACGCCCTATGTCGTCAAGAAGCAGGTGCTGGTTTCCGGCGGCGATCTGACCGACGCCCAGCCCGGCTTCGACCAACGCAATGGCCAGCCTATCGTCTCGTTCAAGTTCAACAGCTCCGGGTCGCGCAAATTTGCCCAGGCCACCATCGACAACGTCAAGCAGCCGTTTGCCATCGTGCTCGACAACAAGGTGATCTCGGCACCGGTGATCCAGGAGCCGATCACCGGCGGCCAGGGCCAGATTTCCGGCAATTTCACCGTGCAGCAGGCCAATGATCTCGCCATCCTGCTGCGTGCCGGCGCGTTGCCGGCGCCGCTGACCATCATCGAGGAGCGCACCGTCGGCCCCGGCCTCGGCCAGGATTCGATTGAAAGCGGCGAACGCGCCGCCTATGTCGGCTCGATCCTGGTGATCGTGTTCATGCTGTTGACGTACCGGTTGTTCGGCGTGTTCGCCAACATCGCGGTGGCCATCAACGTGGCGATGATCTTTGGCCTGCTGTCGCTGCTCAATGCGACGCTGACGCTGCCCGGTATTGCCGGCATCGTGCTGACGGTGGGCATCGCGGTGGATTCCAACGTGCTGATCTATGAGCGGATCCGCGAGGAAATCCGCGGCGGACGTACCGCCATTTCCGCGATCGACGCCGGCTTCAAGCGGGCGCTGTCGACCATCCTGGATTCCAATATCACCACCTTCATCGCCGCCGCAGTGCTGTTCTACGTCGGCACCGGTCCGGTGCGCGGCTTCGCCGTGACCCTGGGCATCGGCATTGTCACCACGGTTTTCACCGCCTTTACGCTCACCCGGCTGATCGTCGCCGGCTGGGTACGGTGGAAGCGGCCGCAACGCGTGCCGATCTAAGATGCGGAGCACGCTGTGACACACTTTATTTTGCTCGGACTGCTGGCGGTGATCGTGGTGCTGACCGTTGTCAGTTGCCTTGGCCTGCTGCCGTCGCTGCGGATCGTGCCCGACGACACCAAATTCGACTTCACCCGGTTTCGCCGCATCAGCTTTCCGATCTCGGCGCTGCTGTCGATTCTCGCGATCACCCTGTTCTTCACCCACGGGTTGAATTTCGGCATCGATTTCAAGGGCGGCACGCTGCTGGAAATACGGGCCAAGTCGGGCACCGTCGACATCGCCTCGATGCGTGCCACCCTGAGCGGCCTCAACCTCGGCGATGTCCAGTTGCAGCAGTTCGGCGGTCCCGACGAGGTGCTGATCCGGGTGGCCGAGCAGCCGGGCGGCGACGCCGCGCAACAGGAAGCGGTGCAGAAGGTCCGCGGCGCGCTTGGCGATGCCGTCGACTACCGCCGTGTCGAGGTGGTGGGCCCGCGCGTTTCCGGCGAATTGCTGGCCTACGGCATGTTGGGGCTGATGCTCGCGATCCTGGCGATCCTGATCTATCTCTGGTTCCGGTTCGAATGGCAGTTTGCGCTCGGCGCCATGATCGCCAACGTCCATGATATCGTGCTGACGATCGGCTTCATGTCGATCTCGCAGGTCGACTTCGATCTCACCAGCATCGCGGCGCTGTTGACGATTCTCGGTTATTCGCTGAATGATACGGTCGTGATCTACGACCGGATCCGCGAAATGCTGCGGCGGTACAAGAAAATGCCGATGCCGGAACTGCTCAACGAATCCATCAATTCGACGCTGTCGCGCTCGATCATCACCCACGTCACGGTGACATTGGCGCTGCTGGCGCTGCTATTGTTCGGCGGCAACGCCATCCACAGCTTCACCGCGGTAATGATGTTCGGCGTGGTGCTGGTCGGCACCTACACCTCGATCTTCATCGCGGCACCGATCCTGATTTATCTTGGCGTCGGCACCCATCGCGATGCGCCGGACAAACCTGCGAAGAAATGACCATGCCAGTGCCCTCGGACGCTCCGCATCTTCCGAGATCGGCGCCAATCGAGGCCTACGGCAAGGGCGGCTTTGCCTTCGCCGAGATGTCGCATCGCGGCTCGCTGCTGTGCCTGCCGGATGCGATCTGGGCCTGGCCCGTCGTCAGACCTGAGGAAATCGATGAGGCGTCGCTGGGGCGGGTATTTGCCGCGGCCAGGGGCATCGACACGCTGATCATCGGCACCGGCACCGAGGTCTGGTTACCGCCGAAGACGCTTCGTGCGGCGTTGCGCGCGGTCAGTGTCGTGCTGGACACGATGCAGACCGGGCCGGCGATCCGCACCTATAACATCATGATCGGTGAGCGACGACGCGTCGCCGCGGCGCTGATTGCGGTCCCATGAGCAGCGTCGACGCAGCAGGCAAAGAGGCCGCCGGCTTCTGCGCCGAGCTGGTCCGTACCCACGATTTTACCCGTTACGTCTCCACATTGTTCGTGCCGGCTGAGCCGCGCCGCGCACTGGTCGCGCTCTATGCCTTCAACGTCGAAGTTTCCCGTGTGCATGAGCAGGTGAGCCAGCCGCTGCCGGGTGAGATGCGCCTGCAATGGTGGACCGACATGCTGGCTGGCAGCGGCCATGGCGGTGTCGAGGGCAATCCGGTGGCGGCCGAGCTGATGCTGGCGATCCGGAACTGGCGCCTGCCGGTCGAACGGCTGTCGCGCCTGATCGACGAGCATCAGTTCGATCTCTATAACGACCCGATGCCGACCATGGCGGCACTGGAAGGCTACATCAACGACACTTCGTCGGCGTTGTTTTCACTGGCGGCCGGGATCGCCGGGCGGCCTTCCGAAGCGGCCGAGCATCTGGCGCGTCACGCCGGCCTGGCCCACGGCATGGTGCAGGTGGTGGCGGCGTTGCCGCTGGACGCCTCGCGGCGTCAATTGTTCGTGCCGCAACAGTTGCTCGAGAGCCATGGCTGCGGGATCGAAGAGGTCTTCGCGGGCAAGCAAACCCCGAAGCTGCGCACCGTGCTGGATCAGCTGCTCGGCGAGGCACGGGGGCACCTGAAGACAGCCTTTGCGCTGCTGGCGGACGTAGAGCCGCAGGTGAGGCCGGTATTCCTGCCGCTGGCGCTGGTGGAGCGCGATCTCAAGCGGATGGCGCGCGCCGACAACGATCCATTCGTACCCCGGATGACGTCGAGGTTTCGGACGCTGTGGACGTTGTGGCTGGCGTCGCGATCGCGGTTATTTGGCACGTGAAGATATGCTAATATTCCATCATGAAATGGCTCCAGTGGACTCCGGACCGCAACGGCATCGTGGCCGTCATATTCGCTGCGATCATCCTCGTTTTCATCTTCGCTTTTTTGGTGACGTATTTCCCGGATTTTCAACAGCGCAGGGCCGGTGCGGGTTTCGGACCGGACTGGGAGTGCACCGCACAGGCCAGGGGCGATCCGGTTTGCGTCAGGAAGCCCGGCCGGTAACAGATCGCGCTCCATCGAAAGTCGCGGTCAGCATTTTATGACGGCGGGAGCGTCAGGTCCGCCGTTTCGAAATTGAACCGATCGCGCAAATTCTTGCGCGATTCCAGGATGTCTTTCAGGAACGCGCGATCGGTCGCGCTCGTCATCATCGGTTCGATCAGGTCGAGCTGGTTGGTCGCGACCAGTTGCAGGACCTCGGTGCGAGGTTTGCCGCTGGCATCGCGGGGCAGGGCCTGTACCACCTGGATATGCTCCGGCGGTTTAGGTCCCTTCGCCGCCACGAGCTCATGGCGCAGCTGGGCTTCGAGCGCCGGCTGGTCGGCCTCGACGAAGGCATATAGCCCGACGCCGGTACGCCGGTCGGCGAATGCGACAATGGCCGCATCGCGCACGGCGGGATTTTTTCGGATCAGATCGGTCAGCACCGGTGCGTCATTGACGAGCCGCCGGCCGCCGCCCTCGCGATCGGTGAAATTGAACAGGCCACGGGTGATGGCGCGGTAGACCTTCTTGCCGGTCGCGAGCCAGATGCGGGCGAACAGCGATTTGCGCGCGAGAATCTTGCGTTCCTTCGGCGTCAGCGCCTCCGGCGCGTAGCTGCGCTTGTGTTTGAGCAGATGCCGGATGTCCTCATAGGCGGCAATACGGAACAGCCGGCTGCGGGTGCGGAAGCAGGCCGCGAGCTGGAAGTCGGTAACATAGGCGCGGCCGTCATGGCCCCGCAGCCAGTTCTGTTCCTTGGCGAGATCGTTATGGCAGATGCCGGCGCGATGCAGTCTGTGCAACGCCTGCTTGGCGGAACGGAAATAGCCGACATCGCCGACCGGCTTGGCCTGATGCAGCGCCACGCCGTTGATGAAGCCGCGTACCAGCGCCTGCCGGCCGGCCCACAGCAGTTGCGGTCCGACCCGCAAGTCGTTCGCCAGGGCGAGCGCGCGGCGTTCACGGGCAAACAAATGGCGCGCCGGAATATACGACCACCACGGCACCTGGTCGAGCCGCCGCAATACCGCATCGACTTCGCCGGCGTCGCTGCGAAAGCGGCCACGCTCGACCGTGGAGAACACGTCGCGCTTCAACAGCACGCCTTCGGTCCATCGCGCCGCCAGAACGGCGGCATCTTCTTTGGGCAGACTCATGGAAGGTTCACGCCGCCGCTGCAATATGCAGGTTGTCGGCGATCCAGCGATCGAGATCCGATAACGCCCGCGCGCTCATCGCCTGCTTCTTCGCCACCGTCTTTTCGTTGCCGCGCAGGCGCGTGCCGTTCGCGTTTCTGGTGGGCGGGGTGGCGAGCGGTGGAAACAGCCCGAAATTGATGTTCATCGGCTGGAACGAGCGCGGCCCGGCGTCGATGGTTTCGATATGGCCGCCGGTGATGTGGCCGAGCAGCGATCCCAGCGCCGTCGTCGATGGCGGCGCTGGGAGCGACTGGGAGCGTGCATCGGCGGCGGCATAGAGGCCCGCGATCAGCCCGATGCTGGCGGCCTCCACATAGCCTTCGCAGCCGGTCATTTGTCCGGCGAAGCGCAGCCGCGGCTCTGCGCGTAACCGCAATTGAGGATCCAGAAGTTTTGGGGAATTCAGGAAGGTGTTGCGATGCAGGCCGCCAAGCCGGGCGAATTCGGCGTTCTCAAGTCCGGGGATGGTGCGGAACACACGTTGCTGCGCGCCGTGCTTCAGCTTGGTCTGGAAGCCGACGATGTTGTAGAGCGTGCCGAGCTTGTTATCCTGGCGCAATTGGACGATGGCGTAAGCCTTCACGGTCGGATCGTGCGGGTTGGTCAGCCCGACAGGCTTCATCGGACCGTGGCGCAGCGTCTCGCGGCCGCGCTCGGCCATCACCTCGATCGGCAGGCAGCCATCGAAATAGGGCGTATTGGTTTCCCACTCCTTGAAGTCGGTCTTTTCGCCGCCGATCAGCGCATCGACGAAAGCGTCGTATTGCTGCTTTGTCATGGGGCAATTGATGTAATCGGCGCCAGTCCCGCCGGGTCCGACCTTGTCATAGCGCGACTGAAACCACGCCGCTGACATGTCGATCGAGTCCCGGTGCACGATCGGCGCGATCGCGTCGAAGAATGCCAGCGCGCTCTCGTCCGTGAGTTCGCGCAGGGCATCTGCGAGCGGCGCGGAGGTCAGTGGCCCGGTCGCGACGATGACATTGCGCCAGTCCGCAGGCGGCAGGCCATCGATTTCGGCTCGGCGGATATCGATCAGGGGATGGTCGTGGAGGGCCCTGGTGACCGCGGCGGAAAATCCGTCACGGTCCACCGCCAGCGCGCCGCCGGCCGGAACCTGGTTGGCGTCGGCGGCGCGCATGATCAGCGAGCCCAGCCGGCGCATTTCGGCGTGCAGCAATCCAACGGCGTTGTTGGCGACATCGTCGGAGCGAAACGAGTTGGAGCACACGAGCTCGGCGAAGCCGTCGGTGCGATGGGCCTCGGTCATCCGGTGCGGGCGCATTTCGTGCAGGACAACGCGAATTCCTGAATTCGCGACCTGCCAGGCCGCTTCCGAGCCGGCGAGACCGGCGCCGACGATGTGCACGGGTTCGAGAGGGGATTTGGTGCCTGTCATGGGCACTGAACTAGCGCGTTTCCGCGTGCAGTGGAATGCGCGTGGGGCTTTCGGATACGACAACGCCCGCAAAACTCGGCGGGCGTTATCCGTCTCAATAGTCGGCTGACGGCGTTCAGCCGTTATAGGTACCGGATGCAACGCGCGGAATGTCCGAGCGATCAAGGCCGATATCGGCCAGTTCGCGATCGCTAAGCTGGGACAGTTCGCTGACATTGCGCTGATAGTCCCGGAACGCCTGGATCATGCGGATGAGCGAGAGCAACATGGGTAATCTCCTTGTATCAGCGATTCAGCTCTTGAAGGAAAAGCCTCATCGTTGAAATGAATATAGAACAAAATATTGCGATGCAGTAGTTCCTATGTTGCGGTGCAGCTAATCCTGAAATGCATGGCATAGGTAGGAAACAATTTACCGTTCGGCATGCCTGCCTGATGGATCATTCCGACGGTATAATATTCGGCTGAATTTACGCAAATAGCCCCATTAATATAATTAGTGGTATTTTCGTACTCAAGCCATTCAGTTTCGTGGAACCAAGAACAGCTTTGGCCGGATCCAGCCGGAGCCGCCGCTATCCCGAAATGGGGTGTCTTTAATCTCATTTTTAGGATGGTTGGTGGCGCTCAACCATGCGCGATTCGCATGCAGTATATAAAATGAACTAAAAATCATTTCTATCGTCAGGGAGCGTGGGCGAGCTCGGTGGCGAAATAGCCAATGGTCTTGGCGTAGACTTCGCTCTTGTTCCATTGCTGGATGACAGCGAAATTCGGGCTGCCGGGGTCCCAGCCCTTGCCGCGCTGCCAGCCATAGCTGGCCAGGAAATTCGCGGTCGAGGCCAGTACGTCCGGCGCACTGTGCAACAGGTCGCGGCGGCCGTTGGCGTCGAAATCCACGGCGAATTTGATGTAGGACGACGGCATGAACTGGGTCTGGCCGATTTCGCCGGCCCAGGCGCCGCGCAATTCCGACGGCGCGACGTCGCCGCGCTCAATAATCCGTAACGCGTCCATCAGCTCGGCCTTGAACATGTCCGAGCGGCGGCAATCATAGGCCAGCGTCGCCAGCGACCGCATGGTCGGGAATTTTCCGATATTGACGCCGAAGTCCGTCTCCAGTCCCCAGATCGCGACCACGATCTCGCCCGGTACGCCGTAGGTTTGCTCG
>Ga0302325_10023843_pt1 | contig 12741 bp, 9 predicted proteins | sample Palsa_T0_2_FD_201948 | JGI IMG/M metagenome (GOLD analysis project Ga0302325, IMG submission 201948) | Peat permafrost microbial communities from Stordalen Mire near Abisko, Sweden - Palsa_T0_2 | ecosystem: Environmental > Terrestrial > Soil > Palsa > Peat permafrost | place: Sweden: Abisko... | reverse complement strand
ATTTTCCTCCCAAGGCGCCGGCCCCATAGCTTAGAGCTGTAACCGGAACCACCAAACTAACGTTCTCCCTCGATAGCACCAAGAGCAAGGAGAAGAAAGCAGTCCCCATGAGGGCCAGGCCGACCCACATCCACGGAACTCGTAACGCGCGGGCGATGACGCCCGCGAGCGCAATCGGGCGAAAGTCCTTCACCTCGCCTACGGACTTCATGGCTCGGGTGACGCATAACTCGCCTCCGGTGCCGGCGCCAATAATTAGCAGATAGAAGATAAGCTCGCGCATTCAGCGTGGCTCCGTGGTTCGCGGAGGCGTTTGTCCAACCACCAGGACGCCCAGGCATATGAGCACCACGCCCATCCAACGCATCGGCGTGACCACTTCACGCAGCATGAAGTGAGCCAGCAGGGCAACCATGCCGTAGGCCACTGACGAGGCTGGCTGGACGTAGCTGTAATCCGCCCACGAGAGCACCAGCGTGTAAGCCACAAAAAAGGTAAGCAGAGACCCGATGCCGAGCCAAATCGTGCCCGACGTGAGGACGAGGGAAAGGAGATTCAGCGCTCCCGCCGGCGTTCCGATGCTTGCAGCGCCGATGCCCTTCATCCCCTTGCCGAGCAGCACGTTGCCCAACGGACCAAATATCACCATAAAAAAAATCAGCAGATAGGTTTTGAAGTGCAAACCAGCGGTGGGCTTCATTCGTGACGGGGGCCTTCCGTCTGGTTGAAATCAGGTCCCTTGTCCTGCGCGAGGCGGTTCGCCGGCTGCATAAATATGGCGCCTTCCCAGGGAATACCAAGCAGAGAAATGCAATTCATACGTTAATATTACCTGACTCTCTAGGGATGCCCGGGCTCTCCCCGATATCGATTTCTGACGTTCGTTTTTTCATCCCTGTATCTCAACTACAGCGTGCCAGATTTTCCTATCACACCCTCATCGGCCACGAGCATCCCATAGGACTGACCCTAAAAATGGCGAACAGATGGCGCAAGCTTTTGCTAACGCCTGATTATTCGATTATTCAATGATCGTTTCCTTGACAACTAACTTACCGAATTCGATAATCCTCGGCACTTGGCAGGTGCTCCTCTGCCACACGCGATTTTGAGCCTTCTGCGGTTTCCCGCGAACCGCGGTGCGAGCTGGAGGTCCTCCATGACCAGATTCATTCCACGGCAGATGAGCTGCGCTTTGTTGGTGTTCTGCTTGTCAGCGGCGATTATTTCGCAGGCGAAGACCACCTTTAAGACGCTGGTAAGTTTCGAGGGAACGAACGGTTCGGCCCCCGGCGGAGCGCTGGTGCAGGGCTACGATGGCAACCTATACGGGACGACCTCGGGCGGCGGAAAAAACGGCGACGGCACGGTCTTAAGATGACCCCGGCGGGCAAGGTGACGACTCTGTATAGTTTCTGTTCCAAAGCAAAGTGCGCCGACGGCAATTCCCCGGAGGCCGGGTTGCTATTGGCCACGAACGGGAACTTCTACGGGACGACCAAGTTCGGCGGCGTGGGCCCATGCGTCATCGGCACGGCCACCGGATGCGGCACGATTTTCGAAATCACTACTGAGGGTAAGCTGACCACGCTCTACACTTTTTGCAAGGAGGGAGGGGAGTGCAGCGATGGCGCCGAACCGGAGGCCCCGCTGATTGAGGGGACAAATGGGAACTTCTACGGAACGACATTTTACGGCGGCAATTCCAACAGCGCGGGCACTGTGTTCCGGATTACCCCGGCGGGCAAACTGACGACGATTTACAGTTTCTGTTCTAAGACTGGCGCTAACTGCCCGGACGGTGCTTACCCCACAGCGGGGGTGGTGCAAGGCACCGACGGCAACTTGTACGTGACCACTTCCGGAGGCGGCGGGCTCGAATCGGGTGCAAAGGAGGACAGCACCGAGTGTGGCGGCGTTTTGGATGTGCTGAAAGCGAAAGAAAACTTCCATGAGGCTTTTGACCTTTGGCTGTTTTGCGAAGCCGAGGACGGAGAAGGTCCAGAGGATAGCCCGGTGCAAGCACAAGCGTCCGCTCCGGAACCCTCGGTCAGTTCGAGCTCCAACGGCACCGGGAACTTCTACGGGACGGCGAGCGGTGGTGGGGCCAACCTCTCCGGCACAGTTTTTGAAATCACGCCCTCTGGAAAGTTCATCCTGGTCTACAGCTTCTGCTCGAACGCGAAGTGCGCCGACGGTGCTTACCCGAACGCGATAAGCGAGGGCACAGACGGGAACTTTTATGGAACCACCGCCGGTGGGAACGGCAACAGCGCCTGTCCCAGCCTGAACGGCTGCGGCACGGTTTTCGAAATCACACCGGGAGGCACCTTGACCACGCTGCACAGCTTCGAGAAGAGCGATGGTCAAGATCCCGTAAGCACGCTTGTGCAGGCCACCAATGGCGTCTTTTATGGGACAACGTTCTTTGGCGGAGCAAGCGGCGATGGCACGGTCTTCAGCATATCCACGGGGCTGGGGCCGTTTGTGCGAACGGTACCCACGATGGGCGCGGTGGGGTCGACGGTCATGATTCTGGGAACGGACCTGACGGGCGCGAGTGCGGTCAGCTTCAACGGCAAAGCAGCGGCGTTCAAGGTGGTCTCGGCAACGGAGATCACGGCGACGGTTCCATCGGACGCGACCACGGGCACAATTGAAGTAACGACGCCTGGCGGCAAACTTGAGAGTTGGCCGTTCCAAGTTCTGTAGCGTTGAGCTGCTCCCCAGCCGGACAGAGATAGCTGTTGCCTTCGGGGAGATAGGTAAATCGCTCGGGACCGTAGAGTGGGTTGTTGGTTGTTCTTGCGGAGAGCGCTGTCCCGATTTCCCCAGAGCTGTGTTGATGTTGGATGTTGGTTTTATCTTGTAACTACAAGCCGAATTCTCCAAATTCTCCGATTGATCCTAGCAGGCCTGTCCCACAAGTAAAAGCTGATCGGAGGCAACAGGAGGCAACAGGGTACCAGCGAACCAACGGCGCACGCTTGCGACCTGGTTGCAGAAGTTATCCTGCAACTCGTCGGCGTGAGGGTAGAGTAAGAATCGAGTCCTTAGCGGTAGTGGAATCCCACCCTAACGTCGAAAAGCACGGCGCCTCATAATCCGCCGAGACCGAACTGCCCGGCCCTCGCATGCGGAAGGCCGGGGCGGTTTCGGACAATCTCTACGGCGTGGCTGGAGCTGGAACCTCCTCCAAGGCACTGTGAGCAGCTGGAGCCAGTTTGGCGGTGCGGGCTGGGTTCATCGGCTTCATGACGCGGGGGTGACGTGCCCACGCGACGCTCTTTTCCGGCGCAGCATTGTACAGTTCCGGATGCCGATAGAATCCACGCTCCTTCTCCGGCTTCATCTCTTCGACCGGAATGCGATGGGCGTTGGCCCAGGCGTCTTGCCGGATGCCTGTGACCTGCCACGAGACTTCCACGTTGGGTTTATCCGTCTTGATGGAGAACTGATGATTCGCGACCTTGCCGGAAATAATGGCCTGGGCGAACTGGCCGAGGACCGTAAGCTGGTAGCGGAAGTCGCGGTTGAGGGTTTCGAACCATTCTGGCAGCGCGACGACAGCCTCACCCGCCGCGTCGGTGGTCACGTTGCCGTTGTAGATGTTCATCATGTCGGGTGACTCCACAAACGAGTGATAGAGGTACTTGTTGGCAGGATCAAGAGGATGGTCAATCTTGAACGAACCGCTATCTTTGGAGAGGGCGCCTTCGACCTCTACGTTGCCGATAAATTCCCCCGCTAAGACACTGCCGTTGGCAATCACGGCATATGGCGCTATGCCGACCAACCCGGCACTACTCTCGGTGGTGTCGATGCCATAGATTGCGATCGAGTCTTCGGCTGAGTTCGTACCATACACCCCGAAACCGTCTGCGCCGCCCGAATCACCCTCTACGCCGTTGCCGCTGTTACTGTCTCCGAAAACCCCATCGCCCGACACGCTGGTGCCGGCGACGCCTGAGTTGGTATCGCTTCCGCCGAGTATTGCAGCGTCCCCCCCGGTGGCGTTGGCGATGATCGCGAGGGCGTTAGTGGCATTCACGTTGAGGGTGGCCAGATTGATGTTGTTAGCGCTGAAGCTGCCGGTTGAATCGCGCTTGACGATGGCGTTAGCGGTATCTGAACTGGTGGGAGCTGTGTTCCAATTCAGAGCTAAAGAGCCGCTCGTGGTCACCGGCGAACCGCCGACCGTGAAGTCCGAGGAAGGGGCAGACAGGCCTACGCTGGTTACCGTGCCCGTGCCTGTGGGATTCGCACACGCCCATGCTTTCCCATTCCACTGCAAGACCTGCTTCGCGGCGCAACTGGTGGAGAGCGACAGGTCGAGTGTCCCGCTCGTGCCTCCACCGATCAGGCCGCTGCCAGCCGCCGTGGTGATCCCGGCGATTCCGCCGCCGGTGCCTCCGGCAAACGCAATATCCAACTCGGCCGGATGGCTCGTCGTCGTGTTCTCTTTGCTGTCAAACGTGGCATTGAACGAGCTGTTGGCGACCAAAGCGATGCCGTTGTTTGTCTCGCTCCCGTCCAGCCACTCCTGCACCGCCGAAGTGACGTTGACGAGGATGTACTGGTTCTTATCCGCCTTGGTGATTGCGACGTTGGAGGCAATCGTGTTGCCCAGAGGTGGTGCGTTGCCGTGGTCGATCGTGCTTTCGGACCAGGAGCCTTTGACGTAGTCCACGTTGAAGCTGCCGGGAGTGGTGACCGCGTTCACATAGAGTTTCAGCGTGGCCTGGCTGACACTGGCGCCGCTCGGAATCGACGCCAGATTGAATTGAATGTAGGTGATCTGCGAGGCGCCATCGACATCGAGCAGCGTGGCGGCACCGTAGTTCGTCGTGGGATCGGCGCTGTTGGTATAGGCGTCGCCGAGGGGTGTGATCTGGGCTTGGCTCAGACCCGAAAAGAACAAGAAAAGCAAGCCGAGCGCGGCTTCTAGGAGATGTTTCCTTGCCAGAAACCCTAGCTCTGCGAATTTGTCTCGTGTTTGCATTTTGTCCATCCTCCGTTTTTGAAATCTGGTGATTGACCTCTCACATCTGGTCCCTTGTCTTAACAGCGCAAAATCGCGGGCAGAATGATCACCTGCCGGAACCTTTTTTCTGGGGGATCTCTCTCAGGGATCGCAAGTTCCGCCTCTAAGCATGAAATCGTGCTCGTCCCCGCGCAGCACGTTTCGTTACCGAGTGCAGCCTCCCGACCATGCACATCCCGTAGTCTCGAAGAACAACCCGTGCTGGCCTTCGTAGCCGGTGCCGCTGCCTTGGTTTACGAGTTCAATCGACTGGTCGCCTGCGTCGTCGGTCATCGTCAGGACCTGCGTCGAACTGGCTTGTGAGCCTGGATAGAAAGTAGCGCCGCTTCCATTCTCCACCTCTCCGCCATCGAAGAAAATGGCCGCGGTATTGGCCAGCGGCCACACTCCGTCAGGCGCGGGGCCGTCGCAGCATAACCTGTCCACGATCCAGTTCGCCGACTTGCCGACCTGTGGAAACACGCAATCGTTCTGGATCGTATAAGAGTTGTAGGTGAGAGTAGTGAGATCTTCCACAAATGCCGAGCCATTATTGCATCCTCCAAAGGCATGCAACTCGGTGTAAAAAAGATCCCCAGGATTGATCGCAAAGCTGGTGTTGTAAATGTCGTTCCATCCTACAAAGGCGTTGTAGTAGGCCTGACCTGTCGGGCAATAAACCGCCTCTTGAACCCCTGCCTGTTCCCCTGCATTGAAAAACAAGGATTGCCCAGCAGCCAGATAACCGTCGATCCCAACATAGTTCAAGTCGAAATAGTAGGTCTCGGTGCACCCGGTCGTATTGTCGAAAGGCACTTGAGCAGTCGGCACGCTGATTAGCGTCCAAATGTCATTGAACGAGGTTTTGGCGCTCCACTTCTTCAAGCTGTTGTTCAAAATGACGCCGGCTGCATTGATGTTCGACCATTGCTGGGGCTTGGACGCCGCCTGGCTTTGGATGTGCTCGACCGGCTGCACCGGCAATGAACTGGCCGGGGTCATCCCGTGTCCGCTGCGCGACATCGGTTTGAGCTCTCCGTTCCAGCGAATCTTAGCCGCCATCATGGCTCTTTCCCACAGACGGTAGTGGGCAGGATCAACTTGCTTGTCGGGCCGAGTGGGGAAGCCGTAGGTGGCTAGCTCTTCATCGGTGGCCACCAGTGGGTTGAAGCCTTTGGGTGGCTCGGCATAGGTGTGGATGTTGGCAAGGTTGGTAGGGAGGTTCGCGGCTGAAAGGTAGATTGCTCGAACAGAGTCATTCTCCCCCATCGCGATTGTCCTAAGACCAAGGAGCACGCTCGTCGCCACCGCGATAACCGCCAGCTTTCGGTTGATATTTAACGTTTGCATTTTATTCTTCCTCCGTTTTCTCGTGGCCGCAGTCACCGAACCCGATGGTTGTTTGGGCAACCGGCCCCGTTGCGGCAATCTGCTGGAACTCGCCGGAGAATACAACCCAACTGTTCGCAATCGAGATATCACCGTGTAACGCATTGATGGGAAAAGTGGTTGTCTGAATTTGTAATCTCACGTGCTATACTCCCGTCTAATTTTGGGGAATCGCAAACGGCGATGCAGCAGGAAGCACGAGGCAAACTTGTTCGGTTCGGCCTGTTTGAAGTGGACGTCGGGGAAGGTAAGCTCACGAAATCCGGGACTCGGATTCGGCTCCAAGAGCAGCCGTTTCGGATTTTGGTACTTCTGTTAGAGCACGCCGGGCAGCTTGTAACTCGAGATGCAATTCGCGATGAGCTCTGGTCTCAGGACACATTCGTTGAATTCGACCGGGCGCTGAACACAGCCGTGGGGAAGCTCCGCGCGGCGTTAAGCGATTCAGCCGAGAACCCCCGCTTCCTGGAGACAATTCCGCGCAAGGGCTATCGCTTCATTTCGCCGGTCACGATCACACAACGAGAACAAGGGAACCCAGCCGCAATCGAGCAAGCGGCACCTGCGATGCCCGGCGTGTCGATCTCTGAGAACAAGCCACTCGAACTGTCTCCTTCAGTTGTCGCGGCCCCAAGAGCGACACGGCGATTGCGAATCGGGCTCGTCGCGAGTGTCTTGTTGGCCGCAACAGGAGTCGGAGTTTACCGGTATCAACATCGCAATCCTTTCCGGATCACCTCGAAGGACACGGTCGTGCTTGCCGACTTTACAAATACCACCGGGGAGACCGTCTTCGACGATTCACTTCGACAGGCGCTTGAGGTCGGGTTGCAACAGTCCCCCTTTGTAAACGTCCTCTCCGATCGAAAGGTGGAACGCATTCTGAAGCAGATGGGGCGTTCTCCGGAAGAGCGAATCACGGGCCAGGCAGCCGTCGAAGTATGCCAGCGAGCCAACAGTAGGGTGGCGGTGCAGGGATCGATTGCGAGTTTGGGAACGACCTACCTTATTGGATTGGCAGCGATTCGCTGCGATAACGGCGAACTTCTTTCCAATGAACAATTGCAAGCCAAACGCAAAGAAGATGTGGTGGACGTGCTGGGACAGGCCACATCGCACTTGCGCGCCCGATTGGGTGAGTCGCTTCCCTCAATCCAGAAATTCAATGCCCCCTTGGAACAGGCAACCACTGCTTCGATTGACGCGCTGAAGGCATATAGCTTGGCGCTTTCCATTTGGGACAAGAAGGGAGATCGCGATTCGCTCCCATTCTTTAAACAAGCGTCCGATCTGGACCCGAACTTTGCCATGGCATACGGCGGTCTGGCCACTGTCTATCGCAATTTGAGAGAAACGAAACTGGCCCGAGAGAATGCCGCGAAGGCATATGAGCTCCGAAATCGCGTGACAGAGTCGGAGAGAGCAACCATTGAAGCGCGATACTACGCTTACGTGACCGGCGAGTTAGAAAAAGCCGCACAGGTTCATACTCTGGAAGTTCAAAACTATCAATCGGCAGGCGCATACAACCACTTGGCCATTGACCAGGGAGAACTCGGACTTTACAAGACATCGGCTGATGGTTTTCGCAAAGCTCTGACGATTGACCCGACCCGAGCGGGCACTTATGCAAATCTTGCAACCGATTTGTTAGCGTTGAACCGTCTCGATGACGCCTCGGCGGTTCTGGCCGATGCCAGCCGGCAAAAGTTGCAGACGGACGGACTGCTTCAGGTGGGTTACTGGGTTGCCTTCGTTCGCGGGGACAGCGGTCGTATGCAAAGTTTGGTACAGCTGTCTTCGGAAGTGCAAGGGGCAAAGTCGCTTCTTTTGGCCGAGCAATCGAACACCGAAGCCTACTACGGTCATTTTGAAAAAGCTCGTGCATTGTCTCGCGAAGCTGCCAATCTTATGGAGCGTGAAGGCGACAAGGAGTCGGCGGCCGTCTGCCTCGCACAGGCAGCCGTCTGGGAAGCCGAAGCAGGAAGCTACTTTCAGGCCCGGGGGCTGCTTGCGCAAGCCCAAAAACTCTCTCGCGGACAGGATGTAATTACCTTAGCCGCGCTCGCTATGGCTCGTATGGGGAATAATAAACAAGCCGAGATACTGAGTCACGGGCTGGACAATGACTGGCCTTTGGGTACCTATGTGCAGAAATACTGGCTCCCGCTGATACGGGCGGAGATCCATCTTCAAAAGCGACTTCCCTCAAAGGCGCTTGACGACTTGACGGTTGTGACTCCGCCGCTTGAGTTTGCCAGCCCGCCCGCATTTCCGGTCGCAACCCTGTATCCCACATTGGTTCGCGGCCAGGCCTACCTGGCGACCGGGAACAGAAAAAAGGCACTCGCTGAATTTCAAAGATTGGCAGATCACAGAAGCTTCATGGTGAATTCTCCGCTGTGGCCCGTGAGTCAACTGGAACTTGCTCGCGCCTATGCCGGAGCCGGCGACTTGAATGAAGTGCGCCAAGCCTGCGAGGAGTTTTTTCAGCTATGGAAAGGCGCTGACCCCGATCTCCGCTTACTGAAGGAAGCCCAAGGCGACTGTCTGACGGTACGTAAATAAGCAGCGCCGGCGGGAACAATTGCCGCTGCCAAAGATGGCGTTCGTGACACTCCGATCTACCCTGCACGGCCCCGAGCTTGGAGCCCGACCGATTCGACGATCTGCACACTCCCGGGTCCCACGGATTTTGGCACCTTGTCGGCGACCATAACACTTCAACGATTGCGGAGGAGTCTTCGTTCGGGGTCGGTGCCTTTGTTGGCGCTGCGCTGATCGGGTTTGATCTGTGCGAAATCTTTCGCTAAATCGATCACTCCGCCAGCGAAAAGCTCGATCTCGTGACCGCCCGCTGGTGCGGGCAGTCATGTGCTAAACCGTCCGGCGGCCAGGCACTGAACGGCGACCACTTCTAGCCACAGAATCGCCCAGCATTCGCCTCTCAGAATCGAATGGACGGCGAACTGAAACCGGCGATTGGAAGTTAATCTGGATCACCCGTCAAACAACCAGAATCCGGCTCGGACCTAGTTGCAGAGGCGTGAGCGCAATCGCGCCCCGACTTGATCAAGAACGAATGTGTGGTTCGATTGGATGTGTTGATCGGAATCCCGCTTCGTCCCTGATCCGAAGAATCGTGAGTTGTTAGTCGAGATGCACGATCCAAACGTCGGTACGGGGATCACCCTGCCCGGTGTTTCCGAGTTGCTCACCCCAGCTCGATGTGAAACTAAAGAAACGTCCATCCAGCGAAATGTTACCTAAGGGCTGAGTCCAAAAGTATTCCGGGTCCCAAACTGCCCGATTGTGCGCAAATCGCCAGATCGTGGATGCGACCCCATCGGTCTCGATGCACACAACCTCGCCGTCATACGGCTGCTTAATTTCGGTTATTCCAGCGGGACTGTACAGCGTGCCGCACACCGGCAAGCTGCTGTTCAAACGTCCATTGCTCCAAGCGAAGTTCGTCTCCATGCCCCAAAGGTGGGGCAACGGCAGCGGATTTATCAACTGAGTGAAGTCAGTGAGATCTCCCAAGGGCCGTCGGAAGGTGTTCAGTTCGTCGAGTACTCCTGGTTCATTGATGTAGGTGTCAAATCCTACAGCGCCATAGCCGTCGCAATATGGCGGGCCGTCACCCTGGTAGCAGGGTTCAACATCCAGAGAGGTTGTGTCCCAGACGTAGAATTCCTTGCCACGGCTAATTCGTACGTACTGCCCATTGCCGGAAATCTTGGAATGGTTGAAGAGAAACCGGTCTGGAGTAGAAGTTTGCCCTGTAGGCCCCCATAGGCCGCCAATCTGACCGGTTTCCGTGTTGTACCAGCGACAGCCCAGAGTTTGGTCGTAAACGATTACGAATGGCCGCGTACCTGCCCCGCGGCCGCCTGCCGAAATGTCGATACGGCTATCGTCATCCGAAACAGTCGAATCGCTGCTGTAAACATCAGGGCCAGCGATCAGTGGCGGCTGAGTCCCACAGGCTGTCGTATCAAAAAGGGGCGTGGCCACGCCGGTTGAGAATCTATATGTACTGATCACCAAGGGCTCCCGCAGCGCTGTTCCGAACATCAGGTCCGGATCGACAAAGCTAAACGTGGGTCCTGGCCGCAATGGTATGAGAAGGCCGCCTCCAACCCCTGCACCCGGGAGCGAACTCATGGCCATGGTAGTAGGATCAAAGGCAAATGCGAGATTTGCGTTGTCATAGCCGACAGCTACATAAAACTTTCTGTCATCTACGCTCCACTCGTTGTCATCTTGCGGAGGATTGTAGAAATAGTCTTCCTTTCCTTTGGGATCGGAGTTCTCATCAGTAACTCGAACCATCAAAGATCCAAGGTCGGGGTCCCTAAATGCGGCGCTAACAGGCGGGGACCGGAGGGGCGTCTCGGGATAGACCAGGCGGTTGGTGATGGCATCCGGGTACGGCGGCACCCCTTGTGCACGGACCCGACCTGTGCACAGGCAAGTCAGCAATACACAAAGCACGAAAACGAGCGCACGCAAAGGCATGATGTTCTCGATGGGGTCACGCTGTTGGAGTTTGGCAGCGTAGCATCCAAATTACGCGAGCCAATATAGCCTATTTCCTTGATAAGTCAAGGATAGTTACGGGTCACTATTTTCGTCGAATTTGGACCAGGCGCAATTAGCTGGAGTAAAGGCAAACGAATTTAATGATGAGTTCCATTAAGGAACTATTTCCTTGAAATTAATGTAGCAGCCTGAGCTAAGGCTGAACAAGAAGCGCACCCCGCCGCCCCCGCATTTTAGGCGTGATATCTTGGCCAGCGCTGCATAGAAAGGCGTTTCGCCGACGACGGTAGCCCGTCTTTCATGACGGTAACAAGTGTTCCGAAACCCGACTTAAGCAGCGGGACATTGATCAACGCCGACCAACCCCACAGGAGCGCGGCAGCAAATGCAAATAAAACACTGGACCAGAGCTTCAGCATTCCCTCCACTTGCGTAGATAGATTAAATTACGGCTGGTCTAGTCCCTTTGAATGAATGCACAGATGTTTGCCTTTTTTCTTGCCGACGTATCGGCTGGCGCGTATCCTTGGTCGCGCCTCGCAAATGGCTGGTAATGGGCTTAGGGGTGTCCCCACCCTGCCTCGTTCCGGCAATTGCAGTGTCGTTGTTCGTTTCGTTTCGCTCAGACTCTGGAAAAGGCTGGAAACGTTAGCCAAACTTGCAGGAGGACTGCATGATTCTAGGAAAAACTATCAGGTTGAAGTGGGTGGTTTTTACCATCATTTGGTTCTCCATGTTAGGGATTGCTCATTTGGCGCAGGCATCGACGGAAACGATTCTCCACAGCTTCACATGCAGTGCAACCGACGGCTGTAAGCCGCAAGGCGGGCTGATCCTCGACTCGGAGGGCAATCTCTATGGCACGACCCAAGGCGGCGGGGCTAATGGCGGCGGCACCGTATTTAAGTTAGCTCCGTCGGGAGACCTGACGATTCTCCATAGCTTCGCTTGTGGGACGACGGATGGCTGCGACCCAGGGTCGGGCGTTGTTCTCGATTCAAAGGGCAACCTTTATGGCACGACGTGGCAAGGCGGCGCGGACGGCAACGGCACGGTGTTTGAAGTCTCGGCGTCGGGCACCGAAACCATACTCCACAGTTTCACGTGTGGTACTGACGGCTGTTCTTTTGCTGGGATAGGCGGAGGCGGGCTGGTTCTTGATAAGGCGAACAATCTCCATGGAACGACCTTCACAGGCGGATTCTCTCCTTCAGATTGCGGCACGGTGTTCAAGCTGATTCCGTCCTCTGGCAAACTGACAACGCTCTATAGCTTCAGCTGCGGTTTGGACGGTGGCACTCCGGTTGGGGGCATAGCCCTCGACAAGGCGAACAATCTCTACGGCACGACTAGCGGCGGAGGCGCTTACAGCTTTGGCACGGTGTTCAAGGTAGCTCCGTCGGGAAAGGAGACGGTCCTCCATAGCTTCAATGCCAACGGGGAGGATGGATTCCTCCCTTACGGGGGCGTGATTCTCGATTCGAAAAATAACCTCTACGGCACAACCTACCGCGGTGGCGCCATTGGGGCTGGCACGATCTTTGAGGTGACTGCATCGGACACCGAAACCGTTCTTTATAGCTTCACCTGCGGTACGAAGTCTTGCGAACCCGAGGAAGGACTTGCCTTCGATAAGTATGGCAATCTTTATGGCACCACGCAATGGGGAGGTTTGTACGACCTCGGCACGGTGTTCGAGTGGGCTTCCTCTGGAGTCGCAACGACACTACATACCTTTGCTGACAACGGGAGGGATGGGTACCTCCCTCCGCTATCCGCCAACG
>Ga0302325_10023841_pt1 | contig 12741 bp, 12 predicted proteins | sample Palsa_T0_2_FD_201948 | JGI IMG/M metagenome (GOLD analysis project Ga0302325, IMG submission 201948) | Peat permafrost microbial communities from Stordalen Mire near Abisko, Sweden - Palsa_T0_2 | ecosystem: Environmental > Terrestrial > Soil > Palsa > Peat permafrost | place: Sweden: Abisko... | reverse complement strand
ACCGAGTCAAGCACCGAGGACGTGATCGCGCGCAGCACGGACCAGTCGGTCCGGGTGCGCACCCCCGACGCGGACCGGCTGGCGGCCTTGATCACCGAGGCCGGCGGCAAGGCGGCACCGGGCCCCCCGGGCCCGGGGGCCGGGCTGCTCACGGTCACCGGCCTGCCCGCGTCCCGGATCGGCGAGCTCGCCGCGTCCGGAGGGGTCGTGCTGCACGAGCTGACCCCGCTGGCCTCGCTGGAAGAGGCGTTCATGGAGCTGACGTCGGGCAGCCTGGAGTTCGGCACGCACGGCGCGGATCCGGTGAACGCCGGAGAAGGGAAGAGCCGATGACGACCACGTCCGTTACCCCCGACCGGCGGCCCGCAGGTCCGGCTACCGGAGGCCGCGCCGGGTTCGCCAACCTGATGCGGGCTGAGTGGACGAAGATCCGGTCGGTGCGTTCGACCGTCTGGACACTGCTTATCTTCATCGTGGTGTGCATCGGCCTCACCGCGCTGCTCACCTGGCTGACCGAATCGCACTGGAACGGCCCGCACGCCGTGTCACGCGATGCCAGCGTCCTGTCCGACCCGGTCGGCTTCATCCTGGGGGCCGGGGTCGGACTGGGGCAGCTCGCGATCGCCGTGCTGGGCGTGCTGGTCATGACCAGCGAGTACTCGAGCGGGGTGATCCGTGCCTCGCTGCTGGCCGTCCCGCGCCGGATACCGATGCTGGCGGCCAAGGCGGTGGTGTTCGCGGCACTGCTGATCGTGGTGACGGAAATTGTGGCCTTCTGCTCATTCTTCGCCGGCTCGACCATCCTGCACGCCCACGTCCCGGTGTCGCTGGGTGACTCGGGCGTGGCCCGTGCGGTCGCCGGGGCCGGCCTGTACCTCACCGTGCTCGGGTTGTTCTCGCTGGCGATTGGCACGATAATCCGGCACACGGCCGGCGCCATCTCCACGGCCATCGGCGTCGTTTTCGTGCTGCCCATCCTGTCCGGGCTGCTGCCGGGCAGCTGGGGCGCCCACATCAACGCTTACCTGCCCGAGCAGGCCGGGACGCTGATCACGCACACCCACGAGGTATCCGGTGACCTGCTGTCACCGTGGCAGGGGTTCGGCGTGCTGTGCATCTGGGCGGCGCTGATGCTGGCGGGCGCCGCCTACCTGCTCGCCCGCCGCGACGCCTGACCTGGAGCTAAAGCGGCTGAATTAGCGGCGGCGCGCCCGAAGGTGTCGCTTATCACAGCGCTGAGCTAGCACTTTGGCGGCATGCCGTGGCTATTCTTAGGGTATATATACCTCATCGTGGCGGACGCGGATAAAGGTCGGCCGCTGTCCGTGGATGATAGTTGCCTGTCATCGACGACACGAATGATCTCGTGGAGCGCGAATGGCCGGAACCGCATACTCGCTGGTGAGGCACCTCATCGCGGTGAGACACGACCACCTGGGTCCCTATGGCGCGAGGACCTTCGGCTCTGTTCTAGGCGCATTGCCACCCGGCAATAGTGGACTAGACCATTTATAGCGTAACCACCGTCGGACAGGACTACTCCGGGTAAGTCCTATGCAGGAGAGATGGCAATGTTCAGCGCGGACGTTATTGACGATCAAAAACAGACAAGCTTCCCCGAGCTGGCCAAGTGGGTGCGAGACATCGCGCAGCTGACCAAGCCCGACGAGGTGGTCTGGTGCGACGGCTCGCAGCAGGAGTGGGAGCGGCTGACCAGCCAGCTCGTGGAGAGCGGTACGTTCACGCGGCTGAACCCGAAGCTGCGGCCGAACAGCTTCTACTGCGCGTCCGACCCCGGTGACGTGGCGCGCGTGGAGGACCGCACCTTCATCTGCTCCGAGCGGGAAGCCGACGCGGGCCCGACCAACAACTGGATCGCGCCCGGCGAGATGCGCGAGACGTTCGCGCAGATCTTCGACGGCTGCATGCGCGGCCGCACCATGTACGTGATCCCGTTCAGCATGGGCCCGATCGGCAGCAGCATCTCCCAGCTCGGCGTGGAGATTACCGACTCGCCCTACGTGGTCACGTCAATGCGGATCATGACCAGGATGGGAACCCCGGCGCTGCGCGCGATCGAGGAGACCGGGTCCTTCGTCCGGGCGGTCCACTCGGTCGGCGCGCCCCTTGAGCCCGGCCAGGAGGACGTCCCGTGGCCGTGCAACACGGTCAAGTACATCTCTCACTTCCCCGAGACCAGGGAGATCTGGTCCTACGGCTCCGGTTACGGCGGGAACGCGCTGCTCGGCAAGAAGTGCTACGCGCTGCGGATCGCATCGGTGATGGCGCGGGACGAGGGCTGGCTGGCCGAGCACATGCTGATCGTCAAGATCACTCCCCCGGACGGTGAACCCAGGTACATCGCGGCAGCCTTCCCGTCCGCGTGCGGCAAGACCAACCTGGCCATGCTGCAGCCCACCATCAGCGGCTGGAAGGTCGAGACCGTCGGTGACGACATCGCCTGGATGCGGTTCGGCCCGGACGGCCGGCTGTACGCGATCAACCCGGAAGCCGGCTTCTTCGGGGTCGCGCCCGGCACGGGCATCAAGACCAACGCCAACGCCGTGGCGGCCATGGCCGACAACAGCATCTTCACCAACGTCGCCCTGACCGACGACGGCGACGTGTGGTGGGAGGGCCTGACCGAGGAGCCGCCCGCGCACCTGACCGACTGGAAGGGCCGGGACTGGACCCCAGACTCGCCCGAGCCCGCGGCTCACCCCAACGCCCGGTTCACCACCCCCGCCGACCAGTGCCCGATCATCGCACCGGAGTGGGACGACCCGGCCGGCGTGCCGATCTCGGCCATCTTGTTCGGCGGTCGGCGCGCCAGCACGGTGCCGCTGGTGATCGAGTCCTTCGACTGGGATCACGGCGTGTTCCTCGGGGCCAACGTCGCCTCGGAGAAGACCGCCGCGGCCGAGGGCACGCTCGGCGAACTGCGGCACGACCCGTTCGCGATGCTGCCGTTCTGCGGCTACAACATGGGCGACTACTTCGCGCACTGGCTGAAGATCGGCCGGACGGCCGACCCGGCCAAGCTGCCCGGGATCTTCTACGTCAACTGGTTCCGCAAGGACGCCGGCGGCAGGTTCGTGTGGCCGGGCTTCGGCGAGAACATGCGGGTGCTGAAGTGGATCATCCAGCGGCTCTCCGGGGACGCCGAGGCGGTGCCGACCCCGATCGGCAATCTGCCCGCGCCGGGCTCGCTGGACCTGGACGGCCTGGACCTGAGCCAGGCGGACCTGGACCTGCTGCTCACGGTGGACACCCGGGCCTGGCAGGCGGAGGCGGAGCAGATCCCCGCGTTCTTCCGCATCTTCGGTCCCGAGCTGCCCGACCGGCTCTGGGAGCTGCAGCAAGACCTGGCCGACCGCCTCGGCTGAGCGCCCGGCCGGCTAGCCGCGCTGGTCCCGGATCTGCCGCTTGATCCGGGCCAGCATCGCGGCCATCCCGCGCAGCCGCAACGGGCTCACCAGGTCCTGCAGTCCGAGCTGGCTGGTGAACTCGCCCGGCGTGGCCAGGACCTCCTCGGCGGGCAGGCCGTCCAGGCCCGCGTGCAAGATGCTGGCGAAGCCGCGCGTCGTCGGCGCTTCGCGCGGGGCCTCGAAGAAGAGGTGAACGGTGGCGTCCGGTTCGACCTCGACGGCCAGGAAAAGCGGCGACTGGCATTCCGGCACGGGCTCGAGCCGGCTGCGGTCCTCGGCGTAGCGGTCCGGCAGCGGCGGCAGGTCCTGGGAGAACTCCAGCAGCAGCTGCAGTCGTTCCTTGCCCGGCATGGCGTTGAAGTCGTCGACGATTTCCTGTAGCCGGGGGTTGAGCGTGGCGGCGGTCACGGGTTCTCCCCGCGCCTGATGGGGACCCGGACGCTGTTACCCCACTCGGTCCAGGACCCGTCGTAGTTGCGTACATGCGGGTAGCCGAGCAGGTGCTGGAGCACGAACCAGGTGTGGCTGGACCGCTCGCCGATGCGGCAGTAGACGACGACGTCGTCGTCGGGGCTCAGCCCGGCCTCGCCGTGGTAGATCGCCTCGAGCTCGGCGCGGGTCCTGAAGGTGGCATCCTCGGCGGCGGCCCGGGCCCACGGGACGTTCGTAGCGCCGGGGATGTGCCCGCCGCGCAGCGCGCCTTCCTGCGGGTAATCGGGCATGTGCAGCAGCTCGCCGGTGTACTCGCCGGGCGACCGCACGTCGATCATCGGCTGGCCCAGATGGGCCAGGACCTGGCTGGCGAACGCGCGAATCTGCTGGTCATCGCGGTCGACGACGGGATAGTCGGCCTGCTGGCGCTTGGGCTCGCTGGTGCTGAGCTCGCGGCCCTCGGCGATCCACTTGGCCCGCCCGCCGTCGAGCAACCGAACGTCCGGGTGGCCGAACAGGGAGCAGACCCACAGCGCGTAGGCCGCCCACCAGTTGTTCCTGTCCCCGTAGAGCACCAGCGTGGTGTCCCGGCTGATCCCCTTCTCCGACATCAGGGCGGCGAAGCCGGGTCCGTCGACGTAATCGCGGGTGACCGGGTCGTTGAGCTCGGTGTGCCAGTCCAGCTTGACCGCGCCGGGTATGTGGCCGGTCTCGTACAGCAGCACATCCTCGTCCGATTCGGCCACCACCAGCCCCGGGTCGCCGAGGTGCTCGGCCAGCCACTCGGTCGACACGATCATCTGCGGGTGCGCGTAATCCTGGAACTTGACCGCGGAATCGTAGGGCAGGGCCACGGTTTAACCTCACCTTTGCTCGTCTGGGCGCTCTTAGGTCTCCGCCATGCGGGGCACGACGCATGCGGACCCAGCAAATGTAACGCTACGGTCCGGCGGTTCCGTCCCGCTGCGAGACGTCGGCGCTCCGGCTGCTCCCCGGTGCGCGAGTATGGCGGAGTCTTGACTGTCGTCACAAAAGTTAAATACTGGTGGTCTACCCTACGGGACGCGAGGAAGTGGGGCCAGATGCGGCACGCCCCTTCGGCACACCTCGACACCTTCTGCCTAGACCGGCTCCCGTCCCGGGACCAGTGGCCCGAGTTCCGCTTCGACCTGCCGCAGCTCAGCTACCCCGGCCGCCTGAACAGCGCGGTGGAGCTTCTCGACGTAACCGCGGACCGGCATGGTCACGACCGCCCCTGCCTGCTCTCGCCGACCGGAACCTGGACCTACGGCGAGACCGTCCGGCTCACCAATCAGCTCGCCCGGGTGCTGACCGAGGACTTCGCCCTGCGGCCGGGAAACCGGGTCCTGCTCCGCGGGCCGAACGGCCGGTGGCTCGCCGCGGCGTGGCTCGCCGTACTCAAGGCCGGCGCGGTGGCGGTCACCACCATGGCTCTGCTGCGGGCCCGGGAGATCGCCGCCATCGTCGCCCTGACCGAGCCGAGCCTAGCCCTGTGCGATCACCGCTTCGCCGAGGACCTGGCCGCCGCCGCGCCGGCCCTGACCACGGTGCTCTACGGCGGCGACGACCCCGGCGAGCTGGCCGCCCGCTGCGCGGCCAAGGACGCCCGGTTCACCGCGGTGAACACCGCCGCCGATGACGTGGCCATGCTCGCCCCGACGTCGGGCACGACCGGCCAGCCGAAGGTGACCATGCACTTCCACCGGGACCTCCTGGCCACCGCGGACACCTTCTCGCGCCAGCTCATCAAGCCCCGCCCGGACGACGTGTTCACCGGCACTCCCCCGCTCGGCTTCACCTACGGGCTCGGCGGCCTGCTGCTCTTCCCGCTGCGCGCGGGCGCCTCGACGCTGCTCCTCGAACGGGCCACACCGGGTGAGCTGGCCGACGCGATAGCGGCCCACGGGGTAACCGTGCTGTCCACCGCCCCCACCGCCTACCGGGCCATGCTGGCCGCCGGGAAGGCAGCCGCACTGGGGAACCTGCGGCGCTGCGTCTCGGCCGGCGAGCACCTGCCGGCGTCGGTGTGGGAACAGTTCTGCCAGGCGACCGGCCTGGAGATTATCGACGGCATCGGCTCGACGGAGATGCTGCACGTCTTCATCGCCGCCGCCGACGGTGACATCAGGCCCGGTTCGACCGGGAAGGCGGTGCCCGGCTACCGCGCGGCGATCCTCGACGAGAGCGGGAACGAGGTCCCCGACGGCCAGCCCGGGCGGCTCGCCGTGCAGGGCCCCACGGGCTGTCGCTACCTGTCCGGCTGGCGCCAGCAGGCCTACGTGCAGCGCGGCTGGAACGTCACCGGCGACACCTACGTCCGCGACGGCGACGGCTACTACTGGTTCCAGGCGCGCAGCGACGACATGATCATCTCGGCGGGCTACAACATCGCAGGCCCGGAGGTAGAGGAGGCGCTCCTCGACCATCCCGACGTGCTCGAGGTGGCCGTCGTCGGCGCGCCCGACCCGGACCGCGGCATGATCGTGCAGGCGTTCGTCGTGCTCCGCGAAGGCGCCTCGGCAGACCCGGCGAAGGCCGCCGAGCTGCAGGATTTCGCCAAGAAGTCCATCGCTCCTTACAAGTACCCGCGGGCCGTCGAGTTCGTCGCCGAGCTGCCCAAGACCGTCAGCGGGAAAACACAGCGCTACCGGCTGCGTGAGGTCGCCGAGAACAGGCGTCGGGCCCGTTCGGGATAACGAACCTTCTGGAGCCGGACCGTGCTGCCCGCCCGGAGCGGGCCGGCGTTTCTTCCTCGCCCGAGGATGAACCCAGCTCAGCCGTCCCGCAGGCGGGCGACCACGGCATCGGACTGCTCGACGGTAAACCCGCCGGTGAGGCTGGGCATCGGCAGCACGCGGTCGCCGCCGGCCAGGAAGATCACTTTATCGGTCAGGCAGGCGCGCAGGTCCGGATGCCGCTCGGCGATCGCGATCTGCTCGCGCATGATCGCCTCGTGCTTGACGGCGAGGGCCGGCAGCACCCGCTCGCTGACGGTGCGCTGCACGCGGCGGCTGATCGCCCGGCCGACGAACCGCGCGGCTGCGCCCAAGACCACGTCGGCGACACCATCCTCAAGCGAGGAGGCAACATCCCCGAGGCCTGGCCAGTCCGTGGGCCGCATGGGCTGAGCCGACGGGCTGGACAGGCCCGACGGGCTGGACAGGCCCGACTGGCTAGGCTGGCCGGGGCGGGCCGAGCCGGTGTATCCCGGCGGCGGCGGTCCCTGATACCCCGGCGGGGGCGGCGGGCCGTAGCCCCCCGGCGGCGGCGGATTGAAGCCCGGGGGCAGATCGTAGACCGGGGGTGGCGGACTGTAGCTCGCCTGCGGCGCCGGGCCGTGGCCCGGCTGGTTGCTGGCTAGCGCGGCCAGTTCACCGATCGAATGCACGGCGGCGGCGCTGCCGCATTGCGGGCACACGGCCCCGAACTGGCCATTGTTCACCCGCCCCATTGTGCACTCCTGACTGGCCCGCCGGGAAAGGATGACGAAAACCGGCCTGGGCGTGCGCCAGAAGGTCAGCCGCTTGGCTTCGGGGTGGTGCAGGAAATCTTCGGGTTCAGGCCGACGTAGTTGAGCGGACCGGCGGCGACCGTCAGCGCTATCGTCGCTCCCTGGGTACAGCTCAGGTTGGGCGCACTGTAATAGCCGCGCTGGCCGGCCGCGGCAGCGCCGATGATCAGCCACAAGAACAGGATCACTGTCCCCTTGCTCATGTTTCCTCCGCCGGGCAGGGGCACAAACCTAGCTATAAGCTCCTTGCGATAGTAGCCTTCCTGACCCCGCTCGCGGCTTTCGCCGCGCCGTCGGCCGCGGTCCAGGAGCCCACGGACTCTGGCGTGCTTGTCAGTGGCGGGGCCGAGGTGGTTGTCTAGACCTGTGACCCGCGCCCCCGTCTTGCCCGCCGCAGCCGCCGGGCTCAGGTCACCGGCCCAGCTGATTTCCTACCTGCTCGAGCCCAAGAACTGGCTGATCGTCACCGTGCCCCTGATCGGCGCGCACGCCGACGGCCTGGCCGGCGTCGGCTGGGGACTGCTGGCCGTGTTCTTCGCGGCCGTGCTGCCGACGCTGTTCATTTCCTACGGCATCCGTCACGGCCGCTGGGCGGACAGGAACGTGGGCGCGCGACGGCCCCGGCTGATCGTGCTGGCGTTCATCACGGTGTCGGTCGCGGCCGGGCTGATCCTGCTGATCGTCCTCGGCGCGCCCGTCATGGTGACCGGATATCTCGCCTTCATGCTGACCAGCGTGGCGGTGCTCGCGGTCATCACCACGGCGTGGAAGATATCCATCCACTGCGCGGTGGCCTCGGGTTCTGTGGCCATTCTCGCTCTCACCTACGGACCGCTGGTGCTACCCGGCTTCCTGCTCGTGGCACTGCTCGGCTGGTCCCGAGTGTCGCTCAAGGATCACACGACCGCCCAGGTGGTGGGCGGGATGGTTCTGGGCGCGCTCGCGGCCCTCCTCGCCTACGCGACGTTGGCCGGTGCGGCGGGCTTATCGCGTCATCGGCAGCAGCCGGGCCGGCGCCAAGCCAGCCGTTACGCCACCCTGGCTGAGCGGCGGTTACTGGCGTGGTCCCGCTAGCCTGCGCTTATGCACTCGTGCGCGAGCCCTGGGTACGCTTGAGGAGCAGGTGAGCTGACACAACATGCGTTCCGTCCGGGTACCTGTAAATCTGGCTGGCAGAATTTGCCGGGCTGGTTGAGCGGTCCACTCCGGGGGTGAGGCCGGAGGCGAGAAGGCAGGAGGATCCGAGATGGGCAAGGCATTCACGGATCGCTGGGGTGTTCCCGTCCGGGCCGCCAGCCCCGATGCGGTGGCGCTGCTCGACGAGGCCATCGAGGACCTGGCCGCGCTGGCCGGGGACCCCGTCGCGCACGCCGAGGCGGCGGTCGCCGCCGACGACAGCCTGGTGCTCGGCCACATCTACCGTGCCTACCTTCAGCTATACGGAACCACGGCCGAGGGCGTCGGCGCCGCCAGCGAGATCTTGAAGCAGCTGGACAGGACCGTCATGGGCGAGCGGGAGGCCCATCACATGCGCGCCGCCAGGCACTGGGTCGACGGCGACTGGGAGGCCACTACCCGCTCGCTGGAGCGGGCCCTGCTGCGCCATCCGCGCGACCTGCTCGCGCTCAAGGTCGCTCAGGACCTCTACTTCTTCCTCGGCAACCGCCTTGAGCTGCGCGATACCGCCGCCCGGGTGCTACCCGCCTGGCCGCGTGAGCAGCCCGGCTGGGGATACGTCCAGGGCATCTACGCCTTCGGCCTCGAGGAGAACGGGGACTACCGGCAAGCGGAATCCCGCGTCCGGGCCGCGCTGGACCACAATCCCCGGGATGTCTGGTCCGTGCATGCGCTGGCGCACGTCTTCGAGATGGAAGGCAGCCAGCGCGACGGCGTCAAGTTCCTCACCGCTTCGGCCAGCGACTGGTCGGCCAGCTACTTCGCCATCCACAACTGGTGGCACCGGGGCCTGTACCACCTGGAGCTAGGCGAGATCGACGAGGCACTCGCGCTGTACGACGACCCGATCCGCGCGGGCCGGTCCACCGAGTGGCTCGACGTGGTGGACGCCTCCTCCCTGCTCTGGCGGCTGTCGCTGTTCGGCGTCGACGTCACCGAGCGGGCCGAGCAGCTCGCGGCCGACATCAGCGGCCTGGTCAGCAGCCCCGTCTACATCTTCAACGACTGGCACGCGGTGATGGCCTTCGGGCTGGCCGGGGACCACGCGCGCAACGAGCTGGTGGTCGCCGCGAACCGGCACCTCACCGCGCCCACCAACCGGGGGGCCGTCGAGCGGGCCGGCCTGGACCTGCTCGAGGCCTTCAGCGCGTTCGCCGCCGGCCACCCCGACCGGGCCATCGACCTGCTCATCGATATCCGGCCACGGGCTCACGCCGTCGGCGGAAGCCACGCGCAGCGTGACGTCATCGACCTCACCCTCATCGCCGCCGCGGCCCGGGCCGGTGATGACGGCCTGGCGCGGGCCCTGGTGACCGAGCGGGCGGCCCGCAAGCCCGCCGCGGAAGCCGCGGCCCGCCAGCTGGTCGCCGCGAACGGCGGGTCACCCGACGCGCTTCGCTGGTAAGACCGAAGCTGTCCCCGCTCTCCCTAGCGGCCCCGCCATTGAGGGCTCCGGCCCTCCGCCATCGCCTGGCCGCCCTCCTTGAAGTCCTCGGACGCCAGGCAGCGGATCTGCTCTTCCAGCGCCACCCTGAGGCTTTCCTCGGGGCTGCTGTACCACGCCGCGTCGAGGGCCCGCCGGGCCCCCCGCACCGCCAGCGGCGGCTGGGCGGCCAGGCGCGCGGCAAACTCGGCCGCGGCGGCGTCGAGGTCCGCTGCGGCGACTACCCGGTTGGCCAGCCCGATCCGCAGGGCCTGGTCGGCGTCGATGATGTCGCCGAGCAGGATGAGCTCGCGGGCCCGGCTCTCACCGATGATCCGGGGCAGCCGGACCGTGGCGCCCATGTCGGGCATGATCCCGTAGCGGGTCTCTAGCAGGCCGACCTTGGCGCCCTCCGCGAAGATGCGGAAATCGCACGCCAGGGCGAGCTGCAAGCCTGCGCCGTAGGCGTGGCCGCGCACGGCCGCCACGCTGGCGCAGCCCAGGTCAGGGATCCAGCTGAAGGTCTCCGCCGCGGTCTGGCCCACCGCGCGGGTGTTCTCGTCGTCGGGCCGCGCGGCTATGGCGGCCAGCATCCCGGCCATGCCCTCAACCAGGTCGAGGCCGGCCGAGAAGGTCGGCCCGTCTCCCGTCACCACCAGGCAGCGCAGGGTCTCGTCGGGGACCAGCTGAGCGCCGAGCCGGCCGAGTTCCTCCCACATCAGCGGGTTCTGGGCGTTGCGCTTGCCGGGACGGGCCAGGGTCAGGGTGCCGATGTCCTGGTGGCGCTGATAGCGAATGGTCTGGTAGTCGTTCATGCGTTCGCTAGCCTTTCTGTTCCCGGCGGCGGGGATAACGTGATCCAAGCTCCGATGCCGCGGCCCCGTGCGGTCACAGGACGTAACTGCATCCGTCCCAGTAGGCTTCGACTCGGGGATGGCGTCTTCCCCGCAGCCCGATCTCCAGGAAGTCGGGCAGCCTGCCCACCGGGGGACGGAACCACAGGTCCAGGCCGATCGAGCGCACCTGGCGGAAACCCCGCAAGTCCGAGGGAGCCGCCGTGGCCACGTGCAGGTAAGCCGGACTCCCCCCGCAGCACACCCGCGGGCGAGCCGCCCAGACCCACAACTGACCGCCTTGTTCACGGACAAACTCCGCCGCGTCAGTGCTCACATCTACCCGCATGCGTCCTCCGTGCCCAGCCGCCGGAACCCGGTGCGGGCCAACCAGCGCTAACAGCCTGCTTTTATCGTGCCATTCAGCACCGGGATCCGGAAACGGATCACCGTACTGGCGCCAGGCAGTGATGGCCGCTTAGCCGGAACGGCTAAATACCCCACGGCATCGCGACCGAGCCGGGGGAGGTCGAGGCGACGGTAAAGACCTGGACCTGAGCGGCCGGCCCGGCCGTCAGGATGACCTCATAGGCGGCCAGGGACTTGGTGACCTGGGTGGGAGCATCGGCGAGGTGCAGGAACAGGGCGCCGCCCGCCTGCGAGATGACCGCACTAAGCGGCGGCTGCGCCGGTGTAAAGGCGCAGAAGTACTTCTGCACGCCGGCGGCGTACTGATACACCCCGAAATTGAGGGTCACGGCCGTGCTGGCGGGCTGCTGGCTCAGGATCTGCTCAAGCACGCCGCGGTTCTCCGCGGAGACAAAGAAGGTGAAGGAAACCGGCGCCTGAACGCTTTCCTCCCACTGCACCTGCGTGAGCACGCCGACCGCGGGCGTGCTCGCGCTCGTGACCGGATCGGTGACGGTGAGATCAGCCTTAAGCGTGGTGCCGCAAATGGTGACCGCGGTCAGAGAGCCGATGGAATCACGAGAACCTGGCGTGAAAGAAAAGCCCTGGGCGGTATCGAGGGCGTAAGACAGCGTCACGTGCGAACTCCTTTGGTCGTTCGCGGGCCAGCCGGTGCCACCAGCCGCATGACTAGTCCGTACCGCTCCGCTTCATCATCGACCCGATCCTATGGCTCCCGGCTGCAAAAACAGTGCTATTGACTTCTCCCCGGCCCAAGGGCGGGGATTCCGGCGGTCGCCCGCCGAGGTTCTCAGTGCACGGCCGCGGGTGGTGGCCGCCAGCGCTTCCAGCCGGGGTCCACGGCGATCAGCCTCGAAGGTCCCGGCGGGACACCAGCCAGCTGCGCCCTGGGGTAGAGGGTCAGCCCGGCCGGAACAGGCTCCCACCACGGCGCGCGCCGGAACAACCTGCTGAACATCTCGGGCATCCGGGCGTCTCGGGGATCTCGGGGATCTTGGGCCGGGTCTGCCGCGTAAGCCCTGGGGCCGTAGATGAGCTCGGCCGGAACCGGCTGGTCCGGCCGCTGCCAGCGGAAGTCGCCGGAGATCCGCAGCGCGGAGCCGTGGTTGGGCAGTGCGGCGTGCGGGGTCAGGCAGTGGAAGATGATCGCGTCACCCGGCTCGTAGCTGGTGGTCGCCCAGCCGGGTTCGGCCGGGTTCAGCGGGCGCGGCCGCTTCGGCGGACCGAGATGGCCGCCCGGCTGAACCGCCAGGCCGCCGAGCCGGACCGGGATGTCCATCAGCGGGATCCAGCTGGTCAGCATGTCCTGGACGCCAGATACCCCGTAGTCATAGTGGACGTACCGGCCGCGCGGACGGGCTTGCGGCCGCTCCGGGTAGACGGCGCGCAGCACCTTCGCCGGGTAGGAGAATGCCCCCGGCCCGAGAACGCGGCGGATGACCTGCCGCAGCGCCGTCAGGTACGGAATCTGGTTGAACGCGGGGCCGA
>Ga0302325_10023839_pt1 | contig 12742 bp, 11 predicted proteins | sample Palsa_T0_2_FD_201948 | JGI IMG/M metagenome (GOLD analysis project Ga0302325, IMG submission 201948) | Peat permafrost microbial communities from Stordalen Mire near Abisko, Sweden - Palsa_T0_2 | ecosystem: Environmental > Terrestrial > Soil > Palsa > Peat permafrost | place: Sweden: Abisko... | reverse complement strand
GCCACTATCGCGTCACGACCAAGCAGAGCCCGGGCTCGCGCCCGACTCGAAGCGCGATTCCCGCTTGGAGGTGGAAGTATTGCTTAGGGGCGGAGGCCACGGTCCGTTAGCTCAAGTCGGTGTTGAATTCTTGTTTTGCTGTCGGCGTTCCGGCGGCTCGTTGGCGGAGGACGCCTGCGACTGCGGTGCCCCAGACTAGGACGGCGATGCCGTAGAGGCCGAGGGGGGCGGCGGCGGCCGGGCCGAAGGCGGCGGCGGCGAGGCCGGCCGCGATCGCGAAGTCGCGCATCGACGTGGTGAGCAGCAGGGCGGTCGCGGTCGGGCGGGCGGCGCGGGCGCCGAGGGCGCGGCCGACCAGGGCCGAGCCGAGCAGGAAGAGGAGCAGGGCGGCGGCGACCGATAGGTAGGCGGCCGACAGGTGGACCTCGGCCGCGATCAGCGCGACGAGAGCGGCCACGGCGACGAGGGCGGTCCTCGACGCGACCGGCTCCACGCGCGGGGTTGACGCGAAGGGGATGAACGCTCGGGCGGCGAGGCCGAGCGCTAGCGGCAGTGCGACCACGAGGGCCAGGTTCGCGATGATGCTGCCTGGTGAGATGCCGGCCCGGCCGGCCTCGAGGGTCAGGATCGGGCCGGCCAGGGCGACGGCGGCGATGGTGGAGCCGATCAGCACGCCGGCCGAGACGGCCGCCTCGCCCGCGGCCATGGCGGTGGTGGCGACCGAGGCGATCTCGCACGGGGCGAGCCCGACGACCAGCACCCCGTCACGCAGCGAACCGGCCGCCACGATCCTGGACACCGCCCAGGAGAGGGCGGGGAGCACGGTGATCCCGATGACGAGCGCGATGGTGAGCGAGCGCCAGGCGCCCAGCAGGCGGCGCAGCGCCGCCGGGTCGATCGTGACCGCGGTGGCGAACACCAGGATCGCCAGCAGCACGTTGATGCCCTGATGGCCGGCCAGCCACGCCAGCGGGCGCTGCACGGTGAGGCCGACGATCGCCGCGACGAGCACGGCGATCAGCTCCGGGTAGCCGGCGACGAGCGCTCGGATCCGGGACGGCGACTGGGGCACGATGTCGAGCATGCCAGCTGACCAGGTCAGGTACCGCCATCGCGGGCCGATCGGGGTGCTTTGGTCGTGAATTTTGTTGGTTTATCTAGCGACGAGTTGGCGTGTTACGGAACTGAGGCTGGTTCGTGCGGGAGCTGCGTGGGACTCTGTTGCGATTGTTTTTTCCAGTCTCAGTCTCAGCTAAGGAGTCACGTGCGCAAAATCGCTCTATCCGGGCTGGTCGCGCTCGCGGCCGTGCTCGGCGGCGTCGCGGTTCCCGCGACCGCCATGGCACAGCCGACGTCCGGGGTGCGCCCGGTGGCGGTCCGTCCGGCCGACGACGGGCCGGTCATCACCGGGCTGCCGATGATTTCGTGCGTATTCGCGGTGGACTGCCTCGGCGTCGAGGGCAGTTCGAGCCTCACCGACGGGGGGCCGGCCAGCCCGACCCGGGTCGCGCGGTGGAACGGGTCAACCTGGAAGGGCGTCGGCGTCACGCTGCCCGCGGGGGCCAAGTCGGTCGACCTGAACGGCGTCTCCTGCCGGGCGGCGAACTCCTGCCTGGTGGTCGGTGACTACTACAAGTCCGCCAGCGAGAACGCGCCGGACTACCCGCTGGCGCTGAGCTACAACGGGACCTCGGTCCGGCCGACGTCGCTGGTGCCGGTGCCGAAGGGCCTGTCCGGCGTCACCCTCGACGCGGTGTCCTGCACCAGCGCCACGCACTGCGTGGCGGTTGGCACCGCGAACGGCGACTCGTCGCTGCCGGGAGCCGACGTCGAGGTCGCGATGATCGAGACCTGGAACGGGTCTAAGTGGACGCTGCACAATGTCACCGCGTCCTCGACGTCGTCATCGACTCCGCAGGTGGCTGGCGTCTCGTGCGCCACGACCGCGTTCTGCGTCCTCGACGGCACCTCCTACACCGTCTCGGCTAAGGGCGCCACCTTCGGGACGTGGCTCGGGTCGTGGAACGGCACCAAGCTGACGACGATGAAGTCGGCGGAAGCGATGGAGCCGATCGGCATTTCGTGCGCCACGATCTCGAACTGCGCCGTGGCCGGGATCGGCCTCGGCCTCGGCAGCACCAGCACCGTGACCACCGCCGTGACCGAGGTCTGGAACGGCAGCGCGTGGAAACCGGCCAAGATGGCGTGGCCGAGGGGCGCCGACTCGTTCCTGCTGGGACTGTCGTGCTACGCGGCGCACTCGTGCGAGGCGGTCGGGATGGAGGGGCCGCCTTCTGGGGACTCCGCCGACGCGGTCGCCGTGTCTTTCAACGGCACCGCGGGCACGGTGCAGGCGCTGGCCGCGCCGGCCAAGGGGTATTCGGACGACCTCAGCTCGGTGAGCTGCCTGCCCTGGGGCAGCTGCGTCGCGGTCGGCGAGAGCGGCAAGTCGAGCGGGGCGTCGGGCACCCCGATGACCGGGACGTGGAGCGGGAAGGCGTGGAAGTTTCACGCTGGCTTCTGATAACGCAATAGTGGTGCCTCGTGGGCCGCGCGGGCGCGATGTCTTGGCGCCGGCGGCTCGCGAGGCTAGGTGGCGACGAGAGACTCGAACAGGCGGGCGAGGTCGGCCTGCGGGTCGTCGGTGACGCCCGCGTGGATCGGGCCTGCCTGGACGAGGGCCGACCGGGTGGCGGTGAGCCAGCGGAAGCGCTCGCCGAGGGTGGCCTCGGCCAGCGGCCCGGTGGTGCAGGCCAGCTCGAGGGCGGTGAGGGCGTTGCCGACGGCGGTCAGGTCGACGTTCGGGTCGAGGGCGCGCAGCCGCCGCTGGTTGAGCTCGATCCTGGTCTTCAGGTAGCGGAACGACTTGGAGTAGACGATCACGCCGGCGTTGATCGCCTCGCCGCGATCGACTCGGGGCATGACCCGGATCAGCGCCCACTCGAAGACCTCGCTCATAGCCGGATCACACCGGGCACCAGCGGGGCGCGCTTGACCAGCTGGTCGACGTAGGCGTCGCCGCCGCGCTCGCCGAACCAGTCGGACGGGACGTCCGCGATCACCTCTTCGACCGCGCGGACCGTGATCAGCGGGGCCAGCCTTTCGTGCGCCTGCTGGATCCGGGTCGCGCGCTCGCGGAGCACGTGGTTGCGGGCGTCGTACGGCTTGCCGGGGTCGGCGCGGGACCAGTCGTGGTGGAAGTAGAGCGCCGCGCCGTGGTCGATGAGCCAGATGTCGCCGTGCCAGACCAGCAGGTTCGGGTTCCGCCAGGTGCGGTCCACGTTCTGGATGAGCGCGTCGAACCAGAGCACCTCGCTGGCGAAGTCCTCGTCGGCGGTCCAGCCGAGCGGGTCGAACCCGGCCGACCCGGGCAGGAAGTCCACCGCCAGGTTGAGCCCGACGCTCGCGCGGAGCAGGTCCTGGATCTCCGGGTCGGGCTCGCTGGGCGGAATCCTCGGGTCGAGCTCGGCCAGCGCGAGCTCGGGGGTGCGCAGGCCCAGCCGCCGGGCCAGCTCGCCGCCGATGATCTCCGCCACCAGCGCGAGCGGCCCCTGGCCGGCGCCGCGGAACTTGAGCACGTAGGTGCCCAGGTTGTCGGCCTCGACGATCGCGGGCAGGCTGCCGCCCTCGCGGAGCGGGGCGAGGTAGCTGGTCACCCGGACGTGTTCAAGCACGCGGGTCAGCGTACCGCTATTGGATAATTGGTCGCGTGAGTGAATCTGAGTACCCCGTGCGGCTGGCGGGACGGGTGATCGCGATCGATCCGGCCGGGCGAGTGCTGCTCTTCTTCTACGACGACCCGCCGCCGAAGGAACGGCACTGGGCCACGCCGGGCGGCGGGGTCGAGGGGGACGAGGACTTCTACGCGGCCGCCCGGCGCGAGCTGGCCGAGGAGACCGGCTGGACCGACGTCCCGGTCGCGCCGGCCGAGGTCTTTGCGGAGACCTACGTGCACTGGCTTGCCCACTACGACGGGCTGGTCAGGCAGTACGACCATTTCTTCGTCGGCTGGGTGGCGCAGGAGCGGCGGCCGCTGGGCGAGGTGGCGGCCATGCACGAGAGCGATGGCATCCGCGCGTCGCGGTGGTGGACGGTAGCCGAGCTGGCGGCGACCGACGAGAGGATCTACCCGAAGGAGCTGGCCGAGCTGGTCCGGTCGGCGCTGGACGGGCGGTCCTAGGGCCTGCCGGGCTTCTGGGCGGGTGCGGGCATCGTGGGGGCGTCAGGGGGCCGGAACTGCGGCCAGCTCGTACACGAACTGGCTGGCGTCGACGGTGCCGACGCCGGTCACCAGGTTGTAGCCGTTGACTGCCTGGTAGCCGGCGACGGTGGTGGGCTCGGCGGTCGGGCCGGGGCTGTCGGCGGTCGTCCCCTGGCGGAAGTCGACGGTGTTGTCGCCCTCGGTGACGGCGATCAGGCCGGGTGCGTGCTGCGCCAGCAGCGCGTAGAGCATGGGGTTGAGCAGGCCGAGCGGGTGGCCCGCGACCTGGTCGGCGAGCGCGACGATGGCCGCGAACTCCGGCGTCGCCTCGCTGGTGCCGCAGGTCAGCGACCAGCCCGCCGGGCCGTTGGCGAAGCTGCTGTAGACGTTCACCGCGCCGTCGCAGGCCGCGCTCATCGCGATGTCGGGCACGCCGCGGCTGGCGCCGGTGACGGCCTTGACCCCGTCCTGGTACGACGGCCGGGCGAAGTACTCGGACGTGCCGCCGCCGCTGGCCAGCGGGTCGGGGTCGGTCGAGCCGCCCCAGTACTCATCCGAGGCCACGTTGTCGGTGTCGTTCCAGGCGACCGAGGTGTAGGCGCCGCCCGATTCCAGCAGCTGGGTGCCGCCGATCCCGGTCACTAGCGGGTCGCTGTCCGGCCAGGACGTCACCCGGCGGGTGTAGAAGCTGGACCCGTTGGCCGTGTAGTCGGTCGCGCCCTCGTCGCCCGAGGCGGCGAGCACGGTCACGTGGTGGGCGTCGGCGTCGAGGTAGGCGGCGCGCAGCGGCTTGATCTGCGCGTAGCTGGCGAACGTCTCCTCGGTGGCGCTGAACGATTGGCTGATCACGTCGCCCAGCCCGTGATCGACCACGTACTCCTCGGCCTGCACGATCTGCGGGAAGCCGCTGGTGCCCTCGTTCTCCGAGGTCGGCGTCTCGACCAGCAGGATGGACGCGCCCGGCGCGAGCGCGTGCGCGTACTCCACGTCGAGCGTGGTCTCCCCCGCCCAGCTGGTCATGTTGCTGTTGTCGGGGTCGAAGGCGGGGATCTGGCCAGCCGGGGTGATGATCTGGAACGTGGGCGGGGCGGGGTAGCCGAACTTGTTGTCGAACGTCGCGAGGTCGGGCTTGATCGTGGGCGAGCCGAACGAGTCGACGATCACAATCGTCTCGCCCGCGCCGGTGATCCCCCGGGCGTACAGCGCGGGCAGGTGGTACGCGGCCCTGATCTGGTCGGGCGAGTAGCAGGCGATGGCCTCGGTTTCCTCGCAGCGCTCGGTGGTGAGCGGCGCGGTGCGGGGCTGGCCGGGGAGCCGGATCGCGTCCGGGGTGACCACGATGCGCGGCGGGGCGGACGCTCGGGAGGGCTTGGGAGCGGCCAGGGCGGCGGACGCCTCCGCAGCGGAAGGTGCGGAAGACGCGAGGGCAGCCGTCACCAGCCCGGCGGCGGTTAGCGCCATTATGCAGGCGAAACTCCTAGGCCTGTACATAGAGTAACCATAGCCGCACAGGACGGTGTGTTACGAAATGGGCACCGGATACCATCCGGCTTCGCTGCCCGGACTGGCCTGGAAGTCGTAGCGGATCTGGTCTTGAGCGAGTGCGACCAGGGTGACCGAGGTGGTCCCCCACAGCCGGCCGTCGGGGAGGTCGCGGCGGGCGATGATCGCGCCCGGGTCGGCTAGGTCACGGCCGTCGCCGCGGGCGAGGGCGAGCCACTCCCCCCAGGCCTCGTCTACTCCGGCGGCGGGGTCGGCGGACGGGCGGGCGGCGGCGAACCTGGGCGCGAAGGCCAGGGCCTTCGGCTCGGCGGCGGGGTCATCCGGGTGGGCGGGATCGGCCGGGTAGGCGTGCCCGGCGTTGGTCAGCAGGTGGGTGCCCGGGGCGAGGTCGCGGATCGCGGCCCGGACGCCGTCCCAGGCCAGCAGCGCGGCCGCGTCCGACTCGGCGCAGACCAGATAGAACGGGTCGTAGGCGGCGAGCGCGTGCGGGTCATCGGCGAGTTCCTTGAGCACCCCCGCGCCGTCGGCCGCGGCGCGCAGCGGCAGCTCGCCCCGGCTCCGGCGGCGGGCCGGGTCGGCCTCGGTCCCCCGGCCGTTCAGCAGGCAGGCCACCCGAGGGACGTCGGGATGGACCGCCAGCCAGGTCCCGCCCGCCTGCTCGTCGATGCCGCCGACCAGCGGCGAGCCGGGCCAGTGGCGGGCGGGCGGCCGCCAGGGTCGGCCGACGAACTCGTCGCGTACGCCGACCAGCAGGAGGGGCATCCGCTGGCCGGGCTCAAGGCTGAGAACTACCGTGCACACGTATCAATCATGACGGGTTGGGCGGGGTCTGCGAGCCGTGGGCGCGCCTGGGGCGTCGGCGACAGGCGGGGAGTGGTGTCGGCGGGGTAGGCGACTGGACGACGGGGCGGGGAAGTTGGCGGGGTGAGGCAAAATGGTTGGTATGACGGTGCCTGGGCTGGTGGAGACGGTTGGGGTGGAGAGTCAGCCGGGACCGTTCGGGATGATGGTTGGGATTTTTGGGGCGGGTAACGTCGCGGTGCTGAGCGGCGCCGGGCTGTCGACGGAGTCCGGCATTCCCGACTACCGGGGGCCGAGCGGGCAGGCCCGGCGGGTCGGGCAGCCGATGACCTACCAGGCGTTCACCGGGTCGGCCGAGGCTCGGCAGCGGTACTGGGCGCGGTCGCACCTGGGCTGGCGGCACATCACCGGGGCGACGCCGAATCCGGGGCATCGGGCGGTCGCGCTGCTCGAGCGGGCCGGGCTGGTGGACGGGATCATCACCCAGAACGTGGACGGGCTGCACCAGGCGGCCGGGGCCGCTTCGGTCACCGAGCTGCACGGGTCGCTGCACCGGGTGGTGTGCCTGTCGTGCTGGCAGCGGACGCCCCGGGAGGAGCTTGACGCTCGGCTGCGGGCCGCGAATCCTGGCTGGGCTGTTAGTTTTCCCGCCCCCGGCGGGGCGGGCGCTTCTGGGTCGGCTGAGCCTGCGGTTAATCCGGACGGGGATGTGGCGCTCGAGGAGACGTCGGGGTTCGTGGTGGTCGACTGCACGTCGTGCGGCGGGGTGCTGAAGCCGGATGTGGTGTTCTTCGGGGAGAACGTGCCTCGGCCGCGGGTGGCGTCTTGCTTCGAGGTCGTTTCCTCGTCGTCGGCGCTGGTGGTTCTGGGTTCTTCGCTGACCGTGATGTCCGGGCTGCGGTACGTGCGGCACGCGGCTTCGATCGGGGTGCCGGTGATGATCGTGAACCAGGGGGCTACCCGCGGGGATTCGCTGGCGGCGGCGACGATTGACGCGCCGCTCGGGGCGACGTTGACGGCGGTGGCGCGGGAGCTTGGGCTGGGCGGCTTATCGGGCTGGCCACGCTATTGACGGGGCTCTTTGACGGTTAGGGCCCCGGATCTTTCTGGATCGCTTGGGCGGGGAGGATGCTGGGGTGGTCGGCGTTTCTTGGTGAGGGACGGGAGTGGCTCGGTGGATGAGCGGGAGCTTGTGGGGCTGCTTTACCGGTCGGACTGGACGCGGCTCTCGCTGACCGGGACGGTGAGCGGTCGCGGGCAGTTCCCGGCGACGTCGTTCGGCGGCCGGTGGTGGTCGGCGTCGTTTGGCGAGCGGCTGCCCCCTGGGTCCTTTTCGCCGCCGGACCCGCCCCCGGCGCCACCGGACTGGATGACGGCGACGGCCGATCGGCCGGAGACCGAGTCGACGCTGACGCTCGCGCCGGGGAAGCGCTATCGACTGGCCAGCCTGGACGGGTCGCGGGTGCTCGGCTGCGACGGCGAGCGGGTCTGGCAGTGGCTGGCGGACGTTCCGGCCGAGGCAACGGTCGCGTTCGAGCGCCAACCGCAGCCTCCGATCCCGGGGCTGCTCGCCGCGGCCTGGCTGCTGTTGGGCTACCGGCTGAGCGTCGAGGGAGAGGCGACGGTGGCCGGGCGGGCGGGGATCGCGGTCACCGGGGTGGCGCGGCCCGGTCGGCTGGGAAACCGGATCGCATCGACGGTGCTGCCATGGGAGTCGGTGCCGCCCGCCGAACAGGTCGCGGCCGTGGTCGACGCTGAGCTCGGGATCGTGCTCCGCCGAGAACTGAGGTACCCGGACGGGCGGGTCGAGGTGATCGAGTTTCTCGGCCTTGAGGTCGGCGGCGCGGTCGATCCCTCGGTGTTCAGCCCGGCCGCGGGAAGCTTCTTCGGCGACGGATCGGCCGGGCCGCGCCGGCCGGTGGATGACGTCGGCCTGGATGCGCTCAAGATGGTTGGCGGGCTGGCGGCGGGCGGGCTCGGCGCGGCCATCAAGTACACGCCCAAGCGGAAGGTTGATCCGTTCGCGGCCGCGACCGCGGAGAATCCGGACGACTTGATGCCGGACGACGATCCGCTGCCTGACTGGGCCGTCGGCCAGGCGGCGGGCGGGGCGGCGGAGGAGTCGTCGGCTGAGGCGGACGGCTGGTCGCCGGTCAGCGATGAGGTGCTGAACCTGCTGTACCGAGGCGGTCTCGAGCCGGCTCCGTTCAGCGGGCGGCTACGGGAATGGACCGATGGCCAGGTAATGGGCGGCGCCATGCTCGGGGCGGTGCCGGAGTCCGCCCGGCGGGCCGGGTTCGGCGGCGTCGGATTCCTGGTCGACATGACGCTATCGACCCTTGAACACTCACCCGGGCATGTTACGCACGAGGTTTACAGCGTGCGGGTCGGCGGGTGGGACCGGTACCGAATCGATCGGGTCTTCCGTACCCCGCCTGCTCGGGAGCGGATCGTTCGAGTGGGGAAGCGTGATCGCGAACGGGTGACGGTCGCGTGCGACGGGCAGCGGACCTTCCGGGTGTTCGAGGATGAGGTCCGGGTCGGGCCGGCCAGCGCGCTCGATGACCTCAGGAACGGCAGTCTGGCCGACCTGGTGGACGGGTCCTGGCTGCTGCGTTGCCGGCTGTCGGGCGGCGAGGCGGTCGACGTCGACGGCCGGACCGGATACCGGGTCATCGCCACGATCGGCGCCGGGCCGGTCACCTCAGCGCCGGTTGCGTGGCTACCCCGCTGGTGGCTGCCGGCCGTGGCGGTGGTCGACGCGTCGACCGGCCGGCTGCTGCGGGTGACCCGGTACCGGGACGGCCAGGCGGCGACGCGACTGGAACTGCGGTCGGTGTCGGACGGCGGGTCGGACGACTTCGGGTTCACGCCGCCGGACGGGCTGCCCGTCGTCGAGGAGCGGCATCGGTTTGGCCAGTCGGATGACGATGATGATGATGACGACGATCTGAAGTTCTTCGGGCCGGACGGCCGCCGGTCGGCCCCGCCCGACGAGGTTCGGGCGGTCGTCGACGCCGTCAAGAAGCAGGTGGACGAGAAGGTCGCGGCGGCACTCGGATTTCTGGGATCGATCCTCGGGGGTCCTCGCTTAGCCGGGCTCGATCGGGCTTGATCGGGCTTGATCGTCTTTAGTCGGCGAGGAAGTCCTGGAGGGCGGCGGCGGTCTCGAGCGGGACCTCTTCGGCCAGGAAGTGGCCGCAGGGCAGCGAGCGGCCGGTGACGGTGTCGGCGTACTCGCGCCAGATCTCGGCCACGTCGCCGTAGTGGCGGCCGACGAAGCCGTGCTCGCCCCAGAGCGCGAGCAGCGGGGCGGTGACGCGCTGGCCGCGGGCCGCGGCGGCGTCGTCGTCGGCCAGGTCGGTGCCGGGCGCGGCCCGGTAGTCCTCGCACGAGGCGTGGATCGCGGATGGCTGCCGGAAGCAGCGGACGTACTCGTTGACCGCCTGCTCGTCGAACGGCTGGCCGCCGCGCCGCCCGTCGCCCAGGCGGCTGCGCACCCAGCCGACCGGGTCGGCGCCAATCTGGTGCTCGGGCAGCGGCTCGGGCTGGGCGAGGAAGAACCAGTGCCACTGGGCGAGGCCGAACGCTAGGTTGGCCGTGCGGAGGGCGTGGCGGGTGGGGACGATGTCCAGCACCGCGAGCTTGGTGACGAGGTGCGGGTAGTCGAGGGTCAGCCGGTGCGCCACCCGGGCGCCGCGATCGTGGCCGACGACGGCGAACTCGTCGAAGCCGAGCTCGCGCATCACCAGCGCCTGATCCCGCGCCATCGTGCGCTTGGCGTAGGCGTCGTGGGTCGGGCCGCCGGCCGGCTTGCCGCTGTCGCCGTACCCGCGCAGGTCGGTCAGGACGACCGTGTGATCCTGGGCGAGGATCGGGGCGACATGGTGCCACATCACGTGGGTCTGCGGGTAGCCGTGCAGCAGCAGCACCGGCGTGCCGCTCTCGTTGCCGCCCACCAGCGCGTTGATTCTGACCCCGCCTGGGGCGAGTGTGACTCTCTTGAACAAGTCGGGCAGGGGAACGGTCATGGGTCCGTCATCCCCGTAATGGAAGTGACATAATCTCTCGCCAACCATGACTAACCGGACGTCGTCCTAAAGGTCGTATACACGGCGAGATTCCGTGACATTGTGCATGCTGCGGCGCCTGGGCCGCGCGGAGATGGGGGTTGGCGATGTTTGGCTCAGCAAGACTTGCGAGTCGTCTGGCGGCGGTCGGGGCTGCCGCGGTTGTGGTTGGGGCGGGCGTGGCCGGGTGCTCGTCGTCGGGTCCTTCGTCGTCGGCGGCGGGGAGTCCGGTGACCTCGAGCGCTTCCGCGCCGGCGGCCACGTCCGCGGCGGCGTCTACGCCGGCTTCGACGTCGTCGCCCGGTTTGCAGCCGGCGGTGGCGACTGCCTCCGCCTCGGGCACGTCCGGGGCGGGATCGTCGGCCGCGCCGGCCTGCGGGTCGATGGACCTGGGGGCGCACGTGGGTCTGGCCCAGGGCACGGCCGGATCGATATACCAGGTCATTTACTTCACGAACCTGGGGAACACCCCGTGCACGCTCTACGGGTACCCGGGGGTGTCGCTGGCGGCCGGCTCTTCGACGGTCAACCAGGTCGGCGCGGCCGCGTCGCGGTCCACCGCCACGGCGGCCACGTTGGTGACGCTCAACGCCGGCCAGTCGGCTAACGCCCTGGTCCGGATCGTCGAGGCGGGGAACTACCCGACCTCGACGTGCCAGCCGACCTCGACCACGTACCTGCAGATCTTCCCGCCGGGGCAGACCACGCCGATCTACCTGGCCTACAAGTCGACCGGGTGCGCGTCGTCGTCGGTCAACCTGCTCTCGGTCAGCGTGCTGACGGCCGGGACCGGCGGCTGATCGGGCTCCCGTCTGGCGCTCGGCCGCTGAGTACGTTGTCGCCGATGTCGCTGGCCGGTCTCGTCCCATGCTCACCGTGCGGCGCTTACGGCTCACCGGGCGGCGCTTCCGCCGCGGAGTGATCTCCTGATCGGGCGGGTTGGAACGTGATCACGAAGGATCTTATCTTAGCGAAGGATAATTCGCTTATAGGTGCGAAAATCCTTCGCGGTAATAAAATCCTTCGCGATCATGGCGCTGTTCCGACTGCCCTCGCGAATGCGAGCGGCCAATGTTGCCCAAGTGGCGCGGGTGCCGGTTTGCCGGCTGGGTGCCGCGGCCGCTCCCGCGGGTGGTTGAGGGCGGGCATTGAGCGCGGGCATTGAGCGCGGGAACGGCGGAGGGCGGGCAGAATTAGGGGTGTGCGGGTCGGGTTGCTCGGGTCGGTCGAGGTCTGGGACGGGGCCGGGTGCTTGGTTGAGGTCAGCGGGGCGCGGTTGCGGGCCCTGCTGGCCCTGCTTGCGTTGCGGCCGGGGCAGGTCGCGGGGGTCGGCTACCTGATTGACGAGTTGTGGGAGTCGCGTCCACCGGACGGCGCCGCCAACGCGTTGCAGGCTCTGGTGTCCCGGCTGCGGCGGGCGCTGCCTGATGGCGTGGTCGCGTCCAGGCCTGGTGGTTACCAACTGGCGGTGGAGCGCGACCAGGTCGACGTGTTCCGGTTCGAGCGGCTGGCCGGTCAGGGGCGGGCACTGCTGGCGGCAGGCGATCCGGCCTCGGCCGGGCCGACGCTGCGGGAGGCGCTGGCGCTCTGGCGGGGGCCCGCGTTTGCCGACGCGGGAGAGTCCGGGACGGTGCGGGCGGCGGTGGTCCGGCTCGAGGAGCTGCGGCTGGCCGCCACCGAGGCTCGGATCGAGGCGGACCTGCGGCTCGGGGCGGCGGGGGCCGCGCCGGGGCTGGTCGCCGAGCTGGAGGGGTGGCCGGTGGGGCCGCTTGAGCTGCCGCCGGATCGGGCGGTGGCACCGGATCTCCTCGCGCCGGAGCGTGCGGCGCGCGGCTGGGCAGCGCCGGGCCAGGCGGCCCCGGGGGCGGGGGTCCGGTCGTATGCGTCGGTGGCGCTGTTTGAGGAGCGGGCTCGGGCGGTGAGTCCGGGGTTCTCGGTTACGGGCGGGAACGCGGAGGCGGTGCACCGGATCTGCCGGGCGCTGGACGGGATGCCGCTGGCGATAGAGCTGGCCGCCGCGCGGATGCGGAGCATGACGGCGGAGCAGGTCGCGGCCCGGCTCGATGACCGGTTCCGGTTGCTGACCGGCGGCAGCCGGACGGCGCTGCCGAGGCATCAGACGCTGCGGGCTGTCGTCGACTGGAGTTGGGATCTGCTCGACGACGGG
>Ga0302325_10023837_pt1 | contig 12742 bp, 13 predicted proteins | sample Palsa_T0_2_FD_201948 | JGI IMG/M metagenome (GOLD analysis project Ga0302325, IMG submission 201948) | Peat permafrost microbial communities from Stordalen Mire near Abisko, Sweden - Palsa_T0_2 | ecosystem: Environmental > Terrestrial > Soil > Palsa > Peat permafrost | place: Sweden: Abisko... | reverse complement strand
CCCGCAACGAAGGCTGCGCCGCAAACGTCACTTGCTCCTGCCGCCTGCCTTTCTCGTCGTAGGAAACATTCGTTAGCTCGTGAAACTCTCCCGTCACGTCTTTGCCGGCAAGTGTCTGCATCCGCACGTCCTGCGTGTATGTGTAATGAAGACGCGCCTCTTTCGTAACCGCTTCGGCAGCTCCAAACCTCTGGATTACATCCTGCACGCTCATCGTCTTCGGTGGAGCCGAATCGAGCGGCCCGTTGCCGGCCTCGCAATCTGTCTGTCCCCACAATCCCACAGGCAGCAGCAGAACCAGGATGACGGCTGACTGAATCGTGCGCCGAATTAACTCTCGCATGATCGAAGCGTGCCGATACGACAGAGCCGATATCGCCCTTCCTGGCGACCTCTGCGGCCTTTCTTCGCGATTTCTGCCCTTAAGAGCTTTGCTCCAGCGGCGCCCACAAACCCCAGCTTCCACATATATGCAAATCATTGCTACCAGGCTGCAGTTGCGTCCCCTAACTCGAATCCCACCAGCTCCCGATTGGTATGCGGATTGCCCTTTCTAGCACGGAAGCCGCGTCATTCCGGCATTCCGCCAGCTCTTTGACGTTATTTTAGGCACTTCCCCCGGACAAGGAAAAATCCTATGAAAACTACAATCTTCGCGCTTTGTTTTCTGTGCGCCACTGCGGCCGCTTTCGGACAAACCGCTTCCGTCCTGAGCAATACCGCCCAACCCCTTTCGATGCCTGAACATATCCAGCAGGCCTCCCAGCACGCCATGGCGCCGGAGTCCAGCCTGCTCGGGGCCTCGGCTTACAGTTATGCGCATGGCGAGCAACCGGTGGTAGATTTCGGAACCCTCCCGCGGGAAACTCCTCTCGGCGACATCGCCCGCGCCTACAGAAAAGAACACTCCGGTGTTCCCAAAGCCGTCAAGGTTTTCGAAAAGTAACCGCCAGGAAAATCTGATTTTGGCGGCAGTGCCGTCGAGAGCAGTGCTTTCGCACCGCGTAAGCCCCTACTCGCCCGCGCCCACCATCACGAGCGGCAGGGTCGGCGTAGCCGACCCCGCTTCGTTCTCCACGGTAATCGCAAAGGCCTTAGCCTCGGCTCCCGCCGGCAGCGGAGGATTCACCACGCTCGCGCTCCCATGGGCATCGGGCTTGAACACTCCTGCCGGAATCGGAGCCCCGTTCGTCGGAATCAGCCACAACTCATAAGCCTTCTCGGCCGGCAGCGCCGGCAGGTTGTTCGCCAGCAAAACCAGACTGCTGCGGTTCCGCAGATAAAATACCTTGCCCTGCGGCTGCGGCGGCGCCTTCGCCGCGACCAGCGTCACGCGCTGCGCTTCCGGCTCCAGGATCGGCGCCGCGATCCTCCGCATCTCTTCCACTTCACGAGCACTCTTGGCCGCCTGCGAACTCGCCGAGGCCAAACTAGCTTTCAGCTCCGAGTTCTCCCGCCACAACGACAGCGCAAAAATCACCACTGCCGCCGTAGCCGCCCATCCCAGCCATCCCCACCACGAACGGCGAGGCGAAGTCTCGACCACTTTTACTGCGCGCGCCTCCCGCGCCACCGCATCCAGCAGGCGCTGCCGCGCCCGCTGCGGAGGTCTCGGCCCCGTCGTCGCGAGCGCCAGCAGCGCCGTATCGCCGCGCAGTTGCTCCAGTTCTCGCCGGCACGCCGCACACGTCGCCAGATGTTCGTCCACCAGCGCCCGATCTTCTCCCCGAAGCGCATCCAGCGCATACAACGCTAGATCCTCCGCGTATCGTTCGTGCTCGCTCATTTCCCGTTCACGCCACTCCTCAAGTCTGAAACGCCTTCCGCAGTACGATCAGTCCCGCGCGAATCCGCGTCTTCACTGTCCCCAGCGGTTCTCCCGTCTTGTCGGCGATCTCGGAATGGCTCAGGCCTTGCCAGTAAGCCATTTCGAGCGCGCTGCGCTGCGCTGGCACCATGCTTCCCATCACCCCCCGCACTTTCTCCGCCGCCCGCGCCCGGTCCGCCTCGGCCGCCAGGTCAGGCGCCACCGACAACACCACGTCCTCAATATCGGTCTCCGGCCGCCGTTTTCGGAGGGAGTCGATGGCGCGGTTCCGCGTGATCACCGCCAGCCAGCTTCCCAGCCTGCCGCGCGCCGCATCGAAAGCTGTGGGCTTGTGCCACAACTGCAGGAACACTTCCTGCAGCACGTCCTCCGCCGCTCCACTATCCCCCAGCACGCGCAACGCGACCGCATACACCACCGAAGAATAGCGGTCATATAACTCCGCCATCGCCCCCTGGTCGCCGGACTTCAGGCCCGTCACCAGGGCCAGATCCGAAATGCCTTGTGGTTGCGGCCTCGACAACGCTAGGTCTCTTCCTTATATAGATATACGCAAAATTAGCCTTCGTCGGATTGCCCGTCGGCCCCGAAAGCTTTGGGGAAAAATCGTGGCCAGCGGGCAACGGTCAGTGGCCAGCCAACTGTTGTTTCTGACCACTGCACCAGCGGCCTTTACGCGGTGGGGGGCATCCTTACGCCGCTTTCGTGTGTGAAGTTCGGCCGTGATTCCTGACCGCCCGTTCGATGCCGGGCCCGGCGTTCTTCAGGTCTTCCAGGTTCATAGCCGGATGTAACTCGACATGAGCATCGAAAGCCAGAAACCACGGCTCCGCCACGGCGGGTATTTGCGACGAGTCTTTCAGATCGAAGAAGATGAACCCGGTTCGTTTGCCATTATCTCCGGCAAAGTAGGCGGCTTCAGGCTTCAGGTCGGCGAGAATGGATTCGATCGTCTTGCCCAAGCTGCCATCGTTGACCGCGGCGTTGCCGGTCTCGACTGGAATTGCAACCTTCATTAAACAGCGCATGGAATACCTCCGGAACGAAAGTCTAGTCCTGCGGCATGTGCCCGTCAATTTGTGGCGGGCTATTGCGCGATGGCAGGCGACCTTTCCACGATGCAAGTCACGGACTGCCGCTTTCCGCGGCGCCGATCTCGAACATCAATCGCCATAGGGCAGGTGGACGGTCGCGGCCCAGATCGCGACGAGTCGGGTCAAGTTCCAGCGCCTTCTTGGCTGCGAACAAGCGCCTTAGGGAAGGTGTCGGTGAGGCCGTCGAAATATTCAACAAGCTGCTTTCTTCGCCAACCGTCGATAGCGTCCGCACCGGAGCAGATTATTCGAGATCGGGGGCGCTAATTCAGTCGAAGGCCAGCTTCGGTTGATGGTTGTTCCTGATCTTCGAACCTACGGAGTTCGCCGTATTGACGAAGACTGTTGCATCGCCTACTATGACAATGGAATTACGCCCCAGGCGGTCATGGGTTAGCGTCAGACCTCTGACTGACATTCCGACCCTCACGACCGCCTTTTCACCTTCGACAACGGCTGCACTCCCTATGTACGATGTCGAGTTGGTCCGGCACATCTGCCGCCAAATACGCGCCGAGAGCGACCCAGCTAAGGTGCAAGACCTTGTTTCCCTGCTGAATGCGGCCCTAAGAAATGCCCAGGAAGAATCACAGTTAGGATTGCTTCCTTCGCCAAAAAGTATGCGCCTGCCTTAGGCGACTCGAGACCCCAGACTAAAGATAGAGGAACAAACTACTCACTGCTTGGCAAAAACTCCCATGAACAGGCTTGACCGCAAAGTCCCACATCTATTTGAAAACCCACGCATTATCCTTTTGGCAAACCAACTGCACGACGTGGGGACATCACGACAACACGAAAGGACGCCGATGGTTCCGGTTGCCTGGTCGCAAATGACCAAGAAAGAGTGGGTTCGCAAAGACCGCGATCCAAAAGATTTTGTCTCCCCAAACCGTTCGGCAGGGGAAAGATGTGAGCAGCGTGAGACCAGCAAGGCGGATGAATTCAGGAAGGCCGTTCACGAAGAATGCTACGTGCTCAAGATCAAGCAGCGGACTGCGCATTTTCTGCCATTCTGCCTGCGGACGGGAGTCATAGGAGAATGCCAGATTCCAGCAAGGAACTTTTTCCCAGGAGACTTCGCGGCAGATTGGAACTCCAGCACTACGAGCAGAAGTTGCAAGAGAGCCGCGAGGAACGGAAGGCCGAAACAAAGCAGGTAGAACGGTTGTCCGCAATCCTCGTGAAAAGGGAGTTCCGCCGAAGTCAAGAAACTCCCAGCCGGGCCGCCTAGTTTGTGAAAGCAGAGCAGACCGCCCGGTCCGGTAGCGTTCCTTTTCGCTCGGCGATGCGCATGCAACATCCCGAAGGATGATTTTCCCTGAAGAACTGCGTGAGGTGAGCTAACGCTAACCGGCCAACCGCGTCCGGCGTTCTTCAGGTCTTCCAGGTTCATAGCCGGATGGAACTCGACACGAGCATCGAAAACCAGAAACCACGGCTCCGCCACGGCGGGTATTTGCGACGGTCTTTCAGATCGAAGAAGATGAAACCGGCTGGTTTGCCATTATCTCCGGCAAAGTAGGCGAGTTCAGGCTTCAGGTCGGCGAGAATGGTTCGATCGTCTTCTTCCCCAAGCTGCCATCGTGGACCGCGGCATTGCCGCGTCCCTAGAATTGCAACCTTCATTAAACAGCGCATGGAATACCTCCGGAACGAAACTCTGGTCCTGCGGCATGAGCCTGTCAATTTCTGGCGGGGCGATGGCGGCTGACCCCTCCAGGAGCCGGGCTGCTCCCGCGGCCCCGCGGAGCCCCTCCAGAGATTCATTGTGCAGAGTGGAGACCTGAAATTTGAGGAACAATGGGGCAGGGACAAACGACACTGGAGCCGGCCTGAATCAGTACTTCCACATCCTGATTTCGTTTCCCCGACGCTCGAAACTAACTTCGTCCATCAGTTGGCGGATCAAATAAACGCCACGTCCGTGGTCGGCATAAACGTTCTCCTGCCGCTTGGGGTCGGATAGAAGATCCGGACTGAAACCTGGTCCGGGATCAGTCACTGTAATGACGATTCGGCCGAGGGGATCCGATTGCAATCGGCACCGGACCTCTTTTGACGGGTCACTCTTGCATCCGTGGACAACAGCATTGACCAGAGCTTCCTGAACTGCCAGACCGATCTCCAATCGCTTCTGCTCCGGAACCCGCAGCTGAATTAAGATTTCGGTGATAGCATCCGCAACGGCGCCGATGGCTTCCGGATCAGCGGGGAAACCGATGTTGAGCACTTCGGATAATTCGTTCTCTGGTCGGCCGGCATTGGAGTCAGGCGGCATGGGATGTCATTTCTTAGTTCGAATTCGACGATCCGGACTGGTACCTCAAGTAAAGGACTCCACCGCCGCATCGTCATTCTCGAAAACCTCAAAAAGGTTGAGAACACCTACCAGACGCAAGGTCTGCACCGCAAACTTGGAAGGTTGCACCAGTTTGATGTTTCCGCCCCGCTGCTTGGTGGAAGCTAAAAAGCGCACCAGTAAGCCGATGCCGGTGGAATCGATCATGGATACTTCGGCGAGATTGAGCACGATACGGGTGTCAGCGCCGCCTAGACTCTCTTCGAAAACTTGGCGCAGACCGTCCACGGCTGGGCCCATCCGGAGAGGTCCCCGGAGTTGAACGACCTGTACCTGTGAGCGCTTCCGGACGTTGATATCCAAACCATCCCCCTTTCGAGGCCGGCCTTGCTAAGGGAGCTGAGTCGTTAGATTGCGTGCTAAAGCTACGGGAAAATGGCGGGTTTTGCAAGCCGTCCCAGAGGAGTTCTTGGCCCGCCACCCCGCCAGGCATAAAAATTTCATCCCCGAAAGATGAAAACTTTGCCATAATGCTATCTCCTCTCGGAGGGTACTTGCGCAGCGCCGCCACCCCACCTTCGAACTCCCGTGATCGAGTGGTCATCGTGACTACCGACGAACGGGTGGGTCCCGAAGCCGAAACCTATCTCGCTGCCGATTACGACCTAAACGTGCTTCAGACTTGGGATGAATTGATCGCCCTAATCAAGAAGGGGCCCCCAGAGGCGATATTGCTGGATATCGACACGGTCGGAGAGCGTTCCGAGGATGGAATCGCTGCCCTGGCTGAACTGCGCTCCCTGGGGCCAGATTTCGTTCTAGTGGGGTTGACGCGCTCCAACCGCCGAAACCTGCGCCTCAAAGCTGTAGACTCCGCCGTGGATGAGTATTTTATCGCTCCGATCAATTTCGAGGAAGTGCGGATCGTCCTGGGTCGCGTGCTCGAGAAGCGGGCAGTGGAGATTGAGTACCGAAACCGCCACCAGGAGGATTTGGGCCAACAAAACTGCGGTGATCTGATCGGGACCAGCGAGCCGATGAGACGAGTCTACGATGCGATTCGCCGCGTCTCCGATAGCGGCAGCACCGTGCTCATTCGGGGGGAAAGCGGAACCGGGAAGGAACTGGTGGCGCGGGCGATTGTTTCCCTCGGCTCGCGTTCGGATAAGCCTTTTGTCAGCATCAACTGCGCCGCTCTACCCGAGAATCTTATTGAAACGGAACTATTTGGCCATGAAAAGGGAGCGTTTACCGATGCGAAAACGGCCCGGCCAGGGCACATCGAGCTAGCCCATACGGGCACCCTGTTTCTGGACGAGATTGCCACTTTGGGCCTGGCCCTGCAAAGCAAATTGCTGCGCGTTCTGGAGGACCGGGCGGTTACCCGCATCGGTGGCAAGGTCGCCAAGAAAATTGATTTCCGCCTGGTGGCAGCGACCAACGAAGACTTGGAAGACCTGGTCCACGCCGGGCGGTTTCGCGAGGATCTCTACTACCGCATCAATGTGGTTCCAATCGTAGCCCCGCCGCTGCGCGAAAGGCGGGGGGACCTGCCCTTGCTGGTGGATCACTTTCTCCGTATCTACTGCCATGCCAACAAAAAGCCGATGAAACATGTGGAATCGGAAGTCCTGGCGGTGATGGAGGACTATGCCTGGCCAGGCAATGTGCGAGAGCTGGAGAACGTTATTCAGCGCCTGGTGCTGATGAACGATAGCCCACTAATCGGCCTGAAGCACCTGCCCCAGCAACTGCTGGTGGCGAGCAATGCCAGCCAGGAGGCGATTCTGATTCCGGAAGAAGGGGTCAATTTCGATCAGGAAATTGCGAAGATCGAGGTTGCCTACCTGACGGCGGCGCTGCGTCGCTCGGAGGGCAGCAAGATCGCAGCGGCGCGCCTGCTCCAGGTCGATAAGCAGAGAATGCATTACCTTTGCCGCAAATATCATATCGGAAGAGATTAGGGCCTTAGATGTTCGGCAAATAGATTAAATATTAATGCATCATGGATATAATTTTAATATATCTCCGAGTCCGCTTTCACAATCCGGCCCGCTTCGTTCCACCAGACTTTTCCTAAGTCTCTGATGAGAATGGATGTTTGGTATATGCAGGGGAACTCCGCGCGGTTTGGCATCGGAAGTGCTCTAAGGAAAGCCGGGTAGCACAACCGAAGAAACAGGAGAGAGACCAAATGTCGATTCAAAAGAAATCGTTGATCGGTAATCTAACAGCCGCCAAGAAGGCCATCGTTGCTGCGCAAAACGGGGCTTCCGTGTCCCAGTCCAAGCTGACGCCCACCAAGCTAACGCCCGCCAAGCTGACACCGACCAAGCTGACGCCCACCAAGCTGACGCCCACCAAGCTGACACCGACCAAGCTAACGCCGACCAAGCTGACGCCCACCAAGCTAACGCCGACCAAGCTAACGCCGACCAGACTGATATAGGTGAAAAACACGAGATATCGCAGAGGCTGCGGCTTTCCGCAGCCTCTTTCCATTTGGGGTAATTACCAGAGCTTGCGCCCGACGAAGTCGTCTACACCCTGCCACGCGAAGCCGGCCAAGCTGCGCCGACGGACAAGAATCTTGGCACTGCCTGTGAAACCATCCTTGAGCCGCCCGGTAGGGTTAGGAACCGGAATCTTTGCGACATAGTAGCGGGAAGATTCGAGCCCCTTGTATTCTTGCGCGTTGAAGAGTCCTTCTTCCGCCGCGGAAGAGGCTGGAGCCAAGAACGTAACAAGCCCAAGAATTGATCCTGCCTGAGCATCAACATACAGCGCTGCAGGTGACCCGAGCCGAACCTTGCCGACGTCCGCGGCTGAAATGAATACCAGGGCCTGGAGCATGGAAGTATCCGCAATCTCCATTACCTCACTTCCGGCCGGCAGGTACGCGCTCTGCAAATCCTGCACCCTGGGAGTAACGACCGTGCCTGCGACCGGGCTTAAGACGGTGAGGCGGGTCAGTTTTTCCTGCAAAGCCCGCTCGTGCGCGGCCAGTTCTTCGCGGTGACGTTCGGCAACTGCAAAATCGTTATAGCTCATCTGTGCTTGAACGGCGCGAGCGGAAGCGAGCCGTAGGTCTGCAGCCACCCTCGCAGCTTCGGACTCCATGTCCAGATTGCGCAGCCGGACCAGCGGAGCGCCAGCCGATACCTCCTGGCCTTCTTCGACATCCGTTTGCATCACCATTCCTGGAACTTCAACCCTCACCACCGCGCGCTGCACGGGTGCAAGCACCATACGTCCTTCCACGGTTTCGCGCCACACCGGTGCGAACAAAACCAGAAGGCTCAAGAAGACCAAAGCGGCGCTCTGTCGGAATGCGAACCACGCTTTCACCCGGTCTTTCTTGTCCAGATAGAGGAGTCTCATAAATCTCCATAGCGTCAGGATGCGCGACTTGAAGATAACTACGGCGAGCAGTGAAGCTGGGACAAACGCCCATTCGGGATTATAGCGGTGAATTACATTGTAGAGAAAAGTGACTACAAAGTAGAGCAATCCGTAACTGTAGATGGTGGAGGCCAATGTGTAAGGGACATAAAGCAGCCGGCGACGCCAGGTTACATACGGCACTTCAACGGGCAAACGAAAGATGTTCTTCTTTGCCCAGTTGCTTACATAGATCGTTGCGTTTTCCTTCAGGTCGGGGATGTCGAGCAGCTCGGTAAACAGGTAGTAGCCATCAAGTTTGATGAGCGGGTTGAAGTTGATAAGGACAGGAAGTATGCCGGACGCTAGCATCACGATGTAGGCGAAGTTGTGCAGCGCGCCGTTAACCGCCGTCCCCCACCATACGAAGCTGGCGATGGAATAAATAATCATGGTGGACCAGACTCCCGCGGCGATGGTCGCGAGACGCTGCCATTTGTTGCCGTAAACCCAGGCTTCGGTGGTGTCGCAGTAGAAGGCCGGGGAAAGATAGATCAACAGAAACCCCATCGCGTGGGATTCTCCGCCGGTGTGCTTGCAGCCCAAACCGTGACAGAACTCGTGGATACAGGCGATGCCGCACACCAGGATCCAAAACTCGACGATGTCGGCTAGGCTCTTGTGGGTGAAGTTATAGAACTCCAGATTGTCTTGCCCGATTTCCGTCCAGTGGGCTACGAATACATAGGCCGCGAAGGCGAACATGGCGAGACTCAAGAGCAGGAATTGGTAGGTAAAAATAAACCTTAGCCGGTCATGGACTTTGGTGAGCGCAGCGTCCGGGTCCCAGGCAGGGAAACTGATCTCAGCCACGTTGCTCCACTTTGATTTCTTTTGCGTGCGTCCCCGTCGCTTTTCCTCCAGCTCCTGGCGAAAACGGGCGTTCTTTTCGAGCAGGGTCTTGGACCAAAATGCGGCATCGGAATTCTCGTTGGCGAACTCTTGCACCCAGTCCCCCGAGACAGCCATGCCGGTGCGCGCCGTAAAGAGCTCGGCTATTTCTTCATACGTCCGTTCCCCGTCAAAAAGCTGAATCAATTCCCAATTCACGGGAGGAAGAGTGTAATACCCGTGACTATCCGGGATCAGGACAAGAACTACCGGGACGCCATCCAACACGTGCTTGCGGGCGACCAGCCGCGGGTCGACCTTGGGCAGGCGTTTCTGTCGCAGCAGCCGTTCCGGTATCTCCGGCAATGCAACGTTGAGCGCTTCGACGATGTTCATCCTGGATCACCTGCCCTGGGACGCGAGTGCCGATGCTTCGAAGCCGCCCACCGAGCCTGAACAATGATCATCTTTTCATCGCGGCAGATCGATGCGTATGTTGGCGAGCATCCCTGGCAGCAAGTCCGGAGCTGGACCCTCAATCTGCGCCAAAACTTCAATGGTGCCGCTCGATGGGTCCACGACCGGGCTGACATCGATTACTTTGGCGGCATGATTGGTTGCGGGAGCGGCATCTGCCGAGGTCACGGAAACGACTTGCCCCTTCTTGACGGCTCCCACCAGCCGCTCCGGCAAGGTGAATTTCACCTGCAGCGGAGCCATGGCGGTAACCCAGAAGAGGCGGTCGCCAGCCGCAACCTTCTGGCCTACTCGCACATAGCGTCGAGCAACGATTCCGTCGAAGGGAGCGACGATGCTGGTTTTCTCATGCTCCAGCTCCAGCGACTTGAGCACCGCCTTCGCGTTATTCAGGCTTTCGGCTTCGCGCTGCACTTCGAATTCGTCGGCCTCTTCTTTATATTGCACATGCTCCAGTTCTTCCTTCGCAATCACTTGCGCAGCATATAATTTCTCGGCGCGGTCACGGTCGGCTTCGAGGACCTTGGTTTCAGCTTGCCAATTCTTCAAGTTTGCCTCGATGGAGCGGACTTTTGCGGCAGCGGCTTCGACGTCGGCGGAAATCTGGCGATCATCGAGTTTTGCCAGCACTTGCCCCTGACGTACTTGGGTACCGGGCTGGGCAAGAATCGATACTACCGGACCCTCTCGCAACGCCGAGACATCTACCTGGTTCTCCACCACTATCGGGCCAGAGGCGACATAAACGCTCTCCTTTTGGACGCTCGGCGGGGCCGAGGCGTTTCCCTGCACCGGGGCGGCGGAAACGACGGAGTCTTCCTTCGAGCTGCTGCACCCATTCAAACCCAGGAACAGAATCGTCAGCGCCATCCCGATCGTTCGTTTCACCCTCTCACCTCCGTTCACCAGCCAAACCACAACCAAAGCTTCGACCACAGCCACATGGCAGGCCGCCGGAACAAGACTTCTCCGGCGGGTCTCCACGCCGCGAATATCTTGGCCCGGCCTTGCATTCCAGCGCGGATCAGGCCTTCGCCATTGGGAATGCTGACCCGGGCAAAGAAGACGCGCTCGTCGCCTTGCAACTCGCCTTTGGGACTCACCACCGTCAGCTCGCCGCCAAACGTGCGGGTAGGAAATCCCTCGAGTTTTACGGCGGCTTTCTCGCCCGGTCGGAGAAGAGAGACATCATGCTCATCGACGGCGACGTCCACACTTGCCCGTGAGGTATCCACGATTTCTAACAAGGTATCGCCGGGCTTCAGATCACGTCCGACCGAGTCCTCGACGTGAGGTGTGGCAACGAGGCCGTCGATTGGCGACCGCAATAGAGTCCTTTGTAAACGCTCCCGGGCACGGGCAACCTCAGCGGTCCAGTAGTCCGTTTGTACACGCTCGATTCCAGCCTCGGAACCGTCGTTGGCCGCGAGTGCATGGTTCATTTCGGAAACTGCAGTTTCGTACTTGGACTGTGCCGCTGCAAGTTCGGCGCGATATTGCCAATCAGCGAGACTAGCCAAGACAGTGCCCTGTTTCACGGCGTCGCCTTCCCGCACACTTACCACTTGCACCACGCCTGCGACTTCAGGTTGCACACGCGCACTGTGGGCGGGAGCGACCACGGCGGTTCCATCCACACGCAGCGGCAAGGGGAAAACCGCAAGAAAGAGCAGGGCGATGGCAACACCAGTCACCAGGGCCAAACGCCGCCGTTTCTCCATGGCCAGAAACCTGCGCTTTTTGTCCAGGATCGGTTGGAGCACATCGATAAATGGCACCTCGCGGTACAGAGAAGCGTTGCGCAGCGCCACAGTGGCCTGCCCAGCCAGCACCTTGATCATTTCGAGGTGGGCCGAGTTCAGGAAATCGGGATCACTGCTCTCGAACGAGAGGACGCCGACGCGGCCGTCATCATCCGCCAGAGGCAGCGCGTGGAAAGCCCGCATGCCGCTGCTGGCGAAATACGACTGGAACTTTGCACGCGTCTCCGCGCGTTCCTCCTCCACTTCGTCGCCGTGCTGGGTCACCAAGATCGGCTCACCCGACAGAGACGTCCACTCCAGCACTTCCTGTAGCCGCGCGATGTCGGGATCTTCAGGATTGATTTTGGCAACGCCCGAAACTGCCCTTACTTTCACCCGGCCGCGCTGATCGAGCGCGATGGCTGCTCGCTCGTAGGGGATGACCGTGCTCGGCCCGTTCACGACGGCATCCAAAACGTGATCCAGGTCGAGTGTGGAAGTGATTTCGGCGCTGACTCGTACCAAAGCCTCCAGAATCTCGACTTTGCGTTCGGCTTGCAGCAGACTGGCGTTGTGCAAGGCGTTACTCGCTGTTTCGCAAATGTTGGTCAGCAAGAACTGGTCGTCTTCGTCGAAAGGGAGTCCGTCAGAACGGTTAATCGCCTCCACTACACCGACCAGACTCTCGTGCTCAAGCAAGGGCACGGCCAGAATCGAAAATACGGTCCCTTCTTCGATTCCGGCATTGCGCTTCTCGAGCCGTTCGTCGTCGGTTTTGTCCAACAGCACCACTTCGCCGCTGTCGGAAATGTCTCCCGCAATGCCGTCTCCTGGGCTCTGCACCATGCCCAGATTCACGGTCGGGTCGTATCCCTCGCAGCTGACCAACTCAAGAGCGTCGTTTTTCACCATCCATAGATTCACCCCCTGCACGTTCATCACATCGTGGAACTTTTTCGCAATCGTACTCAGCAGTTCATCGATCTCTAGGGTCGAGTTGAAGACCTTTTCGAGGTCATACATCTGT
>Ga0302325_10023834_pt1 | contig 12743 bp, 13 predicted proteins | sample Palsa_T0_2_FD_201948 | JGI IMG/M metagenome (GOLD analysis project Ga0302325, IMG submission 201948) | Peat permafrost microbial communities from Stordalen Mire near Abisko, Sweden - Palsa_T0_2 | ecosystem: Environmental > Terrestrial > Soil > Palsa > Peat permafrost | place: Sweden: Abisko... | reverse complement strand
GACAGAACCGGCGCCGGCCACCACTGTGTGAGTGCCCATCCCGCGGAACGACATGAGAACGACATGAGAGGGAGCCACCGTGGCCAACACCGACGGCACATTCATCTTCGTCGCCACGTATCCGGACGAGGCCACGGCCCGCGAGGACTACCAGGTCGTGAAGGAATTGCACGCGCGGGGCCTGGTCGGAGCGTATGACGCCGCCGTCGTGACCAAGGACGCCAAGGGCAAGGTGCACGAGAACAAGGACGAGACGGCCACCCGGCACGGCGCCTGGTGGGGTGTCGCGGTCGGCGCGGCGGTCGGCGCGATCTTCGCTCCGACGGTCATCGGCGCGGCCGCCGTGGGCGGGGTCATCGGCGCGCTCACCGGTCATATAGCCAAGGGAATGCCCCGGTCCACCGCCAAGGAGCTCGGGGACTTCATCGAGCCCGGGCAGGCCGGGCTCCTCATCGTCGGCGAGAGCAAGGTCGAGGCGGCGATCCAGAAGGCCGTGACCCGGGCCGAGAAGCGGATCGCGCACCAGCTCAACGTCGACCCGAAGGACGTCGACAAGACGCTGCAGGAAGCCGTCGGCGAGGCGTAGCGACCGAGCGGCCGCAGGCGCCTACTTGAGCAGCGCCTGCACCTCGCGGAACTTGGGGTGCTTGGAGTCGCGCAGCCATTCGAAGAGCACCATCTCCGACGTGACGATCTCCGCGCCGTCCTGCCGGGCGCGGTCGATCGCGAGCGCCTTATCGGCCGGGTCGCGCGAGCCGATCGCGTCGGCCACGACCACCACCCGGTGGCCCTCGGTGAGCAGGCCGAGCACGGTCTGCAGCACGCAGATGTGCGCCTCGCACCCCGCGACGATGATCTCGGACGACCCGATCGGCAGCAGCGCCGGGAAATCGGGGTCGTCGAGCGCCGAGAACCTCGTCTTCGCCAGCACCGCGTCCAGGTAGGGCGCCAGCGGCGCCACGGTCGGACCGAGGCCGGCCGGGTACTGCTCGGTCGCGCGCACCGGCACGTCGAGCATCCGCGCCGCCTGCGCGACCCGGGCCGCCCTGGCCACGACGGCGTCGCCGTCGTGCATCGCGGGCATCAGCCGCTCCTGGAGGTCAATCAGGAGAACCACGGAACCTTCGGCGGAAAGCAGCACACCCAGAAGGTACCCGTAGCGGCGACTTGATCAACTCGGTGCGCGGCTACCGGGACGGTGACCAGTGCATTCACGGGCGCGACGCGTCGCCCGTTGACGTAAGCCGAGGGAGAGACCACCAGCGACGGGAGCCAGCATGTCGAACCACTACAGCGCGGCCAACCTCAAGTTCCCGGGCGACGACGCGCGCCTGGACGTCACCGACCTGTGGGTCCTTCCGGCCGTCGACGCGGGTAAGACGGTGATCCTCATGGACGTGAACCCGTTCACGACGGGCATGAGCAGTCCGGGACGCTGTTCTACGCCGTCGGCGCCGAGGCCCGCCCGGCCGAGCCGGGCGGCGACGTGCTGATCGAGGCACCCCGGTCGCGTTCGACGACGCCAGCGCCGCGCCCGTCATGGCCGGCCGGGTCCGGCTGTTCATCGGCGTGGGTCGGGTACCCGAACGGGCGCGCCATGACCGACGACACCTTCAGCGCGCGCTTCGCCTGGATGTCGGACGGCAAGATCCCGCCGCAGGGGCTCAAGCCGCACGCCGACCTCCTGCCGGAGTTCCCCTACCTGGGTCCGCCCAACGTCTACCCGGTTTAGCGAGCGGGCGAAAGGCGGAGCAACGGTCCGTTCGATAAAAGATTGACGGGCTTGAATTCGACCGTGAATTTGACCGTGAATTCCATTCAGGGCGAGGCGGCGGAGGCATCGCCCGGGACGAGAGCCGAGCCGACGGTCGCCCACGGGGCGGGCGCCTCGGTGACGAGCGGAATGCGCCGGGTGAACGCGTGCCGCGCGATCCCCATGAGGTCGAGCAGGTTCCGCTCCCGGGTGGCGAAATGGTCGGGGGTGAGCACGCCGCGCGCGGACTTGGCGCGGGCCAGCGCGAGCTCGGTCGCGGCCAGCTGATAGTCGCCCATCGCGGCGGTGGCCGACAGCCCGCCCGCCGTCCTCGCCCAGGTGCGGGCCTGAGCGCGGGCCCGCAGCGACGCCAGCATGGCGACGTCGTCGCCGGTCACCAGCCCGGTGTAGGCGTACCCGGGCAGGTAGCGGAGGATCAGCCCGACCAGGCGGCGGCGGTCCCGGTAGAGCACCACGATGAGCCCGGCCAGCACGGCCGACATGATCAGGTACCCGCCGATCAGCCCCGCGGTGCCGAACAGCGACAGCCCGTTCCAGGTGCCGTGCAGCGCCACCGCCGCCAGCCAGCCGAGGAAGACCGCCCACTTGGCGCTGGCGGCGCCGCGCGGCCGGGACGCGGCGTAGGCGACGCCGAGCCCGGTCATCGAGGTGAAGATCGGGTGCAGCAGCGGCGAGACCACGCCTCTGAGCACGAAGGTATAGCCGAGCAGGGCGATGCCGCCGCGTTGCGGGGTCACGATCGCGTTGATGTAATAGCCGACGTTCTCCACCATCGCGAAGCCGAGGCCGACCATGGCGGCGTAGATCACCCCGTCGGTCGGCCCGTCGATCTCGTCGCGCCGCCGCCACAGCAGCCCGAACAGCACCAGGCCCTTCAGCGTCTCCTCGACCACCGGCGCCCCGAACGTCGCCGCCACGTACTCGCCGGTGCTCGCGCCGAGCGCGGGCATCGTCACGTACTCGAGGTCGGCGGTGTTGATGACGAGCGCGGCCAGCGCCGCGATGCCGGCCCCCCAGACGAACGCGAACGCGAGGTTCTGCCTCGGCTCCGGCTCGAGCCGGTCCATCCACAGCACCAGCGCTATCAGCAGCGGCACCGGGAGCAGCGCCAGCGGCAGCGCGATCGCGAACGGCGCCGGGCCGTCGCCGAACGCGAAGGACTGCACCGCGTCGATCCCGACGGCGATGAACGCGCAGGCGGCGGCGATCGCCATGCCGACGATGAAGCCGACCGGGGTACGTCCCGGGTCGCGGTCCGCGAGCACCGCCGCCGGATCGAACGGCCCGGCCGGCTTCGGTGGTTCGGCCGACTCAGGTGGCTCACGTGGCTCAGGTGCCTCGTGGGGCTCGGACGCCTCGGACGGCACTGATGCCTCCGGTGGCTCGGACATATGCGGAAGCATACTGCGCACGACCGCTGCCTCACGGTGTGCGTTCAATGGTCACGATTGGTCTAGACCCTTTGCCAGCTTTGGTCTAGACCAACGATACGGTGAACCTTGTGGAAACGGTCTCCCCCGGGACGTTAGCCGAAAGCGTGGCGGGATAGGCTCTAAGGCGTGGCATGGTGGCCACGGGGGACTTCGGCCTGCCCGCCTTCCGCCGCGAACTTGCCGCCGGAATCGGCGGACGTCAGAAGAAGTCAGCAGAAGGGAACCGTGACGAACGGTGAGCGATAACGCCCTCGAATGGACATCAACCGACGAGCGAGCGGTCGATCTAGTCCGCGTCCTCGCAATGGACGCCGTGCAGAAGGTCGGCAACGGGCACCCGGGGACCGCGATGTCCCTCGCGCCCGCCGCCTACCTGCTGTACCAGCGGGTGATGCGGCACGATCCGGCCGACCCGCAGTGGACCGGCCGTGACCGGTTCGTCCTGTCCTGCGGGCATTCGTCGCTGACGCTGTACATCCAGCTTTACCTGTCCGGCTACGCGCTGAGCCTGGACGACCTGAAGGCCCTGCGCACCTGGGGCTCGATCACCCCCGGCCACCCGGAGTACCACCTGACCCCGGGCGTGGAGGTGACGACCGGGCCGCTCGGCCAGGGGCTCGGCAACGCGGTCGGCATGGCGATGGCCGCCCGCCGCGAGCGCGGGCTGTTCGACCCCGACACCGCTCCCGGCGAGTCGCCGTTCGACCACCACATCTACGCGTTCTGCTCCGACGGCGACATCGAAGAGGGCATCACCCACGAGTCCTCCTCGATCGCCGCCGTGCAGGAGCTCGGCAACCTGACCGTGCTCTACGACGATAACTACATCTCGATCGAGGACAACACCCGCATCGCCAAGGCCGAGGACGTCGGCGCCCGCTACGAGGCCTACGGCTGGCACGTCCAGCACGTGGACTGGCACACCGCTGACGGCGGCTACCACGAGAACGTCCAGGCGCTGTACGACGCGTTCGAGGCGGCCAAGGCCGTCACCGACAAGCCGTCGTTCATCGTCCTGCACACGATCATCGGCTGGCCCGCGCCGACCAAGCAGGGCACCGGGGCAGCGCACGGTTCCGCCCTCGGCGACGACGAGGTGGCCGCGACCAAGGTGATCCTCGGGTTCGACCCGGCGGTCAAGTTCCCGGTCGAGCAGGAGGCGCTGTCCCGGGCGCGCGAGGTCGCCGAGCGCGGCAAGGCCCTCCACGCGGCCTGGGACGAGCAGTTCGAGAGCTGGGAAAACCAGGATTCCGAACGGTCCGCGCTCTTCGCCCGGATGGCCACCTACACCCTTCCCGAGGGGTGGACGGACGTGCTGCCGGAGTTCCCGGCCGACCCGAAGGGCATCGCTACCCGCAAGGCCTCCGGTGAGGTGCTGTCCGCGATCGGGCCGGTGCTGCCCGAGCTGTGGGGCGGCTCGGCCGACCTGGCCGAGTCCAACCTCACCACGATCAAGGGCGCCGCGTCGTTCCTCCCCACCAATCGGCAGACCCCGATGTGGCAGGGCGACCCCTACGGCCGGACGCTGCACTTCGGCATCCGCGAGCACGGCATGGGCTCGATCCTGAACGGCATCGCCGTGCACGGCAACACTCGCGTCTACGGCGGAACGTTCCTGCAGTTCAGCGACTACATGCGCGGCGCCGTGCGGCTGGCGGCGCTGATGGAGCAGCCGGTCACCTACGTCTGGACGCACGACTCGATCGGCCTCGGCGAGGACGGCCCGACGCACCAGCCGATCGAGCACCTGTGGTCGCTGCGGAACATCCCCGGCCTCGACGTGGTGCGGCCAGGCGACGCGAACGAGACCGCGGTGGTCTGGCGGGCCATCCTCGAGATCATCGACCGGCCGGCGGCGCTGGCTCTCAGCAGGCAGAACGTGCCGACGTTCGACCGGGCCATCTTCGCTCCGGCCGCACTGGCGGCGCGCGGCGCGTACGTGATGGCCGACGGGACCGACGTGATCCTCATCGGGACCGGCTCCGAGGTGCAGATCGCCGTCGCGGCCCGCGAACTGCTCGCCGCCGACGGCATCTCGGCCCGGGTCGTGTCGATGCCGTGCACGGAATGGTTCACGCTGCAGGACGCTTCCTATCAAGAGGAAGTGCTGCCGGCCGCGATGCGGGCGCGGGTGTCGGTCGAGGCGGGCATCACTGCCCCGTGGAAGATCTTCGTCGGGGACGCGGGCGAGTCGATCGGCGTGGATCACTACGGCGCCTCGGCGGCCGCGGCCGTGATCTACGAGAAGTTCGGCATCACGGCCGAGGCGGTCGCCGCCGCCGCGAAGTCGTCCATCGCCAAGGCGCGCGGCTAGGCCGGCGCGCACCCAGCAGACTTACCGAAGCCTCACAGACCAAGAAGGAAGCAGCGACATGAGCGACGTGCTCAAGGAAATCACGGCAGCCGGGGTCTCCATCTGGCTCGACGACATCAGCCGGAACCGGCTGCAGACCGGCAACCTGGCCGAGCTGATCAAGGACCTCGAGGTCCGCGGGGTGACGTCGAACCCGACGATCTTCGCTGCCGCGCTGGCGAAGGGCGACGCCTACACCGCGCAGATCAAGGACCTCGCGGTGCGCAAGGTCTCGGTCGAAGAGGCGTCGCGGATGATCACGACGTACGACATCCGCTGGGCGGCCGACGTGCTTCGGCCCGTCTACGACGCCTCCGACGGCGTCGACGGGCGGGTCTCGCTCGAGGTCGACCCGCGGCTCGCGCGCAAGACCGAGCCGACGATCGCCGAGGCCAAGCAGCTGTGGTGGCTGGTCGACCGGCCCAACATGTACATCAAGATCCCGGCCACGGCCGAGGGCGTCCCCGCGATCACCGCGACGCTGGCCGAGGGGATCTCGGTCAACGTGACGCTGATCTTCTCCCTCGCGCGCTACGGCGAGGTCATCGACGCCTACATGGCCGGGCTCGAGCAGGCCGTGGCCAACGGGCACGACATCTCGACGATCGCGTCGGTCGCGTCGTTCTTCGTCTCCCGGGTCGACACCGAGGTCGACAAGCGGCTGACCGCGATCGGGACGCCGGAGGCACTGGCGCTGAAGGGCAAGGCGGCCATCGCCAACGCGCGGCTGGCCTACGAGCTCTACGAGCAGAAGCTCGACACCGACCAGTGGCGGGCGCTCGCCGCCAAGGGCGCCAAGGTGCAGCGGCCGCTGTGGGCGTCCACCTCGACCAAGGACCCGTCCTTCCCCGACACCATGTACGTCGTCGACCTGATCGTCGCGGACACGGTCAACACCATGCCCGAGCCGACCCTGCACGCGACCGCCGACCACGGCGTGTTCGCGGGCGACACGGTGCACGGCACCTACGACGCGTCCCGCAAGGTCTTCGCCGACCTCGAGGGGCTCGGCATCGGCTACGACGACGTGGTCCAGGTCCTCGAGGACGAGGGCGTGTCCAAGTTCGAGGTGTCCTGGAACGAGCTGCTCCAGACCATCCAGAACGAGCTGAACCTGAACTCCTAGCAGTCGGGTCGGCTTCGCTTTCAGCTTTTCGCTTTTCGCTTGTGGCTGCCGCAGGCAGAGGAACTTGGAGGTTCCGAAGATGGACGTGCCGACGAACGCCGGCACCCGCGGGCTGGCGCCGGCCAACCCGGGGGTGCTCGCGGCCGAGGAGGAGCTGAGCGACCCGGTCAACCCGCTGCGCGATCCGCGCGACCGCCGCATTCCCCGGGTAGCCGGCCCGTGTGTCGTGGTGATGTTCGGCGTCACCGGCGACCTGGCCCGCAAGAAGCTCATGCCGGCCCTGTACGACCTGGCCAACCGGGGGCTGCTGCCACCGGGCTTCTCGCTGGTCGGGTTCGCCCGGCGGGACTGGGCGGACGAGGACTTCGCGCAGATCACGTACGAGTCGGTCAAGGAGCACGCGCGCACGCCGTTCCGCGAGACGGTCTGGCAGCAGCTGCAGGAGGGCGTGCGCTTCGTCAACGGCGAGTTCACCGACGACGAGGCGTTCGACCAGCTGGCCGAGTGCGTGCGTCAGCTCGACGTCGAGCGGGGCACCGGCGGGAACTATGCGTTCTACCTGTCGATCCCGCCGAAGTTCTTCCCCACCGTGGTGCAGCAGCTCAAGCGGTCCGGGCTGTCCGACCCCGGCCCGGCCCCCGCGGGCGGGCACGCGCCGTGGCGGCGGGTGGTCATCGAGAAGCCGTTCGGCCGCGACCTGGAGACGGCGCGCGAGCTGAACGCGATCGTGGACGAGGTCTTCCCGGCCGAGTCGGTGTTCAGGATCGACCACTACCTCGGCAAGGAGACGGTCCAGAACATCCTGGCGCTGCGCTTCGCCAACACGCTCTACGAGCCGGTCTGGAACCGTGGCTTCGTCGACCACGTGCAGATCACGATGTCGGAGGACATCGGGATCGGCGGCCGGGCGGGCTACTACGACGGCATCGGCGCGGCCCGTGACGTCATCCAGAACCATCTCCTGCAGCTGCTGGCGCTGACCGCGATGGAGGAGCCGGTCTCCTTTGACGCGGACTCGCTCCGGCAGGAGAAGGAGAAGGTGCTGTCGGCGATCCGGCTGCCCGCCAACCTGGCCCTCGGCAGCGCCCGCGGCCAGTACTCGGGCGGCTGGCAGGGCGGCCGGCAGGTGCTCGGCTACCTGGAGGAAGACGGCATCCCGGCCGACACAAGGACCGAGACCTACGCGGCCGTCCGGCTGTCGGTCGACACCCGGCGGTGGGCGGGCGTCCCGTTCTACCTGCGCACCGGCAAGCGGCTGACGCGGCGGATGACGGAGATCGCGGTGCTCTTCCAGCGCGCGCCGCACCTGCCCTTCGCCGCCACCGACACCAAGGAGCTTGGCAAGAACGCCCTGGTCATCCGCGTCCAGCCGGACGAGGGGGTCACGGTCAGGTTCGGCTCCAAGGTGCCGGGCTCGGCGATGGAGGTCCGCGACGTGAACATGGACTTCGCCTACGGCGAGTCGTTCACCGAGGCCTCGCCCGAGGCCTACGAGCGGCTGATCCTGGACGTGCTGATCGGCGACCCGCCGCTCTTCCCGCGGCAGGAGGAGGTCGAGCTCTCCTGGCGGATCCTCGACCCGATCGAGCAGTTCTGGGCCGAGAACACCAAGCCGGAGCAGTACGCGTCGGGCTCGGAAGGGCCCGCGTCCGCCGACGCGATGATGGCGCGCGACGGCCGCGCCTGGCGTCGGCTCTAGGCCTTAGGGAGCAGACTCCGATGACGATCGACCTGACCGACACCACCACCGGCGCCATCGACCAGGCGCTGACCGAGGCGCGGCACCGGCTCGGCGGCATGACCCTGGGCATGGTCCTCACGCTCATCGTCGTGACCGACGAGGCGGCGCAGTACGACGCGATCCGGGCGGCCAACCAGGCCGCCCGCGAGCACCCGTGCCGCGTCCTGGCCATCATCGCCCGCAAGGCCAAGGCCGACTCCCGGCTCGACGCCGAGATCCGGGTGGGCGAGTCGTCGCCCGGCGAGACCATCGTGCTGCGCATGTACGGGCCGCTCGGGCAGCACGCCGACTCGGTGATCGCGCCGCTGCTGGTCCCGGACGTGCCGGTGGTGACCTGGTGGCCGGAAAACGCCCCCGAGATCCCGGCCAAGCACCCGCTCGGCGCGCTCGCGCAGCGCCGGGTGACCGACTCGGCCGCCGACGACGCGCCGCACGACATGCTGGTCACGCTCGCCTCCGGCTACCAGCCGGGCGACACCGACTTCGGCTGGACCCGGGCGACGCCGTGGCGTTCACTGCTCGCCGCCACGCTCGACCAGGCGCACCCGGCGATCACCGCGGGCGAGATCGCGGCCGAGGAGGGCAACCCGACCGCCGACCTGATCGCGGCCTGGCTCTCGCTGCGGCTCGGCATCCCGGTCGCGCGGACCGTCTCGTCCGGCCCCGGCCTGACCGCGGCGACGTTCAGCACCCGGGTCGGCGACATCAAGATCGAGCGGTCAGACGGGCGCACGGCCACGCTGTCCTGGCCCGGGCGGATCGACCGGATGGTCGCGCTGCACCGGCGGGACACCGCCGAACTGCTGGCGGAGGAACTGCGGCGGCTTGACCCGGACGAGGTCTACGCCGAGACCCTCGGCTACATCGACGCGGTCACCGAAGAGGCGGCCCCGACTGAGATGGACGAGGTCGTCGACGACATCGACGATCTTGAGGACCTGGCCGAGAGCGAGTAACCCGGGACGGGCGCCCGCGGGTTGGCACGCCCGATCCCGGGAAGATGTTGTCAACCGGGATCGGACCAACGGGAGGTAGAAATGAGCACGCGTGAGGTCTTCATCCACGCCAACGGCGATCTGCTCGCCGCGGCGGTGGCAGCCCGGCTGATCACGTCCACGGCTGACGCCCTCGCCGCCGACGGGCGGGCGCACCTGGTGCTGACCGGCGGCGGAATCGGCACCAAGGTGCTGGCGGCGGTCGCGGCGTCGGCGGCGCGGGACACGGTGGACTGGCGGACGGTGGATTTCTGGTGGGGCGACGAGCGGTACGCGCCGGAAGGCGACCCGGACCGGAACGAGACCGGCGCCCGCGAGGCCCTGTTCGACCACATTCCGGTCGACCCGACGCTGGTGCACGCGATGGAGGGACCCGACGGCCGGGACGGCGATGACGTCGATGCCTCCGCCGCCCGGTACGCGACCGAGCTCGCGATTTCCGCCAGCTCGTCGCCGAACGCGCCCAGCGGGGTGGCGGTGCCGCCGTTCGACGTGCTGATGCTCGGCATCGGGCCGGAGGGCCACGTCGCGTCGATCTTCCCCGAGTCGCCCGCGGCCTACGCCCAGGGCACGGTCGTCGCGGTGCGCAACTCGCCGAAGCCGCCGCCGACCCGGATCTCGCTCACCTTCCCCGCCATCCGGGCCGCCCGCGAGGTGTGGATCCTGGCCTCCGGCGGGGAGAAGGCGGAGGCGATCGCGCGGGCGCTGGCCGGGGAGGACGATGACAAGCTCCCGGCCGCCGGCGCGCAGGGCACCCAGCGGACCCTGTTCCTGATGGACGAGGCGGCGGCGAGCAAGATCGCCTGACGTCGGGTTCCCTCACCGGTCCGGGATTGACGCCCGGACCGGTGAACCACGGTGCGTTACCAGCCGTATCCAGGTTGAGGAACCTGGAGGTGCGCATGCAGCCGGTCGTCTACCAGAACGCCGCCGCGGCGAACCGCCTGGCCGAGCTCGCCCTCACCGCGGCGGACCTGATCAGCGCGCTGACCGGTGCCGATACCGAAGCGCGAAGCTGGACGCCGCTCGCGCCGCCGATGATGGCCGGGCTGGCGCGCTGGGGGAAGACCAACGAGCTGCTCCGGGCGCGCCTGGTCAAGCGCGGCTGGCGGCCGGACAGCCTCAAGGGGATGCCGAGGACGATCAGCCCGGCCAGGGACTTCGCGATCGTGGCGACCACCGGGGACGCGGTGACCGGGCATCCGGACGGGAGCCCGTCCACCAAGTACGCCAAGGGCATCCAGACCGTGCGGGCGATCAGCCGGAACGTGCAGCTCGCGTTCGACTTCCCCGACCTGTACCCGGGGAAAGCCCGGGGGGCGCTGGCGGACGACGCCGATGGCCTCGCGACCTGGCTGCTGCTCTACCACGCGGCCCCCGATCAGATCCGCGCCGAGCTGTCGCTCGCCAACGGCATCGACCCGCGCGGCCACGTCAGCGCCTGGATCGAGCGGATCATCCTGCCTGCCGTTCGCATCGACCCGCAGCCGGGCTGGCGACCAGGGGGCCGCGATCCGGTGGGCTAACGCGGGGCCGGCGGCGTCGGTCAGGTGTCGGTCTTCCGGCGCGGGCTGCGGCGGCTCGCCACCGCGGCGAGCGTGGCCGCGAGCGACTGCGAGACCTTCTCCGGGTCGCGCTGGGCGACGCCGATGAAGATCACGTCCACGATCACCAGCTGGGCCATCCGGCTGGACATCGCCCCGTAGCGGAATCGGGTCTCCCTGGAAGCGGTGGTGAGCACGGCGTCCGCGATCTGGGCGAGCGGCGATTCCGGGAAGTTGGTCACCGCCACCGTCAGCGCCCCGCTGCTCGACGCGGTCTCGAGCGCGCAGATCGCCTCGTCGGTCTCCCCTGAGTGGGAGAAGGCGATGGCCACGGCGTCGGCCGGAAGGACGGCGGCGCTGGTGATGGCCAGATGGGCGTCCGTCCACGCGTTGACCTGGTATCCGATGCGGCGCAGCTTCTGCTGCAGGTCGAGCGCCGCCAGGCCGCTTCCGGCCGACCCGTACAGGTCCACCACCGGGGCGGCGAAGATCGCGTCGACGACGCGCTCGACCTGATTCAGGTCAAGCGTGGCGGCCGTTTCCTCAACCGCGCGGGCCTCCTGGAAGGCGAGCTTGCGGACGACTTCCGCGGTCGAGTCGGTCGGGTCGATGTCGCCGTCGGAGACGCCGAACTCGACCCGGCGGCCGCTCTCGCTGGCGGCCGCGCTGGCGAGCGCCAGGCAGAACCGCTTGTAGCCGTCGAAGCCGATGTTGCGGCAGAACCTTGCCACCGTCGCGGTTGAAATCGCGTTGCGCGCGGCGAGCTCGGTGATGCTCAAGCCGGAGATGACGGCCGGGTTGGCCAGCGCCGCCCGGGCGATCCGCTGCTCGCTCGGCCGCAAGCCGGGCAGCGACTGCCGCAGCCGCACCAGGACGTCCTCGGTCATCGGGCCAGGTCCTCTTCTCTTGTACGTAGCTACGCTAGCGCCTTCCGCCGGCACACTCCAGGCCACGCCGGGCAGCGGATTGCGCCACTGAGTAAAAAATATACACAGATTTAACATGTTGCGAAATAATTTTTCCTACAGTCCCTCCCCCGATGAGATCATGATCCCGTCCGGTACGCGAACCCAAGCCCCGCGCCCGTCCCAGCACAGTCACAATCACGGGCGCACCTGGAAATTTTTGACATAGCATCGGCGGCATGCCCCTGCTCCGGGTCGCCCGCCGCGACGACATTGACCAGCTCAGCGCGGTCTTCCTTGACTGTTGGAGGATCAGCTACGCCGAGGTGATGCCGGCCTCGCTGGTGGCGGGCATGACCCCGCGGAAGGCGCGGTCGCTGTGGTCCGACGCGCTGGAGCGGCCGGCTCAGACGATTCTGGCCGCCACCGGGGACGAGCCGCCGCACCCCGTCGTCGGGTTCGTCGGCTTCCAGCTCCAGGAGGACGGAGCGGGGTACGTCAGCTCGCTGTACGTCTCCCCGCATCTCCAGGGCGGCGGCGTCGGGCGGCTGCTGCTGAGCGGCGCGGAGCAGGAACTGCGGGACGCGGGCGCCCGCACGGCCCGGCTGTGGGTGTTCGAGGAGAACGCGCCGTCGCGCGCGTTCTACGCCCGGCAGGGGTGGCAGCCCGACGGCCGCCGGAAGACGCTCCCCGAGTGGGGACAGCCCCAGCTCGGCCTGACCAAGACCTTCTTTGACTGACCCGGCCTGCCCTGATCGCCCCGTAGCGGAACCCTCCTGCCGCCCTGCCCGGCCGTCCCGCCGACCTCGAAACAGGGGGGTGGACAAACCCGACAGCCGTCGTGTAAAAATTACACACATCGGAAACGTTCG
>Ga0302325_10023833_pt1 | contig 12743 bp, 10 predicted proteins | sample Palsa_T0_2_FD_201948 | JGI IMG/M metagenome (GOLD analysis project Ga0302325, IMG submission 201948) | Peat permafrost microbial communities from Stordalen Mire near Abisko, Sweden - Palsa_T0_2 | ecosystem: Environmental > Terrestrial > Soil > Palsa > Peat permafrost | place: Sweden: Abisko... | reverse complement strand
CTTGCCGGACTCATCTTCAAATAGGCGCAACGTGAGGATCTTCTTCGCGAGTGCCTCGGCATCCTTTGCGGTATCGTCTGCGGTTACCAAAAATTATCCCGAAATACGTACCTGTTCCGACTCCTACCAGGACACAAAGGCCGCGCTCAATAGCACTGACGACCTGGGAGTCGACTGGCTATCAATGCTAAGTCAATCAGTGCATACCCGTCACGCTAGCTCTGGATGCTATTCTCTGGACAACTGCGCGCATCAAGATAAGTGAAATCACAGAGTGAGTGGATGATCAGCTTCGCTATTCGCCGTGCCTGAAGTACATACTAACTACAATCCATGGTATTTATATAATACATCAACTCCCGCAGGTCTATGGTCTTTTCAATCAAACCTAACATGCTCCCAATAGAATATAAAATACAGAGCGCTGAATGCTGATCCTTATCCATCCTAAAGCCTGTCCCTTTCTTCCCTTTTCTCCCTCTCAGACGCCCGCTTGCGTAGAAATCCGGGCAAGACCGCGTCAAGCGCTCGCTTCGGAGGACTCGAACTATATTCCTCTTCGTACGTAAATGACTGTTTCCGATATACCTCCTTCTTACCAAGTCGTAAACTTCCCGGGGAGGAGTTGTTCTGGAGATTTAGATCGGCAACTCCAGAAGTAATCTCTTCCTCAACCGCTTCACTTTCAGATAGTAATTCTTCCTCCTCCCTTTCCACGGCCGCCTCCACCAGACTGACGGTTTTCATTTCCAGTTGCACGCAAGCCAGATGAAACGCCTTGGTAGCTTCTCCCAGTTTCGAAACATCCATAGAATGACGTTTCTTGGATTCTTTAGGATGGAAGACTTGTCGATTCCATAGTTTGACTAAACCAGCGTATTCTCGAGGCTGGTCTATCAAGAATGGCAACGTTGGAATGCCCTCTTGGCTTAGCGCATCAAGCCTTGATTTAACAAGCAAAGGCCCACTGTATTGAGCAGGTTGTCTCGGCCCAGTATAGCTGGTGATATCGCAAATTTGATCGATAAAAGCGGTGAATTGATCCTCGTATTCAGCGCTCAAGGTTCCCATTGGCAATATCCATTTCTCCTTCCCGCCATATCCACTCATATTTGATACTCCCTGCAAACCCTTGGAGATCAAGAGCAAGGTCCGTCTTTGAGCCTCATCAGGGGGTTGACGGATGATCCCACATAAACTTGGATTCAAAACTGCCGGCATGAAAAATCGAAGAAAGATGAATGCGGAGACGCAGGTATAACGGGCGAACGTGATGGTCGGGATGTTTCCGGCGGATTCGATTACCTTCTGTTGGATTTTGGAGAAGATTTCTTTGAATTCACGGGGACACGAGGGCGCAGAGACCAGAATGCGGTTCCATACTTCGCGAATATGTTTGAGCAGTCGAGCCCAGTTCTCATCCAGATCCTCATTGGGTTTCATAAGGGCTGGATCCACCTAGATATTAACTAACATTTCAAGAGCTGAACCTCGCATGATTCAACAGCAGATATGGCCACTACATAGCGAAGGTAAGGGCCCAATGTCTCTTCAAGGTAGTCTCTTCCAACCTTCTCCATGAACTTCATAAGCGACTTTGTGAGAAGTGAGTTTCCTCGGAAGAGAGTTCTAGTGGCCTCCTGTTTTATAGTTTGCTGTTGATGTGCTTCAGCATCCTCGGATGGTAATTCGGATGGATCGACAGATTGGGCGACCTTCAACTTTGGCTGAGCGAATTGGGCGGCGATTTCTTTGCCGGCAAGGAAGACTAACCACTCGACGGCCTGGTTGTCCGCCAAAAAGATATGTACGAGTCGATCCGCTAAGGAATCCAGGTCTTGGCTTGTCTTCGCAATATCAAGTGTCAAGTGATTGTCAAACTCAAGAAGGAGCTACGTTCAGCCTTGACTCGTTACGTGTAGATACCTTTCGAATCTCTGAGTAATCATCAGTCGTTAATATGACCAATTCCTCCAGCTTGTACTTCAGGTCTAGTTCTCCGACGTGTTCGACACCGAGTCCATCTCGCCCTGGGTGTACCAAAGGATGCCATTTCTGGTTCGCGATGCCCATTTCGGTATCCAGTATACTCAGCGAAACTTTGCCGAGCACTAGATCCCGGTTCCGCCGAATATATCTTAAGACGATCGAGACATCGTCAACCTCATCCGGAAGATCGCTTTCGTCAATTAAATTCGCATAAGGAGGGTACTTAAATACAAAATCCTCGGTCCATAATGGTCGTAAGGTGCCTTTTTTAACGCTGGTTTTTCCTCGAATTTCTCCCTCTATCATTATCTCACAGTAAGTATCCATCTCTTTTTCTCGCACGTTGTCTCCAGTCACGTCTGCCCAATGTAACTTCCTCCCCTCCCCAATTCGAAGCGACAGAGATCGCTGACATCGGAATGTCTCAGATGGATTCAACGATGGAGGACCATATAGTTCCGGGGTAGCATAACATTTGAGCATCACAAACCATACTTCCATTTGCATTCTTGTTTCTAAGGCGAGATATATTGGCATTTTTCGCATTTCGAAAGGTTTTGAAGATTCTCGAAGATGTGCGTGTATCACAAACCCGAAAGGATGTGAGGAAAGGGATGGATCAATCAACTGGATCGCAGACCTTTGCAGAGTATACAGATGAATGCTATACAACAGTAACTCCTCATCTCCGCGCTGGGCCTTGCATTAGACCCGAGAAACATGGACAATACCGCTTCTGCCAATATCGATAGTTGGCCATTATCTTTCAATATAGCTTTGACGCGTCGATTGGGAAGGAGTAACATGGATCCGATCTTGATATCAAGGATTTGTCTCGGCATTGGAGCGTTGTCTGCGCCGATTGGACCCGTTGACTACAAACATGAGCTTTGTCTTCATGAGTCACACCTTGATCGAGTCTGTGCTTTTGAGTGAGCGATTCGACGTGCTCCGAGAGACCGATCGCCATCGGTAGAATGCAGCAAACCATTTCTCAACATCGAGAACAGGTGGCCGCAATGTCACCTCAACAATATCCGAAGCCCCCTTGATAAGCAATAAAATCCTTCCTTCTTCATTTACTTTATCGACTCGACAGCCTCGCAAATCGTTGATAATACGTTGATAACCCTCAGGCCCATAATGCCGGTTTAAACTCCCCGAAGTGACGTCGATGTAGAGCATTCCACTACATCCATTAGCAGGATTTGACTGTGAATTACCTCTCCCACTGGCCTCCAGGCAAGCAGTACTCTGCCACCCCATCCATTTGGCCATTGAGCTGTTGGGTAAGGGAGATGAAATGCGCAACGTCGCTCCCCGTCGGATTGCGTACGGAAGCATTAGTAGGAGAGGGCGGGTGCGGTGATTGTGATAAGACCGAAAAGGGAATTTGTCGTGGGGTGTATCGTCGTCGACCATTTCTTCGAGGAGGAACCGGAGCCGGGGTTTCGACTGCAGGGGACTTGGGAGTTGCAGCCGGGACAGTTGTTGTTGGGGCAGGAGACGCGGCAAAGGAATTGCCAAATCTCGGATTGTCTGCTAACGATGATTTTGAGGCAGGCCGTGAACCGCTGACACGCCGGGCCGGTGTCGGCATGTCACTGTGGCCTCAGCAGTGTCCCGCGGGAGAGGACAAGCTTGGAGCCTGTGATAGAACCCCTCGCGTGGGAATGGATCCTGTGTGGTTTCTCAAGAGACCCAGGCCAGCCGACCGGGAAAGCACGGACCGAGATTCCCTCGTAGTGCTTACAACCAGCGAATACGGGAAGCCGAGACAACAGACAGAGGTCGCCCGGTATGGAAGCAGTGGGTTACAAGCCAGCGCCCGAGCAAGCGACCGAGGAAAACACGCCCGTCGGTGAGCTGTCTGCGTGGAACGGCACTGCGCTAAGAAACAATGAGCACGTTTTATCGTAATATCCTGCACCGCACGAACCCCCCGAGCTGCGGCACCACCAATCCATTCAATGGGAACCACTCATATCCCCCGCCACAATCAAAATCACCCCACACTTTCCTCAGGGTCGAAGTCATGAACTTCATGCCAGCATCCAGGGGCCACCCGGAGGCTGAAATATCGCTATTAAAAAGGCTAAGATAGTCGGGTAGAATAGGATCACTGGTGGAAACTGTGTTCAATCGTTCAAAACACTGCCGATCCGTAGATCGCCTTCTGCAAATCTCAAATCACCTTTCAATTATCATTGAGTAGATATGAAAACAACTAGTACATATATTCGTACATTCAGTATCAACCAGAGAACTTCAATGTTCTCTTCGAAGGCCCATTAAAATCCCATCAAAACTAAATACGCCAGAACATAATACATACAGGGAGCAAAACCTCCGCCATTAATTGCTCCAAGGGTTCGTCTCTAATTCCTCCTTCTTCCCCAGCTGCTGAGATTCAGGCGAAGGACTCACATCTCCAGTGTGACCCACTGTGGAAAGTCGTTGATGTCTCAGAGCATCTCCCATTGTTTGCTTCATCACGACGACATCCCCGAGCATGCTGGCTTGACTTGGACTTCTCTCCATATTTAGGTCTGATAATGCAGTCCGCACACCAGGTACATCAGCGGGCATAATCGCAGGTGACAGAGACAAAGGCGAGGGAGCATGGTGAGCTTTGCGATCCACTGAAGCCGGGAGGGCGGGGTGTATGAGTTCATCGGCAAGATGATCCACCGCGCTCATCAAACTCAATGTCCGTTTTTTCCCATCCAAGTCAGGGGATCCGGTGACATCATTTTCCCAAGGGTTTTGTGTTGCCTCAAGTGGTGCACTGATGGTCGGGGAGGAAGGGACTGGGGATCCGGCGTTAGACCTGCTATCGCTGGACTGCACTTCACTGAACGTCACTATTTCAACGTTATCAGGATTGACATGATCGGTAAATGTAGCAGCAGTGGCTTCAAGAGCGGGAGGAATAATGTCCTCCAGGACTTGATGCGTGGGAACACCCTTCACGGAAGGCGACTGCGTGCTAACACTGGGAACACTCTCAATGGAGCGTTCGAATATCTCTCCAGGATTTGACGAACTACTGGGTGACGAGAGTGCGCCGTAAATAGAGGTTCGAGGAGATGCGTAAGGTGAGGCGCTTGGAGTGCGATTACGTGGCCGAGGCTGAGGACTTAAGGTGCGTGGATCGGAAGGGTCTGGAGTTTTGATCGTGTTCGAATGCACGGGGTCTGATTTGGGCGAAGCGTCGCCACCAGGAGACGAGGAACGACGGTCCATGGGGCTCTTGGAGGAGTTGCGTCGAAAAGGATTGAAACGAGATAGTCGTCTGGAAGAGGAGGGGCTCTGGGGAGACGGCGAGGGAGAGGGTTCAGGGGACGGCGAATCCTCGGAGGCGCCTGGTGTGCGTTGATCGGAATGATCCAAATCAAGGCTGATACTGGTAGGGGTTGGCAGCGCAGGTGGAGGCAGGCCAGAAATCTCTTGATCAGACACAGGATCGTCTATTGCACAGTAACGTCAGTACAGGGCAGAAAATATTGAGGGCCAAGAATTTTGGGGGCGGTACCAAGGAGAGATGACGCAGGGGGGTGCTGAGGCTTCTTCTTTTTCCAGAACGACATGCCTTTGATTACCCAACCTTGCAGACAAGCTTAAAATTTGGGAGAGCTCGCGGTGGTGAAGCAAATCGGCGAATTACACAAGCGGAACAAGGATTCGAGGAGACAAGTCTGGCGCGAGGGCGTTCGTTTGCGTCTTCTTCTTGGACAGAGGCCACGGGGATCGATGGCCTTTTCAGGAGAGACAACCGGTGACTTTGACTTTTTAATACGTACGACCACACGTGACATCGCCTTTAATTAAGCGAATCGGACACAGCCTTGTGAAACGTCATTGCTTTGCTTCAGCTGCCTGCTACAAACGCATCTGTTTCACGTTCTCTAGCCGCGTCCCAAACGTTGCGCGGAGCATTCACACAAGGCAAAGCAGAATCGGTTGTCAGGGGTTATCTGTATCACTGCAAGTACACTAATCAATCTTTGTCCCAACATATTGGCATGCAACCGGTAATAATTAAACATGCGTTGTCTTCTCGAGTTGTTCTTCTATGACCATCGTCTACCTCCATGTCCTCTTGGATATCTTGGACAAGGGACAGCGATCGCAAGAGCCAAACAGCGATGATTTGTGTTGTGGGGGTCTCGACCGACCATGTATTCTAAAGGGGCTTTTCCAGAAGCTTTCAATATTTTAGATACCGGCATCCTCGCGTTCGCGATTGCTATGTCAATTGTTTTAGCGACAGACTCCCTGATTCGACATTTCGCCACGGAGGATCGCAGCCTCACGGCCATCTCGTATTTTCAGGAACCCCGTATTTGTTCAATTCAAAGACAGGGAATATTGCGAGAGGCCTGCTCGACTTTCTGAGGTCGACTTCTCTATGATAATCCTCTCTCACCCCATCGGCAGCAACCTTTGAGGAGGTGCATTTTTCAAGGTCCCTCCGAAATAAACAGTTCAACGATCTATGGGACAATCACGAGACCAAGAGAAGTCCCTGTTGAGGAACGCGACCTTGGTCCATTGATCCATGTCAACAAGTCTTTGAGATCATCTATGCGCTCGCAGGCGATTGCAGTTCTTTTTTTGCACAACCTCCAATACTCAGAAAGTCAGAATGCCTAATTAAATACATTTCCTCAGATGGGCATGTGTTTCGCTATTTCTCAACGAACCCGACGCATTGGTAACCCCCACTGATAGCAAGCACGGGAACTTATTTTAAGGACTGGGTGGGAATATCAATCCCTTTCCAGCGGAGGAAGGAATTGATGTGTGCTTACAGGGCGATCTCAGAATTGCTATGTTGTAAGTGGAATTACAATAAGCGCGCCAGCGGCTTTTGGAAGGCGCGTGATATACAGATGCGAATGGAGGCGTACCGTTAACGGCTGAAGACAGCAATAGCATGCCGATACAGCCATTTTTCGGTACAGCGCACGAATGATGTGTGTCAGGCTTCAGATTGTCTGGTGGATCTACACGTTTCAAAAGGGAGCCACGGGCGAATCGTTTCGGCAAATCTCAGCCACCGACCCCCGGAGCCCGACAGCTCAAGCCACACACGCTGATTTCACGATCCGACCAACCATGATCAGATCTAGATGGGATTCCTCATCTATATTTAATCTTTTATCTATCGCGGGACAATTGGCTGTTGGCGATTCGAGAAAGCTTACAATCTAAGGTCATACGGACACGTCTCTCGGATGTAATGTTTACCAATTGTTCGCACGCAGTTGGTTCTCCGCCTTCGGGGTGCCCGAGAATGATTCATATTCTCTTAATTATAGAAGAGGCTTGAAAGGCTTGGCCATGAGGGCGTTCAATCAAGTTTGAATATAAAAGGCAAGGGCCAGATGGGTGTATGGCTGGACATCGCCATGATCTGGTACAACACCCTCGTCGTATCTTTGTCGCTCGTCGCGATTGCGTCGGCCTCTACTCTCCCGGATTTTCCACACCTTTACGAGAAGCGAAATCCAGCGCAACTCGTCCCCCGCGCATCTGATCCTTGCTGCAAATCCTGCGGGACTATTGCAAAGGTCCTCGCCGAGTGTCCAACTGCGACGACAGATATCTTCTGTGGTTGCGATCAATGGGTTGCCACTGCGCCGGCATGCGAGGCCTGCATCTTCAATGTCGGCTTTAACACCTCGTTCGCTATGAACCCAGGCCCCGCTCTCGAACTGTTCTGGTCGTGGTGTCAGTGTCAGAAACCTTGTCGTGGACCGGCGGAGGCCATCTTCGGAAATGCCTGTTCAGGTGGGACGGATAAAACGTGCGTATCGAAAGCGTTGGTCAAAGATGGTCCTGCCTGCAGCTGCTGTATTAAGAAGCACGATGACTGGTTTGCATCATTCTTCGATGTCTTCATCCAGCAAGCTAAGCAATTTCTTGCCACTGGAAAGACTTCCTATCCTGGTACTTGCCTTTCCTTCTCTTTGTTCCTTATACTAATACTTTCTTTGCAGAAACATGTTAAAACCTTGTCGGAGTACTAGTGCGAGGAACGTTCATTGCAGTTATCTCATAGTTTCCAAGTAGTACGTACGTATCTGTCTTTCAGTCAAGGGTAGTTTGCAAAAAGCAATTGGATATGATAACCAAGCCTTGTCAGATGTCCTGAGATTAGCAAAACAATGACCGCCATGCTCGGCAAGGGTGTCCAAACTCCCATTATGGTTAAATGGGCGCACTATACATGAACTGATCGTCGTAGATGGTGTCGTCGTATTACCTGATTTGGGGTCTGATTTCATGGTGGCTTGGTACAAAGAGCCAAACGCAGCGCCGCGGACTTATTGTATTGCGGCTCCCCTCCTCCATCGTCTCAGATATTAGGTCTACTTCGGGACATTTCAGATGTGGTGAAAGGACAAACGCGTCTCACACGTGTGGTCTGCTATCTTTAGGTACAGACATAATAAAGTGTGAAAGATTTTCTACAATGCCTCTCTACAGAAAATACTACAGGGCACATCATAGGAAAAGTATAGCCAATGCTCCTGCCACCCAATGCAATTCTGTTTGTATAGATAATTGACGATAGATCTTGCAAACTGTCAGTGAAAGCCTTGTGCTTAAACCGCTACTGAGTCGACTCGTTCATCTCTCTCACGATCAACTTGCGAATTCGCTCCCCTGCAGCTGAGTATGATTCTCCTGCGGCAATGAGACAAAATCCGACAACTTGAACCATGGTAGTCTTCTTTACTAGGTGAAGAATGATGTCTGTTGACGCGGTCATGAGTGACAGTACAAATACGTATGTAGTCGCCCGATTGGATAAGTGAAGAGATATTTCCCAAGAACTCTCAGGTATCAGGCTCTAGTAGAGATTTAGAAGACTCTTGAAAATGGTATACCACGGGAAACTCGATTTTGAGGCCATTTAGAGGATACCAATTGTCGGTACGGGACTTGCACAACTGCACTGTGAGAATGTTTGAGTTACAGTCAATGGTTCCGGTCAATGCATCTCCACTGCTCCATACTCCTCGTAAGGACACAAGAGTCTAATCGTTACTTTGGGGTTGGTGTGGATAGTACGTTCTGCACGGCAGCTGCCATTTTTCTCAATTGCAAGTTTGCGGCCGTCGAGATCTGTGAATGGCTCAGCTGCCGGTGGATTGCTGCTGTAGGTGCGTTAAGCTGAGTTTGACAGTCATTGTGATGATACCCGCACTGGCACTGAGTGAAGAAGTATTTTTCGCCGAGGGCGTTCACATAGGCCTTTCGCACATGCCGGGAGAAGCTTGGTCGCAAAAGGCATACGCTAGAATCACGATCTAACTAGATGAGATTGGTAGAAAAGGTGACGTACCGGTACCACTACATTGCTTGGTGGCCTTGACGGACGGCGGTTGTTGCATCCTTTTGTTGTGATGAAGGTGCTGCGATTACATGGGAAAAGGGAGGTCAAGCAGGCTCCCGCTCATGTACATGTACAGCGTTTGTCCGATCTAACGGGTCCGTAATTTCTCCTTGAGTCTCGAAGGCGAATAAGGTTTCTGAGTTGCGAGGCCCGTGCGAGGGTCGAGCTGAAGTTAAATCACGGCAGACCCTGAAATTGACGGAAATGATCATGCATGGCATGCGATGTCAATCCATCGGATGCACGACCGCCCGGACCTAGCAAACCCACGGAGATGCGGCGTGGGGGCTGCCGAGTCCCTTGCCTGTCGCAATCGCTTGAGATGGGCCACCTTCCATCGTTTGACTGAGACAAGCAGTGTCGCAGCGATTTGTGGAGAGAACTTGCGTCCAGAGAGGCGATCGTCGAGGACTTGTGTTATCGGATTTGATCAAAGATCGGGTGCAGGACACGCTCCCACTCCACACAAAACGCCCCAAGCTTACCACAATCTCGGATTGGAATCTGACTAAATAATTGCTGCTGATGGAGCAGGTTTGCAGTGGACCTGTGCGACGCAGGTGGTGGCACTAAAACTGCGGCGTAGCGCACAGGCCGGGACTTACGGAAGCGATTTTACAGTAGTAAAACCGATCCTAAAACAGGTATCATGTCGCTGGTGCTATCACCCTGATTTGCAGCAGGGTTTCTCTGCTTGAGTGCGACCGATATTGGCGGCTCGCGTCAAGTTACCCTCTTCGCATGAAAAGGCTCAAACTAGTGGCCGTCATGATCATATGCAAATTTTTCAATTGACCCTATATTTGCCTCTGCCAAGAGCGGGTATAGTTGCTTACAGATTTGACCCGGTATGTCTTGGCTGCTTAACGTTGTACATATCCGTCGAGCGCGACTGATTTGCTTTCGGTCCTTGGTTTCGAGCACTTGAAATATCAGTGGCACCTACCGAGGACGGGAGATGTCAAAACTGTTGCTTCATCATCTAGGCGCTATTCATACAGTCGTTCCAGCCATTTGTGTAAGAGAAAGGAATCTTCTTTCCTCCAACAGCCTCCATACAACCTCCATTGATCGTCATTTTAGGCCACAGGCGTACTCAAACACTCCATCATGGGAAGGATGAGGGAACTGGGATGTGATATGAGAAAGGTAACGGGGGAAGCCAAAGACTCATTTGCTTCGAGAGGAAAACAATGTAGAAGATGATACTCGCAGATGCTGAGGAATCCAAAGGATTCCGAACGTACTGACGCGAAGCCGTCGGTTTAAAAACGAAAGGGGGCCGGGTCACATAATCATGAATTATGTCGTGATCGATGACTTGTCCCGTTCCGTATTATTTTTGTACATGCGTACAGCCTAAAATGATGACCATTATGACCATTACCAAGGCATAAAAAAAGCAATAAGACTGCCGTTCAACTGAAGAAGCTTTTGACGTTGTGGACACGAATAGCCTTTCCTTTTATGGAATCGCCGATCGGCTCCAATCGTCCGTCCGTCCAAATATAGTTTGGGGCCACGGCCAATCACCGCGCGAATTGCTGTCAATTTGTGTATTAGCTTACGTGTTGATGCATAATGCGTCTCCCAAAATAGCCCCTGTCTTTGCCCTCAAAGAATCTGTTTCCATTTTCCAGTCGCCCGAAAAACCGACGCAATCAATCGTCGGCCATTTCGTTCTTGTATCGCTACATTCTTTCTTATTTGGATATGTGCGACAAGGCACGTTGTTCGTCGTGATTCTGAATATTCTTTCGTTCAACTATAACGATGGGAACGTCTTCACTTGCCTCGCCGCGTAACTCGCTGCTTGTATCGTATCTTGGCTCAAATGGTGGGGTCGCGGCGCCGAACGGTCCTTCGACGGGAGCACTTCTTACTGCGTTGAATAGAGCTTACAGAAATGGTGAGGGTGCAATTTGGATGCACAATTCGAGTTTACTCAAGTTCACGCGTCCGGAGGGTGATGACGGCGAGGAACAAGGGCCTGGAGTCAAGGAATTGGCGAATCGCGTTTGGGAACATGCTCGACGCAGAGCAGAGGACCAAGTTGTTGTCGTAAGGTTCGTGCACTATTATTTGGTCAACAGTCCTGATGAATAGTGGAATTGCAAGCTCCGGGAAGACAAAATCAATTGAAACAATGCTTTCTCATCTAACGGCTCTCGCGTCGGCCGTGCCCTCATCCCAATCGACCACTACACAATTATCATCTGTCCTTAATGCATCGCTGACGGTTTTGACGTCTCTTACATCGGCAGCTACCCCTTCAAATCCATACACCTCATTCCACGCTGGATTAAGTATTACATTCTCCCTCGACATTTACGGGGCGATTGCATATGCTCAGATCTCCACCCCTTACGTCGATACTTCTAGACTTACAGACCTGCCCTTCGAATCCGGCCATCGCACATTTGGAGCATTCTATCAACTTCTTCGAGGAGCGACTCCGCAAGAACAATCTTTCCTGTCTCTCTTGAAACCAGAACAATATGAGTATTTGAAGAAGAGTGGAACATTGGACTTGCCGCATGGATTGAATATCGACGATGCTGCCTCGGCTGATGATTTCCGGGAAGCATTGCGAGCATGCGGAATCAAAGGAAATAATTTACGAGGAGTCTATCAAACACTTGCGGCATGCCTGTTGCTGGGTAATTTGAGCTATACTCCACTCGAGGGAATCGCGAATCTGGATGTCTTGGAGGACGCGTGCACTCTACTCGATATCGATCCAGACGTTCTTGCGCAACAGATCTCAACATCTAAATCGCGAGATGCGTTTGTTCAAGACGTGTATCGATTGCTGGTGGAATGGGTCATCAGCTTTATCAACACCCAGCTCGCTATCTCGAGGGAGAAAGGTGCTGGAGCGGAAATTCGGATCGTTGAGATTCCAAGTCCTAGTGGTGGACAACAAGGATATGGCGCATTTGTTCGAGCGTGGGCGGCTGAATCTCTTGAATTTCAAATTATGCAAGAAGCATTTGATGATACAAGAGGATTAAATGCTGAAATGATCGGGGATGGGATTGGATTGTTGAAAGTGTCAGCTGACAATAACTCAGGTACTTCCAAAATCGTGTCAGTTCTTATTTTAGATTGTGTGGAGTTACTGAACAAAGTCGCATTGGCTACGGAATCACTATCGTCATTTGAGGTGCTTACTGAGAAGTTATCTGATCAAATGTTCTCTCCTTGTTATAAGGCTGAATCGCTTAACCACTTTGCGATACGTCACACCTTCAATCTCGGGGAGTGGCTTCAGTACGATTCAAATGCTGGGTTTACTCTTACACAAACCCTCTCGAGGATCATGTCATCTGTTCAAAGCGACAGT
>Ga0302325_10023832_pt1 | contig 12743 bp, 13 predicted proteins | sample Palsa_T0_2_FD_201948 | JGI IMG/M metagenome (GOLD analysis project Ga0302325, IMG submission 201948) | Peat permafrost microbial communities from Stordalen Mire near Abisko, Sweden - Palsa_T0_2 | ecosystem: Environmental > Terrestrial > Soil > Palsa > Peat permafrost | place: Sweden: Abisko... | reverse complement strand
GATTCGGCCGCTCTCGCACCTCTCCTTACCCGTCAGTGTAGGCGATCCGGCGGGGCTCTGCTGAAGATCCTCTAGAGGGTAAAATCCCAGGTAGAAGACCTGAACGGGGTACCCGGTGGTGGCTCTCCCCAGCCGTCGAAAGAGCCAGTTAGGCGCTTCGGAGGGGCCCCAGCGCGATGCCAAATAAGTCAGGATTCCGTCTCGATTCCGGCAGGGTGCGGTAGACTGGGGTCTCTCGCGGGTCGCTACCGCCGTCAAGTCACCCAAGACCGTCGCGGTCGGCCTGCGATCAGGCCGTCCGAGTAAGGGAGGCACCGATGCCCACCCGCAAGGCCAGCCCAGCCATCCGCCCGGACCGCGCCGCAGACAGCCCGGCTGCATCCCTCGCCCCGTCGGCAGGGCCGTGGCGACCGACCCGGCTGGTGGTCTCGCAACCCCAGCGCAAGACGACCTCCACCCGTCCTCGCGGTCCGATCCTTGGCCCTCCGAAGGTCGACGAGAGCGGTGAGCCGCTCCTCGACGCCCGTGGCAGCCCGCTCCGCGAGCGGCTTGGTTGGCGTGTGCCGGGGAAGGAGGTCCCGTGCTGGGATCTGACCTTCTACGTTGACGGCCAAGAGTTTTTTCAACGCTTCCCGAAGGCTGGCCTGGCCGACGCCACGAAGCTGAAGCTGGAGGCCGACTTCCGCACGGGCCTGCCGTTCGATCCGGCCACAAAGTGCTTCGTCGACCCCCCAGCCTCCCGAGAGCCCGAGCCCGAACCGCCGTCCACGCCAACCGTCTACTCCGAGGCTGTGGCCTATATGCGTACCAAGTGGCGGGAGTGGGAACCGAAGACGAGGCGCGAGGGGCTCAAGGCACTGCGTCGAGCGTGTCTCCAGTTCACGACCCCCGACGCCCCGGAGCCCGGCGCGGGCGAGACAGCATGGCTCGAATGGATCCTCAAGGCGCCGCAGCCGGGCAGTGAAGCGCCACCCGAGGCGGCGGCAGGCGAGGCGTACTGGCTCAAGTGGTCGAGGCCGATGGCAGAGGTCACCAGCGCAGATCTCCAAATGCTCATCGAGCGCTATCGGGTCAACGAGCGCAACCCGAGCAAGCTGACGAGCCCGGACACCGAGCGCCGCTTTGTGGCCGACCTCCGACAGTTCTGGAACGAAGCCTCGACCCGCCTGGACTTCAAGGACCCGTGGCCCCGGGTGAAGCTTCGCACCAAGGGGAAGGGCGCCCAAAGGTCGGCGACAACCGGCCCCCGCCCGGTTGACCCCGAAGTGGTACTCCCGACGACCGGTGTGTGGTGGCTGGCCGCGGCATGCGCTTATTACGGATCGTGGGGCGCGGGCGTCGCCGCCTATGTGCTCCTTATGGGCATCTGCGGGCTACGCCCAAGCGAGGCCGCGGGCGTGCGGATCGAGGACCTCGACCTCCCGCTCTCCGGACCAGGCTGGGTAACGGTCCGCCGCTCGAAGCGCGAGGTTGCCGAACATTGGCTCGACCCCGACGAGGACCCGGTCTGGGGCCCGCTCAAGGACCGGGACGTCGCCGAGAGCCGGCGGGCACCCATCCCGGGGGCGCTCATCGCCTACCTACGAGAGGTCCACATTCCTGGCTATTGCAACGGCCGGCGGCGGGGCCTGCTGTTCGAGCACCGCGGCAAGCCGTACGAGCTCGGCCCGTTCTCCCGCGAAGTGTGGTTCCCCGCCCGGGCAATCGTGCTGCCGCCCGACCCCGATCTGCCCATCGATGACCCCCAACAACCGAGGCTGAGCCGGCTCCGTCGCCACGATCTGCGCCACGCTGCCTGCTCGATGTGGCTCAACACCCCGAATGTCGATGTCAAGATCGCCCAGCGTTGGTCCGGACACCGGACTCTCTCGGTATTCCTCGACATCTATCAGGGCATCATGCCAGGTCGAGAATTGGAAGGCGCGGAGGCCGTCCACGCCCTCATGATGTAAGTGGTGACACAAGCACTTCACTCGACTGCTCGTCAGGGCCGGTGCGGCGTGATTGAGAAGGCGTTCACGAATGTGCCATCGACCAAGATGAGAGGCTCTCAAGCATGACCGTTGACCCAGAGCCGATGCTTGACGCCGAAGATGTCATTGGGAAGGTGAAATCAGCGATCAAGGCGGCCAATCTGTCGACGTCCGAGTCAACAACAGATGTATTCATCGTCGAGGTTGTTGTGACGCTCAAAGTCGTGCGAGACCTCGAGGCGGGTGGCGAGGCCCGGTGGAAAGTGCCGGTCATTGGGCTGGAACTTGGCGCCCACAAGGGTCGCAAATGGTCGACCAGCAATATCATTGAGCTGACTTTGACCCCGCCACGACCGGCAGCGGGCGAGGCGCAGAGCTTGGTGCCGACCGTTGACCTTGAATCGGATTTGCCCCGGGCGATCCGGATGGTTCGGGCGACGGTGGTGGCTGCCGCCCGAGACGAGCCGGTGTTCGAACTGAGGGAATCGACGGTCGAGATCGCCTTCGGCGTGACCGTCACCGGCGGACTTTCACTGGTGGCCAAGGCCGAGGCGACGGCGGACACGACCAATACCCTGAAGCTCACGCTCAGCGGTCCGCAGCGGCCATTATCGGGTGCGTCGAACCCCGCCCCCGGAGACTGAGATGCGTCTTTCCAGCGCCCGGGAGTTGAAGGCCGACCTGCAAGCAGAACTGGCGGCAGGCGAGCGCAGCGTCGTCTACGACAATGTGGCGAGCACAGCTCTGCGGGTCACCGATCCCCTCGTCGCCTCGCTGGTGTCGTTGCAACGCGGCCTCATTCTCCATCGGTTGCCGCGATTGCGCCGCCTGGCCACGCAGGTGCCGGCACTCGGTGTCGCCAAGCTGGCCTCGGGATGGGGGCTTGCCATCCGAGTCCAAGAGCCGACCGGATCGAGCCGCGAACTGGTTCATTACCTGGTGGGCAAGGCGGCCGAGGAGGCCGACGTCAAAGTCGTGGGCCCCGTGATCACCCACGCCGGCAGCCCAACCGATCGCTATCGGCCGCTCCAACGAGGCGTCTCGATCGGGCATCCCGATGTCACGGCAGGAACGCTCGGATGCTTCGTCCAACGCCCGGGTCGACGGATCGAGGTGCTGTCCGCCAACCACGTCTTGGCCAACGCCAATCAGGCCCGTCTCGGCGACCCCATACTGCAGCCCGGAACCAACGACCTGGGCAAAGCACCAGACGACACGATTGGGTCCCTGACCGCCGTCGTGCCCATCATCCCCGGTCACGCCAACCGAGCCGACGTAGCCTTGTGCGAACTGAGCGACGGCGTCGAGTGCGACCTCGGTGCCCCGAGCATCCTGGCCGACGTGGCCGAAGACCTGACAGACATCTCCGATGTGGCGAAGCTGGGGCGGACAACGGGCCGGACCGAAGGACGGATCCGAGTCCTGGAGCTGGACGGCCTGGTCATAGACGAACCACATCTCGGCTCCATCGAGTTCGACGGCCTGGTGGAGATCGAAGGCGTCGGTCGCCCCTTCAGCGAGCCGGGGGACAGCGGTGCCGTCGTCACCGATCGCTCTGGCGCCCACGCCCTGGCGATCATCATCGGTGGCAACACCGACCGGCATCTCAGCTGGGCGACCCCGCTGGCCGATGTCCTCGCTATGCTGGAAGCGCAGTTGTACACCTAGGAAGTGGTCGATGGCGACACAGCAGCGGGCCCGGGAAGCAAAGAACCAGGTCAAGGAGTTCCTTCGCGGCGTGGCCGAGGTGAACGGTGTCGGCATCACCCGAGTCGATGAGGGATGGGCGGTGCGAGTCAACCTGTTGTCGGCATTGCCCGCTCGAAAGGTTCTCCCCTCCGCCATTGACGGCGTACCGGTCGAAGCTCGTATCGTCGGGCCGGCAACCGCACATGCTGGCTGATTTACCAGTCGCACCCTGAATCAACCGGTCCGAAGGTCGGTAGCACCCGATTCCTGCTGCCCCAGCCATGCCTCGTACCAGTCCCGGCGCACACGAACGTCGCCGTTTCTCAGCCGAATCGCTCGGGGGAACCACGGCTGGCCCCGAGCCGACCATTTGTAGACGGTGCTCGGCGACACGGCGAGATCGGCGGCAATCTGGCGGATCGTCATCCACCTATTGAGCCCTGCATCCTGCGCATCCGGGGAAAGGGGCGGCCTTTGCCGCTGGACCGTCACAGCGCCACCAAGCCGGCAACCAGTTCGTCGATTTCCCCCCGCTCGACGAGTTCGTCAATGGCCTCGATCGGGACACGTGTAACAGTTCCAATCCGGACTATTTCGAGTCGTCCTCGGCCGATCAGCTGGTAGACGGTGCTTCGGTCAAGTCCGAGCGCCAAGGCGGCATCGGCGATGGTCATGAAAAGCCGGCTGCGATCCGGGTCTCCCGGGCGGATCCAGCGTATGGGCGTCGTCGGGAGAGGAATGGGAGGTCGGCCCCAAATGGTCACCTGACCGTCATGGGCGATGGCGTGGAGCCCGACGAGTCGCAATCCCGCCGTCAAACGGGCGTCGGCCTGGCCGACGACGACCACGACTTGATGAGCAGCGGAGGGCGTGATGTTGACCCCCGTCATCGGTTGCCCCAGGGGAATGGCCAGTCGGGGGACCCCTGGGCTCGAGGAATCTGCGATGGTGTCTCGGGTGACACGCGGCGGCGAGTGCGCCAGATGGCAGCCATCGCACCGATGGGGATCGGGTAGCCGCCGAGGATCGGGGCAACGTAGAGAATGGCGGCGACCCAGGCCAACTTGGACCAGTTGCGGTGTCTCCATTCGTTTGCGGGTTGTCGCAGCACGCGGATGACGGCAACCAATCCGATGGTCCCGCACAGGACGATCCAAGCGAGGTAGCTGAACGTGCCGCTGGCGACTGCGAGCAGTGGGCCTGGCCCGGCCGCCAGGGGCTGAACGATGGATGAGTGCATGGTCTGCTGGGTTTCCCTTCCGTGAGTGGATGTTCACGGATACCCCTGGCCACGACCATGCCGATTCGTAACAACATTTGGCATTTATCCGGCACAGAGGCGTCAGATCCCGCTACCTTGTGCGGCCGTGATAGGCGCTCGTCGCCGTGGTCGCTTCTGGTGCAACCGGTCCGCCGGCGCCATCGTGGCCGCCGTCGCCATGCTCACCGCATCCCCGGCGATGGCCGCCCCGCTGCACACGGCCGCAGCGGTCCGCTCGGCGCCGGTCATCGATCCGACTGCCGTGGTGCAACTGTCGGATCCCGGCGTCCAGCTCACCGCGCCCGTCGACGGGCGCCTGCGGGGCGACGGTTCCGCCCTGGTAGTCACCGGCGCCGCGTTGACCAATCGGGCAGGCGTCGGCGGTCAAGCGGTGTCGGCCGGTGCGGGCAGGCATCTGATCGTGTTCGCCTTCCGCCAGGTGGCCCCCCAGCCGTCACAACCGAGCCCGCCCCAAGCAGACCTGGCTCTGGTGGCTGCCGGTCAGCGTCGCAGCATTGACCTGGCCGGCCTGTCGGGCAACGGCCCGTGGAACTTCGCCGCGGCGATCCCCGCCTCGATGACCGATGTCGACTTGGAGCTATCGGCCGCCGGGTACAGCCAGGACTTCAATCTGATGACTCTGACGCGTGTCGGCCCGTCCCCCACGGCGCTGTATCGCGATCCGGACAACTTCGAGGAGGTCGACACCGACAACTCCACGGTCGGCGTGGCCGCCACCTCCGGTCCGCCGGCGGGCAACAGCTACCAGTTGGAGGTCGGCGCCGCTACGACCACGATCGGCTGGTGACCCGGCCGCCGATACACCCGAGTCGCCTGCCCAGGCGTTCCTGGCCGTCCAGCTTCAGGTGGTCCCCGGGGCGGACACCCGCGCCGCGTACCTGGCCTACCCGAGCGCCGTCGCCGCCACCGCGGTCCATCTCGTCTTGGCCGATGGCACTCGGCTGACCGCCACGGATGCCGGTGAGGACGACAAAATCTTCTCCGGCTCCTACTACTTCACCGTCCCCGCCGATGTCGCTACGGCCACGCTGTCGGTTGACACGTACCGGGCGGAGGGGATGGACGGCTACGCCGGGTTCGCCGCCACCATCACCCTGACCGGTTTCACCATCCCCCTCGCCCTGGACGCGCCGCCCGTCCCGGTGCCGGCGGTCACGACACCAGCCACCGTCTTGCAGCTAACCAATGTCCCTGACGCCGCCGCCACCCAAACCGGGGTGGCAGGCGCCGCCAACCCGTTCCGCCCGACCACCTCGGCCGGCCTGTGGCTCCTGCTTGTCCTGGTGGCCGCGGCGGTTGCCGTCTTGGCGGTACTGCGCCGTCGCCGCCCGCCGGCCCCGCAGCCGGCCGCTCTCGGTCAGCGAGGATGGATGGTCCCGCCCCCACCGACCCGTCCACCCGTCCCGCCCAACACCGCACCCAGACCGTCAACTGCGCCCCCCTCGGCTGTCCCCGGGTCTCCGCCGAGTACGCCACCGACCGTGTCGTCTCCGTCCGTTGCGCCACCCGCCACGATGACAATGCCCAGTCGGCCAAATCCGCCCAGCCCACCTGACGCTGCCGCTACCAATGGCAACGGGCGTTCTGCCCGCCCGCCGGTCCTGGTTCCGATTCCCACCCGGTCGGAGCCGGTGCCGGCCGGGCTGTTGTATTTCGAGGTGTTGGGCCCCTTGCGGATCACCGGATGGCCCGATGGCCAGGCGCGTTCCGGCCCGGTTGTCGAACTGGCCACCTACCTGGCGTTCCACCCGGGCCGGACATACACGACCGACGAACTGCGGGACCCGCTTTCGGTCGGCAAGGCCCGGGCGTTGGAGGGCGACACGATCCGTACCTACGCCAGCTCGCTGCGCCGAGCGGTGGGCATCGATCATCTGCCCGACGCGGGACGGAAAGGCTACGCTCTGGCCGGGTTCGACACCGACTGGCAACGGTTCATCCAGTACACAAACCGCAAGACCGACGGCGATCAGGCCGGACAAGCAGCAGCGTTGGCGGACGCCTTGGCGCTGATTCGAGGTTTGCCGTTCACCGATCTGCCGGCCAACGGCCTCGGGTGGGTCGCCACCGAACTCCTGGTCTCACAGATCGAGGTCGCGGTCATCGACGCCGCAAGCCAACTCATCGAGTTGGCGCTGGTCGCCGGGGACTGGCCATTGGCCGCATGGGCATCGGACTGTGGCCTGATTGTGTCGCCCACCGCCCAAGATCTCAACGTCGCCGCCCTGCGTGCCGCCCACCTATCGGGCCATCCCGACCGTTTCGGGCAGGCGTGGCGTGACCTCGGCCGACGGTTCGCTGCGGCCAAAGAGCCGATCCCCGCCGAAGTCCAACAACTCCACGCGGAGCTACGCCAGCGGGCAGTCGCTTCGCCAGACACCTGATCGGGTCCGGATCCTTGGGCATCCATCGAACTCGAGGTTCGTCGCCGCGAGGCGTCGTCTGGTTGCGGCGTGGCTTCTGGGTAGCGTGAACCGCCTGGAAGATCGATTATGACAACCAGGCACGCCGATATGAACATCTACGATTTGTGGCGCCATCGCCAGGGGACGCCTATCGCTGCCCGGCCGATCAATCATCCAACACTTGGCACCTTCACACTGCCTCCCCGGCCCGCACCATCGGGATCAGGCGGAAACCGGACAACCGGACCCGTCCATGCACCTCGTCCCCGGACAAGCTAACCGACGCCAGGTCGGCCACAGAACGTATGACCGCCAGGGCTGTCCTTCGTAACGGGACCCCGTCGCACCGGCACACGCCAAGGCCGGTGACAATGTCTCCACTTTCGCAGAAACACAAAGTCCTGACCGAACGGCGAAACCTTCGATCGGGGTACCCTCGTCGGAAGCACCTGCATTCCCGACCATCCACACCCGCCGTGGGGGTCGGCACAGCCACACAGCTATCCAAAGGGACATTTCTCCTCGCTCGCCTACCCCCCGGCTGGCCGCAAAACCGATTCTGTGCTAGATACCACCCCTATGTCTTCCTTGGCAGGAGGTGACCATGGTGCGGTCGGGGTCTCCCCACGGCAACACGGGATTGGTAGGCCCAGTTGCCGCTAATGTCTCCAGACCCACCCGACGATCTAATCGTCTTCGACGTCGGACACGGAAACGCAGCCGTATACCACTGCTCATCGGGATGCGTCGTAATAGACGCTGGTCCAGACTCTACGGTGTCCGGATTTTTTGGCGACCCAAGTTTTACGGGCGCAAGGTATCTCGCTGCGGTCTTCATATCCCACGGCGACGAGGACCACCTCCGAGGAATACTCCGCCTATTTGAAAATAACACCGACCTCGTCGTGGGTACAATCTTCGTAAATCCCGAGCAACAGCGCGCGACTGCACTTTGGCAGAGCTTTTCGGACGAGATCAGGCGACTCGAAGCATCAGGAACAACAATCGTGACGACGTTGACCCGATCGTTTCCCGGCCATTACGAATATCGCGGGTGCGAATTTGAGGTGCTTTCGCCGCCTCCTGCTGCTGTCCTCACGGCCAATCGTGCGAGCGCCAATCGTTGGTCTGCAGTTATCCGAATATCAAAATACGGCACACCGTTCGCTCTACTTACCGCAGATATCGATCGACCGGCACTAATGGAACTCCTAGAGTCCGGAAAGGATCTGACCGCGGACTACCTCATTTTCCCGCACCATGGGGGACATCCTGGTGGAGCCGACCCAGCAACCTTTGCTCGAGACCTCGTTTTGGCCGTCCGACCCAACACCGTCCTCTTCTCCATTGGACGCGACCGATTTGATAACCCGCTCCCATCCATAATTCGCGCCGTGAACTCCATCGCGCAACGGAGACATACCAGAACAAACATTGCGTGCACACAGTTGGCTAGGGCATGCTCCGCGCGCTCGTATCCCGATCGAGACGTCTCTCTTTACTCGGCGGGAGCGTCTTCGGGGAACAGTTGCTCGGGAACCCTTCACCTCTCATTGCAGTCGCCGCCTCCCCCCGGACGAATACCCGTCGAACTCGTACGCCACAGCTCCTTTGTAGACCTACTTGTGGCTAGCAACGAGCATCCTCGATGTCGGTCGAGTTGACACAGACTGAGGCACGGTCGCGAAGAATTCCTCCGTGCCGACGGCTTTTCCCCTATAATCGGCCTTCCGACAACACGAAGGGCAGCGACAAACGAACAACCTGACATGAATGGAGACCAGCCTACGCAGCGCACGCCCGTTTCCTCTCCGGTACGTGCAATTGACGCGCTCTTCATGTTGCCCCAGCTAGCCCAGGAAGCCAGCGCCAGCGGAAGCCCGCTTATACTTTGCCTGCAGCTCTTACTAGATCTGGGCTTCGATAGAGCGCGGTACTATCAAATCGACGAAGGTGATCCAGACACTGGCGCTCTGTATGTACTCACGCACCATATAACGGGGTCGGAGGAGGTCGAACCCTGGCCACCTCCCGGTTACACGATCCCGAAAGGGGAGTCGGCAGCGCATCTCGCTGGAGACGACCGCAACGTCGTGAGTTCGAACGACTATCCTCTTCTCTCCCGTCAACCCTGGTATTCCGATCTCAATCTCTCAGGAAAACTCTCGGTCGACATACCCGTAATCCGTGATGGGAAAACTGTAGGTCTATTGGCCGCCGACTGTTCACAAGAACGTCTCGATCTCTCAGATGAAGCCCGGTTCTGCTTACAAACGATCGGATACTTCGCTGGATCTTCACAACAACATGAGGCAGAGTCTAACCTACTGGTTGACCTTGGCATAAAGAACGATTCATCTGGATCATCTCCCGATGAATACGCGCGCCTGGCTGCGAGTATCCTCCAGCGGGAACTTCGCGCTCAGGTTGTCAGTACCTTCCGCTTCGAATGGCGTCAGGAACGGCTTGTAAAGATCGCAGAATCTGTTGTTGGGGTTACCAAATCAGGAGACCAAGGCACCCGTCCTGACCTAGGACATAAGGAGGCTTACGGCCTAGGAGACACGCTTGTTGGTAAGGCTTGGGACGACCCTACCTTGCGATACATTCCAGACGTCCCGCGTTTTTTCCACAGCCATCAATCCCTGGTTCCTCGTGTCCTGCTGGATTATTACTCCAACCGATTGGGGCACGAGATCAAATCTTTTCTGTTCGTCGTCCTCGGTGTAAATGAGAAACGCTACCTACTCCGCATGATAAACCGAGCCGATCTCCCTGCGCTGCCATTTCTTTCGCTTCGGCAACGGTGCATCGGCATTGCGCAGGTTCTTGCGTTAGGTTTTGATGACGCTGTCGCTAGGCGTCGGCTTGAGTTCTTCAGGGCGACTGCGCGCGCAGGTATCAGCGAAGTGACGCGCCCAGATCTTGTCGTCGAACAAGCCATGATCGGCTGGGCAGACGAGGGGATCACTGATCTTCTTCTTATCTGCCGCCGACCAGGGTCCGGACGTCCGGCATTCGTCATGGCGGGCGGCCAGTTTCGGGCGCTTGCGGCGCAGGTTGAAAGCCTCCACTTTCCCGACGATATCCAGGTAATAATGGAGCCGACAAGGTCGGCAACATCCCTATCCGTCTCCGCGCTGGAACGTCTAATGCCGGGACTAAGCGATGTGGTCGGAGCGGTGCCGGGGATCTCAGGGCAGTCAATCGTTCGCCTTGATGCGCGAGCCAACGAGACATCTGCCTTCCTTCTTGCCGCCGGATCTCGTCGGGTAACGACGAGCGCTACTGAGCGTTTTCGAGCTGCGGAATCGTTCACGGCGGCGCAAGCGCTTCTCGACATGTGCGTTGAGGCGGTCGACTCAAAGTACATGCACCTCACAGCGAAGGCCGCTCGGCAGGCTCTCGGATATGTCGGTCATGAGTTGGGCACTCCGCTGGCGATCTTGGGCGACGCGGCAGTTGCCGCCGTATTGCACGCTCAAGACCTTCTTGGGCCAAAGAGTCCTGAGGCCCAAAGCCTTCTCCGACACTATTATCGGATCCAGGACAGCCGTGGTGGAACAAACAGCGCATTTCGACTGTCTCAGCTGGTCGTGCAAATCGATGGGGACGCTTCGTTACCCTTGTTTTTCGAATCGGTTCCGTTTCGCGACGTGGTAGATCTTGCTCTTAGACAGATGAGTTCATCCACGAGGGGAAGCCAACAAAGCACAAGCGGTAGAAGACTACCGGGCAGCTCCTCCGCCGTCCGATTTGCCGTAGATACAAGCGTCGAAAGAGCAGGCGACCTAGTCGGCGATAAGTACCTCTTGGCTCAGCTGGTGACAAATCTATTGGACAACGCAGTTAAGTACTCCACTCCTAGGGCTCGATCGACCCCGATGGAGATACAGGTGAGCGCGGCCAACTCGACGGATGGATGGCTCCGAGCCGTGGTCAGAAATTGGGGTCAACCGATTGATGAGGCAGTTGCAGAAATGATATTCGAGCCTTTCATCCGCGGAGAACAGCATCACCGAGTTAGAGTTGTGCGCGGAATGGGATTAGGTCTCTACTTATCTCGTGTAATTGCCATTGCGCATGGGGGTTCGATACATCTGACCGAAAGTCGAGTCATGACTGAAAAGGACGACTGGGGACAGGAGGGGGCACTGACCACCTTCGAGTTGCGGTTACCCCGCAACCGTTCGGTCGGTCCTCACAGATTTCGCTGGTCACGGGACCGGCAGGAAGGTACACTTCGAGCTGGACATTGAATGGAGGTGGCAGATGGAGGAGTTTTCGGATGTACTGTTGGTTGAGGACGTCGCGGCAACGGTCGAAGGTTTAGAGCTTGACCTACAGATGCGCGGAGCGGCTGTGCGCCGCGTCCCGGATGCGGAAGCTGCTCGGACTCTTCTGACGGTCGAAGAGTGGAGCGGAGTACTGTTTGACGTACGAATCCCGGAGCGGCAAGGTGAAGAGCCCTCCATCGAGGCAGGGCTAGCCCTAATCCGCGATACGGTTCATGGTCTGCTCGGCTCGGCTGCTGCAGACGCGCCATTTGGCATTATAACGCTCCAGGTCGCAATTTCCGAAGTTGAAGAGTTTATTGAGCTTCCGACGTTCCTCGGCTTCTTTAGCAAGAATGAAGACACGCGACGGTTATTTCGCGTGCTGGAGGAGAAGCGGTTAGTTTCTAGTAAGCTTCCAGCTGAGAAGCTGGAAGAGGGCGCGGATGACCGTCAGGCAGTGAAGTACATGGTGTTAGGATTAACGGACGACGGCAGATGTGCTGTCGTCGAGGCACCAAGCGTGGGCGATGGGAAATGCCTGGTAGATATTAGGAAGTTTCTACCTTCTGTCCGCCGGCGGCTGTATGAAGGTCATGTGCCGTTCTACGTGCGTGGCACCGGCAATGTGAGGGATATGAGTGTTATCACGCTTGATCCAAGTGATTTCGGGTCACAGATCGAAGAAGTTGGAGAGCCTATTCGACTGGACCATATCTCGAGTGGCGGAGGTTAATCCACCTGCGTGCGAGGTTCTCGGTTAGGATTTTGCGGGCCGCAGGGTCATTTGTCCTAATGCGTCGGCAATCTCAAGCCTGCAGTTCCTAGGGACCTTGACCCTTTAGGTTTGTTGTTCGCGAGTCAAGTTTTGGGGGAGGCGTGATGTGTGGGTGAATACGGGCGTCTGATTGTTTTATGCGGCTATTCGTAGGGTTTGGGCGAGGCGGTCGATTTCGGTGGCGACGTTGTCGAGGGCGCGTCCCAGCGGTGAGGGATGGGGTTGGTGGGTGCCGGTGTCGGCCATGACGGTGGTGAGGAACCGGTTGTGGACCCGTGTCAGGACCAACGCGGCGCGCAGCCCGAAGCCGGTGGTTTTGTAGCGGAAGGTGTGGGGGGTGCG